>JAEEGL016409178.1_pt1 | contig 11113 bp, 8 predicted proteins | sample 9134231 | NCBI WGS metagenome assembly JAEEGL01 (sample SAMN16246548, study PRJNA631951) | gut metagenome | biome: gut microbiome; feature: rumen; material: fiber-attached | host: Bos | place: Iran: Karaj | collected 2018-10
CAACGACGGCTTTAGCAAATCTGAAATCTTCATCGTCTCACCTCCTGTCCAAACTTGACATCTTTGGACATTTTTGATAATATAAGCCGTGAATTGCGTTTCGGACGATTTCTCCGCAATAACCCCGCCCACGCTCAGGTGGACGTCGGACGTCAGCCAGTCAGGTCTCTGGCCCCAGGTCTCTGGTCCAGCCAAGGGACGACAGATGTCAGACGGCGAGATGTCAGACAACAAGGCGACATGTCATAGGAGTCTTAAGAAAATCTGGGAAATCTTCGCAGCCCGAGCCTCTTTATGCTTTTCTGTGTATTTGCTCTGGTTAGAGTTAAATTGCTTTGAAAAGGACTTATAATATCCTTCGCCCCCCAAATGCAGTGCCAATACCACCTCCTATCCGAAACTAGGAAACCCACCCATGTCCATCCCAAAGACAGAAGCCTCACCGTCCAACGCGGCATTATCCATTGCCTCTTCTGACACACTCGAATATGTCCATACCACAAACTTGGTTGCGGATGCCTGCACCATCATCGATACGGCAAGAACTGTCGTCCAACGGGCAGTTAACTGGACGCTGGTGCAACGCAACTGGTTACTGGGAAAACGAATTGCCGAGGAGGAACTCAGAGGAGAAAACCGCGCCGAATATGGCGCAAAACTCATCCGTTCTCTGGCGTGGAAACTTACTGAAAAATACGGCAAAGGTTTTGACCGCTGTAATCTATATCATTTTCTTTGTTTCTATAAAGCATTCCCGCAAATTGTCGACGCAGTGCGTCGACAATTTGCATCTGTTCATTCGCCAGAAAGACGACAACCCCACGCTCGGAATCGTCCTCTGCGCCGAAACCGACCGCGACATCATGCGCTACTCCATCCTGCAAGATAGCAACCAACTCTACGCCAGCAAATACCTGCTCTATCTCCCCAGCCAGGAGCAGCTCCGTACGGAAATCGAGCACCAGAAGGCAATCTTCTATCTCCACCAGCAGGGAAAAGAATACCGTCTGCCAAACGGCCCCCCGTAAACCGCCAAGTTTCAACATCCGCAGACTACTCTTTGAACTTCTCCGGCTCTTCCGGTCTTTCCGGCTAGAGTGGCTAGTCCGGCTAGTCCGGCTAGGGCGGCTAGTCCCATCTCCCACAATCGGCAGCCGCCCTATTACGAATCACAAACTATTCTCGCTTTCGCAGGAAATATCCGTGGCCGGGCACGAACTGGGTGCCGTCGAAGCGCAGGAACTGGTTGTCCCGCCACTCGTAGATTTCGTAGCCCTCGGGGACTACGCCGTAGGCGTCTCCGTATGGCACCCAGCTGGTTAGCGCCTCCTCAGGGAGTTCCTCGACCTCCTGCCGGCCCTTCACGGTGATGGAGACCACTCGCGTCACGAAGAACCAGTACAGACGGACTCGCCTAATTCAAAAAGTGAAAATGTCAGTTTGTCGTGCATCATTCGGTATCACCTCCTTACATCTGCTAATACACGGCAAAAACACCTTACCCTCCCTTTCCTCTTACCAAAATAAACTGTATAATTCCCAAAAACAAAACCATTCTTTTTACAAAAAGTTGTCCCTTCCCAGTACAACCTACATGAATTTAGTAAAATCCGGCTTATCCAGCTTTCTGGCAGGCTTTTCTTCCTCTTTTGGTTCGGCGCATTTTTCCTCTTTTGGTTCGGCAGGTGTTTGTGATTGTGGCTGCGCAACTGACTGCCCATCTGTCTTAATGACATCACCCACTGTCTTTACAGAATCTACTACGGCCTTCTCCTCCAAAGTAACAATTCCAGATTTTCCAACCTGTTCATTTAGGCGGTCAAAATTTTCTTTTGTACCGAAAGTCTTAAACAGCATAAGCACTAACAGAATAAAAAGACAAATCTGCATGGGAATAACCAACTTCTTTGAAAGACTCCACATGGAATGGAAAACAGAAGCAGCCAGAGCCACTGCGATAAGAACAGAAATGACAAGTGAAGTTATGTTCATTTTCGACTCCTACTCGACTATTTGAAGTATTTGATGAGATCATCTGGGCGCTTCTTGGGAGGTTGCGCTGGAACTTTAGGATCTTCTTTCGTCTTCTGAACCGCATCTTCATTTTCTTTCGTTGGTAGCGTTTCTGGAACAGGATTTTGAATCTGATCAACAACCGCTTGATTCTCCTCTGACAGAACCGACGTATTATCTTTTGAAGATTGCACAGAAGCGGATTTCTCCTCGACAGAAGCAGAAACGGGTTCAGGACCAGGCGCCGCAGCAACAGGAGCAGGCGTAGCTTCCTCGACAGAAGAAGTTGGTTCGGGGGCAGGCGTAGTCTCCTCAACCTTTTCCCAACTCCTCTTCAATTCCTCATAATCGACAAGTAGATGATTCATCCAAGCAGCACAACGCAACATTTCACGGTCACGGAAGGCTTTTTCCAGACGTTGGCAAAGTTCCCTGTCGTATGGCAAATTGGAAGTCAATTTCAATAATTCATCCAACGTTGCATCTTCTCCTAAAGAAGCCAGGTTTTTTCGGGCAAACTCAATTCCCTTCGGAAGAGGCGCATTAGGCTCCTGCTCAAGAAACATCCGAGCAAAGTTTCGATTCACCTTTTTCTCGAGACCAGCAGCGATTTCTGCACGATGTGCTTCAATCTCCGACTCATCAAGCAGTTCATATGCCACCAACTCGTGGCGTCGATTGACATCTTTAAGGATGTCATGCCGTATTTTCTCGAAAGTCAGCGGTTCTGTGTCATGATAGACTATGTCATCAGGTTTCACGGCAGCAACATAACGGAATATCCCGTCCTTGATTCCAGAAAAAACGACCACTGAGTTCCGAATGGTGTAGTTTGCTTCATGGCCAAGTGCACGCCAGTTATTGAATACAATTACCTGCAACGCAGGACGTTCTGCCAAAATGGTTCCCTCATAAGAAATCTGTCGGCCTTTCAGCAACCACACATTCCCTTCGGCCATAGTACGCGCCATTGCTTGTGCTATTGTTTGGGACTGTGCCGATTGAGAAGCGGGACGCGCGCGTCCCGAAAAGAAGACATAGCCTCCCAATTCCATCACAGGCGTAGCCAGTATTCTTTCTGCGTGAGCCTGAAATATCTTGTCTGGCAAAGCATTATCCTCCGCAGACAAAATGCATCCAAGAGTCGCAAAGGACAATATGACAGAAAACAAGTTATGCATTGCCTGCTCTTTTTTCAAATGGTAGAAAAAGGGAAAATGGGGACACCATATGTTTCTTCAAAACAAACAATGGCATCCCCGTCTTTTATTCATTCAGACCTTAAAAGACACCACCACCGATGCCACTTCCACTTGTACCTTGATTTTGGTATTGATTGGGCTTGGGTGCCGGTTTGGGAGCCACGGGAGCCGGTTTGGCAGGAGTTTTGGCAGGAACCTGTTGAGGCTTTTGGGGACCTTGGTTCACAACCTTCTCCGCCTGGAGGTTCTTCTCAGCACTCAGCATGGCATATTGGGAAGACTCGGGGGTCCAGACAAAACTAGCACAAAGAACTTTGTGTCCTGAAGGCAAAACGACCGTCTTTGAATCCAATGGGCTGATTCCACTGATCGGGAGTGTGTCGCCAATAGCCTGACATTTTTGACTGAAACTCTCGTCGACCGCACTAAGTTCTCCCAGATTATCAGCAAGTTCCGTGATATTCTGAGATTGGTTCAATGCGGCAGCCACCGTCACATTCTGACCAGCGAACTCGCGGTACTGCTTCTCGGCAATTGTCCTTGCTTTTGCATTTGCAATTGCTTCTGACGAGGAAGAATCTGACTCCTGATGTACTTGGACAAAAGAAACCATGGCAAATTGCTCCTCTTCCCCATCGTCTTCAATAAAAGCACGAAGACCGAAGGTGTTTGCCAGAACATTGGCATCAATGCCATCCAGCATGTCGTTCAAATCCTCAACGCGTGGACCGTTTTTAAACTCAACCTTTGCCCCAGAGAACATAGCAACCGCTAGGTCGCGTGTCATGTCGGAATAAGTGGCAAGAACACCGATGTTCGTACCATCAGAAACAACTGCAAATGCTTGAACACCAATCATATATGCAACTGCCGCCACTTCCGTCATCTGTTTGAATTCAGTAGAGTTAAGAACCTTCGGGAGGGCGGCCCTAACCGCAGCTTCATCCTCCAGATCCACCCCCTGCTCAACAAGCATTTCAAATGCCTTGGCATTTATCATGTTTTGGACTTTGTCGTTCGCAGTGCTCTCTCCTTCTGCAAGTTTGCCTGTCTTCATCGCCAGTTCTGCAGAGGTCTTGACTTGCGCCGCAAGAGTACGGGCAATGTCGCTCTTCGCTGCCAAAAATGCGCGATCAAATGCCAATTGCCGAGCGGTTGCATAATCCTTGCTGTCTGGCTTGCAGCCAATTGAGGCAATCTGGATAGAGTATGCAGCCTTTCCTTTACGTGAAGCCTTCTTCAGTTTCGCTTGCTTTGCGACAGCTTCAAGTTGGGTCTTGGCATTGGCGGAATATTGTGCAACAGCTGCAACTACCTGCTCGCCACCGCTAGGATTGGTCTCCGCTACGCTGGTTTCTTCTTCTTGAGCCCAAGCGACGCTGCAAATCAGCGCCAGTGCCAGATACAGAAATGCAAATGTCTTTTTCATGTTTTTTGTTGTGGGGTTGTTGGTATGTTTGGAAACAAGTTCAATTAGGTCAAGAGTTAGAAAACAAATTCCAGTAGATTAAGTTCGACACGTTCCGTATGTGGAAGTGAAATTTCAGAGGGCAGGTCTTTCTGAAGACGCTCCAGGAGGAAATACTCCAAGTCAGCAGTAGGACCGATGTATGCACAGGAAATGGTCAGATCGGAACCACTCCGTTCCAAGGTGTGATATGTGGCACATGGGACACCGTCAATTGCCTCTGGCAAGATTTTTTCTAGCCCGTCAGGAACATTATAGAAAATCACCTTCACTTCTCGTCCATTAAGTACCCAGTCCATCACTACCTGATTCAGTTTCTTGTGAAGTTCCTCCTTCATACTCTTGAAGGCCTTTCCTGCCGCCACCTGCCGCACCTGGTGGAATGAGCCACTGTAAGTAGATGTCAATGCTGGGCGATTCTGCATGGATATGAGTCGCTGACCACTCTTCCTGTCAGAGAGTGTAAGATGGGTTTCAATCTGAATTCCCTCGCCATAATAATCATCATGTACAACTAGGTATTTGCAATCTGCGACCATTTCAAACTGTGCTTGGGTGGCATCTTCGACAACGTAGAATCCTAAGCCAGTCATAAAGTCATTCAAGGCCGTACGCAAATCCTCATCACCGCAATTGATAAAGAAGCCTGGATTTCCCATGGAACGAACAAATGCCGCGTAATTATCCAGCAAATCATTTTCATCAACACGTGCGTTAACCACAACTTGATAATTAATGCCCTGTTCACCCTCTCTGACAATCCGATATTCCTTAACATTTCCGGCTGTCTGAGAAAGCAACTTGGACTTGGCTTTTTCATTGTCCATAAGCTGGCTTTGGCCCACTACTGTGGCACCCATTACCTGTTCTACTGCATTGCGCAATGCGGATTGAACCGCCTGGCGTTTAGCAGAGGCGGCACCCTTCTCGGTGACAACTCCAAAACCAACTGCACGAACCACACCCGGCGGGGCCTCGCGGAGCTGCGCCTCCAAAGCGGAGGTTAGATCCGCATTGCGCCCTGTTGTGTAGAAGAATGCGTGAAGCCCGTCATCATCTGCGACAAATGAGTGAATGGTTACCCCTTTTAGTAGTGCATCTGAGCGAGTCTTCGTCAATGAGTGATATATCTGGCTAATACCGGTAGATTGGTCATCTTGAAGTGTTTGTGTCTGCTCCAAACTTGCCTCAGACGTAATTGCTGTACTGAACCAAGCGGCGATATCCCGCCTGGCTCTCAGCTCCGCAAGCGATAGCAATTGATCCTGAGACATATCCCCATCGGAGTGAACATCAACGCGACACACAGCCCATACTCCAGCATCGGAAGAAAGTCCACAGAGGAATGGTCTGCGTTTCCCCTTCATCTTCTCAACCACTTTGTCAATTTCAAAAGCGTTTCCTGGCTGCGCTGGGACAACGGCAAGAGTTTCACTGCGTACAATCGTGGTTTGGTTTACAGGTTGCGGGGCTGTGGACTTGCAAGAAGACAGCAGTGCAAGAAACACTGTCACTAACCACAAAACTATTATGTTATGCCTCATATATGTTACTCCTCTATCATCAAATGTTAGTTAAGAAAATCCGGAGGCTCGGCCAGTCCCCAGACTACGCCCCAGAATTCGTATATCTCCTCCATCTCACCAAGGGAATTGGCTCGCAGTTGGTTGATGATTTTCTGGGCACGAGGAGATTGTGAATACCGCCATATCTTTAGATCGGAGTCTCCTTCGTTGGCGGCGGTGGCAGTGGCATTGAAAAGCGGGACTCTGATACTACGTCCTTTCTCTCTGGCATAGACAACCACCTCCATATTATTCTGCAGTCCCGTGGAACGGCTGGCTGCTATGGTGGCCTGGTTACTATCCACATCCATGTCTGTAATCACCCCGCCAGCTGGAAAGTTTTCATAAACCCATTGAATGAACTTAAGTTGAGCTTTTCGACTCAGATTCCGCCAGAATGCCTCGCGTTCTGCATCGTTGTCGGTTCGAAGCCCACCTACAACTTGCCCTGTAGGAGACACCCTCTGGACAATTTTCTCGTTGGAGGTAATTTTCGCTGGAGGCCACCAACTGACTGGTGCCTGGCTAACAGCATCCATTGGCACGCAATTCCACTCCATCTGGTGGTTGGTTGTTCGATAGCCATTCTGATAATTGGCGGTTTTGGAATTTGAGACACTTACATTCAGAATTGTCTTCACTTCCGTCATCTCGCTAACATCACGCTCAGCCACACGTGCTGTTCCACTGCGATTCATCTGCTGTAGCTGCGCATCTGCTCGTCCTTCCAAAATTTGGGCAACGGGAAAACGTCCAATACCGCTGAGCATGGACTCAAAATCTGTCTTCAACATGTCAAACATTTTCTGCGGAATGACATCAGATGAGTTCTCGCTGCGCGTCACTTGACGGAAACCGGGTTGCGCTCCCAATGGCAACTTGGTAAAATGCTTTTCATTGATTCCTTTGGGCAATTCAACTTCCTTCTGCTTTTGCAAGAATCCTCTTGTATAAAACAGTAGCCCTTCCATAGTGTCATATGCGTTATTTACGTCAGTGGTCAATTCCGTCTTTGTGGAAGCACAAGAACAGAAAAAAAATGCGCTCATCACGCAGACGACAAGTATCTGGAAAATTCTCATTTGGTTCCTATCAATACTGGTTATTTTATGAGTCCGAGATCTGGCAAATGTCCCTATGCCCCCGTCAGCCCCAAAGGTTGGCGGGGGGATATTAAAAATCCTTGTTACTCGTTGTAGGACTTCATGATTTCAATCTGTTCCTTACACCAGGCAATGGTCTTGAGTTCAAAATCAGCTTGTTTCTTGGCAACCTGCAAAAGGTCTTTAATGTTTCCGGTCTCTTTTTTTACCTGCTCCATAATAGGTGCAGAAACCCCCTTCACGGCTTTAAGCAGTTCCAGCCCGCTGACACCCTCAGCCTGAAGACGAGCCTTCTCTGCGGAAATTTTAGCCTGTGCCTCGTCAGAGATTTTTTTGATAAGATCCTGACCAGATGCGGCAAGCCCCTTGGAAGATTCCTGAACAGCAACAATCAGTGCATCAAAAACGCCTATGTACTTATCGCAAGTCTCCTTGTCAAATCTTTTCTCAAAAGCAGCCTTTCCTGCCTCCAGACGTGCCCAATATTCAGGGTCCTCCTGAGCTTTTGCTGTAATTTCGCTACGGGTATCATCGTCTCGCGCAGCTTCCAGATCTTGTCGATAATTTGTATAGCTTTGAAAGCAGAATTGCTCTTTTGCCGTAGCCACTATTGCATCCACATCGTATTTTTCTTTGTCGCTATCGGACATGCTTGCAAAACGTTCGCTGGCCTTCTGCTTGACCTCTTCCTCCGTTCTGCCATCTTCAAATGAACGAACGAGTTCCTCGGTAACTTCATTGCCGCGCAGTTTCTCGAAGACTTCCACATTATGCTTTGCAACTCGGTCATAGATATTGTTGCAACTGTCACACAGCGGGTCCAATGAGTTGCCACATTTTTCCACATATATAGGGTTCTTCGCACTTTCACGGAATTCATCTAGCAATTGCTGATTTCGCTTAATATCTTCATCGCTATCGATCTTTTTCTTCGTGCCAGTACTAGTGCAACTTGTTACAAGAGCCAGTGCAACACAAGTCATTAAAAAAAACATTTTTTTCATCATTTGTTTCTCCTACTTAACTTAATTGTAACTTGAATTTGATTTTGAGTAAAACAATGTTTCAAATGTGGTTCCCCCAGGAAAGGATGCCTGGTGAATGTTAGCACTCACACTGGGGTTTAGGACGACCTGCACAAAAGCACGGAAGAACTCCAAAAAGGGGAGAAAATTAATGTGAAATGTGAAAGGAGAGGATGTTGCGTCGGTGCCACGCCGACGGGAGAGGATGTTGCGTCGGCGCCCACGCCGACGGAGAGGGATGTTGCGTCGGCGCCCCGCCGACGGGAGAGAGCACCATCAAGTCCCAAGTCTCAAGTCCCAAGAATCCATTCCTCATTCCTCATTCCTCATTCCTCATCACACAAAAAGGGCTACCCCGCCGTTGAATGGCAGAGCAGCCCTTGAAAAAAGTTTGAACTGGCAGTACCCGGAACTAAGAGTTCCGGGGTACGCGCGCACGCGCACGCAAACACGAGCTGAGCTGAGCTGAGCTGAGCTGAGCTGAGCTGAGCTGAGCTGAGCTGAGCTGAGCTGAGCTGAGCTGAGTACTGCTTTGTGCGTTCTTAGTCATTTGTTTTTAGCAAGTTGCAAAGACCGAGAACCGAAGTTGTAGAACGATTTTCGAGGTCTTTTGCAAGAAACCATTAGATATTGTACTATAACACCTTTCAGAGTTTTTTCCACCCGGACTGGCGTTTTTAACCCGTTAAATGGCGTAAAATAATAGGGACTTGAGACTTGAGACGGGGACCGGCTAGGGCGGCTAGTCCGGCTAGTCTGGCTAGAGTGTCTAGTCCGGCGGGGCGCGATGGTTTACTGTGGAAGCATTATATTCTTCCATTGTCCCCAATGGAAGCGTCTTTTGTTCTTATATACCTATTTAAAAAGAAGCGTCGCTGAAAAGATTTCCATTCACCATGCAGGAATACGACGACCAAACCATCTGCGCATTGGCGACCGCCGTAGGCGGTGCGTTGGCGGTAGTCCGTCTTTCCGGACCGCTGGCCCGCACCTCCGCCCAAAAGCTGTGGCGGGGCCGCAGTTCACTGGACATGGCACACGCTCGCCGAATGATGCTCGGCGAACTGCATGACGAGCATGGAAAGCCCATCGACCAGTCGTGTCTGGCAGTATATTTCCCAGGCCCAGATAGTTATACGGGCGAGGATGTGGTGGAATTGCATGGCCACGGCGGAACCCTGCCGATGCGTCGCACGCTGGAGGCGTTGCTTCGGCTCGGCCTACGCACCGCCCTCCCCGGCGAGTTCACCCGACGCGCCTTCCTCAACGGCAAGCTCGACTTGACGCAGGCCGAGGCGGTCGCCGAGGTCATCTCCGCCGAGTCTGACGCCGCTTTGGCACTAGCGAACCGCCAGCTTGCCGGCGAACTGGGAACGGCGGTGGAAGAATTGCGAACACGCACCCAGACGCTTCTCGCCGAAGTCGAGTCGCATCTGGATTTTCCCGATGAAGAGCTGGATTGGCAGTCTCCCGAATGGCTTGCCTGTGAGACCGCAGAGTTGCAGTCGCGCCTACGCGCACTGGCGGAGACTCGCCGCGAAGGCGAGGTACTGCGGGAGGGCGTGAGCCTGGTCATCGCAGGTGCGCCGAATGTCGGCAAGTCCAGCCTGCTCAATCGGTTGCTGGGGCGCGACCGTGCAATCGTCTCGGCAACGCCCGGCACCACGCGCGACACCGTGGAGGCGGAACTGGTGGTTCGCGGAATCCCCTTGCATCTGGTGGACACCGCAGGAATCCGCGAGGCGGAGGATGCCATCGAGGCGGACGGCATGGCGAGAGCCCGCTCCGCCGTCGCCTCGGCGGACCTTGTACTTTGGCTCACCGAGGCAGTCGGTGGAAATTCCCTCCCTTGGCCGCAATGGCCGCATCGCGGAGCGGTTTTGCAAGTCGAGAACAAATGCGACCTCAACGCAACTTCCTCAACCGGAGATATTATCCGCATCTCCGCTAAAACCGGCGAAGGACTGGAGGCACTGGCAGATGCCATTGAGGAAGCGGTCCTGGGCCGACGCAGCGCAGCCACCGGCGCATTGGCGGTAAGCGCACGCCACGCCATCCTGTTGGAGGAGGCCGCTTCACATCTTGCCGAAGCCGCGCCGCTCCTGGATGCGAAAGAGTGGGAGCTGGCTGCCATCCCCCTGCGCCGAGCACTCGATGCACTGGGAGAAATCACCGGCCAGACCGCCACCCCCGACCTCCTTGACACCATCTTCCACCGCTTCTGCATCGGAAAGTAATCCGAGTTTCGGGCTTTAGCTTTCGCTTTGTTACACAAGAAGGCACCTGATTGCATTTCTACAAATTCTACGGGAGCTGCCGCCCCCGTCCGTCCCCCCGTCGGCTTGAAAATCCAATTTAGTTAGGTACTTCACAGGAATATGGTACTACAAATTCTACGGGCGCTGCCGCCCCCGTCACCCCGCAGCTTGAAAAACAGCTTAGTTAAGTACCATCACGGGGAATATGGCATTTCAAAAAAATAACAACAACCATTTAACAACGAATGAAATACATAATTACCTCAATCCTCGCCTTGGCAATTTCGCTCTTCGCCGATGTGCTTCCAAACTGGAACCTTACAACTGGTGATTCCAGCCCCTGGAGCCATGCCACCCGGCTGACTGCCACGCCCACGTCGGACGGATTGCTTTTGGAACTCGTGGCATGGGACTCCAATCTTGAAGCCTCCGGTCTAAATCTAGATCCGGCGGAATGCGGCGGACTCAGCTTCGAATAC
>JAEEGL010988603.1_pt1 | contig 11112 bp, 12 predicted proteins | sample 9134231 | NCBI WGS metagenome assembly JAEEGL01 (sample SAMN16246548, study PRJNA631951) | gut metagenome | biome: gut microbiome; feature: rumen; material: fiber-attached | host: Bos | place: Iran: Karaj | collected 2018-10
ACTGGTGGAGGAATTCATGCATTCCTTTGCGCTGAACGCAGGCATGACGCTTCATCTGCGCAAGCTGGCCGGAACCAACAGCCACCATGTCGCAGAGGCCTGCTTCAAGGGACTAGGCCGCGCTTTGCGTGAAGCGGTGTCGGAAGATCCCCGCTTCAAAGATACGATTCCGTCCACCAAGGGGGTCTTATGAGTCTTGCAGGTAGACTGAACCGGCTGTTTGAAAGCTTCGGTTACCGCCGGTTCCGGATGTCCAAGTTTGAAGAGTATGATCTGTACGCGGAGAACCGCGACTTTCTGACAAGCAGCCAGATCATCACGTTCAACGACCTTGACGGGAAGCTGCTGGCGCTCAAGCCGGACATCACACTGTCGATCATCAAGAGCACATCAGGACCGCGGAAGGTGTACTACAACGAGATGGTTTACCGGGTCAGGGACCGTCATTACCGGGAGATCCCTCAGGCGGGAATTGAATGCATCGGGACGATCGACCCGTATCTGGAAGCGGAAGTCCTCGCACTTGCCGCAAAATCGCTGGAAGCGATCGATGAGGAATACATTCTGCGGGTGTCCGATATCGGATTCATCCGTACCTATCTTGAAGAGGAACAGGTGAAGGAAACCTACCGGCAGTTCATCATCGATGCGGCTGCCGGAAAGAACGCCGGCTATATGAAGCAGCTTGCGGAAAAGGGAATCCTCACGGAAGAGCAGAAGGATGTGCTGACCGCGCTGGTCGATCTGTATCTGCCGCTGCGCAAAGGCGTCAGAGCAGTGCGCTCGCTTGTCAGAAATGAAGCGTGCCTTAAGCTGATCGATCATCTCGAAGAGATCGCCTCCATTCTGAGCGGCTTCGGTCTTTCCGAACGGATCTATCTTGATTTCTCTCTGATGAACTCCATGGATTACTACAACGGCGTGGTCTTTCAGGGTGCCGTTGAAGGGATTCCGTTCACCGTGCTTTCCGGCGGCCGCTATGACCGTCTGCCGGAGAAGATGGGCAAGCCGTTCGGTGCAGTCGGGTTTGCGGTATATATGGATGTTGTGGAAAACCGCAGACATTCCTCAAAGCATTATGACGGCGACATTCTGATCACCTATACGGCTTCCGACCGTCCGGCGGTGCTGGCAAAGACGGTGCGTGCACTGACCGCAAAGGGACTGAAGGTCCTGGCTGTGAAGGCGGAGGAAGCGCATGATGAGTCCCGCTGGAAAAATGTGATGAGTCTGCGGGAAGCGAAGAAGGAGGCAGGCATATGATCAATGTGGCACTTCCGAAGGGAAGACTCGGCGACAAGGTCTATGAACGCCTTGCGGCAGCCGGCTATGAATGCCCGGATATTCTGGATAAGAAATCCCGCAAACTCGTATTTGAAAATAAGGAAAAAGGCGTCCGCTACTTCTGCGTGAAGCCGACCGATGTCGGCGTGTATGTAGAGCGCGGTGCGGCGGATGTCGGAATCGCCGGCAAGGATATCCTGCTGGAATATGTGCCGGATGTCTATGAACTGCTGGATCTCGGCATCGGGAAGTGCCGGATGTGCATTGCCGGCTATCCGGATTTCTATGACGATACCGACCGCCCGCTCAAAGTGGCGACCAAGTTTCCCAGGATCGCTCGTGAATATTATGAAGGAAAGGGCAGGGACATCGATATCATCAAACTGCACGGTTCGATCGAACTGGCGCCGATCCTCGAACTTTCCGATGTGATCTGCGATATCGTTGAGACCGGCAGCACCTTAAGGGAAAACAATCTTGTTGTGCTTGAGGAAGTCGAACCGATCAGTGCGCGCTTCATTGCGAACCGGATCTCGTGGCAGTTCAAGCATGATGCGATCGCCGCGATGCGGAATGCCCTGGAAGCACAGACGGAGGACAGAACATGATCCGTATTTATGACAGTACCGTAATCAGAGACGATGAGATCTTTGCCCGCAGCGAAGAGCAGGCAAATGTCGCTCCGGCGGTGAAGGAGATCATTGCGGAAGTGCGAAAAAACAGGGACAGCGCGCTGCTGGCCTATACCGAAAAATTCGATCACGCGGTTCTTTCTTCGCTGCGCGTCAGTGAGAAGGAGATCGAGGAAGCGGTGGAATCCGTTGATCCGGTCCTTCTGGAAGTGATGAGCGAAGCGGCGGAGAACATCGCCGCATACCATGAAAAGCAGATCCGGCATGACTATTCGATGATGGAGAAGGACGGCGTCGTCCTCGGACAGCGCGTGCTTCCGCTGGAGCGTGTCGGCGTCTATGTGCCGGGCGGCACCGCTGCCTATCCGAGCACGGTTCTGATGGACACGGTTCCGGCGCGTCTTGCGGGCGTTAAAGAGATCATCATGGTCACTCCGCCGGGCAGAGACGGGAAGATCAATCCGAATATTCTTGCGGCAGCATACATCGCCGGCGTATCCCGTATCTACAAAGTCGGCGGCGCCCAGGCAATTGCGGCGCTTGCCTACGGCACCGAAAGCATTCCCGCTGTGGACAAGATCGTCGGACCGGGCAATGCCTATGTGGCGGAAGCGAAGAAGCAGGTGTTCGGACAGGTCGGCATCGACATGGTCGCCGGACCGAGCGAAGTGCTGATCATCGCCGACGCAAAATCCAATCCGCGCTATGTCGCGGCAGATCTTCTGTCGCAGGCTGAACATGACCGCATGGCATCTGCCGTTCTGATCACTGACTCCGCAAAACTTGCGGAAGAAGTGCAGGCAGAGATCGAAGCACAGCTGAAGACGCTCGAACGCGAGGAGATCGCGCGGGCATCCATCGACAACAACGGAAAGATCATAGTCACCGCGGATCTTAAACAGGCAGCGGAAGTGTCCAACCGGATCGCCCCTGAGCATCTTGAACTCTGCGTGGAGGATCCGTTTGCCTTCCTCAGCAAAATCACAAACGCCGGTTCGGTGTTCCTCGGCCGCTACAATCCGGAACCGATGGGAGACTATTTTGCCGGTCCGAACCATACGCTTCCGACGATGGGAACTGCGCGGTTCTACAGTCCGCTCGGCGTGGATGACTTCGTCAAGAAGATGCAGTTCAGTTATTTCACGAAAGATGCGCTCGCAAAGGATGCGCTGAAGGTCAGCCTGTTCGCAAGAGCGGAGGGACTCACCGCACATGCAAGAGCCGTTGAGATCCGCTTTGAGGATGATGAATCATGATCGCGGTCATTGATTACGGGGTCGGAAATCTGTTTTCGCTCGGCAGCTCCCTGAAAGCGATCGGCGCGGACGCTGTCGTCAGTAAGGATCCGGATGTCATCCGCCGCGCAGATCATGTGATCCTGCCGGGAGTCGGCGCGTTCGGCGATGCCGCAGGAAAACTGCGGGAGACCGGCATGTATGATGTGGTGAAGGAAACTGCCGCGGCAGGTATTCCGATGCTCGGCATCTGCGTCGGCATGCAGCTGCTGTTCGATCAGAGCCTGGAGTTCGGAACGCATGAAGGACTCGGACTGATCCCGGGAACGGTCGATGCGATCGAACCGCGGATCGGTGCAGAACTCGATGTTCCGCATATGGGCTGGAACAGCCTGATTTATACCGCTGAATCGAAGCTCTTTGCCGGCATTCCCGCGCATTCGTTTGTTTATTTTGTTCATTCCTACGCGGCATTTGACTGCGGACCGTATGTGACCGCAGTGACGGAATACGGTATTGAACTGACTGCGGCTGCGGAAAAGGGCAATGTATTCGGAACCCAGTTTCATCCGGAGAAAAGCGGGGAGACCGGGCTTTCGATCCTGAAGAATTTCTGCAGTCTGTAAACGAAGGAGAGCCTATGATTCTGATACCGGCAATCGATTTATATGAAAAAAAGGGCGTCCGCCTGTTCAAGGGACAGTACGATCAGATGACGGTGTATACCGAAGATCCGGTTTCCTATGCGCAGTCGATTGCGGACAAGGGTGCGTCGTGGATCCATCTGGTGGATCTCGAAGGTGCCCGGGACGGCACGTCGCCCAATCTTGATATCATCCGCCGTATCACGGCTGTGACCGGGCTTTCCGTGGAGACCGGCGGCGGGATCCGTTCGTTTGAAACGATCGAAACACTGCTCGAAGCAGGGGTGAAGCGGGTCATCATCGGCACCCGTGCGATCGAGGATGAGGCATTTCTGAAAGAAGCATTAAGGCGCTGGGGCGATGCAGTTGCGGTCGGTGTTGATGCCCGGAACGGCATGGTCGCGACGCATGGCTGGACGGAAACGACCGGCATCGATGCGGAGGAATTCATCCTGCATCTCAAGGATCTCGGCGTATCCTGCGTGATCGCTACCGATATCAGCCGGGACGGCGCCATGAAAGGAACCAACCGGGAGCTGTACCGCAGGCTGACACAGATTGACGGCATCCGCATCATCGCAAGCGGCGGGGTTTCCTCGCTGGATGATATCCGGGCACTGGCAGCGATCGGTGTCTACGGAGCGATCCTCGGAAGAGCGATGTACACCGGTGCGGTGCGCGTCGAAGAGGGCATCGCTGCAGCGGAGGGACGATTATGATCACAAAACGAATCATTCCCTGTCTTGACGTCCGTGACGGACGGGTCGTGAAGGGAACGAATTTTGAAGGCCTGCGCGATGTGAATGATCCGGTGGCGCTCGCGGAGTATTATTCCGCAAACGGAGCGGATGAACTGGTGTTTTATGACATCACGGCTTCGCATGAAGGCAGAAAACTGTTTACGGATATTCTGACCGCGACCGCTTCAAAGATCTTTATTCCGCTTACGGTCGGCGGCGGCATCAATACCGTGGATGATTTTGAACGTGTGCTCAACTGCGGCGCGGACAAGGTCAGTGTCAACAGCGGTGCGATCCGCAATCCCGGTCTGATCCCCGAGGCAGCCGCAAAGTACGGCAGCCAGTGTGTGGTGCTCTCGGTCGATGTCAAGCGGGTGGACGGCGCATTCCATGTATTTCAGAACGGCGGCCGGATCGATACCGGCCTGGAAGCGCTCGAATGGATCCGCAGCGGCGTGGAGAACGGCGCCGGGGAAGTGGTGCTGAACTCAATCGATACCGACGGCGTCAAGCAGGGGTTTGACCTTGAGATGCTGGAAGCGGTGAACCGGATCGTCCGGGTACCGGTGATCGCATCCGGCGGTGCGGGCAGCGCACAGGACTTTGTGACGCTGTTCAAAACGATCCCCGGCATCAGCGCGGGACTTGCCGCATCGATCTTCCATTTCGGGGAAGTGAAGATCCCGGATCTCAAACAGAAGCTGAATGAGGAAGGTATACCGGTGCGCTTATGATACGGGAAGAAGATATCCGCTGGGACGAGAAGGGACTGGTGCCCTGCATCGTTCAGGACTGTGAGACCGGACGTGTGCTCACGCTGGCGTATATGAACCGCGAGAGCTTCCGGATCTCAAACGAACGGGGACTGACCTGTTTCTGGTCGCGCAGCCGGCAGGAACTCTGGCTGAAAGGCGAGACCTCCGGAAACTACCAGCACATCGTGACGATGGAGCTGGACTGCGACGGAGATGCGGTCCTGGTGCAGGTCCGCAAGGACGGACCGGCCTGCCACCGCGGCACCGACAGCTGCTTTGACACGGATCATAAGATCGTATTTGAGGGGAAATGATATGAGCGAATTTAATCTGAATGAACTTTATGCATTGCTGGAAGGACGGAAGAAGGAACTGCCGGAAGGCTCCTACACCACATACCTGTTTCAGAAGGGACTGGACAAGATCCTGAAGAAAGTCGGCGAGGAGTGCACGGAAGTCATCATCGCCGCCAAGGATCAGGATAAAAAGGAGACCATCTACGAGATCGCCGATCTTACCTATCATGTGCTGGTCCTGATGGTGGAAGCGGGCATCTCCGTTGAAGATATCCGCACCGAACTGGCCGGCCGCCATGTCATTGACCACAAGGTCAAGCAGGAAAAGATGGCGAGCGACAGCGATCAGTAAGGAAAGACACAGCCGCAGAAATGCGGCTTTTTCTATACCCTTTCAAATTTTGCCGGGAAAGCATTGCAATTTCAGGTTAGTTAAACTAAACTTACTACAGTTAGTTTGCTACAACAAACACCTAGAAGGAGGAACGCATGATGCCGTTAGGACTTGCAGAGCCGGGTGTGGAACAGACGATCGTCCATATCGGCGGTAATAGTGAAGTGAAAAAACATCTCGAGGATATCGGATTTCATGTCGGGGGAACCGTTACAGTCGTTTCCTCGATCGGAGGTAATCTCATCGTGAATGTAAAAGAGAGCCGGATCGCTCTGGACAGGCAGCTGGCTTCCAAGATCAGTGTGTAACAGAAAAGGGGAAAGAACGATATGAAAACATTGCGTGACGCAAAGATCGGTGAAACGGTCAAAGTCGTGAAGCTGCACGGAGAAGGTGCCGTCAAGCGGCGGATCATGGACATGGGCATTACAAAAGGGGTAAAAGTCTATGTCCGCAAGGTCGCGCCGCTCGGTGACCCGGTGGAAGTGACCGTGCGGAATTATGAACTGTCGATCCGCAAATATGATGCGGAAATGATCGAAGTCGAAGCGTAAGAAGGGGAAGAAATCATGAGTAAGAAGATTGTAATCGCATTAGCGGGAAACCCGAACTGCGGCAAAACGACACTGTTCAACGCGCTGACCGGCGCGAATCAGTTTGTCGGCAACTGGCCGGGCGTAACCGTTGAGAAAAAAGAAGGAAAACTGAAGGGACATCCGGAAGTCATCATCGAAGACCTTCCGGGAATCTACTCCCTGTCGCCGTATACGCTGGAAGAGGTTGTATCGCGGAACTATCTGATCGATGAAAATCCGGATGCGATTCTCAATATCGTTGACGGAACGAATCTCGAGCGCAACCTGTATCTCACCACACAGCTTGCGGAGACCGGCATCCCGATGATCATCGCCGTAAACATGATGGATCTCGTGGAAAAGCGCGGCGACAAGATCGATTTTGAAAAGATCGGTGCGGATCTCGGCTGCAAGGTCGTAAAGATCTCCGCCCTGAAGGGCGACGGCTCCATGGCTGCTGCGGAAGCAGCGATCGCTGCCGCAAAGCGCGGTGAGAAGCCTGCTCCGATCACGTATGAAGAGAAGATCGAGAAAGCGATTACCGATATCGGCGCACTGCTCAATGTCAAGGAATACAAGAAGCGCTTCTACGGCGTCAAGGTGTTTGAACGCGATGACAAGGCGATCGAAAAGCTGAAGCTCTCTTCCGATGCGGCATCCCGTGCCGACGCAATTTCGAAAGCGGTCGAAGCGGCGTATGACGATGATGCGGAATCGATCATCACCAATGCCCGCTATGAAACGATCGAGAAGATGCTGAAGGGGACGTATGAGAAGCAGAATGCCGGCAAGATGTCGGCGTCCGACCGGATCGACCGGATCGTCACCAACCGCTGGCTGGCGCTGCCGATCTTCGCGCTTGTCATGTGGCTTGTCTATTACGTATCCATTTCCACCATCGGCACGATGGGAACCGACTGGGCCAACGATGTGCTCTTCGGTGAGATCGTACCGGGTGCAGTCGGCAGTATTCTGACAGCAGTCGGTGTTGCAGAGGGATCCTGGCTTTACGGTCTGATCATTGACGGTATCGTCGGCGGTGTCGGCGCGGTCATCGGCTTCCTTCCGCAGATGCTCGTACTGTTCTTCTTCCTGGCCTTCCTGGAAGGCTGCGGATATATGGCGCGTATTGCCTTCATCATGGACCGTATCTTCCGTAAGTTCGGTCTCTCCGGCAAGTCCTTCATTCCGATGATGATCGGCACCGGATGCGGTGTGCCGGGCATCATGGCAAGCCGTACGATCGAAAACGAGCGTGACCGCCGCATGACGGTCATGACAACGACTTTCATTCCGTGCGGTGCGAAGCTTCCGATCATCGCTCTGATCGCAGGCGCATTGTTCAATGATTCCGCATGGGTCGGCTGGAGTGCCTACTTTGTCGGTGTTGCGGCGATCATCATCTCGGGTATCATCCTTAAGAAGACAAAGCGCTTTGCCGGCGATCCCGCACCGTTTGTCATGGAACTTCCGGAATATCATATGCCGACCCTGTCCTCGATCCTGCATTCCATGTGGGAGCGCGGCTGGTCCTTCGTCAAAAAGGCAGGAACGATCATTCTGCTCGCAACGATCCTTGTCTGGTTCCTTTCCAACTTCGGATTCTATGAGGGAGGTTTCGGAATGCTGCCGGAAGAGGACTTCATGGAACACTCCCTGCTGGCAGTACTCGGCAACGCATTTGCATGGCTGTTCGTCCCGCTGGGATGGGGCACATGGAAGCCGGCGGTCGCTACCGTCACAGGCCTGATCGCGAAAGAGAACGTCGTCGGAACCTTCGGTGTGCTGTACAAGTACGGCGGCGAAGTGGCGGAAAACGGCGAAGAGATCTGGGCAAACCTCCAGGCAGACTTCACTGCACTCTCCGCATACTCCTTCCTCGTATTCAACCTGCTGTGCGCGCCGTGCTTCGCAGCGATCGGTGCGATCAAGCGGGAAATGAACAACGCCCGCTGGACATGGTTTGCGATTGCCTATGAATGCGGCTTTGCATACGCGGCTGCGCTGATCATCTATCAGATCGGCGGACTGCTCAGCGGCCAGGTCGGATTCAGCGTATTCACGGTGCTTGCGTTCATCGTTCTGGTATTTGCACTGTACATGCTGTTCCGCCCGTATAAGGAATCCGTAAAACTGGAATCCGTAAACGTATAATCTGCATTTAAAAATCGTTATTACGCATAAGGGTGCCAAGGCATCCTTATGCTGTTTTTCCGAAATCAAAACATCAGGACAAAAAAAGGAGGACATGAAGAATGAGTTGGGTCAGATCAAGATTTCTCGCGTACGGTGTTCTGCTCGGCACCGCAGGACTGAAGATTCTTACAAGCGAAGATGCAAAGAAGGTGTATACATACTGCACAGCTGCCGTCATGCGCGGTGTGGATGAAGCGGTGAAGACATACGATACGCTGAAGGAAAACTGCGGCGATATCAGGGAAGACGCAAAAGAAATCAATGAGAAGCGCGCAGCGGAACGGGAAGCGAGAATGATCGCCGACGCCCGCGCGGTGCTTGCGGCGGCGGAAGACAGAAAAGAGTAAGCAGAATCTCATGCAGTGTCAGATTTGCCACGAAAGCCGCGGACGCATGCGTGTTCACATGATGCAGTTCCGGATGACCATGGATCAGGCAGATGCGCTGGAATACTATCTCGGAACTGTAAAAGGGGTTACGGATGCGGTCGTCAATGACCGCACAGGCAACGCAGTGATCCGCTTTAACGGCGACCGGGAAGATGTCATACACGCACTTGCGGAATTTGATTATGAAGAAGCCGGTCCTGCTCCGGAGAGTTCCGGAAGAGCACTCATGCATGAATATGAGGAACAGGTCGTATTTCATGTCATGAAGCGTGCTTTCACGCGGCTGTTTCTGCCGGTATCCATCCGGCATGCGCTGATGCCGCTGAAAGCAGTCCGCTACATCCTGCCGGGAATCCGCAGTATTCTTTCCGGTTCCATCGATGTATCCGTGCTGGATGCCGTAAGCATTGCGGTGTCTCTGTTCCGCGGTGATTATGAAACGCCGTCTTCGGTGATGTTCCTGCTTGGACTCAGCGAGATCCTTGAGAAGTGGACCCATAAGAAGTCGGTGGACGATCTTGCGAGATCGATGGCGCTCAATGTCGACAAGGTATGGCTGGTCACGGATGACGGCACGGAAGTGTCGGTACCGGTCCGTGAAGTGGAAAGCGGCGAAAAGATCCATGTGCGCACCGGCAGTGTGATCCCGCGCGACGGAACGGTGATCTCCGGAAACGCTGCAGTGAATCAGTCATCTCTCACCGGCGAGTCACTGCCTGCGCCGAAGTCGGAGGGCTCCTACGTCTATGCCGGGACGGTGATTGAAGAAGGCGATATCGTCATCGAAGTCAAAAATGCCTCCGGCAGCGGACGCTATGACCGGATCATTCAGATGATCGAGGAGTCGCAGAAACTCGAAAGCGAAAGCGAAGTAAAGGCAGCTCTTCTGGCAGACCGGCTTGTTCCGTACAGCCTTGCCGGAACTGCCCTGACGTATCTGCTCACCCGCAATGTCACGCGTGCGACAGCCGTTCTGATGGTCGATTACAGCTGCGCATTAAAACTCTGCATGCCGATCGCGGTGCTCTCCGCGATGCGCCAGGCATCTTCTGCCGGCATCCGCGTCAAAGGAGGAAAGTTCCTTGATGCGGTGGCAGGGGCAGAGACGATCGTGTTTGACAAGACCGGAACGCTGACCGCTTCCAGACCGACGGTTGCGAAGATCGTGACCTTCGGCGGCAATGATGAGACGGAGATGCTGCGGCTTGCCGCATGCCTGGAGGAACACTTCCCGCATTCGATCGCTGCTGCAGTGGTAGAGGAAGCAGCACGGCGCGGCATCGAACATGAGGAGATGCATTCCAATGTGGAATATGTTGTCGCCCACGGCATCGTAAGCCATGTCGGACGGAAACGTGTCCTGATCGGAAGCTATCACTTTGTATTCGAGGACGAGAAATGCCGGATCCCGGAAGGGGAGGAGACCCGGTTCAGCGAAATCGAAGAGGAATACTCCCATCTGTATCTTTCCGTCGGCAAGCGGCTTGCGGCTGTCATCTGCATCGAAGACCCGGTGCGGCAGGAAAGCGAAAAAGTGATCCGCGAACTGAACGCGATGGGAATTGATACGGTGATGATGACCGGTGACAGCGACCGGACTGCGCAGTCTGTCGCAAGGCGGCTCGGAATCGGAAGGGTGTATTCGGAAGTGCTGCCGGAAGACAAGGCACAGTTTGTGAAGAACGAAAAAGCATCAGGCCGCAAAGTTCTCATGATCGGCGACGGGATCAACGATACGCCGGCGCTCGCGGATGCGGATGCGGCAATCGCCGTGAGCAGCGGAGCTGCCATCGCCCGTGAAATCGCGGATATTACGATCATGGAAGAGAACCTTGAGAAACTGCTTGTCCTGCGTGACATTGCGGTACAGCTGCAAAAACGGATCCGGTTCAATTACCGGATGATCATCACGGTCAACTCCGGTCTGATCCTGCTTGGGGTCTTTGGAATTCTTCAGCCGTCGGCGACTGCG
>JAEEGL011261743.1_pt1 | contig 11112 bp, 8 predicted proteins | sample 9134231 | NCBI WGS metagenome assembly JAEEGL01 (sample SAMN16246548, study PRJNA631951) | gut metagenome | biome: gut microbiome; feature: rumen; material: fiber-attached | host: Bos | place: Iran: Karaj | collected 2018-10
ACTCGCAACGAAGGAAGCACTTAATTTAATGTTCAAAAATCCGGGCTTACAGGCCTCAACTGATTCAAATGTGGGCTCTGATTGTAAAGATGCAGCTACTGCGTCCGCAATTTCCATCGGTGCTTTATGGTACGCTGTAGCAGCAGGAAGTGCTCCATTACACTGATACTCACATAAATCCGGACGATTGGAAAGTGAAACAAAGGCATACTTTTTATCATAGCCGTTTGCCTCAAAAGCAATTTCCAACTCTTGTTTAATTACATCTAAAATTTCCTTCATTGCAAATCTCCTTGAATTTCTTATATAGTTTCGTTCAACCTGTCTTCCTTGGTTACTGAATCAGCATCCTGACGGAATAAAGTGCTTGCATACTTGGAAAGTACATTCTTTAAAATAAATCCCAAAACACAAACAGATATTACTTCACCGATTCCTACGGTCACAAATAAAAACCAATATGCATCACCAATTCCATACGCATACTTTAATACGAAAGGAACAATAATGGCGTTGGCAAATACCGGAGGTAAGGTAAATAAAAACTTCGTATTACGAAGTAAGTATGTGCAAACTGCCGCAATTAAAGTTGCCAAACTTCCGAAAACAATATCCCAAATCACACAGCCGGTAAGGGTGTTGGATAACAAACATCCGATAAAGAGTCCCGGAATCGCTGCGGGAGTAAATACCGGTAAAATGGTAAGTGCTTCCGAAATACGCACCTGAATGGCACCGCTTGCCAAATTAAATGCATTAATAAAGTAAGTTAATACAACATAGATTGCTGCAATCATCGCAGCTTGCGCTATAAAAAGCGCCGGTTTCATTTTCTTATTCATTTTTATCTCCTTAGTTTTGTTTTACGTGTGGATGGTTACGAACACACGAATGGGCCGTCTTTGTAAGCACCTACAAAAACAGCCCATATATATTACCATAAAACTATCAATTCGTCACGGTGGAAATAAACAACCTATGTAACGAAACCCAAATACTATAATCTAAAATTGATAGTTTCCTGCCTCCAGTATTTTGCATTCGCCATCCGGCAATAGAATCTCTGCAGATGTATTTGCCGGCACCTTAATCTTATACTCATATGCCCCACCGGAATTCTTTTTCCAACTGCAGGAAACCTCTCCATACACACTGTCATAAGAAAATGAAGCATTTGTAAAATGTCCGCCAGGATGAGGTGCAATTACAAACTGGTTTTCTCCTGCCACTTTCACTCCGCACATTTCATCAAATACCCATTCACATACTGCGCCTTTGGAATAATGGTCCAATGAAGCAATGCCACCACCAACTCCATTATCAGAAGTAGGGCCATCCCAATCCTCCCAGATTGTAGTTGCGCCAATCAATGGCATATATAGCCAACCCGGCTTCTTTTCATTTTCCAAAAGCTTATATGCATATTCAATATCAATTTGTTCCAATACATATAAAATCAAAGGGGTAGATAAAAATCCTGTTCCTACTCTCCAATCAAATTCATCCAAAGCCCGGATGAGACGTTTTCTTGCATAGTCCTTTTTTGCACCATCCAACAAATCAAAGTACAACGGACGCACCAGACGGGCCTGACGATTAGTATCTAAGGAGAATTTTTCATTCTCTAAAATCTCCTGGTAAGCTCTTTTACATCCTTTGGCATATTCATCATAGAGTCTGGCATCTTCTGTAAATCCCAACTCATTGGCAATTTCAGTCATAAGACTCATAACATATGAAGTATATGCTGTGGCTTCTTCCGGTTTTGACTTCATGAAATCCGAAATTCCTGTTTCATGGATTTCTTTTGGTTCTGCCCACTCACCGTAATGCTGTCCCACATTGTAAAGATACTTTTTATTCTCTTTTGAAATACGAATTTTTTCAGACATCAAAGGTGTTTTCTTGCCACAACGCCCTATAGCAAACAGAGCATACTTTTTCATCTGTTCATAATAGTTCTCAATAAATGCGCGGTCACCGTATTTCTTCCACATACGATAGGGAATCATAACTCCCGCATCTGCCCAGCCAACAGAACCATCCATGGTTTTCATGTAAGAATCTGTTCCACCTTCCGGTGCAATCTGGGTAAAAGCTCCATTTTTCCGTTGCAAGTCGCACAAATCTTTTTCATATTTGTTGGCAAAAGGTGCATAGTTTACCATATAGCTGGCTGTGTTAACAAAAAGCTGGGCGTCCCCGGACCAGCCGTGACGCTCTCTGGTAGGACAATCCGTAGGCACATCTGCAGAATTATTTTTTAAAGACCATAGCGTATTTCTCACAAAACGATTCAAAAGTTCGTTGGAGCTGTCAAAAGAAAACGTAGTCTCAAAATCCGAATACACGGCTATGGCAGTGATATCCTCAGGAGAAATCTCTACATCCCCTTCTACCTCTACAAACTGAAAGCCAAAAATGGCAAATCTAGTTTTATAATGGTTTTCTCCATCTTTGCAAAAATATTCTATCTGTTGCAAAGGAGTGCGAAAGTCTTTTTTTACGCACTGAATGTTTTGCTGGGTAAACTCTCCTGCATCATCCAGTTTTTCTCCAAATCGAAGAAAAATCCTCTGTCCTGCCTTTGCCTTCACATGAAATTCAATGTATCCTGCAATATTTTGACCGAAATCAAATACTGTTTTTTGGGATGGAGTCACGATTTTTTTAGGAGAAGACAATCTTTCATGCTCCGTCAAAAAGAAATTGTTGGAAGCAACCGGCAGCACTGCATGGCTGGTTTCTTTTGCTCGTTTCCAATTTGCCTCTTTCATATCTTCCAATCCGGCATCAAAGATTTCTCCGTCTTTGTTGTCTGCAAAACGAAGAGGTCCATCCGGAGTCCAATAAAAGGAATCATCCGTACAAATCATTTGTGTGCTTCCATCAGAATAATAGATTTCCACCTGCGCCAAAAGCTTTGTTTCTTTTCCGTAATAATTTTTCAATCCCCAGGCACCTACGGAACCACGGAACCAACCATCTGCCAAAAAGAAAAACAATTCGTTTTCTCCGTACTTTACCATAGAAGTAATATCATAGGTCTGATACTGAACTCTTTTGCGATAATCCGTATGTCCAGGAGCCAGGCAAAAATCTCCTATTTTTTCTCCGTTTAAACTGCCTTCATATAATCCGCAGGCACTGATATAGGCTCTGGCAAAGGAAATACTTTTTTTAGAATCAACAAAAAACTTCTTTTTGAAACAATCTACGGGATAACGTTCTTTACGATTCACCGCATAATTACCTGTAATCCACTTTGCCTTCCAGTCACTTGTTTTCAAAAGACCTTCTTCAAAAAAAGCCTCTTCACTCCAGGGACCAAAAGCACCATCCTCTTTTAGACGGACTTTCCATGTAATTTGGTCTCTACTTTTAAAACTTTTATCTCCAACAGGTATTAAATGCATTTGAGAAGACTCCACCTCTCCGGAGTTCCATAACACATCGCCGGATTTTGAAGTCACTTCCATTTCATAGGCTTCCTGTTTTTTCCCATCCTTACAATTCCAGGATACTCTTGGGTTTGTAATATCAATTCCAATTGGATTTTTTAAATATTCCGTCCGCAAATTTACTGCTATCATTTTCTCTTCTCCAAAATAGTTTTTCTCGTTCTTTTGTTACTCTATCCAATTTAATTTCATCGAACAGCTTACACACCACTAACAATTATGCCTCTACTTTTGCATGCCTGGCTTTGATTTCTTCCTGTTCTTTTTCAATATTTTTTTCCACATTTACAAAGAAAAGAATCACTGCCAAAACAATACCGGTAATGGCTTCCAATCCTACGAAAGAAAAGGTAATCATCGAGATTACACTATCGGGCTGTGTAGCTGCCACTGCATTTCCTGCTGCATCCATTGTGGGCGCGATGTATCCGGACATAGAAAGCATTAGATTGAAAATTCCTGTAGCAACTCCTACAATTGCCACAGCAATAATGTTATAGATACTCATAGCCGCACCATCCACACGGATGCCGGACTTCCATTCAATATGATCCAAGCAGTCTGCAAACAAAGCCATAAATACATATGCACTGGGAAGACCACCAATATTTTTTATAAACTGTCCTCCCAATACAAACACATAGCTATGTGGATTCAAACAGCAAATAAAGCTTCCCAAAGAATATAAAAGAAAACCAAACATGGTAACATTTCTTTTGCCGATTCTTTTTGCTATGGGCCATACTGCAAAGATACCAATTCCCATTGGAATACCACCGATTACAGACACCAGCATCTGGGTTGTTCCATCATTGTAGGTTCCTAACACATAGTTGCAGAAATACACAAGTCCCAAATTTTTCATACATGACCCAACGGTGTAAATCAAAAAATACAAATAGATTAAAACCATATACTTATCAGAAAAGACTATCTTCATCTGCTTAAGCAAAGAAATCTGTTCCTCTGAATCACCGATTTCTTCCGTCACTCTTTCCTTTGTAAAGAAATACTCTAAAAGAACCAGGGGTAGAGCAACAATGGACAAAACACTCATAAAGGTAATCCATTTTGCTTTATCCACTCCAAGCATTGGCATAACAACTGTTGGAAATACCAATGCAACCAGAATTCCGGACATCATAATTGTGGCAATCTGATTAAATACGGAAAGTCCTCCTCGTGCATTGGTATCTCTGGTGGAAAGGGGAACCATTAGATTGTGACTCATATTATAGATGGTATATGCCAGAGAATAAAAAAGGTTATAGGAAATCATTACCCATATCGCCTTTACACTGTCACTGCCCTCTGGAACCGTAAAAAGAAGAATTCCTGTTATAGGTACTAAAAACGCTGATAAAAACAGCCAGGGTCTGGCCTTTCCCTGTTTGGATTTTGTCCTGTCAATTATATATCCCATTACCACATTGGTAATGGCATCCAATACCTTTGAAGCTATGGGGAAAATTGCCAAAAATGCACCGCCCCATAAACCTGTCAAATCTAAAACATCTGTGTAATACACATTCAAATAGGTTGCAAGTACTGCATTTAAAAGCAGTGCACCTGCCGGTCCAATCAAATAACCCAGCCACTTTTCTGCGGCCTTTACCTCTTTTGTTTTTACCATACTGTTTGGTAGTCGCATAGTATTCCTCCTTGATAAGAAAAGCTCCTTATCTATTTTTAATTATTAAATATCCAATTCCGACACTTCCTTCGGATACTCTCTCAATTCATCAGCTTCATGCAGAGGATTCCATACCTGAGCAAAAAATGGATCTACTTTTGCACGATTTCCATAATTCCAGCTCTTTCTTTCGCACTCCGGACACCAGTGACCTCCCTCTAAAATCAAACGGGGGCTTGCTTCAAATTCATGTCCGAATGCACATTTCATCAAAAGCTTTTTCTTCCAGTTTCCTCTCTCCATAGAATCGGATAACAGCTCTCCTCCACGGAATTTTACTGCACCCATCATATCTTCATAGCTTAATTCGGATTCCGGTTTAGACTCATCATATCCGTGATCTATCTCTACTACAGTATCCCAATCAGTAAACGCTTCCATTTTGCTTGCTTTTTCAGGAAGTGCTTCCCAGGCTTTTTTGCTTCCCCAATAAGCTTCAATATGGTCTTCCATATTTTCATCAATCCAGTGTTTCGTACCATGTTCCGACTCTAAAAGTTTTGTAAAGGTAGACTTTATGATATTTCCCATAAGCTTCTTTCCACCGGGAAGTTTCGTCATCACTTTGCCTGCTACTACTGCACCACCCAATTCCTTTAAGTAAGCATCATAAAAGTACTCCATAGAGTCACTTCGAAAATGCAAATAATCCTCCAGCTTATCGGAATCCAGATAGTACTGACCATGGAAATTTCTGGTAGCATTTACTTTTGGATCTACAATAGGATCAATATTATCGAATCCAAGCTCACCATACATTTTCATGTACATATCATAGGTACTGATACGGCAACTTTCTCCGCCACCGATATTATAAATATGTCCCCAGAAACTCTCATCCAAAGAACCCTCCGCATCAAAAGCAGCAAGATTTCGCATAAGACGACCACTGTCTCTGTCAGATGCATATTCCAAAACATTATATAGACAATTATGAAACTGAATGGCATCTCTTATTTTTGCCATTGCAGGACCAATAATTCCTGTTTGTCGAAGACTTACCCAGTATTCCAATCCACTTTCGATTACATAACGCTCCGCAGCCACTTTTGAAACAGCATAGTAATCAAACATACTGGGTTTAATGGGATCCCCCACTCTACCCCAGTGAATGGGAGGCATACGATCCCCGGTTTCAGCTACAGTTCCAATATAAACAAATTTATAAGCGCCTTCTTTCTTTTGATTCTTTATTGCGTTTATCATATTCACAACAGAACCATAATTGTTTTTCATTGCCTTCTTTGGATAATAATCTGCAGCCGGCGAAACAAAAGCGGCAATATGAAGCACCATGTCAGAAAGAGAAATACATTTTTCTACGTCTTCCTGGTTTAGTAAGTCGCCATAAACAATCTGTAAGCCTTTTTGACTCTCATAGGCATCAAATAAGTTGTGATTTTTCTCACTATCCCGAACTAAAATCACAAGATCATAAATATCCCCTAAATCCGGCAGCATCTGTTTGAAACTTTCAAATCCCATTCCGCCGCCGGCCCCTGTCATAAATACTACCGGTCGTTTCTTTTCGCTCATATTTCTACCTCTCTACTTTTCTTTATTCACCGCGCATTTCAACAGTCTTTGTTTTTCCATCCAAAACATCTACGCACAATTTAATGGAATCGCCAATTGCTTTATCAATGTCATCTTCTTCCACATGCAAAATATCACATCCAAGACTCTTATCGATAAACAGGTTTGAACACTGCAAATCGGTGAATTTTACCATATGAAGGCCACCCTCGATGTTGTTTTTCTTCTGCTCCTTCATAAGATTCTTTCCACCAGTGGAATACATCCAATTGGGAATGGTAACAATCTTTCGATCCGGACATCCTAAATACTTATGAACTATAGTAAGCATTTCTCTCCAGGTCATATTGTAGTATCCGATAGGATAACAATTTCCACCGTGGTTGTACTCCAAAGCTCCTGCCAAGGCCTGTCCTACCTGATGTACAGTTACCATGGTAGTGCCACCCTTGGGATACAGGGTTTTATTTTTCATAGAGCGAATCTGTTCCACCAAAAATACCCATACAGGTTTTCTTCCCGGCTGTGTACCAAAAATGTAAGGAAGCTCTAAAACAGCCACATCAAAGTTTTCATCTGCAAAAGACATGGCCACATTTTCCTGATCAATTCGGCTTCTGATATAGGGATGCCATTTTGTAAGTTCAAGCTGTGGTCTTGTTTTTGCAAAATAAGAAAAGTAAGAGCCACAAATTGATACATGCTTCACTCCACACTCTTTTGCAATTGCTAACAATCTCTTTAAGGGATCAATATTGTATTTTTTAAACAAATCATAAATTGGAGCCGGACCTTCCACTCTTTCATCTACACCTGCAGCAAACACAAAACCTTCACATCCAGTCATATATCCACGAATTTCATCATCTGTCATTTCCAGATAGTTTCCATATTCGATTTTCATTTCCGGTGGTAAAACCGCACCTTCCGGCAAAGGAGGAAGTGCCACCGATGTCACCTCGTGTCCTCTTTCAATTAAAACCTTAGCTGCTTCACTTCCTAAGAGGCCTGTGCCTCCAATCATAAATACTTTCATCTTTCTTCCTTTCTACTTTTCATTTCCATATCACCTTACATTTAATAATTTCTATGCTTTACAAATACGTAATCCCTTTTATAATCATAAATTATCACTATTCCTTCCCCTTATCTGTCATATTTGTAACTTTTTTTATAAATATGTATTGTTATTCATAAATAATCAAAATATAATAAATTCGAAACATCGTATTCTCTAACAGAAATTCATAAATCCATTGCACAAATAATCAGGAGTGAAAATGAAACAAGAAGATATTAAATACTTATGTCAAAATGTTGGAAACTTAACCGGGATTCCGGTTCGATATTATAGTAACGAAAAATTGTGTTTTCAGATTTCAACGGTATCTTTTCCCAAAGACCCCATTGAACTTCACATAGATATATTAAAACAAAAAACCGCACCCATAGAATACTATCTCACTGAGGAGTTTCTTTACTACGGTATTATGAATACAAAAAAAGAAAAAATCATTATCGGACCATCATCAGAGATTCCACTATCCAAAAGCATGGTACGTCAATTAGCTTTTTCCCTTGAACTGTACGGCCATGAAAAAGAAGCTTTTGAGCAGGCTATTCAGTCTTTAAATATTATGCCAATTCATACCCTACTGCAAATCATGTGCTCACTGTTCTTTGGACTTACGGGAGAGAAAAAAACGCTGAAAGACTTAACCATCCTAGACGATTCCCAAAGTGAATTCAAAAAAGAAACCGAAGAACAGCTACTCGCGCAAAAAGAATACCAAGCATCCAGCGAAACTGTTCATAACTCTTATTCCATGGAACAGACTTTACTGGACTTTATCCGAAACGGAAATGTTTCCGGTCTCTTGGAATGGACGAAAAATACTCCTTCCGTTCGAACAGGTATATTGGCACCGAATCAAATCAGACAAATAAAAAACACATTCATTGTTTCAGCAACTCTAGCTTCCCGTGCTGCCATAGAAGGAGGCTTAAACATTGAAGAATCGCTGAATCTTAGCGATTTGTATATACGAAAATGTGAAGCCTTAGACACTATAGACCGAATCACTAACCTTCAATACCATATGATTATGGATTTTGCCACTCAGGTGCAATCTCTTCGCTTTGGCGATGCACCTTCCGCTCTGGTCTTAAAAGTGGCAAACTACGTCCGCCAGCATATTTCAGAACAAATCACCACCGAAGAAATAGCCAGTGCACTTTTTTTGAGCCGTGGATACCTCTCTACTTCCTTCAAAAAAGAAACGGGGATGTCTCTTTCCAACTATATTACCAGCATAAAAATAGAAGAAGCCAAAAGACTTCTTCTATCTACAGATAAACCTATGTCACAGATAAGTGCCTACTTGGGATTTTCTTCCCAAAGTCATTTTTCATCTGTGTTTCAAAAATACGAAGGAAAAACCCCCTCTAACTACAGAAAATCACTGTCTCCTCATCTCAAGACATCGACATTTCGGCAGAATTAGAGACGTTGTCATCCCTATTCCCCCTCATATTTCAGACCCAGCTGCACTCTGCACTCATCCATAATTTTCATGCAGTCAAGGGTATGAGACAGAGGGACATAGTCTGACTCCTTTTTTCCTGCCAGAATTTCCTGAGCAACATTGGTAAATTCAACAATATAGTTTGTATCTCCTTTTACCTTGTCTTTTCCATCCTGGGATTTCAGTTTTGCCTTTTTCGCACCATGGAACATAATAGGCACCTCTATAGAGCCTTTTGTTCCATGAATTATCATTTTTTCCTCAATACTGCGAAGAGAAGACTTTACTCGGCACTCTCCTGTAGGATAAGAAAGAACAATCTCCTCTTCCTCATCAATACCATTTGCAACTACACCTTCACAAGAAATCTTTTCAGGCATTCCAAAAAGATTGTAAAAATAGGTAATGGGGTAAACTCCTAAATCCAGTAATGCACCACCTGCTGTAGCAGGATTTAAAAGTCGATGCTCTCTCTTTTTGGTTCTTAAACCTGGAATACAAAAACTACCATAAGCATCTTTTAATTCACCGATTTTTCCATCTGCCACCCAGGCCTTCACCTGATTGGCCACAGGTGCATACCAGGTCCACATAGCTTCCGCCAAATAAACATCCTCTTCTTTGGAAACTGCAATCATTTCCTCAACCTCAGAAATATTGATTCCCATTGGCTTTTCACAAAGAACCGGTTTTTTCAATCGCATTGCAGCAATGGCGTATTCCTTATGTGAAGTATGGGGTGTACCGATATAAACTCCATCAATATCGTCTCTGTTTACAGCTTCTTCAAAGCTTTTGCAGGGCACAGCACCATATCTCTCTGCAAATTTCTTTGCATTTTCAAAGGTTCTGGAATAGACATATGCTATCTCGTGATTCCCTGTTACAATCTGATCAGCTGTTGTTTTACAAATACTACCGGAACCAATATAGGCCCAACGAAACTTCTTCTCCATATCTTTTCCCTTTCCTTATGATACCTTCCCCCGATTATATTTATACTCCACAACTATTACAATCAACTATTCATACGCCGCATTATTAACTAGATTATTATTTTACGCTGACTTCCCCTGCCAGAACCTTTTTATAATCCTCGTAGTTCTTTTCCAAAAGTGCCGGTGTGTTTAGCTCATAAGGACAATGGCTCATACACTGATTGCAATGCAAACATCCCTCTATTTTCTTCATTTCTTCCTGCCAGTGTTCGGACAAGAAATTCTCAGATGGTGCACGACGAAGCATCAAAGACATTCTGGCACACTGATTGATGGTAATACCGGCAGGACAGGGCATACAGTAACCGCATCCGCGACAGAAATCTCCTGCCAATTCATCCTGTTCTTTTTGAATATAGGCAGAAATCTCTTCTGTCATAGAAGGAGTGTTTTCCATATAGGAGAGCCACTCATCCAACTCAGACATATGTTGAATTCCCCAGATTGGCATAACACCATCAAACTGCTGCATAAATGCCATAGCCACATCGGAACGATTGATCAATCCTCCGGCCAAGCCCTTCATGGCAATAAATCCAACGTTATTCTCTCCGCAAAGTTCTACCAACTTCTTTTCCTTTTCAGATGCAAGATAAGAAAAAGGAAACTGTAAGGTCTCATACAAGCCGGATTTTACCGCTTCTTCCGCCACCAAAATCTTGTGAGCGGTAATACCGATATGACGAATCAAGCCTTTTTCTTTCGCCTCTTCCATACACTCATACATTCCCGTTCCGTCTCCCGGCTTATAGCACTGGGAAGCCATATGGAATTGGTAGATATCAATGTAATCTGTCTGCAATTCCTTTAAGGAAGTTTCCAAATCCTTCCAGAATCCCTCCGGCGTAGTGGATGGGGTTTTGGTGGCAATATAGATGTTTTCACGAATTCCCATATTG
>JAEEGL011441364.1_pt1 | contig 11112 bp, 15 predicted proteins | sample 9134231 | NCBI WGS metagenome assembly JAEEGL01 (sample SAMN16246548, study PRJNA631951) | gut metagenome | biome: gut microbiome; feature: rumen; material: fiber-attached | host: Bos | place: Iran: Karaj | collected 2018-10
AATAGCTCTTTTAATGATATCACTAGGTACTTGTTCCTTTTTAGCTCTTTCTATCAAACGACGTAAATTCGCATTACTTGATACTTCAGTACCTCCGTTTTTAGCTACTTGATAAATTTCTTTAGCATACATTGAATAAATTTTACCTCTAGCTGCTCCTGTTTTTTGAATACTAGCTTTTCTTACTTCATAAGCTCTTCCCATATAATCACTCTTTCCAAATTAATTTTACTAAATTTTATTTTTTATTGCAATCTAAACTGTCTTTTTTGCCTTTAAAAGTGCATCTTTTGCTGCTTCTTGTTCTGCTTCTTTTTTACTATGAGCGGTACCACGTCCATAAATAACATCATCAATTTTTACAATTGCACTAAATGTTTTATTATGAGCTGGACCCTCTTCATCAACTATTACATATTCCAAACTTCTTTTATCAGTTTGTACAAGTTCTTGTAATTTAGATTTATAATCACTGAAAAAATCTAATTTTTCTTCTTCAATAAATGGTATAACATTTTTATTTATAAATTTTTTTACTTCTTCTATGCCTTTATCTAAATATAATGCCCCAATAAATGCTTCAAAAATATCAGCAACTATCGCTTTACGATATTTTCCACCACTTTCTTCTTCCCCATGACCAAGCATTAATACTTCATTAAAATTTAAATTTAATGAATATTCATATAAAGCATTTTCGCAAACATAATGTGAACGAAGTTTAGTCATTTCACCTTCAGCTTTATCAGTATGCGTATATAGATATTCACTCATAACAAGTTCTAAAACTGCATCTCCAAGATATTCTAAACGTTCATAACTTTCTTTATCATGTTCATTAGCAAATGATGTATGTGTAAATGCTGTCTCATATAAATATAGTTTATTGGTTTGAATATTATTCTTTTCAAGTAAAGATAATACTTCCATATTAACACCCTCTTTATAAAAGAAAAACCTTTGTAATCAAAGGTTAAAATCTATATGGCGGAGTAGAAAGGATTTGAACCTTCGCGCCAGTTACCCGACCTACACCCTTAGCAGGGGCGCCTCTTCAGCCTCTTGAGTACTACTCCAAACGCTACATATTAATTCTACCTTAATAAAATAAAGTTGTCAAGAAAAAAATACCATATTGGTATTTTAATCATATAATTCATTTCTTAATAAATTAATGTTATCGTTCATAATAGACATATAATCTTTCTTAGCATTTCTCTCTTCTCCAGAAATATTAGAAAGTGTATGGAAATAAACAGCAGATATACCAGTTGAATCAATTAAATTTTTAATAAGTTCATCTGGTTCATCACCACTTTTCATAAATATATATTGTATTACACCATCACCTATTAATTTTTTTACATTATTTAATTCTCTTTCTGTTATTTCTTCATCACTATTAACAACAATAACTTCAAGTCCATATTTTTCTAAATATTTAAATAATTTAGAATTAGCTAATATAACTTTATTATCTGCATTTTCGGCAATATCATATATAGTTGCATCTAAAAGTGATATTTGTTCTTTTAATTTACTATATTTTTCATCAATGGAATTTTTAAAATAATGATTATCAATATACTCTTTAAGACCATATCTTATATTTTGCGCCATCATAAGAAAGTTTGATGGATCAAGCCATAATTCTTCTTGACCATTAATTGCTTCCATACTAGAAGTTGCATCTATTATTTTTAATTTTTTATTATATTTAAAGAATTTAGCTACATAATCTTTTTCAGAATTAGTACCATTAAATATATATAATGTTGTAGAACTATAATCTTTTATTTGTTTTTCATTAAGTTCATATGTAAATACATCAACACCACTTGGATAAATACTATTAATATTACTATGTTCTCCATATAAATATTCAGTTATATATTCCATTGGATATACAGTTGTATATATATCAATCCCTTCAAAATTATCTTGTTTACAAGCTGTCATTAAGCAAATTAAAAATAACATAGTAAATAGCTTACATATTTTTTTCATTTTTTTCTCCCCTCTTCGGCACTAAATCAATACCACCTTTAGAAAATGGATTGCACCTTAATATTCTTTTTAAACTCATAAAACCACCACGTAAAGCTCCATACTCTTCTATTGCTTCAATCGCATAATTAGAGCAAGTTGGTATAAATTTACAACTATTATGAAAATCACCTGGTATTTTTTGATACTTTTTAATTAATTTAATGAGTATTTTTTTCATCTTAACCTCATATCTAATTATACAAGAAATATGTATATTTGTAAATTATATTTTTTTTGTTATAATTGTTGTGGTGATTTCATGAAATCTTGTTTTAAATATAGTGATACTAATAAAAGATATCATACACTTGATTACTTTTATAAACATAAATTTAATTCTAAAGTATTTAAAGTTAGTTTAAATGCCGGTTTTTCTTGTCCTAATATAGATGGTACTGTTGGAACTGGTGGTTGTATATATTGTTCAAATACTGGTAGTGGTGAATATGCTGGTAATAAACAAGATGATTTAATAACCCAATTTAATAATATTAAAGAAATCATGGAAAGAAAATGGCCTAATTCTAAATATATTGGTTATTTTCAAGCAAGAACAAATACATATGCTGATGTAAATATTTTAAAAGAAAAATATGAAACTATTTTAAAATTACCAAATGTTATTGGTTTAAATGTTGCTACTAGACCAGATTCTATTTCTGATGAATGCTTAGATTATTTAGAAGAATTAAGTAAAAAAACATTTTTAACTATCGAACTTGGGCTTCAAACTATTCATAAAAAGACTACCAAATTAATTAATAGATGTCACACTCTTAAATGTTTTGAAGAAATGGTAGAAAAATTAAGAAAAAGAAATATTAATGTTGTAGTTCATATTATTAATGGCTTGCCATATGAAACTAAAGAAATGATGATAGAAACTATTAAATATTTAAATAATCTTGATATTCAAGGTATAAAAATACATATGCTTCATGTTTTAAAAAATACTCCTTTAGAAACGCTTTATAAGCAAAAACCATTTCATATACTAACTAGAGAAGAATATGTAGATATTGTATGTGACCAATTAGAATTATTAAGACCAGAAATAGTTATAAATCGTATTACTGGAGACCCAGCAATTGATGATTTAATTGAACCTGCCTGGCTAACAAAAAAGTTTTGTGTATTAAATGAAATAGATAAAGAATTAGTTAGAAGAAATAGTTTTCAAGGAAAAAAGATTCAAAATTAATTGAATCTTTTTTTATATCCATTTAGTAGTTGTTATTTTAGTTTCAGGATTATCATTCATTTCTTTATAAGCTGTTAATAAAAAATCTGTTAAATCTGCTTGTTTATCAATATATTTTAAATTTGAAGATATATATTCATTGAAATTATTATTATTAAAATATGCATAAACTATTTTATCAAGAAGCATAGCTTTATTAAGCTCATCTGGATCTACATAATGAGTATTTTGAATTGCATCTTTGTAATATTTAAGTATTTCTGCGGATATCATATCATCTTTAGAAAATCTTTCATTAATAATATCACGATAATAAGTACAAACGTCAATTACTTTTCGTATATTTTCTTTTGCCATAAAAACCCTCCTTAAAATAAATTCAAAATATCTTTAAATGAAATTAAAACTATTAATCCCATTAGTAATATAAATCCAACTGTATTAATTATATTTTCAACTTTAGGATTTATTGGTCTACGAATTATTTTTTCAATTATTAATAAGAATAAGCGTCCTCCATCAAGTGCTGGAATAGGAAGAAAATTCATAAATCCAAGATTTAAAGATAAATAAGCTGTTAAATAAACAACATTTAAAAATCCCTGTTTTGATACTTCACCTACAATTGAGAAAATACCAACTGGCCCTGATACACTTGAAAAATCAATTTTTCCAATTATTAAATACCATATTGTTAAAATCAATTGCCAGAATATACTAACAAATTTAGTAAATGCATATTTAATGGCTTCTAAAATACCATTTTTAGACTCTGCTTTTAAATCAATACCATAATCATATGATTTTTTACCATCTTGTTCTATTTCTTTAGGTTTAATAACAACACTTTTTTCTTTATTATTTTCGTCAAGTACTACTAAAGACATTTCTTTACCTTTAGAAGCTAAAACAGAATATTCAAGAATAAAGCGATCTTTTGAACTAATTTCTATACCATCTACTTTAATAATTAAATCATTATTTCTTAATCCTTCTTGATAAGCAATCCCATCTTCTTTTAAATCATCAAGAATTGGTTTATATGTTGGATTACCATTAACAAGACCAATTATAAATAAAAGAACAATAGCAAGTAAAAAGTTAAATAAAATACCAGCAATTACAATCAAAACTTTTTGATGCCATTTTTTATTTGTCATATTCTTTTCTTTTGGTATTTTTTTATCATCATCTGGTGATTCACCAGCCATTTGAACATAACCACCTATTGGAAGTAAACGAATTGAATAATCAGTTTCATCATTCTTACGATTAAACTTAAATAAACGCGGTCCCATTCCTATAGAAAATTCATATACATAAACACCATTTTTCTTAGCAAATAGAAAATGACCAAATTCATGTATAGAAATAACTACACTTAATATTAATATAAAATATATTATTGTCATAACAATCCTCTTCTCTATATCATTGTAATTATAAACATAAATCCTAATGCAACAAAGATAATGCTATCAAAACGATCAAGTATTCCTCCGTGACCTGGAATAAGATTAGAAAAATCTTTTTGACCAAAATATCTCTTTATTGCTGAAAAAACTAAATCTCCAAATTGTCCAACTATAGATAGTAAAAAAGTTACTAAAATCAAATTAACAATTTGTACATCACTATTGATAAATTTGATATAAAAAACACTACCAACAAAAACACAAAATAATGTACCAACTATTGAACCTTCCCAAGTTTTTTTAGGAGATATTTCTGGAATTAATTTATGTTTGCCAATAAAATATCCTCCAAATAAAGCATAGGCATCAGTTATCATTGCAATAAGAGCAATATAAATTAAACTAGATACATTAATACTTCTGATATAAATAATTGCCGAAAAAGCAAGTCCTAAAAATAAAATACCACCTATTAAATAAAATGCATCATTAATACTATATACATTTTTATCGTGATATAAAATTGTTGGAATAAGCATTGTTAAGAATAATGCAGATAAAATTCTAAAATCAATAGTAAATATATTGTCACTAACACTATTTAACCCAAAAATAATAAATGTATATATTAAATAACCAACAATTTTTACAAAAAATGGTAATTCTTTTTTATTTTCTTTCATAGTAAAGAATTCATTTAATCCAAAAAGCGATATTATATATACAGCAATATCAAATAATGTGCCACCTATTACAACAGTAGGTGCTAATAATAGAGTTAAACAAATTGCACTAATTATTCTTACTTTCATTTATACCACCAAATCTTCTATCTCTATGATTATATACATCTAGTGCTTTATCAAATTCATCTTTGTTAAAATCTGGAAAATATACTTTTGGAAAATACATTTCAGCATATGAACATTGATAAAGCATAAAATTACTAATTCTAACTTCACCACTAGTTCTGATTAATAAATCAATATCTGGCATACTATTATATAAATATTTACCAAATGATTCTTCATCTATTTCATCAATATTAATAACACCATTTTGAATATCACTATATATTTTTTTAGTTGCATCAATAATATCAGCTCTACCACCAAAATTAATACATATATTCAAAATATGGCCTGTTCTATTTTTTGTTTTTTCAGTTATATCATCAATTGTTTTTAATACATCTTTTCTTAAATTATCTCTTCTTCCAGAAAATACTATTTTAAGATCATCATCTTTTTTTACTAATTTAGGAAAATCTTTTACAAACAAATTCATTAAATAATCTACTTCATCTTTATCTCTTTTAAAGTTTTCTGTAGAAAAAGCAAATACACTTAATATTTTAACTCCTTTAGAAAATATATATTTTGAAATTTTCTTTAAATTTTCAGATCCAGCCTTATGACCCATACTTCTAATAAGGCCTCTTTCTTTAGCCCATCTACCATTGCCATCTAAAATAATTGCTACATGATTAGGAATCTTATACTGTTCTTTCATATTATACCTACCATTCCAAATATATTATATTATATTACTAAAAAATATACAATAAATAACAAGAAAAAAAAGGACTTTTGTCCTTCTAAAATGATTCAATATTAATTTTTACAGAATTTTCTTGTTTATTATAAGCTGCAAGGTTAACAATATTTCTAATTGCATTAATTATAACACCGTTTTTACCAATTATAGCAGAGATATCTTCACTATCTACAAGAACTTCTATAACAGTTTCTTCATCATTTTTAAATTCTTTAACAGAAACCATATCTGGATTTTTGGAAACACTTTTTACTAAAAATTCAGTTAATTCTACTAAATTCATTATTTACTACTCTTTTTTGATTCGTGAATTTCTTTTAAAATACCATTTTTCTTAAAGATATTTCTTACAGTATCTGTTGGTTGTGCTCCATTTCCAATCCATTTAATTGCTGCTTCCTTATCAACTTTAATTTCAGCTGGTTCTGTAATTGGGTTATATGTTCCAATTTCTTCAATAAAACGTCCATCTCTAGGACTTCTAGAATCAGCTACAACAATACGATAAAATGGTCTTTGTTTAGCACCCATTCTTTTTAATCTAATTTTTACGGCCATTGCAATACCTCCTTCTTCTATATAATATTATCAAATAAAAAAATAAATGTCAACCATTTTTAGTTGACATTATTATTTAAATAATTTTCATTTACTTCTTCATCTATTTTTTTATTAATTTCATCATTTTCTTCTTCAAGAACTTCCCATGGTTCTTCATCATCTTCAATTGCAATCTTTACCTTAGTATCACCAACAAGTTCTACTCCTAATTCTTTTTCAATATTGAAATTAATATTATTTTCATTATCAATTTCAACTTTAGTACATGTTGGTTGCTTTAATGCACGAACTATTATATCAGTATCACTAGTACTATCTGTATCATTTCTAGATTTAATATTAAATACATCATTATAATTTATTTTTTTATTGATTACTGTAGTTTTACTATCATTGTCATAAGAATACCAAATATTAACATCATAAGAACCATCTACACCAATATTATTACCTGATTTATAACCTTTAAAATTATGATTAATTACCCAACACCCAAGTACTGTAGAAGGTTTCTGATCTGCTACAATAGTATAATTATTTTTAAAGTATTTTTTACCTTTTCCAATAACAGCTTTTGTAACAATTTCTTTGTAAGCAGCCATATAATCACCCCTCACATTAATTTATGCATTGTCCTAAAAAAATACACAAAAAAAGAACTTTAAAAGTTCTTTAATTTAGATTTAATAAATTTTCTGTATTAAGTACAGAGCTAACTTCTGTTCCATTTAATGCTTCAGTTGGAATTACAATAGTACCAACTTTATTAAAATCAGTAAATTCTATTTTCGCATCTGCTCTTGCGATATCCATTGTAGTTTCTGAATCAGAAAGTTTTAATATATTATTAATAGTTTTATTAGCAAAATCTTTAATATCAACTTTTAATTTTGAAATATAAGAATTTTCTTTATTAACACTTAAATTAAATGTAATATCACCTTGAAATAATTTAATAAGTTGTTCATAAGCATTTGTATTATTTTCACTATTTGTTTCTTCTGTTTTTAAACTACCCAATAATTCATTTAAGAATAATTTTAAATAAGTTTGAATTTCTTCACCAGTAATTACTGCTTCATAATTATAATTATTTTCATCAGCTTCTATTTGTTTTAATTTATCATTACCAAATATTGTATTAAGCATATCTTTTAATTGTTTATTGTAATCTTCAGAAACTGTCATATCCATACCTTCCATACTTTGTGAAGTTTTAATCCATTCATTAGTTTCAGGATTCTTAACATAGATAGTAATTTCTTTAGTTGTATCATTGTATGCAAGATACATTTCAGTAGCTATTTTTTCTTCCATTGCATTAACACTCAAAGTTACCTTACCAACTTTATTTTTTTGATCAACAGTACCATCAATTACAACACTTATATCAAGTGTTTCATCTTCAACAGTAGCTTTAAATCCAAGATCCACATTTACCTTATAGTTTTCAACATTTGTATAACTATCAACAATTTTATCAACTAATTCTTCAGTTGCAACCTCATTAGAATTAGCTTTTTCATTATTTTTAATTTCTTCTTTCTTATCGCCACATCCTGTAAGTACAAGAGTAAACATTAATAATGTAGCTAATAAATACTTAATTTTTTTCATTTTACACACTCCTCTTCTCTATTAATATATATTAATAATTATAAGTTTTCAATATTATTTTTTCAATTTTACACTTTAATTAACACAAACTATAGATTCAGTATTTGGAATATCACATAAAAATCCATTTATTACTATACCAGTTGCTGTAACATCACCATTCTCACTAATTGTAATACTTCCACTTGTTGGAATAACTCCATCTATTTCTAATTTTGTTCCATTTGCACTAGTACAACTAGTTCCATCACAATTAAATGTTATTTCATTAAATATTGCAGGTGAATCAAGTAGTATAGTCATATAATATAGTTGTGCTGCTTTTTTTATACCATACGCTGCATCTTCTGATGCACTATTTCTAGATATATTTATATAATCTACTGTATTAGTTGGTTCTTTATAATTAAATTTTTTATCAAAATCATTAAAATTTAATTCAATTTTAAATTCTAAATTTTTAGATTCAACACCATTTTTAATTGCTGTTTTAACTAATAAATCATTAAAATCAATAGTAATATTTTTAAAACAATAATTTTCATTATCTAAAGAAAACTTAATAGTAATACTTCCATCTATATTATTAAAATATGTCTCTATACTATTTTTTATATCATCATTTAGTATATTTTCATTTTTTAATTTTTCTATTATTTTATTTATTATATCACTACGATTAATTGTTACTTCATAATTATATGTACCCTTACTAGCTGATAATTGTTTTAAGTTTTCAAAACTAAATAATTCTTCTATTAATTTAGTAATTGAATTATCAAAATTATTATCAGAATAAGTATTATAATCATTAATAATACTTTCTAGTTCAATCCCAGAATATTTCCAATCTTCTTCATCTGGTTCTTTATAATATAAATTCAAAATATTATTTTCATTATCTATAGATGCAAATAATTCAGATGATGTATTACCATCAGAAACATTTGCTTTTAATTTTTTATTAACTTTATCAATGTCAACATTAGCAACATAATTATTTTTTTGATTACCTAAATTGATATTAAGTTTAACATTTGTCTTAAATGTTTTTATTTTTTCTACTGCTTCATTTACCTTTTTAGAAGTTTCTTGCACAGTTAATTCATTTTTCTTTTCACCACATCCTGTTAATATCAAGATAAAAAATAAACAAAATATAAATATTTTTTTCATATATATACCTCCACTACATTACTAGCATATTACACATTAATTTCTAAAGCAATAATAAAAATAAATACTTTACACAAAAAAACTGCTTATATATATATACCAGCAGCTCTTTTTCTATTATTATTTTGTTCATGAAATAAATATTTTTCAATTAATATTGCTTTACGTTTTTTTAAACTTTTTGGAACATCTATAATTCTTTGATTAGTTGATCCCCTAAATAAGCATGTAAAACTTTTTTGTGATAATACAAATTTGCCATCTACTAAAACATCTATTTCTTTTAGAAAAGACATAATATCAGGATTTTTTTCACATAATTCTAACAAATGTTCAAAAGTAAATCCTGTATATGCCCAAATATTTAACCCTTTTTTTCTTGCATATTTAGCTATTTCAGAACATTCTTTTGGTTGCATAAATGGATCACCACCTGAAAAAGTAATTCCATCTTGTCCTTCAAAAGAATCAATTATTTCAAAAATTTCTTCTAAATCTACAAGTGCTCCCCCATTAAAATCATGGGTTTCTGGATTATGACATCCAAGACAATGATGAGGACATCCTTGTGTCCAAATAACTGTACGGATCCCCTCACCATCAACTATACTATCTGGTTGTAAATAAGCAGCTAGTCTAATTTGCATTAGCAACTACACTTTTCAGCAGATTTAGAACATTCTTTAGATTCAGACATTAATTCTTTAACTCCTGAGTGTTTAACACGATCTTTTTCCTCAGCTCTTTTACCATTGTTAAAACGACTAACATCACCAGCTAAATATCCTGTTACTCTTCTAATTCTTTCAAATTTAATTCCTTCTCCAACGATTTTTTCCATATTATATCCTCCTTTTATCTTCCACATTCACATTTAATTTCATTTAGGTGTTCAATTGGTACACCTTCAAATTCGTGTCTACCACATCCTGGGCAAACATCATTAATTACACCAACATATCCACATACTGGATCTCTATCAACTGGATGGTTAATTGCTCCATAACCAATTCCAGATTCTTTCATTAAACGAATAACGCTTTCAAATGCTTCAACATTATTAGCAGTATCTCCATCAAGTTCAATATATGAAATATGTCCACCATTTGTTAAATTATGATATGGTGCTTCAATTTTAATTTTATTTTTAATGCTTATATTGTAATAAACTGGTACATGGAATGAATTAGTATAATAGTTTTTATCAGTAATACCTTTAATCTTTCCATATATAGCTTTATCTATATTAACAAATCTTCCTGAAAGTCCTTCAGCAGGAGTTGCTATTAAAGCAAAATTTAAATTATTTTCTTTTGAGAATTCATCTATTTTCTTTCTCATAAATCCAATTATTTCAAGTCCTAATTTTTGTGCTTCTTCACTTTCACCATGATGTTTACCAATTAAAGCTTTAAGTGTTTCAGCAAGTCCTATAAAACCAAGTGTTAAACTACCATGTTTTAAAATTTTACGCATTCTATCATTTGGTCCTAACTTATCTCCATTAGTCCAAATACCTTGTTCTATTAAGAATGG
>JAEEGL012591689.1_pt1 | contig 11112 bp, 11 predicted proteins | sample 9134231 | NCBI WGS metagenome assembly JAEEGL01 (sample SAMN16246548, study PRJNA631951) | gut metagenome | biome: gut microbiome; feature: rumen; material: fiber-attached | host: Bos | place: Iran: Karaj | collected 2018-10
CTCGCGACTATGCCCGCGCTAACGGTTTCAAGGGCACCTTCCTCATCGAACCTAAGCCCATGGAGCCCACCAAGCACCAGTATGATGTTGACACAGAGACGGTTATCGGCTTCCTGCGCGCTCACGGGTTGGACAAGGACTTCAAGGTGAACATCGAGGTGAACCACGCCACCCTGGCCGGCCACACCTTCGAACACGAGCTCACCGTAGCCCGCGAAAACGGCTTCCTGGGCAGCATCGACGCCAACCGAGGCGACGCCCAGAACGGCTGGGATACCGACCAGTTCCCCGTGGACGCCTACGACCTCACCCCGGCCATGATGCAGATCATCCTGAATGGCGGTTTCGGCCATGGCGGCACGAACTTTGATGCCAAATTGCGCCGCAGTTCCACCGACCCGGAGGACATCTTCATCGCCCACATCAGCGCGATGGATGCCATGGCCCACGCCCTCCTCAACGCCGCCGCCGTGCTGGAAGAAAGCCCGCTGCCCGAAATGGTCCGGGAGCGCTACAGCTCCTTTGACAGCGGCCTGGGCAAGCGCTTCGAGAACGGCCAGTGCAGCCTGGAAGAGCTGTACGAATATGCCAAGGCCATAGGCGAGCCCGTGGCCGCCTCCGGCAAACAGGAGCTGTGCGAAACCATACTGAACCTTTATGCAAAGTAATTACAGACAGGAAGGCAGCGTCCTCTACCTGGTAAGTATCGTCCTGGTGGCCGTCATCGGCGGCCTCCTTTTCGGTTATGACACCGCGGTGATTTCCGGCGCCGAGAAAGGCCTCCAGGCCTTTTTCCAAGGCGCGGCCGACTTTACCTACACCGACGCCTGGCACGGTTTCACCACCTCCAGCGCCCTGATCGGCTGCATTGTAGGCGCGCTCCTTTCGGGGCAGCTGGCCATGCATCTGGGCCGGAAAAAGACGCTCTTCGTAGCGGGCGTCCTCTTCCTGCTGAGCGCCCTGGGCTCCTATGCCCCGGAGTTCCTTTTCTTTGAGAAGGGCGTGGCCAGCAAGAGCCTTCTCATGGCGTTCAACGGCTACCGGATCCTGGGCGGCATCGGCGTGGGCCTGGCATCGGCCATCTGCCCCATGTACATTGCCGAGATTGCCCCGGCCCGCAAGCGCGGACGCCTGGTTTCCTGGAACCAGTTTGCCATCATCTTCGGCCAGCTGGTGGTGTACTTCGTGAACTACCTCATCATCCGCAGCCATGCTTCCAGTCCCGATTTCCTGGCCTGGACCCATCAGATCGGCTGGCGCGTGATGTTCGTTTCGGAGGCCGTTCCCGCCGGGCTGTTCGCCCTCCTGATCCTGCTGGTTCCCGAAACGCCGCGTTACCTGGCCATCCACGGACAGGAAGAGAAAGCGCTGCAGGTGCTGTCCCACATCAACGGAGAAGCCCGTGCCCGCGAAATCCTGGCCAACATCCAGGCCACGGTCAATGCCGACAGCAAGAAAAAGCACGAGAAACTCTTCGCCTACGGTTTCATGGTGGTGTTCATCGGCTGCATGCTCAGCGTATTCCAGCAGATTATCGGCATCAACGCCGTGCTGTACTTCGCCCCCCGTATCTTTGAATCCATGGGGATGGGAGATCCCATGTTCCAGACGGTCCTGATGGGTGTCATCAACATCACCTTCACCCTGGTGGCCGTGTTCACGGTGGAGAAACTGGGGCGCAAACCGCTGCTCATCACCGGTTCCCTGGGCATGGCCCTGGGCGCCCTGGGCGTGGCTTTCAGCAATGTATTCACCGTGCCGGCCCTGGTTCCGGTGGTGAGCATCATGCTCTACAGCGCCTGCTTCATGTTCAGCTGGGGCCCGATCTGCTGGGTCTATATCGCCGAGCTCTTCCCCAACACCATCCGCAGCCAGGCTACGGCCCTGGCGGTGGCCTTCCAGTGGATCTTCAACTTCATCGTGAGCTCCACCTTCGTGCCCATGTACAACCGCAGCCACTTCTTCGCCTATGCCCTCTACGGCACCATCTGCCTGCTTGCCGCCGTGTTTGTCTGGCGCCTGGTTCCGGAGACCAAGGGCAAGACCCTGGAAGACATGACGGCCCTCTGGCGTAACCGCCAGCACCGCGTCAAGTAATTCGGACGAAAAGCGCTAGATAAGACCGCCGTTAAGGGCGTAATCGGCCTTGACCTCCTCGTAGAAGGCGGCCTGGGTGGTGGTTACGTAAGGCGCGAGCCAGAGGAAGCCGATACCGGCGGTGAAAAGGCACAGGATGGCCCAGCCGATAAAACTCAGGTACAGCCAGAAGAGGTCGAACTTGTGCCCGCGCATCATGGCGCGGCTGCGGTCGATAGCTTCATTGGCCGACAGTTCCGGATTCTCTTCCAGGATATAGGGCGTCATGGCGTAGGAGAACGCCTTGATGATACCCGGAATCACGAAGAGCAGGCTCCACAGCGAAATGAATATCCCCACCAGGAGCATGCCCCAAACCTTGTGCCAGTAATTGCCGAGGGCCATGGAGAACATGTTGGAAGTGAGGTTGTTATCGCCAGCCACGAGCAACTTGTGGAAGGCGTTGGCGGCCCCCACGCTCAGGGGCATGATAATCAGGATCATGAGCAGGGACATGAAACTGGAAGCCTGGTTGGTCTTTGCCTGGGCCTCCAGGATGGCGGGATCCTGCATGACCACGGCCATCTGATGCAGCACATTGTTGCCGCCAACATACATCATACGGGCTTGCACGTGTTGCTGCATGACGGCAGTCTGGTACGTGACGGGCCCTACGGCCACACTTTCAATCAAAGCAAAAATGAGGACGGCCAGCAAGGCTTTCACCCAATTCCCCTTGAGGGCAGAGAGGGCCTGCTTTTTCAATTCGCGGTTGCTTTTCATACTTTTGTCTGTTACTGTTGACAAATTTACACTTTTTTCGCAATTTTGTGATTGCTTAACCAAAATTCGAAGCCTTATGTGGATTATTATCGTTGCCATTATTGCCCTGCTGGTGGTATGGATTATTTCTGTCCAGAACAAACTGGTGCGAAGCGATGAACTGTGCAAGAACGCCCTCAAGCAGATCGGCGTCCAGCAAACCAGCCGCTACGACGCCCTGCTGGCCCTGGTCAAACTCACCCGTGAGTATGCCGCCTACGAAAGCGAAACCCTCCAGAAAGTCATCGCCGAGCGCAAGATCGTCTCCTCCCCTAACCCTACCGTGGCCGATATCAACGCCAACGAGAGTGCCCTCAAGGAGATCGGCGCCCGCCTGATCGCCGTAGCCGAACGCTATCCCGAACTCAAGGCCAACGAGAACTATAAGCAGACCATGGCCAGCATTGAAAAGTACGAAGAGAATGTGCGCCTGTCCCGCATGACCTTCAACGACACCGTCACCCGTTACAACAACGAGGTGCGCATGTTCCCCGGCTCCCTGGTCGCCGGACCGCTGGGCTTTGCACCGCGCGAGTACCTGGCCGAAGACAACAGCAAGAAAGATTATCCCGCCTTCTGATGAGACGCCTGTTCTCCTGCCTGGCCTGCGTCCTGTGCTGCCTGACAGCCACGGCGCAGGAAATCAGGGATGTGGACATCGAGGTCCGCCTGCAACGGGACGGATCGGCCTGGATTACGCAGCACTGGGATGTGACGGTGGTTTCCGGGACGGAGTGGTACATCCCCATCAGCAACCTGGGCCCCATGACCGTGGAAGAGCTCTCGGTCTGGGAAAACGGCCAGGCGTTCGAGCAGGTGGGTGACCGCTGGGATGTGGACTGGTCGGCCAGCCGGAAAGCCGGCAAATGTGGCATCGTGCGCAAGCATGACGGCGTGGAACTGTGCTGGGGACAGGGAGACTACGGCCCCCACCGGTGGACGGCCCGTTTCCATGTAACAGGGCTGGTACAGGCCTACGATGACGCCGACGCCTTCCTGTTCATGTTCGTGAATGCCGGCCTCGTGGCCCCTCCCAAGCATGCGAAAGTAACCATCGCCCCGGATTTTGAGGGAACGCCGTGGACATCGGGCAACACCCGCGTCTGGGGCTTCGGCTTTTACGGGGACATCAACGTCCGCAGCGGCCAGGTGGTGGCCGAATCGTCGGAATCCTTCGAGCGCATGAGCCAGCTCATCGCGCTGGTGAAGTTCGAAAAAGGCATGTTCCAGCCCGCCGTAGAGCGGGGCGGACCTTTCCAGACCCTGCTGGACGGTGCCCTGGACGGCAGCGCCTATGGGGAAGACGACGACTTCTTCTGGGGCATGCTCCTCTTTGCCCTGGCCTTCCTGGGCGTCCTGGGCATGGGCATATACGCGGTCATCGCGTCCCTGCTGGGATACAAATACAAGAAATCCTTCTTTGGCAAGTCCAAGATCACGGAATGGTACCGGGACGTCCCCGTGGAAGGAGACCTCTTTGCCGCCTACTATGTCCTGTCCAAAGGGGGCCGGTTCACCATGCAGGCGCCCAGCAACCAGCTTATCGGTGCCTTTTTCCTGCGCTGGATCCTGGACGGCCGCATCCGGGTGCAGCCCGATCCCCAGTCCGACAAGCGGGTGAACCTGGTATTCCCCGATGAGCTGAACATGGGCACCTACGGCCCGGAGCAGTCCCTGTTCGAGTATGCCCGCAGCGCCAGCGGCGGCAACCTCATCCTGGAGAAAAAGGAGTTCGAGCGCTGGTCGGAGAAGAACTACAAAAAGGTAATGGCCTGGCCCGAAAAGGCACTCAGCCGCGGCAAGCAGTGGTTTGAAAATCACGGCTACCTGGAAAAAGGCAACCGGACCACCCCGGAAGGCGCCGTACAGGCCTGTCACGTGATTGAATTCCGGAACTTCCTGAAAGACTTTACGCTCTCGGCCGAGCGGGGTGCCGTGGAAGTGGGCCTGTGGAAAGACTACCTGGTGTTCGCGCAACTGTTCGGCATCGCCGACAAAGTGGCCGCCCAGTTCCAGAAACTCTTCCCGGCCGAACTGGAACAGTTGTCGCGCCAGAGCGGCCTGGACAGTTCCCGGCTGGGCACCATCATCTGGTACACCAACCACACCAGCACCCACGCCTTCACGGGCGCAGCGGCCAAGGCCGGCAGCGCCAGCGGCGGCGGAGGCCACACCTCCTTCGGCGGAGGCGGCGGTTTCTCTGGCGGCGGCTTTGGCGGCGGCAGCCGCTAAAGCAGGCCTTCGGGGATTTCGAGGGTCAGGATGCGGCGCTTGGTATCGGCCGCAAGAATCAGATTTTCGTGAAGGGGCAGGAGTACCTGCCCTTTTTCCGTGTCCACCCACAGGCAGAGGTTGCCGGGAATGTCCTCGTATTCCGTGGCGGTGCCCACCGTCTGCCCCTGGGCATCCCGGATGGTCCAGCCAATGAAACTCTCGGCCTCCTGCTCTTCAAAATAGTCGGCATAGACGGCGCAGCCGGCCAGCTCGTCGGCATCCTGCAGGCTGTGGATCCCGGTGAGGCGCGCCAGGGCGCGATGGGTTCCGCGGGGTTTGAAAGAGTCAAAATAAAAGGGAACCGGCAGTCCATCGAAATAGATGAACACCGGTTCCTCACGGTCAATGTCTTCCGGAGCAATATCGAAGAAGCTCAGGAGGAGTTCCCCGTCCGTCCCGTTGGATTTGAGAACCTGGCCGACGCGCAGCATTTTATTCTGCGGGCGTCTCCACGGCCTCTTCGCTGGCAGCGGCGGCAGCCTCTTCGGCGGCCTTGCGGGCAGCTTCTTCGGCCTCTGCCTTCTTGGCGGCGATGGCCTTGGCACGAGCCTCGTTCACCTCGGCCTCGGCGGCCTTGGCAGCCTTGGCCTTGGCCAGGGCGTCATTCTTCAAGCCAGCCTTCTTGGCAGCGATCTTTTCGTCGCGCTGGGCTTTCCAAGCAGCGAATTTGGCATCGGCCTGAGCCTCGGTGAGGGCACCCTTGGCCACGCCTTCGCTCAGGTGCTTGCGCAGGAGGACACCCTCATAGGAGAGGATGCGGCTGGCGGTGAGGGTGGGCTGGGCACCAACCTTGAGCCAAGCCAGGGCACGATCGGCATTGAGCACGATGGTGGCCGGGTTGGTGTTGGGGTTGTAAGAGCCGATTTCTTCGATGAAACGACCGTCACGCGGGGAACGGGAATCCGCCACTACAATGTGGAAGAATGCGAAATTCTTCTTACCGTGGCGCTGGAGTCTGATTTTAACAGCCATTGTGAATCTGTTGTTTAAAAATTAATAATGCGTAATGTCCCATCTCGTGGGAACTTGCAAAGATAAGAAGAATTTTTTAACTTTGAAAATATAATCTGCTCATGCAAGATTTCTGCATAGCCGGGTTTATCTTGCGTAATCTGCTTATCATGAAAAAGAACCTTCTACTCCTTCTCGCCGGTCTGGTGCTTTCCACCGGCCTGTTGCAGGCCCAGGGAAACAGGCACCTGCATATCAGCCTGGGCGGCGCCCCGGCCGATTTTTCCAACTTCCAGGACAACTCATCGGGGGACGTTATCGACCTGTATAACCTGTATGAGCCCCAGTACGTCATCAACGCGGAAGTCCCTGTCCTGACCCTGGAATACGCCGTGGACGTGAACCGCTGGATCCGGCTGGGTCTGGAAATGGACTATGCCGAACTCCGGGGCTCCGTGAGCTATATGCTGGGCAACCGTCCCCGGATGGACTTCGAGAAATACACCATCTCGGCCATGCCGGAACTCCGGGTGAGGATTCCCAGCCCCCGGCACTTCCGCCTGTACTGCAAGGCGGCCGCCGGCGCCCGGATCAACCTGGGCAAGCACCAGGATCCGCCGGTGCTCTTTGCCTACAACCTGGTCCCCATCGGCGCGGAATGGGGCGGCCAGAAGATCTACGGCCTGGGCGAGCTCTGCTTGGGCAATGTCATCATGGGGGGCCGTATCGGCCTGGGATTCAGATTCTAAACGCTTGACAATCATGAAAAAGTATATCCTTGCCCTGGCCGCCGTCGTGGCCGCCGTATCCTGCCAGAAGTCATCCTACCACGATCCCGACACCGTGGGTGGCCGCCTTCCCGAGAACGAATCCTACGGAAAAACCTACATGATGGGCATTGCCGACAACCTGGTCACCGATGCCCTGGACGAGCTGGAATGGGCCCTGGAAATCAACGCCTCGGAACGCAACGTCAGCAGCCATTTCGCCATATCGGGCAATCTGGAGACCCCGGGTACCACCTGGACCGTTTCCGATCCCTCGAGCGTTCTCACCGGCATGAAACTGAAAGCCGTAGAGCTCGCCGCCTGGGACCTGGAGTTTGACGGACAGTACACCGTCCGGGGATCGACCTACTATCCCACACGCTTTACCCTGCATGCCATCCGCGGGGAAGCCACCAGCATCGAGCACCACTACAACTGGACGGTCACCCTGGAAGGCAGCCGGACAGAAAGGGGCGGATACTCCTGCGTGGTGAATACCCCCAAGGCCCTGATGTACAACCAGGCCGACCTGAGCCAGTCCATCGGCGGCTGGAACAAGCTCTACGGCACCTTGCGCATGATTGTGTACAAGAACAAAGAGCTCGTGGACATCAGCGAACTGCGCTTCAACGGTTCTGTCCTGCAGGCCAAATACGAGCGTGGGCTTTAAAAATCAAAAAATTATTTTGGGAATTCAAAAATAGCCATTATCTTTGCATTCCCAAACTCAAGCGGATGTGGTGAAATGGTAGACACGCCACTTTGAGGGGGTGGTGGGCATTAGCCCGTGGAAGTTCGACTCTTCTCATCCGCACCAGGAGGCAAGCATGGGCTTGTCTCTTTTTCTTTTTTATGGGCGGCAAATTGTGGGCATATCTGACGGCTGTCACGACGGTTCTGGCTTGTTCGAAAGCCTGGCCCGAGGCCGACGTCTCCCCGCTGCTGGGCGATCAGTACCGCTTTGGCCAGCAATTGACCTACTGCCACGAGGCTTCGGGCTCGTTTGTCACCGACGGCTGCGCGGCATCGGCCCTGGCCATCCTGGCCGCCTATCACCACTACCCTTCCCTGACGGTGGATTACGAGCCGCTGGACTATGCGCGCTGCCACGAGCAGGATGGCGTGGGCATCTTGTATCGTTTCCCGGACAACACGCTCTATATCAAGCCCGAAGACTATTTCTCCAACAGCGGAGACCTGCCGGCTTCGCGCTCGCTGGCCGATGAGCTGGCGCTGCTTGAGCAAATTGCCCCCGGCATCCTCCGTGAGCATGGTGAGCCGCAGGTATATGAAGGGATGCCTTTTTACAGGACCCGGTTCAAGCTGACATCGGCCCTTTTCTATCTGATCGATCCCGTGGTGAAAGGGTGGAGCGCTACGGGAGCCACCCCCCTGGAGGTGGAGGGAGCCCTGCGGAAACTGCAGTTCGCCCAGGTCCGGTCCATCTGGAGCCAGGGGCTTTCGCAAGAGCAGGCCGAGGTAATGGCCCGCATGCTGCAGCGAGGGCTTCCCGTCCTTATGTGCGGCTGGTCCCTGACCGATCTCCCGCACAGCCATTTCTGGGTGGTGGACGGGATAAGAAGGTGCGGAAACGAGCTCCTGCTGCATTGCAACTGGGGGCACAACAAGCGCGCAAACGGCTGGTTCTCATCGGAAGACCTCCGGCAGGAGCCGCCGGAAGAATCGGTGGGGAAAGGGCGTGCCTGGAACCACCTCATCGTCTTTACCTATGCCCTGTCGGAGCCAGTCCCCGGCGTGGAGATCCACACGTTTTACGACAAACACCGCGTACCCTATGCGCCATAAACTGCTACTCGCCGGACTCCTCTGCCTGGTGGCCTGCCAGCGGGGCGAGGTGCTGAGCGAACTGACTTTCGGTCCGCTCTACCGGGCCACGGGCATCCGCCTGGAAGGATGCGCCATCCTGCCCGAGTTCTCAGAGGACCCGGACGACGCGGCCAGCCGCGCTTTCTATCTTGGCTGCGACACGGCGCTCACATTCAAGGCCTGGCGGCCTTCCCATGTCAAGCTGGAGCATGAGATAATCTGCGCCCTGGACTGGCGGATTACGGAAATCGAGGTGCTTACCCTGAGTGATTACGATGCCACCCATCCGGCCGGATCCTCCCTGGCCGATATCCTGACGCTGGAATACCGCTACAAGAACCGGCCCCTTTCCATCCCACTCCAGGAGCTGCGCTACGGCACGCTGATGCTCGCCGACTTTTACCCCTACGACCTCCACTTCAGCTTCCTGTACCTGCGTGTCCCCGAGCAGGCCCCCTGGCCTGCGTCCCTTCGCGTCACCCTCCGGAACGCCTTTGGCCAGGAATTCAGCGCCAGCTCCGGCACATCGCTATAGCATGCGCTTGATGATGCCGAAGAGCTTGTAGGGCATGTAGCGGAAAGGCAGGTCGATCCAAGTGGGCGAACAGACCACGGCGCGCTCATGACTGAAGGCCAGGAAGCTGCGTTCGCTGTGATAACTGCCCATGCCGGAATTGCCCACACCGCCGAAGGGGATGTTGCTGTTGGCGATGTGCATGATGGTGTCGTTGATACAGGCACCGCCGGAAGTGGTGCGGCCGATGATGTCCCAGCCATCGGCCCCGGTCCCGAAGTAATAGAAGGCCAGCGGCTTCTCCCGGGCATTGACGAAGTCCACCACCTCGCGGCGGTCCCGGAAGGTCAGGATGGGGAAGATGGGGCCGAAGATTTCCTCCTGCATCACGGGGGCATCGGGCGACACGCCGTCCAGCAGGGTGGGTTCGATCCAAAGCTTTTCCCGATCGTGGCGGCCTCCGGCAACGATTTTTCCATCGGCCAGATAACGCTCCAGCCGGTCAAAGGCCGATTCCTTTACGATGTGCACGAATTTGTCGGAGTGCTCCGTTCCGTCGGGATAGAGCCCGGCAAGTTCCTGTTTGAACGCCGCCACAAAGGCCTCTTTGATATCCTCGTGCAAGAAGAGGTAGTCCGGGGCGATGCAGGTCTGCCCGCTGTTGAGGCACTTGCCCCAGGCGATGCGGCGGGCGGCCAGTTTCAAGTTGGCATCCTTGTCCACGATGCAGGGGCTTTTGCCCCCCAGTTCCAGCACCAGGGGTGTGAGGTACTTGGCCTGGGCCTCCATGGCAATGCGGCCCAGCGAGGGGCTGCCGGTGAGGAAAACCAGGTCGTAGCGGTGCTTGAACAGTTCCCCGTTCACCAGGCGGTTGCCCTGCACCACGCCCACATAGGCGTCTTCAAAGGTGTCGGCAATCATCTGCTCCAGCACCGCGGAGACGTTGGGAACATAGGGAGACGGCTTCAAGATGGCCGTACAGCCCGCTGCGATGGCACCCACCAGGGGGTTCAGCAGCAGCTGCACCGGATAGTTCCAGGGGCTCACGATAAGGGTGCAACCCAGAGGCTCCCGGACGATATAACTGGCCGAAGGGAGCACGGCCAGGGGCGTGGGACGGCAGCGGCGCCGGGCCCAGCGGTCCAGCTTGCGCAGGGCCTCCCGGATCTCGCCATATACCAGGCCGATTTCCGTCATGAAGGCCTCCTCATAACTCTTGTGCAAATCCTGCCACAGGGCATCGCAGATGGGTTTTTCCCATTTCTGCAGGCCTGCCATAAAATCCTTGAGCCGGGCCTTGCGCCAGGCCGTATCACGGGTTGTCCCCGTCGCATAGAAAGCCCGCTGCTTTTCAACGAGCTCCTGAATCCTTTCGGAAGAAGTATTCTCAACAGCCATATAAAATCATCATCAGAAGAATCAAGCACAAAGATACAAAAAGGCTTGCAAAAAAAAGAGGCCGACTCAACGAATGAGTCAGCCTCGTGCGGGTGGAGGTAGTCGGATTCGAACCGGCGACCCCATGCTTGCAAAGCATGTGCTCTACCAGCTGAGCTATACCCCCCTCTAACAAAAAACGCCGGTCTGGTGGCCGGCGTTTTTGGTAGGCCCTGGCAGAGTTGAACTGCCGACCTCTACATTATCAGTGTAGCGCTCTAACCAACTGAGCTAAGAGCCTGTATAATAATGAAAGACTAAAGTACAACCTTGTACTTTTTCCGAGCGTCGCGTCAGAGAACGCGCTCCAAAAAGGAGGTGTTCCAGCCACACCTTCCGGTACGGCTACCTTGTTACGACTTAGCCCCAATTACCTGTTTCGCCCTAGGCCGCTCCTTTCGGTCACGGACTTCAGGCGCCCCAGACTTTCATGGCTTGACGGGC
>JAEEGL012649314.1_pt1 | contig 11112 bp, 10 predicted proteins | sample 9134231 | NCBI WGS metagenome assembly JAEEGL01 (sample SAMN16246548, study PRJNA631951) | gut metagenome | biome: gut microbiome; feature: rumen; material: fiber-attached | host: Bos | place: Iran: Karaj | collected 2018-10
AAGAACTGACCTTTGGTTGGTATATAATAATCTATATGGCTTTTACTGAATTACAGGGCATAAAGTGTTACTACGAAAAAAGCGGATCCGGCAAGCCGGTCGTTTTATTGCACGGCTGGGGGCAGAACACCGAGATGATGAAGGCGATCGCGCTTTTTCTCGAAAACCACTTCACCGTTTACAATCTCGACCTTCCCGGCTTTGGCCAGAGCAGCGAACCGCTGACTCCCTACGGTGTGGAAGACTACGCCGTTTTCCTGCGGGAATTCCTGGAGCAGTTCGGCGTGGAGGATCCGATCCTGATCGGACATTCCTTCGGCTGCCGTATCGCTCTGCACTATGCCTACAAGCACCCGGTGCATAAGATGGTCCTTACCGGCGCGGCCGGTCTGCGCGACAAGCGGACGCTTGACTGGTACATGAAGACCTATACCTACAAAGCCGGCAAAAAGCTCACGTCCCTGCCGGGGATCCGTGATCTTCCCTCGGTCAGGCAGAAAGTCCGTGAAGCCGCGGAACGCCGGGGCAGCGAGGACTACCGCAACGCGACCGGTGTCATGCGCGCCACTTTCGTAAAAGTCGTCAATGATGACGTCCGTCCTTTCCTGCGCGAGATCAAAACCGAGACCCTGCTGGTCTTCGGCAGCAACGATCAGGCGACGCCGCTGACCAAGGGACAGGAAATGGAAAAGATGATGCCTAACGCAGCCCTGGTCGTCTTCGAAGGGGATGACCATTACGCCTATTTCCATCAGGCGCAGCGATTTAATCTCGTACTGGAGGCCTTTTTAAAGGAAGACTATGCTAATTAAGATATTGATCGTGATCCTTTGTATGCTGGTGGCAGTGATCCCGTCCAAGCGGGCGCTGCATATGTTCCAGCAGAACCGCTATGAACTCTACCGCTATTCGCACTGGCTGTTCCGCAAACAGACTTTCGAAGTCAGCGGTCTGTTTCTTTTTGTCGCCGTTTTCGTAATCGGCCATTTCTTCAGGGGCTGGCTGAATACGGTCTTCTGCGCTGCCGGATCTGCCGGTGCTATCTGGTATCTTTACGAAAGTGAGAAGTCCAAGAGTTTCGTCAAACCGCTGGTCTACACCCTGCGCGTCAAGCGCCAGATCGGCTTCATGGCCGTCCTTATGCTGGCGCTGCTTCTGCTGCTCAGCAAGCTGACCGGCAATGCCTGTCTGATGGGTCTCTGCGCACTGCTGCTGCCGTATCTGCTGATCTGGCCGATGGCCTGGCTGACTGAACCGCTGGAGAACGCGATCAAGAAATCCTACGAGAACCAGGCGCGCAAGATCCTGCGCGACATGCCGGATCTGATGTCGATCGGGATCACCGGCTCCTACGGCAAGACCTCGACCAAGAATGTCGTCGGCGATCTTCTGAGCGAGCATTACCGCACGCTGATCACCCCGGCGAGCTACAATACCCCGATGGGCATCACCCGCACGATCCGCGAGCTTTTAAAGCCGATCCATCAGGTCTTTGTCTGCGAGATGGGTGCGGACCACGTCGGCGAGATCACTTATCTGATGGATTTCGTCAAGCCGCATTTCAGCATCGTCACCTCGATCGGTCCCCAGCACCTGAATACCTTCAAGAGCCTGGAGAACATCATCCATGAAAAGATGCAGGCGGTGGAATGCCTGCCTGCTGACGGCGTCGCCATTTTGAATGTCGACAATGAATACATCCGCGACTATGAGATCAAAAACAGCTGCCGTGTCGTCCGCGTCGGGATCGCCAATACCGATGCCGATATCGTCGGCAAGGATATCCGCTACGACAAGGACGGTTCCAGTTTTACCGCTGTCATCCGCGGAAAGGAATACGAATTCAGCACCGAACTGCTCGGTGAGAACAATATCATGAACTGTCTGCTGGCGATCGCTTTGGCGCTGGAGATGGGCATTACCGCCGAGGAAGCCCAGCGCTACCTGAAGGAGGTCCGTCCGATCGAACACCGTCTGCAGAAGAAGCGCATCAACGGCTATCTGTTCCTCGACAACGCCTTCAACTCCAACCCGGTCAGCTGCCGCCAGTCGCTGGACGTCCTTTCCAAAATGGAGGGCAAACGCGTCGTGATCACCCCCGGTCTGATCGATCTGGGCAGCGAGGAAGCACGCTATAACCGCGAGTTCGGCGCCTATATGAAAGACCGCGCAGACTACGTCATCCTCGTCGGCGAACTGCAGAAGGAGAACATCCTGAACGGTCTGAAAGACAGCGGCTATCCGGAAGAAAACATCAGCTGCTGCAATACGATGAAGGAAGCCTTCGGCCTGGTCTATTCCCGTTTTACACCGCAGGATACGATCCTGATCGAAAACGACCTGCCGGATGCATTCCTTAAGTAATTTGGCTATAATGAAAGCAATGGAGGCAGCAGAATGAAAATTAGAGTTGCGGTATTTTTCGGCGGGCAGTCCTGCGAGCACGAGGTCAGCTGTATCAGTGCGAACCAGGTCATCCAGGCCCTGAATAAGGATAAATATGAAGTGATCCCCGTATACATCGCCAAGAATAAGGATATGTATACCGGCGATCTTTTGTTCGACCTCGCGAACTACACGGATCTGAACGATCTCGTTTCCAAACTGCGCAAGGTCTCTCTCGTCAAGGACGGAAACCACGTTTACCTGCATGCCGTCAAAGACAGCCTGTTCAAGCACTATGAGCAGGAGATCGACGTCGCCTTCCCGGTCATGCACGGCACCGGCGGCGAAGACGGCACCCTGCAGGGTCTTCTGGAGATGATGGATCTTCCCTATACTTCCAGCAGCGTTATCGGCTCGGCAGTCGGTCAGGATAAGATCATCATGAAGGAGATCCTGGAATATCATCACATCCCGATCGTTCCCTGGTTCCAGATCAAGGTGAGCGAATTCGAGAACCGTCAGCAGGAATATCTTGAGAAGGCGAGAGCCCTCGGTTTCCCGCTGATCGTCAAACCGGCTAACCTCGGCTCCAGCATCGGCATCGAAGTCATCCATAACGAGGAGGAGTTCGCCGACAAGGTCCGCGAAGCCGGCAAATACGATTTCAAACTGGCTGTCGAATCGATGGTCAAGGATCTGAAGGAAGTCAACTGCTCCGTCATCGGTTCCCTGAAGGAAGCGAAGACGTCCGCGATCGAGGAAGTCATGAAGGACGACGCCTTCCTGACCTTCGACAAGAAATATCTGGGCGGTTCCAAATCCGCCAAGACCAAAGGGGCGGTAAAGGCTCCCGCCAAAGGCGGCGCCAGCAAGGGCATGGCTTCGGCAAGCCGTAAAGTCCCGGCTGATCTTGACCCGGCAACGGAAGAAGAGATCCGCAATTATGCGCTGCGCTCCTTTGAAGCGCTTGAGGCGCACGGCTGCGTCCGTATCGACTTCATGATCGACCGCGCCGACGGAAAGGTCTATGTCAACGAGATCAACTCGATCCCGGGATCCCTGGCTTTCTATCTGTGGCAGGAGACCGGCATGGGTTTCGACAAGGAGTGCGATCTTCTGATCGACAACGCCCTGAAACGCAAGAGTGAAAGAGAGAAGAAGGTCTTCTCCTTCGATACAAATATCTTACAGAGTTACGGGAGGAAAAAATAATGCCAACACCACACAATCAGGCCAGCTACGGCGAGATCGCCAAGACCGTTTTGATGCCGGGCGATCCGCTTCGCGCCAAGTTCATCGCGGAGACTTTCCTGAAGGATCCGGTCCAGTTCAACACTGTCCGCAACATGTTCGGCTACACCGGCACCTATGAAGGCAAGCGCGTATCCGTCATGGGCTCCGGTATGGGCATGCCGTCGATCGGCATCTATTCCTATGAGCTCTACACCCAGTACGGTGTCGAAAGCATCATCCGTGTCGGTTCCTGCGGTTCCATGAACAAGGACCTGAAGATCTACGATGTCCTGAACGTTACCGGCGCCTACTCGGAATCCACGTATGCCTATCTGCAGTCCGGCGATACCGAAAAGGTCCAGCGCCCGACTCCGGAACTGGTCGAACGCCTCAAGAAGTCCGCTGAGAATCTGGGCATCGAGATGCAGGAAGGCACCGTCTCCTCAGGCGACGTCTTCTACTATGATCCCGCTGTTTTCGAAGAGCGTTTCCAGAACCTGCTCGACAATGAATGCGTCGCAGCCGAGATGGAATCCTTCGCGCTGTTCCACAACGCAAAAGTGACCGGCAAGAAAGCAGCCTGCCTGCTGACTGTCTCCGACTCGCTGATCACGCATGAAGAGACTACTGCCGAAGAGCGCCAGAATTCCTTCACCGGCATGATGAAGATCGCGCTTGGAGCTATCGAAGAATAAATGAAGCGGAAGCTCTTTCTGCTTCTGGCCCTGCTTCTGATCTGCAGTGCCTGCACTTCTTCAGCGCCGGCAGAGACGCCGGATCCAAGCCCAAGCCCGACACCCGGCGAACCGGCCAAGACCGAAACGGATTTCCGGGTCGAGCAGCTGCAGACGATCGCAGGATTCGACGAGACCAGACTTGAAGACTATCTGCAATACTTTGACTTAGGACCGCATTACGTGGTCCCTTTGGTCAATCAGGGGATCGTGAACGAAGAGAACTACGGGCGTCTGCTCGATCTCAGCCATGATCCGTATTTTCTGCTGAGCCGCGCTGCCCGGTATCTGGACAATCCGAAAGCGACGGTCCGCGAGACTGTCGAATCCGTCAACGCCGACCGCGACAGAAAACCGTTCGACGAGGCGGTGGAGAACGATCCTTCCGAGGATCTGCTCGTCCAGGCGAATAAGTACTACCATTTCCCGGACGGCTACGTTCCGGAGGATATGGTGCCGATCGCAGCCCAGTACGGGATCCAGACTTCCCTGCGCGAACCGGCTTACGAAGCCTATATCCGGATGTATGAGGCAGCCCGGGCGGAAGGCCTTGATTTCTATATCACCTCTGCTTACCGTTCCTACGACAAGCAGGTCAGCCTTTACAACAACTATGTCCGCAACGACGGCGTGGAAGCGGCCGACCGCTATTCCGCGCGCCCGGGCTTTTCTGATCATCAGACCGGGCTGACCGTCGATATCCTGACTTCCTCCAGCAATTTCAGTACCTTCGAATATACCGCGGAGGCGAAGTGGCTGGCGGAGAACGCGCCGCGCTTCGGCTTTATCATGCGCTATCCCGACGGCAAGGAAGACGTTACCGGCTATACCTATGAGTCCTGGCACTTCCGCTATGTCGGCGATATCGCGGAAGCTGTCACGGCGAGCGGACTGACATACGATGAGTATTACACCTACTTCGTCAAAGGAGAATGATGAATAAGACGCAGAAGAAGATCCTGCTGCTCTCGCTGGCGGTGATCGCTGTTTCTTCACTAGTTCTGTCTGCGGTATTTCATAAGCCGGCTGCCCCGGAACCTGTTCCGGAAACCGATACCGCTGTTCCGGAAAAGAAGATCACGGTCGCGGAATACTACGACTGGAGCGGTGAACAATTCAGGGAAAACAAAGCGGTCAACGGAGACTATATCGGAACGCTGCGTTTTGAGTCCGGTCTGATCGATCAGCCGATCGTACAGGGCGAGACCAATGACACCTATCTGCGCACCGACTGGAAGACCGGCGACTACGCGCTGGGAGGGACCTGTTTCCTCGATTACAGCATCCGTTATGAAAAGACGGCCGAAGCGCCGGAAGACCATAATATCGTGATCTACGGACACTATATGTATCCGGAATACGATCCTTCCCGCACGGAGATGTTCACGCCGCTGCACACCCTGCGCAGCGAGGATAACTACGAGGCCAACAAGTATATCGTCCTGCTGCAGGAGGATCAGGTCCGCCGCTATCAGGTGGCGGACGTCTATCTCTGCCGTCTGGAATATGACGCCTACTATAAGGACTACGTCTATACCGCTGATCAGCAGCAGTATTATCTGGGAAACTTCACTCCCGAATATCTCGAAGTCTACAAGGATACGATCAGCGTGTCTGTCAACGACCCCTCCCTGAACATCGACAACGAGGGGACCGGTTACGACACCTCTTTCACAGGTGTCGACTTTGACGCGGACGATCCGATCCTGACGCTGCAGACCTGTGTACTGAACCGGGAGGACCTGCGTCTGATCGTTGTCGCAAAAGAGATCAGCCGGATGAAGCTCACCGATGTTTTCGAGTAACAGCGTCTTTGCGAAAGGACGCTTTTTCTTAACTCTACGCAGCATAGGGTGACCTTCTGCGGCAAAGAGCCTACGCTGAAGGCGGAGGTAAAACCGATGAATACAGAAAAAACAGGCAGCTTCATCGCGGAGCTGCGCAAAGAAAAAGGACTGACCCAGGCTCAGCTGGCGGAACAGCTGCATGTTTCCGACAAGGCCGTTTCCCGCTGGGAGACCGGCCGCGGCTTTCCGGATATCAGCAGTCTGGAAGATCTTTCCGAAAAGCTTGAAGTCAGCATTGCGGAACTGCTGAAAGGAGAAAGGATCACGGAACCGCTTCCGGCGGAAGAAGTGCAGGAACTCACGGACAGCAGCCTGCGGCTCGTCAGGGAACTCTTTTCCCGTCAGAGGATACAGAACCTGATCCTGACATTTTTGGCCGCCATGGCTGTCATGATCGTTTTGCTCGTGCATCTGAACAGCCCCCGCTACATCCCGGCAGGGGAAGACCCGGCAGCGCTTTCGGTGCTGGAAAACGGGCAGATCATCGCTGTTCTGAAAGAAGGCGTCAGCGGCTGTGACGTTGAAACGATCCGCACGGAAGACGGAAAAGAGATCGTCTCTTTCGGATGCTACGACTCCTGGATGGAGCGTCTCCATAAAAAGGGACCGCAGATCGTCCTGCTCGGCGAGAAGGGGAAGACTTCGGAGATCTGGCTCTACCCGGGAAGCGGACAGGACGGCGACCGGCTCCTGTACAGTGAAGACGGGAGTCCTTCCGGAGGCATGGTCACGCTGCCCCGGCTCGTCTACAATTTCTGGATCCTGATCGGCGTTCTGGCTGCAGCTGTTCTGGGAACTGCCGGCTGGCTGCTGCGGAAGAAACATTACGGCCCGCTGCTGCTGAAAGCGGCACTGCTGCCGCTGTGCTTTTCGCTCAGCGCATTCCTGCTGCTGGCCGGTTCTTCGGCAAGCGTGTACGACGCCGCCTACTATTTCTCCGGTATCCTTCTGCTGGGTTTCCTGCTGTATGCGCTGGCGCTCTTCCTGCTGAGAAAAAGAAACCGCAGAAAAATAACAGTTTGAATCGTTCTGTAAGAAGCCGCTCATGGCGGCTTTTGTTATAATGGACGCAGAGGAGAAAACATGGAAACCGCAAGCCTGATCCTGTTTGCAGCCTTCAGTATCATTCATCTGTATGACAGCTACCGTGACAACGCGGAAGGAAGAGCGAAGACCAAGCCTTTTCTGCTGCTTTTCCTGCTGCTGTTTTATGTTTCCTCCGCAAAACATCTGGATGTATTTCTGGCACTGGCGCTGCTTTTCAGCTGGCTCGGCGATGTGCTGCTGATCCCGAAAGGACATAAATGGTTTACCATCGGCGGGATCAGTTTCATGATCTCCCATCTGTTCTTCATCCTGACCTACCGGCATCATATCCATCTGCGGGATATCCCGCTGCACCTGCTGCTGCCGGCAGCCATCCTTTATTATGGAATTTCGCTGCTGGTGATCCGGCAGATCCAGCCGACGACACCGAAAAAGATGATCGGTCCGATGTATTTCTATCTGCTGTGCAACTCGACGATGAATCTGTTCTCTTTCGTCCAGCTGTGGCAGAACCGCTCCGCCGGCGCCGTCATCGCGTTTATCGGCGCGCTCCTGTTCTTTATGTCGGACTGCTGTCTGTTCCTGGTGCGCTATTACAAAGATCCGGAGGTCGTTTTCCGGAAGCATTTCACTGTAATGCTGACTTATTTGCTCGGAGAACTCATGATTGTGCTCGGAATCCTGAAACTGATGATATAATCAGTTAATTGGAGGAGGTAACATGCGTTCTTTATTCATCATCAACCCGAAAGCCGGAGACGGCAAACGCATTGAGATACTGAAAAATGAGATCTCTGTTCTCTCGGAAAAAGAGAACTGTGAAATATATCTGACCAAAGGCGTCCGCGACGCGACCCGCTATGTTTCGGAATATCTGAACAGACATGCGGATGAGGAAGTCCGCTGCATCGCCTGCGGCGGCGACGGCACGCTGAACGAAGTCGTCAACGGCGCAGTCGGCCATGCCAACGCGAGCGTATCTGTCTATCCTATCGGCAGCGGCAACGATTTCGTCAAGTCCGTCGGCGGTGCGGAAAAGTTTCTCAGTGCGGAGGCGCTGGTCCATGCGCCGGTGCGCGAGATCGACCTGCTGAAGGCAGGTGAGCACTACAGTATCAACGTGATCAACTTCGGTTTCGATACCGCAGTGGCGATCACCGTCAACGAAGACCGTGACCGGACCGGCCACGGAAACCGGAATTCCTATACCAAAGGCATCGTCAAGGCGCTTATGACCAATATGTGCAACGCCGGTACCGTCAAAGCAGACGGAGAAACGCTGGACCCCAGCGGGAAATTCCTGCTCTGCACGATCGCGAACGGGCAGTATATCGGCGGCAAATTCCTCTGCGCGCCGCACGCGGATCTGAACGACGGTCTGATGGAGGTCTGCCTGCTCGACCCGATATCCTATCTGCGCTTTTTCAGGATCCTGAAGACCTATACCGAAGGCCGTCATGTCGACGATCCGAAACTGCAGGACATCGTTCATTACAGACGCGCCAGAAAGGCGGAGGTCATCGCCCCGGAGGGATTCGCCTATTCGCTGGACGGCGAGATCATCCGCGAGAATCATTTTACCGTCGAGATCGTTTCGAAGGCGCTGAAGTTCGCCGTTCCGGAATAAAAAAAGATCCGACATGAATTTAAAAGAAAACAGAAGCGTCATGATACGCCCCCTGTCAAGTAGACAGTGGAAATAATCAAATCTCAGTGTATAGGATAACCATCTGTTTCGCAGAAGATCTGCAGTGCAGATGGTTTTTCTTATTGTGCGGTATTTGAACGAGTCTTCAGCTCTTCGATATGATTCCAGTATTTGATGATCTTTGGATTGTCTCTTATCGGATAATCGGCTCGATCGTTATTGGCGAGAGCTTCCTGTCTGATCATGCCGGCTGTCTTCCCCTTAAAACGTCTTTGGGGATAAAAGTTTATGTAATAGTCATTGGCTTTATAGATCGCTTCTATCATCTCTTCCTTACTCCGCACATCGGGATAAAGAACGGCGATGATCTCCTTTAACTGTCCCTGATACTGCTCGCAGGGACCATTATCGATACAGCGGGAGACTCTTGACATCGACTGTGTCATCCCGTAATCACATAAAAGTGTTTTGAACTGTGCTCTGGTATATTGGAAGCCTCTGTCCGAATGATACAAGGGTATCGCGCAGGGATAGGCTTCGTGCGCTTTATTCAGGACAGTATTGGTAAGCAGTGTATCGTTTCTCTCTGCCACACATAAAGCGACAGGATATCTGTCACAGAGATCGATGACAGGCGAGATATAAAGTCTGTCATTGCCTATCCGGATCTCGGTGACATCCGTACACCACTTCTCGTTGATATGATCCGCATTAAAGTCTCTGTTCAGAAGGTTCTCTGCGGTTATTTCGGGAGTTGATCTTTTAAAGTGATAAGAAGGCTTTCTTCTGTAATTGGATACGATGTCATGGATACACATGAGCCGGCAGACTCTTTTGTGGTTAACGCAGAGACCGTAGCGGTTTCTCAGGTAGTAAGTCATCGTCAGCGATCCGAATAAGGAATTGTTGGAAGAAACTGCCTCTTTGATCATATTCAGGAGCTTCTCATTCTCGATCTCTCTTACTGCCGGTTTCCTCTTCAGCCATTCATAGTAGGCGGCTCTGGATATACTAAGCTCTCTGCACATGAAGTTGATATCATAGGCTTCTTTCTCATGAAGCAGTTTCATCAGCTGATAATCCGTGATCTTATTCTGTTTCCTGAGATAGATCCTTTTCGCTTTGGGCAGAGTATCCATCACCACCTTTCGAGTTTCTCTGCTTTTTTTAATAGTTCATACTTCTTTCGGAATTCTTCCTTCTCTTTTTCAAGCTGTGCGATCTTACGCTGCGCTTTCTCAAGATCAGAGAGTTCTTCTTCCTTCTTGTGTTTTCCTCTTCTGTCTATAAGAGCTTCTTCGCCGTCCTTCTCATACTTCCTTACCCAGGAATAGACCTGAGAATAGCTGCACTTGTAAAGAGAAGCGGTATTTCGGATGTCTTTATCGTGATCAAGACAATAGTTCACGATCTCAAGACGTTCCTCGTAGCTCGTCTTTCCTCTTTCCGCCATGTAGACCTCGCTTTTAGGATCATAGTCCTTTAACTCTATATGGTCATTATAGCGTGAGATCCATCGACTGAGTGTTTTCGGAGAAGGAATCGCGTATTTGACTGACAGATCATAAAGAGATCCTTTGCCTGAGAGATACTCCTGTACAACCTTCTCCTTGAATTCCTTTGTGTAGGACTTATTGTGATGTGTCTCTTCAAAAACAGAAGAACCATATGCCTGATATTTCCTGGACCATAAGCGGATACGGATATGCCCCTGTTTTCCCATGTCCAGTTCTCTTGCGATCTCTGAGGCAGACTTCTTTCCCGAGAGAAAATCAACACATGCCTGAACCTTTTGATCAGCAGTATACTTCGCTTTTCTTCCCATAATAAAATCCCCCTTTGGCAGAAGTGAGATTTTGTGTATTTCTCATGTCTACCTTAGGGGGAGTGTATCATCATGCTTCTGTTTTTTACTGCATTGTCTCTTTCAGCTTCGCTGCCAGGGCTTTATTGCCTTCGTCCGTCAGGTGGACCTTGTCTTTCATCAGGTATTCCGGATGAGCCTGGATCTCTTCGTAAAAATCGATGACCGAGGCATTTTCGAAACTGAACTTTTTCTTCGTCAGGTTGAAGATATAGATCTCGTGTCCCTCGCAGAGCGACAGCAGGTTCCTATAATCCTTTTCGGAGAGCTTCGCGCTTTTATCGAAAAGGAAGACGAGCTTATTCTCAAGCGTTCCTTTCTCCGCTTTTTCGCCGATCTCCTCGAGCAGAAGGG
>JAEEGL013417534.1_pt1 | contig 11112 bp, 11 predicted proteins | sample 9134231 | NCBI WGS metagenome assembly JAEEGL01 (sample SAMN16246548, study PRJNA631951) | gut metagenome | biome: gut microbiome; feature: rumen; material: fiber-attached | host: Bos | place: Iran: Karaj | collected 2018-10
TATCGTTTAGATGGCAAAGTTACGAATAAACGAGCGAAAACCAAAATTTTTTTTAGTTTTCGCTCGCTTACTATACGATAGCCACTATAGATGCTATGATGCTAATTGGAGTGGTTGCAGAGGGTGATGCGTGCGCTGTAGGCGGCTATGCCGTTGGGCTGCACGATGGTGTCAAACATCAACTCAAAGCGGTTGTTGTCGTAGATAAAAGTGTTCTCGGGCTGGGAAGACTGCGATTTTTGCAGCGTGTAGCCAGCGCTTATGGCGGCATCTTTGAGGAGATTGTACTGTTCGGGGTTGAGCGTGCTCAGCGTCACGGCGATTTCGTCGAACGAGTGCTCCTCGCCGTCTTCAAGGTAGTGGCTGTAATACATGATGTCGACTATGCACGCCAGGACGTCGTCGCTGGGTGCAAAGGTGTAGCCATCGGGCTTGGCAGCCGCTGCCATATAGGTGTTGATATACCACATTGTCTCGGCTTCGGGGCCGTCGCTGTGCGGATACAGGTCGTAACTGCTCACCTCGCGGAAGTTGAGGTCGGTGAGCACCCTGCTGGCATATTCTCTAAATGCTACGTGGTCGATGGTGCCGCGGTCGGCATAAAACCCGGCCATCGACTCCAAAACGTCGAGCGTGATGTTGTGTGGCTCGACGGGTGTTGCGGCGTTGAGAGTTAGCGCCACAATCATCGATGCAAGCAAAAAACACTTTTTCATTTCTTATGCAGTTTTATCAATCGTCGTTATCTGAACTGTTGTGGTTGCCCTTGTAGCCTCCGCCGCGTGAGCGCGTGCTCGAGCGACGCACCTGGTCGTTGGTGTTGGTGCGCTTTTGCGATGCCGAAGGTGGTGGCGGCGACTTTTGCTCGGCCTTGGCCTTGGGCTTGGGTTGTGGCACGTTTTGCTGCTGCTTGCCGCCGTTGCGGTCGATTTTGTTGGGTGGCGGCACGTTGCGCACGTCGTGCTTCGACTTGCGTTGCGGCAGTCCCGACGTCTCGGTGGTGTGCTTGGCGTGCTGGGCGGCAGCCAGTGCGGCTTCGGGGTTGATGTCGTACTGGTAGAGTTCGTATTGCTCGATAAGTTTAATCAGCAGCGAAGCGTAGGCCGGGTCCTCGGCATATCCCAAGCGCCGCAGTCCGTTGGCCCAACCCTTGTAGTCGGTGATCTTGAGTTCGTGCAGCGGCTGGTAGCGCTTCATGCACAAAAACTTGGCGTGGTCGAGATAGGAGTCTTGCGCCGTCTCATACTTGCGGTAGCAATCGCCCTGACGCATCACACCCTCGCCTTCCCATCTGTGGCACTTGATGCCGAAGTGGTTATTGGCTTCGGTGGCGAGGTAACTTCTTCCAGCGGCACTCTCGAGCAGACCCTGTGCCAGGGTCACGCTGGCAGGCACGCCGTACTCCACTTGATAGAGTTGTGCGTACTCCTTGTAAGTGTCGATGTATTCTAAAAAGGCAGCACTGAGGCGTTGCGCATGTCCATTAAATGCAAAAATGGTGCTTAAAAATGCGCAAAAAAGCCAAAATCGCTTGCCATGTGAAATATTTTCAATAAATTTGCGACTATTATTCATGACAACTTATTAACGGCATGGACGAGAAGAATATTACAACAAAAATACTTGTTAAATCTTATAATGAGTTAAAAGATGTTGAAAAGCAACTGGTTGACCTGGCAAAAGAGGCCACCCAGGATTCCTATTCGCCTTACAGCCACTTTCAGGTGGGTGCTGCGATACTGCTTGAAAACGGCGTTATGATAAAGGGCTGCAATCAAGAAAACGCAGCCTTCCCCGTAGGAATATGCGCTGAGCGCGCGGCAATCTTCAACGCTGGGGCCAATTATCCCGATGTGCCCATCACATGCATCGCTGTGACGGCATTCACGCAGGGCGACTTTGTCGAAGACCCCTGCTCGCCGTGCGGCGTGTGCCGGCAGGCAATTCTCGAGTTTGAGACGCGCAGCGGCAAGCCCATCAAGGTGATGCTTGTGGGCAAGTCGAAAATCTACGTCCTTGACACTGTTAAGGACCTGCTGCCACTCTGCTTCACCGAGTTTTAACATCATCGTGTAAAACCGAAAAATCACACAACCAAATAGATGAAGGACAATAAGGAAACAGCCCAAACCAAAGGGGCTCGCACGCTGCCATGCATTGCGCAGTGGGCAATTGCTGTGCTGGCTTTTGCCGCCATTTCATGGATTTATTTCTACCCCAGCGACGTCAATGGCGACGTGCTCGCCCAGCACGACACGCTGCAGGGTATCGCTAACGGCCAGGAGGGCGTGGAGCACGAGGCGGCCACCGGCGAAATCACTCGCTGGACCGACGCGCTGTTTGGCGGCATGCCTACTTTCCAAATTCGCCCGGCATACTCCAATTCAGGATTTCTTGCCACCGTGGCGCGAACCTATCAACTCTTCTTCCCCGAGCCGGTGGGTTGGATTTTTATCATGATGCTCGGGTTCTTCATCCTGCTCATGGCATTCAAGGTGAAGTGGTATCTGGCGGTGCTTGGCGCCATCGGCTACGGCTTCTCGAGTTATTTCTTCATCCTGGTGGGTGCTGGCCACATCTGGAAACTGCTCACGCTGGCCTATGTGCCGCCCACAATAGCGGGCTTGGTGTGGTGCTATCGCGGCAAGTATCTGCTGGGCGCTGCCGTGGCTGCGGTGTTCGCCACGCTGCAGTTGATGTCGAACCACGTGCAGATGTCGTATTATTTCGCATTTGTGATTGTGGCGATGGCTGTGGGCTTCCTCATCGAGGCCATCAAGGAGCATAAAATCAAGCGCTGGTGCATCGCCACCGGGGCTTTGGCCGTGGCTGCCGTGCTGGCTGTGCTGGCCAACTCGCCCAACCTCTACATGACCTATAAGTACACGCCCGAGACCATTCGCGGCGGACATAGCGAACTCACTCAGCAGGCCGATTCGACCCGCGCGGCCACTGCCACGCAGGGTGGCCTCGACAAGGAGTATATCACCCAGTGGAGTTATGGCAAGGACGAGACCTTCACCCTGATGATTCCCAATGTGAAGGGTGGCGCCACCATCATCCCCGAGCACGGCGAAAACAAGTTGCTGGCGCTCAGCGACACACGCGCGGCCGAGAAACTTCACGATGCCGGCAAGATTGGCATGCAGGAGTTGCAGGCGCTCTCGCAGTTCCCGCAATACTTCGGCGACCAGCCCATGACCAACGGCCCGGTGTATATCGGCATCATCATCTTCGCCCTGGCACTGCTGGGCGTGGCGGTGGTCAAGGGCCCGGTGAAATGGAGCCTGGTGGTGGTGAGCGTGCTCGCGCTCTTCCTGTCGTGGGGCCATAACATGATGTGGCTCACCGACTTCTTCATCGATTACTTCCCTATGTACAATAAATTCCGCGCCCCGGCCAGCATGCTGGTGGTGCTGGAGTTCACCATGCCGCTGCTCGCGGTGCTGGCGCTTCACGCCATGGCCACCGAGGACGACTTCTGGGCAAAGCATAAACGCACGGTGTTCCTGTCGTTTGGCCTGTGTGCCCTTGTGTGCATAATCACGTGGCTCTTCCCGAGCATCTTTGGCGCTTATTCGGCCCAGGAGACCGAGGCTTACCTCGCCTCGGGACAGTTGCAGCAATATCCCACCATCGATGCCGCCATTCGTGGCGTGCGAGGCGCGATGGTCAGCAGCGACGCCCTGCGCAGCCTCATCTTCCTGCTGCTGGGCTTTGCCGTGGTGATGGCTTGGGGAATGAACAAAATCAAGGCTCTGCCCGCCGGACTGGTGCTGGCCCTGGTTGTGCTGGTCGACATGTACACCGTCGACAAGCGCTACCTCAACGCCAACACCTTTGTCGAGAACGACATCATGGCGCCCACGGGCTATGCGCCGCGCCCCGTCGACACCCAAATCAAGAATGCCGACAAGGGTCACTACCGTGTGCTCGACCTGCAGCACTTCAGCGAGGCGATGCCCAGTTACTTCCACAACACCGTGGGTGGCTACCACGCCGCAAAACTCACGCGCTACAACGACCTTATCGAGCGCCAAATCGCGCAAAACAACAAGCAGGTGCTCGACATGCTTAACACCAAGTATGTGATTATCAACGACCAGCAGTTCGAACCCAATCCGCAAGCCCTGGGCAACGCATGGTTTGTCGACACGCTGGCCTACGTCAACAGTGCCGATGCCGAGATGGCCTTCCTCGACCACTTCGACGCCAGCCGTCAGGCCGTGGCCGACGCCAAGTTCCAGAGCGTGCTCGGCCAGGCCAAGCCCAAGCAGCCCGGCGACACCATCTACGAGACCAGTTATGCGCCCAACAAACTCACCTACAAGGCCCGCAGCGCGGCCGGTGGACTGGCGGTGTTCAGCGAGGTGTACTTCCCCTGGGGCTGGAACATCACCATCGACGGCAAGCTCGCAGAGATGGGCCGCGTGAACTATGTGTTGCGCGCACTGCCCATCCCGGCTGGCGAGCACGACATTGAGTTTGGCTTCTTTCCCACCGAGTTGCGCACCACCGAAACCCTTGCCACAATGTCGACTGTGGTAATCGGCCTGATGGTGGTGGCCGCCATCGTCATGGCCTTTGTGCCTCGCCGCCGAAAAGATGAACCTGAGCCGACGCCTGAAAAGGATTAGCACCGCGTGGAGCCGGCACCACCGCAGCGCCGGCTTCGGCATCCACTCGCCACACGCTTTCAGGTTTGTGCTCGACGTGTTGCGCGAGCGCTTGCCATACTATGCCTATGCCGACCTGGAGCAGTTGCGCGAGGGAGTAAAGCAAACCCTTAAAACGGCAGGCCGCCATGAGCGCATAATCTCCTACAAAAATGCGAAGATGCTTTTTCGCATCACCAATCATTTCAACCCGCAGCACATCATGCAGGTGGGCACCAGTTATGGCGTGTCGACAGCGAGCATGCTGAGCGTCAATAGCACCACGCGACTCACACTCTACGAGCCGCATTTGCAACGCTACCCCGTGGTGGCGCAAGTGTTGCGGCCGTTTCTCGACGTTATCGATGTATACGACGCGATGTCCGAGGCTGTCGCTCACTATGAGCACTGTCTTGCCAGTGGCGAGCAACGCTTTGTGCTCGTCAACGACCTGCCATGCGACAGCGATTTGCCGGTGGCTCTCGAGTGGCTCAAGACGGTGCTCAGCGGCGATGCCGTGGTGGTGATGCGAAACCTCACCCGCCCGGCCATGCGGCAATTGTGGGGCGAATGCCTCGGGGACATGAAGCACGGACAGTCGTTTACCAACGACCGCCTGGGCGTCATCGTGGCAAATGCCAAGTTGCAACGCGAAGACTTCGAACTTTGGTTCTGACTTTGTAGATAACAGATGACAGATAACAGATAACAGATTATAGATATGAGATTTCATCGACTGCTATTAGCCTTGATGCTGTGCCTCGCTCTCGTGGCACGCGCGCAGGTTGGCGACCTGCCACGCTGCACGCCGGTTGAGCAAGGCGTGCCCACCCAAGCGGTAATCGACATGGTTGACGCCCTGCTCACCCTGCCCGAGACCGAGATTCATCACCTCATGGTGCTGCGCAATGGCCATGTGATTGCCGAGGCGCATCCGGCACCCTTTGCCGCCGAGGATGCCCACACGCTGTTTTCGGCCAGCAAGACCTTCGTGTCGATGGCTGTGGGTATCGCCATCGGCGAGAACCGCTTGCGACTCACCGACCGTGTGGCGACATTCTTCCCCGGAGAGTTGCCCGACACCATCAGCGACAACCTCGCCGCCATGACAGTGCGCGACCTGCTGATTATGGGCAGCGGCATCACGCCCGACTGGACCATGCGCAACCTGTGCGACAACTGGGAGCAGACGTGGCTCGCCAAGCCGGTCGCCAAGCCGGCACAGGACCTGCTCTACGACTCGATGTCGACGTTTATGCTGTCGGCCATCGTGCAGCGCGTCACGGGCAAGACCACGCTGGAATATCTGCAGGAGCGCATGTTCACGCCCATGCACATCACCACGGCCGACTGGGAGCAGAGCCCAGGCGGCGTGAACACCGGCGGCTGGGGCTTGCGCCTGCAAGCCGAGTCGCAAGCCAAACTGGGCTTGCTGCTGCTGCAACGCGGCGCGTGGAACAACCAGCAGTTGGTGCCGCATGATTGGGTGGAACAGGCAATCGCCGTACAGACCAACTATGCCAACGTGAAGCCCACCGACGCCGTGACCGACGGCAATGCCGGCTACGGCTACCAGATTTGGCGCTGCAAATGGCCTACGGCATTCCGTGCCGATGGGGCTTTGGGACAATATATTGTGGTTGACGACAACAGCGACGTGGTGGTGGTAATCAACGGCGCGAGTATGCGCGGCCACGACGAACTTGCCTGCATCTGGAACCACCTTTTGCCCGCCTTGAGCGACGCTCCGCTGCCCGCCGAGCCTGCCGCGCAAGCGCGCTTGGAGAAGTTGTGCGCCGGGGCCGCCTTGCCCAAGGCGTTCAGCGGCAAAAAAGCCGGTCGCCTGCCCTCGCAACTGCGGCTCGACGGCACAAACTCGTTAGGGATAGCGACCGTCGACTTTGAGGCCGACGTCATGCGCCTCACCTATGGCGACGGCCGGACGGAGGCGCTGCCGCTCGACTTCAAGCAGTGGACGCAGGCACCATTGCAGCAATTCCCGCCGTACTCCATCAGTGCGCGCAACCGCTTTGGCGCGCTCAACCATAACTTCCGCACCGCCGGGCATGCCGCGTGGACCAGCCGGTCAACCCTCGTGGTGCAGCAGCAGTACGTCAATTGGTACAGCGCAACCACCTTCACTTTCGACTTCAAAAAAGGCCTGCTCACGCTCGTCAACAACTACGCCATGCGCAACGTCGAGCAGGTGCCGTTTACCATCACAGCACAATAACTGATGCCCACCATCACCGACATACAGGAGGTGAAACACCGCTATATCGCGTATCTGCGGCTGGCGAAAGGCCTCTCGGAAAACACGGCGGTGAGTTACAGCGAGGACGTGGACAAACTCACGCGCTACCTCGCCGACGCCGGCATTGCCGTGGATCACGCCACGGCGGCCGACATCGAGGGCTTCGTGGCGGCCCTGCACGACTTGGGCGTGGGGCCACGCTCGCAAGCGCGCATCATCTCGGGCGTGAAGAGTTTCTACCGCTATCTGAAGACCGAGGGATACATCACCGACAACCCCACCGCGCTGCTCGAGCCGCCACAGTTGGGACGACATCTGCCCGAGGTGCTCAGCGTGGCCGAAATCGACGACATGATTGCCTGCATCGACATGAGCGCCCCCGAGGGGCTGCGTAACCGTGCCATCATCGAGACGCTGTATGGCTGCGGGCTGCGGGTGAGCGAATTGGTGGGGCTGAAACTGTCGCATATCTACCGCGACGAGGAGTGCGTGCTCGTGGAGGGAAAGGGCAGCAAGCAGCGCATGGTGCCCATCTCGCCCGTGGCGCTGCGGCTTATCGACGACTACATAGCCCAGGTGCGCTCGCACCAGGTGGTGAAGCGCGGCTGCGACGACATCGTGTTTCTGAACCGGCGCGGCGGCCAACTGTCGCGCGTCATGGTGTTCTACATCGTGAAGCAGTTGTGTGAATTGGCGGGAATACGCAAAACGGTGAGTCCGCACACGTTGCGCCACTCGTTTGCCACCCATCTGCTCGAGGGCGGCGCCAACCTGCGCGCCATCCAGCAGATGCTCGGCCACGAGAGCATAGCCACCACCGAAATCTATGTGCATATCGACCGCACCCTCCTGCGCAAGGAAATCCTCGCACACCATCCAAGGAATAATAAGCAGCGCTGACGCGTTGCGGTTTAGCGCTCGCGTTGCTCGCGGTTTAGCGCTCGCGTTGCTCGCTGTTTAGGGATTTTTTGGGGGTGGGGTTAGCGGCGGAGGCGGCGACGCATAGTGAGCGAGGTCACCAGCGAGGTGAGCAGGCCCACGGCGGCAACAAGCAGAAACACCACCACGACATCAAGCCACTCGACGGCAACGGGATAGGCATGGACAACCATAGTGGCGGGGTCGCCGGTGAGTTTCAGCCACCCGAAATGCTGCTGCAGCAAGCACAGCGCGAGGCCTAACACGATGCCGATGGCGGCACCCAACAGCGAGATAATCCAGCCCTCGACCACAAAGATGTGCGTCACTTGCTGGTCGCTGGCACCCAGGTTGCGCAGGGTGGCGATGCTCTCATCCTTCTCGATGATGAGCAGCGAGAGCGTGCTGATGACGTTGAATGTGGCGATAATAAGAATGAAGCCCAAGAGCAAAAATGCCATCCACTTTTCGATATTCACCAGGCGGTAGGCTATCGACTGCTGCATGAGTCGGTTTTTCACGGTATAGTTTGGCCCGAGCGCTTGCTCGATATGGCGCATCGTGACGGCCTCGTCGGCCTGTGGCGTGAGTTGCAACTCGATGGCGGTGGCTTCGGTGGGGTAGTCGAAGAGTCGGCGCGCCGTGGCCAGCGGGATATAAATCAGGTCGGCATCGTAGGAGTTCTGTTGCAGTTGGAAAATGCCGCCCACAAACACCGAGTCGCTGCGAAACGCACCCATGGGGTTGGCCAGGTTGACACGCCCTTGGCGTTGCGGGGCAAACAACTTGAGCATCACCGGGTAGTCGGGGTTGAGGCGAAGCATCAGCGCGGGGCCCACACCGGCCACGGCGTAGGGCGACACGGCATCGCTCATAATCCACTTGCCGTCGACGATGAGCGAGTCCATGGCGTTGTAGCGGTTGTAGTCGTCGGGCACGCCTTTCAGGCGCAGCGGCATCTGGTACTCGGCATAGATGGCAAGTCCTTGGTCCTCAATCACCGGCATGGCATGTGCTATGCCGTCGACGCCTTTGAGCACCTGCATCACGCTGTCGACCTGTGCGATGGCCTTGCCCTGGCTCGCCGTGATGGCAATCTCGGGGTCGAGCGTCGCCAGGCGATTCATAATCATGCCGCGAAAACCGTTGAACACGCTCAGCACGCACACCAGTGCGGCAGTGGTCACCACCACACCCAGCAGCGAGATGATGCTAATGATGTTCACGGCGTTATGGGCCTTTTTCGACACCAGGTAACGCCAGGCGATTTTCAACGACAGGTTCATGCGGCGCCCCTCTCTGTTATTTCTTCAGCAGTTCGTCGATGTGCTCGATGTAGTCGAGCGAGTCGTCGATGTAGAAGGCCAGTTCCGGCGTGCGGCGCAACTGGTAGCGCACTTTCTGCGCCAGATTGTAGCGAATTGTCTTCTCGTTGGATTTGACATTCTCGATGATTTCCGGACCGCGTTCGCTCGGGAAGATGCTCAGGTGCACGCGTGCAATGCTCAAGTCGGGCGAGGTGCGCACCGAACTCACGCTCACCAGCACACCGCCCATCTTGGCGGTCTCGAGTCGGAACAATTCGCTTAATTCCTTCTGTATAAGTCGATTAATTTTCTGTATTCGTGTACTTTCCATAATTCATTTCAAAAGAGTGTGCAAAATTATAAATAAAATGACAAATAATTAAGCCAGCCCACCGAAAAAAGGCAAAAAAAACAATGTATTGGGTTTATAGCCAGTGGGCTTGGCGATACCATTCGACGGCTTCGGTGAGGCCTTGGCGCAGGTCGTATTGTGCCTCGAAGCCCAGGTCGCGCTTGGCGTCGGCGGTGTCGCACAGCCAGTTGCGCTGGCGCAGGATGTTGAATTTGTCGCGGTTGAGCGTGGTGGGCTTCATCGTTATCGTGCCCCACCACGATGCCACGGTGCACACCACCTTCAACAGCCATATGGGGCAGGTGATGGGCAGCACATGCCGCTTGCCGAGCACCTCGCTGGCGATGCGCCGAAACTCCTGCTGCGTGTATCCGCGGGTTTCGCTGATGAAGTAGGCGCGCCGCTTGGGCTCTTGGCCGGCGGCGTTGATTACGGCGCGTGCCAGGTCCTTGACGTAGACAAAGGTGAGCATCTGCTTTTTAAAGCCCACGCCGAAGTCCACGCCGCGCTTTATGCTCTTGAGCATAAGGTAGTAGTCGCGCTCGTGCGGCCCGTACACGCCGGTGCAGCGGAATATGGTGTATGGCACCTCGCTGGCGTGCATCTGCAGGTAGGTCTCGGCTTTGAGTTTCGACATGCCGTAGCGCGTGTCGGGCGACGGCACGTCGCTGGCTTGGAATGGTGTGTAGCCCTTCTCGTCGCCCTTGCCCATGACGCTCAGGCTGCTCATGAGCAGGAACACGCCAGGCATGGCATCGACGTCTTGCAGCACCTCAATCAGGCTGTGCATATAGCCAAAGTTGATGCGCTCAAAGTCGAGATAGTTGGTGCACTTGGTAGCACCCAAATTGTGCACTACGGCGTCCCACGCGCCATGCTCGGCCACATGCTTGGCGATGGTGTCGTGCAGGGCGTCGTAGTCGGTGAAGTCGAGTTCGATGAAGTGTATGCGCTCGTCGGTGAGAAACTCGCGGCTGGTGGTGGCGCGCACCGCAGCCCACGTGTCGTAGCCGCGCCGCAGCGCTTCCTCGACGATAAAGCCGCCGATGAAGCCTCCCGCACCGGTGACGAGAATTTTGCGATTGTGTGTGTCTTTTTCCATAATTTAATGGCGAAATTAGCGCATTTCGGCGGCTCATGCAAGAAAAAACGCAAAAAATCCATCAATCATAGTGCTGGTTAAACCTTTTTATTGTAAATTTGTCACATTGAAAAACACTCACGATATGAAAAAGATTCAATACACACTAATGATGCTTGTCATGACCGTGATGTTAAGCGGTTGTGACACAACGTGGTTCGACAGCCTGGAGGGCCGTTGGGACCTGATTTCGGTCGTGGAGTATGGCTCGGAATACACTGTTCGCGACTATGAGACATACGTCTTCCAGCCCGACGGATGGGGCTACTATGTGGACAATATGGGCTATACCTACGAGTTTTACTGGGAGGACTCGGGTTATGGCAGCAACCGCACGGTGCGTCTGACTTATAGCGATGGCCTGGTTGACTACATGTACTACGACTTTGAGCACGGCGACCTGCTGTTGAGTTACGACCGTAACTTCCGCAGTTACCGCGTGTTCCGCTATCGCGGCCATCACTATTGATCCCGCAATTAAATCA
>JAEEGL013538843.1_pt1 | contig 11112 bp, 11 predicted proteins | sample 9134231 | NCBI WGS metagenome assembly JAEEGL01 (sample SAMN16246548, study PRJNA631951) | gut metagenome | biome: gut microbiome; feature: rumen; material: fiber-attached | host: Bos | place: Iran: Karaj | collected 2018-10
AAAATGCTTCTTTTGTACTTTTTCTGCCTTTTTCTTTCCTTTTTCGTATGTTTTCGTTATCTTTCCCAGATTAAATTCCGCCTATTTCTCACACTTATTTCCACTTGCTCTCCACTGTGGAATTTACTTTGGGAATTAACGCTTAATCATTAAAAACCATCACAGTTCAAAGTATATTAACAAAATACCATTTATTTTACCCTTTTACCATTGCTATATACCGCTATAATATCATCCGGTTTCGCAAGATATACTGATCTTTCGAATCTTTCCTTCAAAGATAGTTCCTTTGTATTAACCAACTTCGTGTCATCAATTACAACAGCATGAAGCGCATTTCCTTCTGAGAAACCTGGCTTTTCCCCGAAGAATTCGTTTGCTGCAGACGTTCCCAAATAATATGCTTCTGCTACGTTCAGATATGGTACTTCCCAGTTTGATGCGATTGAATATACTTTAGATGCACGTATCGTCATCTGAATGGCATCAAGCATAGATAAAGATGCTCCGCCGGCTATATCGCTTCCCAATACAACTTTATTTCCTTCATTCAGAAGTGTCCTGGCAGGTGCTATTCCACTTGCAATATTCATATTTGAGTCCGCGCAATGAACCGTATATACTCCGGCTTTACGCATAGCTTCACGTTCATTGGAATCGCTGTACACACAATGTGCCATTAATGTTCTGTTATTCCAAAGATTGCTCTTTGCATACGTTTGCCAGTATTGTTGGCAATCAGGATGATTCTCCAGAACTCGTTTTATTTCTTTGTTGTTTTCGCTAAGATGTGATTGAATCGGCAAATTTCTTTCACCCGCAATCGTTCCGAGCCATTTCATTAGTTCTCTGCTGCAGGAAATGGTAAACCTGGGAGTGATCATAGGTTTGATGTTTTTAAAACGTGAGCAAGCATCGAGCCATCTTAAAGTTTCGCTTTTGCTCTTCTCGGTCGTTTCGCAGTAATAATCAGGAGAATTAATATCCATAGATACTTTTCCGACATAACCGCAAATACCTGCTTTTTCGAGTTCTTCCATCAGGATCAATGTGGCATCAGTATGCAGAGATGAAAACATACATACCCTTGTTGTGCCGTATTGTATCAATTTCCAGGCTAATTCATGATAGACGGATCTGGCATAATCCAAATCCGAAAATCTCGATTCCGTTTTATATGTATATCGGTTCAGCCAATCAAGAAGCGGAAGATCCATTCCCATCCCCAGCATAGGATACTGTGGTGCATGCAGGTGCATGTCTGAAAAAGCTTGCATGACCAGTGAATCATGGTAATCATCAATTTCCAGGTTCATATATTTCTCGGGAAGTGTAGAATAAACACCATAAATACACTCCTCAGAATAAACTAAGTAACCGTTTTGAATGATATCCATCTGTCCAAATACAGAAGATGATATGATGTTTCCTTTGATAATTCTGATCATTTCATTATACCTCTCAAAGGTGATCAATACTCATAGCAAGGTAAAGCTGATTACTTTCTGATTCGATCACATTTCTTTCTATGAACAAATTTTCCGCAATATGGTTTCAATAAATTAAAATTCTCAACTACTAGATTCCCGTTGACAATTACATCTCTCGCTTTTCCGTCAACCGTAATTCCTTCATATGGAGAATTATCACAATTATGCAAGTTTGTTTTATAGGAAATAATGTGCGGACAGTTCGGGTCAAAAACTACGATATCAGCGTCGCTTCCTTCTTCAAGGCATCCTTTTTCCGGATACATTCCAAATATCTTAGCAGCATTCTCACTTAGCAAGGCCGCCATCTGCTCAATTGTAATATATCCTTTCTTAACAGCATATGTATATATTAATTCTGCTCTGTTTTGTATTCCGGCCCCTCCGTTAGGAACTTTTGCGAAATCACCATCTCCAAGTGCTTTCTGATTCATTGTAAAAGAGCAATGATCTGTTCCGATAAAATCAACTGTCCCGTTTCCCAATGCTTTTAGAATCGCTGCTCTGTCATTCGCATGTCTTAAAGGCGGAGACATAATGTATTTGGTTCCATCTTTCTCATTATATTGCGATTCATCGAGGACTAAATATTGTGGACATGTTTCTACATAAACCTCTACCCCCCGCTCCCGTGCTGCTTCAACGGCTTTCAAACTTTCTTCACAGGAAAGATGCACGACCCACGCGGGAGATTTTGCCAATTCTGCAGTATACATAAGATCACTTACACCAGCCGCTTCAACTTTATCCGGTCTTGATAAAGCATGAGCAATCGGCTCAAAGTGACCTTCTTTATGCAATTCATCTATTTTTGCATTAAGAAGATTATACTCTTCACAATGTACACCCACCAAGCAATCTTTGGTCTCCAGGAATTTGATAGCGTCATATATTTCGCCATTTGAAACTCGCATCAATGGATATACCATATACATCTTAAACGATGTTATACCCTGCTGAATCATCGAATCGATTTCAGACTTTCTGGAATCATTCCATTCTGATACAGCCATATGAAACCCGTAGTTACAGCTTGATTTCCCATCTGCCTTTTTATGCCATTTATCCAAGGCATCCTGCATTGTCATGCCACGATCCTGTGTAGCGAAATCCAAGACTGTGGTGGTTCCTCCCATAACAGCTGCTTTTGTTCCTGTATCAAAATCATCGGCAGTAGTAGTAACAGCAAGATCAAGATCCAAGTGAGTATGCGTATCAATGAAACCGGAAAACACCATGCAGCCTTCTGCATCAATGATTTTATCTGCATCTTCATTAATTATCCTGCTGATTTTTTCAATTTTATTATCTTTAATAAGAACATCAGCAACATATTGAGATTTGGAATTAACGAGTAAACCATTCTTAATTAAAATGTTCATCAGTTTCTCACACTCCTTTTTTACATTTATAGTATATCATGTAAATATATCGCTTGCAATTGATATTGAAGTCCCAGAACGAACTGCAATCGGATTCTTATCCCTTTTATATTAAAGCTTATAAAACTCTTTAAAACAGCAACGAAAAATGATATAATAGTTTTGAATTTTCAAATCATAGTAATGGAGGTATCATATGAATTTTTATATGCCAGTTAAGCTGAAAACCGGTTCTAATGTAATATCTCAAAACAGCGGATTGATCACTTCCCTCGGAAAACGATGCTTAATCGTTACAAGTGGATCAGCTGCAAAAAAAAGCGGAGCATTCGATGATATTCAGGCTATTCTTGAAAACAGCAAGATTGATTATATCGTTTATGACAAAATTCAGCCAAATCCCTCTATATCATCTTGTGTAGAAGCCGGAAAGATGGGTTTTTCCTTTGGTACAGAATTTGTAATAGGAATCGGTGGCGGTTCTCCTCTGGATGCTTCGAAAGTAATCGCTGCTTGTATCAGCAATCCTGATTATGATGCTCAGAAATTATATCAACTTGATTGGCCTAACAAGCCAGTTCCCGTTGTTCTTGTAGGCACCACATCCGGAACCGGAAGTGAAGTAACGCCCATATCAGTTATCACAAATTTAAATGGCAATAAAGTCGGCATGAACAGTGAACAGCTTTATGCGACTTTAGCATTCGGAGATCCCAAATATACCTCATCCATGCCCTTGTCAGTTACTGCTACAACCGGTGTTGATGCTCTTTGCCATTGCATCGAAAGTTATCTGAATAAAACTGCAAATGATATTTCTCGCGCGATTGCAGTTCAAGGCATTTCACTTCTTGTGCCTCTTCTGCGGAAAGTATCGGATGGAATCCTTCCTGATATGAAAGAACGTGAAATATTATATAATGCTTCTATTCTTGGAGGAATGGCAATCTGTATAACTGGCACAGTTGCTCCTCATGCAATCGGTTATCTTCTTTCAGAAAGCTACAATGTTCCTCATGGATTTGCATGTGCATCTTTCCTACCCGCCCTATTAGAACATACTGAGTCAGCAGATCCCGAGCTTATTAACACTTTTTATAAACATACAGGATATAATAAACAGGATTATCTGGCTTTAACGCAGCGTCTTCTTCCCAAGTATAATTTTCATATGACGGACGAAGAAATCGTAAATCGTTCTGCTCGATGGACGCTTTCCAATGGAAACATCAAAAAAACTCCTGGCATTTGTGATCAGTCGGTAGTGCAATTCTTTTTAAAAACGGTATTTAAATAAGTCTGCAGTTAATCTTAAAGGCGAGGCACAATGTGTCCCGCCTTTATCATTGCTTTATTCGACTTTATAAATTCAATCCCTTTGCAACCGTTACAATAAAATCCTGTGCATTCGTTATGATAGATCTTGCTGATAAACTGCCACGGTCTGCTAATTTATTTGCTGTAAATTCAGCAATATCAATACAGTAAAAATATACTTGTCGTATTTTTCCTTCTCTGTCTATTCGATAAGAAGGGGTCATGTTGCCTACGGCTATAGAATGAAGCATGGTTGCAATGCATATTACAGTTGTGGCCTGTCGGATGCAGTCTCGCATTTTATCCTGTGCTTCATAAACATTTCCATATACAGGCGGAAGCGGTCCATCGTCACGTATGGAACCAGCCAGAATGTAAGGAACTCCTTTTTTCTCGCAGGAATAAATAATACCGTTATCGATCTTTTCCTGCTTTATAAAATTGCTGATGTTTCCATGAAAACGAACCCGATTAATCGTGTCAAGATGATTATAATGTCCGTTCGGTTGGCCTTTCTGCGTGTAAATATCTACTCCCAGCGCAGTTTTAAGATAAGCTCCTTCCAAATCATGGGTTGCAAGAGCATTTCCTGCAAGAAGAGAATGAACATATCCATTATCGATCAATTTTGAAAACGCAGCTCGAGAATCATAATCAAATGCAACTGCAGGACCGAGAACCCAAACAATCTTACCATTGTCTCTATCGTATTTCAGGATGTCATATAAGTCATCATAATCTTTTGAAAAAGCAGTTTCGCGTGTGCGGTTTTGACGAAAAGCAAATGCGTCTCTGCTGTCCTTCGACTCATGAAAACCGTTCACGTGTACATATATTCCCTGACTACCGTCCTCCGTTCTTCCACATACGATTAGATTGCCTTTGCGGATATGTCTGAATTCAATTACTTCAATTCGATTGTTTTTGAAGCAAGGGACACAATCCATTCTGCTTTCTTCAGCAAGCAGCCATTTCCCATGGATTTTAAAATATTCCGGGAAGATACTCATCGCGTGATATCCTGTCGGTGCGACAAAGTCATTTGGTGCAGGTATCAGAATTGCATCAGGAGAATTAATAAAACGAAGTTCCGAAAAATCCGGATGACTATATGTTCTTAGCATCATTAGCCTCCATATCCTTTTCTTAATTCATTAACATAGATTAATTATAAACAATGGAATATCTAAAATCAAGTTGACGTCATTATTCGATTGTCAAAGAATCAAAAAGATTACTTTGATAAAATCATCAAGGTCACCTTGCTGTATAATAAATTTATATACAACATTTTCAACTTAGATTTTGAAATACAAACAAACAAAAATGAGAGATTCTTCCCTCTCACCCCATGTACTTTGCAAAATCTATGGGAGAAGTCAGCGCCTTTTCTGTTTCGTTAAGACAAGTTTTTATCGAATCATAATCGTTACCCGCCTTCTTCAGCGTCTTCACTCTGGTGTACCATAACGGTTTCAGACAACGATACAGCATCAGTGCAGTATCTTTTTCGATCGTTGAAAAACAATAGTATTCGGAAGCAATCTTCAAAGCTTCACAGATTCCAGAGACGCCGTCATTTTCTCTCATAAGATAATTGAGAAAAACTTCCTTGCCGCAAAGATTGAAATCATACACACCGACGAATCTGCCATCTTCATCAAGAAGAATGTTTGAAGCGTTGAGATCAGCCTGAAAGACTGAAGTCGGCAATTCATGATAAACAGCTTCAAGATCAGATCTGTTCTCTGTCCACAGTCTCCAGATTCTTTCAACTTGCTCCCTGAATTCGGCAGGAAGCGTATCTGCGTATTCCTTCCACGCCATAGCATTTTCAAGCACTTCATCCGTCTTGTCACTGGGACAGAAAGTTTCGAACAGGCAGTATGCAGAAGGATACTCTGTAAAATCGAAATGCAGCGACGCAATCCTTGCCGTCATTCGCCAAATGTCCTTGCTGTATTTTTCATATAGTGCTTCGTTCTGACCGAAGTCGTCCGAAAACCGGTCCTCGACAGGAAAGAACGGCGCAAATTCCTCAGCATATACTACACATTTGCGCCCCATGTAAACCACAAACGGGAAATGCCCCAACTTATCCTGAAAAATCCTCGGACAGTAGTATCCGAGTTTCCGATATTCTTCAACCGCTCTTTGCCAGGTAAATATTTTTGCAGGGTATGTAAAATCATTATCAGCAAATTTCAAAACATATTTTTTTCCTGATGTGGTTTCAACAATAAAGGTTGCTCTGAAATCAGTGTCACCCCGGCTCGTATTGATTACGCGGCAATTAACCGGTATATCGTCAAAAAACATTGAAAAAACATTTTTGATTTCATCATTCATACGATTATCCTTCCAAATCCATAATTATTAGCCAGATAATGTTATTCATAACTTTTATCTTCTACAAATTGCGGTTTAGTTTCTCATTGAAAACGCGAAATTAAGGATATAAAACAAACACTTGATTTGGATACCCAAATTCTTCTGTCATCTCGCCTTCTTGAAACCCGAATTTTTTATACAGAGCCCTTGGCGCTATCCCTTTATCATCATTTTCACGAAATGTTGAAACTGTAATTTCCTTGCTTCTGTCCAGTTCATCCAGGGCTTTTCTCAGCAGAATTGAAGCAAGGCCATGCTTTCGATGTTCAGGATCTACAGCAAGACAGCAGATCATGTTCCTGCTGCGTGAAAACAGAAGCACTCCTACAATAGTTTCTTTGGTTCTGATACATAAGGCTTGCTTCTTGTTCATGAATTTCAATACGGTCTGTTTATGTTCATCTAGACTTTTTTCAGTTTCTAGACCGGGAAAATTCCAACTAATTTTTCTAACAAGCTGCATCCATGAATCTATACAGGAGCTGTCTCCAAATGTTGCCTCCATCTCTTTCACCTCGATATACTGCGAATTTGCAAATCTCTTAAATTGAATATCCCAGACTAATATCAAAAGGTGCAATCAGTAGTTTTTGCAAATCTTTTTTGTAGTTATCGAAAAAGTGTTTTATAGCTTTTCCATAGTTTTCTTTTGTGTCAAACTCCCAGTATGAGTAGTACTTAACGCATTTTACAATCTTAGTTAACTCTCTTGTAGACTCACCAAGTTCGATTCCGTCTATTTTATAAAATCTCTTGAAATACTTAAGAGATATACAGCCATCACATTTAAGCTGATTTGCGGAGATTTCTTCAATCTTTGCTTCAAATTGCTCGAGTCTATCGGGCTTTACCTGAAACAGTTTCATCTCAATAAAGGTCTTTTTCATAATGCGCCCCCTCAAAGTTTCTTCGCATCTCTACAAATCTCGAATTTACCAAGTTGAATATTCCATAAATCAATCGTCATAACAATTTAAGAGCAACTCTTGCCATTGGTAAACAAAACAGCTTTATTTCAAAGTGAATGGACCCGTAAAAGGCACCATGCCATAGAATGAACGCCTAAAAACACCTCAGACATAACTGAGCAAAAGAAGTATTTTAATCACAAGATTATCCAATATCTTCTCAACAAATGATGACCTTCCGCATCGTTATAGGCTTCTATGGTGTCTTGCAATATGCCGCCCATCTTTTCGCATATATGTATAGAAACTATATTTCTGTCGTTAATTGTCAATAGCACTTTTCTCATTTCGTGCTCCTTTGCAAGCTGTAAACCGAGGCGTAGTATCTCTGATCCATATCCTTTTCCTTGCTCCGAAACTTTGACTGCATAACCGATGCTTCCAATCTCCATCATTACCTTTTCCGGAAAATCTGTTCGGAGTTGAAACTCACCTATGAATCTGCCATTATCAATTGCCCAATAATGAAAACTTGTCGGCGCCCCTTCTACTAATCCCCGCTCTTTCATTTCATACCATTCTTTCGTACGAGAAAACCAGTCATCATCAATTTTCTTTGGATTTGTTGGCACGAAAAAAGTGACATTGTGATCATACAATTCCTGACAATACTCTTTGTATCCCGCAACATATTCGGGGCATCTTTTAATTAGTTCAACCATATATTTCTCTTTTATAACCAAACTTATATAGATATTTATACCATAACATACTGGCTCATTACAACTGAAACACCTCTTTTGCTTTTATATGCAAAAGAGGTGCTTTTATATTGGTGGAGGCGGCGAGAGTCGAACTCGCGTCCGAAAACCTGTTAACACGATTTTCTCCGAGCGCAGTCATTGTACAAGTATTCCCCTTTCTATCCTCCCAATGACAGGATGATAGGTCCGGTAGCTTCATATAATCCGGTCTGCTGCAAAGCTTAAGCAGATTCGTACCCTACCCTAATGACGCCCTTATCTGTATCGGTAGGTTTACACAGCAGGACGTCGTCACTGCTTATGCAGCGGCGAGTGCGTAATTATTGTTGTCAGTTATTTTAGACAATTTCCCATTTTTAACGAAGCACGGGTCTTCGGCTCGCTTATCCTGTTTCCACGATCCCCGTCGAAACCATTTCGCCCCCATTGATTGTATTATACTATAAAAACTTTAAAAATCTAATAGAATCTGAAATCCAATTTGTTACTGACATCTTTACATATGGATCATCTGTAAATCGGTCAGGAGTTAATACATCATCTCTTGCGGTTGATAACCCATGTTCTCCTCTCGGATAAATATGTACTTCTGTTTCAATTTTATTTTGAATCAGTGCATTCACGAGAAGAAGAGTATTTTGAACAGGTACGCTTTCATCCGAAGCCGTATGCCAAATAAATGTCTTAGGAGTATCTTGATTCACATGTTTTTCCAAGGAAACAAGTTCAAGAGTCTCCTCATCAAGGCTTTTACCAAGCAGATTAACGAATGATTCTCTATGTGCGAAATTACCGCTAGTAATTACCGGATAACATAAAACCATAGCATCCGGCCGGTGTTCTGAACCTGTAAATCCCATATTCCGAGTTATTGGGTGATTCCATAAAACGCCTGCAGAAGCTGCCGCATGTCCCCCCGCAGAAAAGCCGCAAACAAAAATCTTGTTAGGGTCTATACCATATGAATCTGCATTTCGCCTTACATGGGAAACTGCGGTAAATGTTTCCAACATAGCACAGGGAAAGAATCCGTTAGGTGAAACGGTATAAGAAAGAACAAATGTCGAAAAGCCTTTCGCAAGATATTCTGTTGCAACAGGCATCGCTTCACGGGCAGAGATATGACGATAAGCTCCTCCAGGTAAAATGATAACTGCTGGACGTTTTACCGGGCATCCCGTTAAATACTGACGCAAAATATAACCAGTAAACCGGCAAGGGCATCCGGGTTCAACAACACCTGCCTTTTTGTAATCAACATTTAAATTGATATCAATTACATTCATAATATCTTATCTGCTTAATGATTTCCAATTTCGTTCCACATCTCGTTCAGCATCTCTCTCGGCAATGCTGGCACGTTTGTCAAACAGCTTCTTACCTTTTGCAACAGCTAATTGAATTTTAACTTTTCCATCCTTAAAATACGCTTCCAAAGGAATCAAACTATATCCTGATAATTGTTGTTCAGCAACAAGTTTCCGAATCTCACGTTTGTGTACAAGCAGTTTTCTGGTTCGAAATGGATCATGATTAAAAACATTTCCATGTTCGTACGGGCTTATGTGCATACCATAAAGATACAGCTCTCCGTTTTTAACCTGCGCGTAACTGTCTTTTAGATTCATTTGCCCAGCTCGTATCGATTTGACTTCCGTGCCCACAAGTTCAATGCCACATTCATAAGTTTCAATAATAAAATAATCATGTCTTGCTTTTCTGTTTACAGACACAATTTTAATACCTTTATGGATAGGCATTGAGATTGATCCTCCTTTTGAAAATAAAACGGTGCAATAAATTGCACCGCCAAATAAATATCAGAGTTCCGATTGGATGCTGTCTTATTTAAAAAGCTGAATAACAGGCAATGCAATAGCGAGAACAGCGATAACGATTGCAAGGATAAAAGTAATCTTCTGTAACTTCGCTTCACGGCTCGCAGCTTTTCCACGTGATGAAAATGTTTTTGTCTCGTTGCCGAATCCTGCGCCAAGTCCAGATGACTTGCTTTTCTGTAAAAGAACAACAACACACATCAAAATTGATGCAACAACGAGTAATCCTAAAATAATGCCGTATAAAATATTCATTTGAATCCTCCACATTTATCTGCGACGATGATTATAACACGCAAAAAAATGAAATGCAAGCAAAACGTGAAAAAACAAAACTCATATTCTATAATGATAATGAAAATCTTAGCTTTTATGCAATTCGCATACTTTTATTATAGACACTCCATCTGAACTTGCATTTCATAGAAGGTAATATTATGATATTATCAATATCAAAAGTCAGCAAAATAGGATAATGAGAATTCTTAATCTAACAATTGATGAATCCCTAGAACAAGCAAAAGTTAAAGATGTTCTCTCCAAAAGGCTCTTTATCTCAGATTCACTGTGCTCCAAGCTGAAAAAACGTGAAAACGCAATTACCGTTAACGGGCATTCAGTATATACGAATTATACAGTAAGAGTCGGTGATATTTTATCTGTCATAGTGAGTGATGAGAAAAAACGTGAAGAATTACTTCCAATTGAATATCCGCTTGATATAATTTATGAAAATGATGATTTTCTTATTATCAACAAACCTTCAGGTTTAGCGATTCATCCGGTAAAAAGCCTATTTGAAACAACACTTGAAAACGCAGTCGCTTTTCACTTGAGAAATACAGATGATAATCCTCATCCCGTCAGCCGGTTGGATCGTGGAACTACTGGAATTATTTCCATTGCAAAATCAGGATGGGCACATAATCTACTGAAAATCAGTCAAAGAAGTGAGATGTTCCATAAAAAATATCTTGCACTGTGTCTTGGTGAGCCATTTCCTTTGGAAGGAACGATTAATG
>JAEEGL013671510.1_pt1 | contig 11112 bp, 10 predicted proteins | sample 9134231 | NCBI WGS metagenome assembly JAEEGL01 (sample SAMN16246548, study PRJNA631951) | gut metagenome | biome: gut microbiome; feature: rumen; material: fiber-attached | host: Bos | place: Iran: Karaj | collected 2018-10
ACAGGTGCCTTATGATGGCAAATCTGTCTGATCTGGTAGGTAAAATGGTGAGCCCGGCGGGAGTCGAACCCACGGCCTTTCGCTTAGGAGGCGACCGCTCTATCCTGCTGAGCTCGGGAGCGCGACGCGCAGGGGACGAGTGTATACCTCGCTGGTCGCCGTACCATGATAGATCACCGTGAGGCTGGGGGATGGTTTTTGCTAATCAGGAAGGTCGATTTCTCATCAGCTTTTCTAACTTTGGCGGTAGGACATTTTCCCACCTGCTGAATTTGACCTCCGGATCAAAGGGCATCGGAGTGATCGCAATTTCGGATCAATTCCGCATCTGGCCCGATTTCAGTTTCCAGAAAAAGCGGTAGTCGGCCTTTTTCTTAGGAGGCGAACGCTCTATCCTGCTGAGCTACGGAGACAAGGCCGGCGGCAGAATCACTCTTCTGCCGCCGTTTATGATATCACAGGTTGGGTCAGGTTGCAAGTGCAGAATCACTGAAACATCGTGTTTCGGGCACAGTTTTCTGGAGTTTTCAGGATGAAACCTTCTTTGCCGGTTCTCATTCTTTTTCCGGAACGAATGCATCAGCAAACACAGCGGCTGCTTCGATCATTTCCTGTGCGGACGGAAGCTTTTCGGGGGTTGCCGGACTGCTCTGCAGTTCCGCACGAACGCAGCCTTTTTCAGATCCGCCGAGATAGATTTCCAGCGTACGGACCTGAAGGCTGTTTTCGGCATCTTCTGTTTTGTCCCCTGTGAACAGTACGTTTTCGTATGGATAGGAAATATCACTCTGCGCCCGGGCTGCAATCTGAGACAGATTCTCCGGGAGCGCGGTCAGTTCTGCTCTGGCGATCAGAGAGCTTTCAGAAGAATACACATGATGAAAACCGTTTTCGTCATCCTGTGCATTTTCAAGGGTGAAACCGGAAGGAAGCAGCAGGCTTCCGAGCGTCTGAATGCCGTCTGACGCGAGATTGACCTGGGCCGGCAGAACGCTGCCCTCCGGGCCGGACTGGTTCTGAAGAAGACGATTCTCAGCTTCACGAAGCTGTATGCCAAGTGTTTCGACCTGCTGAGTCCGGTTCTGCACTTCTTCCGTAAGCCGGTTCATATTCTCCGTCAGAGAAGTTTTTTCTTCTTCAAGCGCGGCAATCGTTTCCTGCATGGATGTGTTTTCCGCGGATATCAGTTCAAGACTGCTGTTCAGTTCCGTGTTCTTTGCGGTCAGTTCTTCTTTCTGGGCCGCAAGAAGGTCTTTTTCTTCTGCAACCGCGGAAAGCGAAGCCTGTACGGTTTCCTTTTCCGCTGTCAATTGAGCGATTTCTTCATTCAGGCTGCCGTTGAGCGCCGCTGCGGCGGAAATCTGTTCATTCAGCGCGCCGATGGTCTTTCCGGCTTCTTCCACCTGACTGCCCAGATGTTCTATGAGTTCATTGAGCACTTCGGTTTTGGTCGTAAGAGAGGCGTTGTCCGTATTCAGGATTTCAATTTTCTCCGAGAGGTCCGTAACGTTCTGATCACGTCCTACCAACTGTTCGTTCAGATCATCCACCTGGGAGGACAGTTCCGCGTTTTTCAGATTTGCCGTCTCAAGCTGCTGCGCCATGTTTTCCATATTCTGAGCTGCCAGGAATACCTGCTGAGTCAGTTCCGCTTTTTCGCCCGACAGCGTCTGTACGGAATCGGAAAGCGTGCTGTTTTCGGCAGTCAGGGCATCGATTTTTTCGGTATATGCGAACTCGTTCTTTTCAAACTGGGCAATCTGCTTACGGTATTCCTCTATTTCTGCTGTCAGGCCTGCGATGGCTGTATTCTGCTCCGTTTCTTTTGCGGATGACAGTGCGGCAAGCTCCTCGTTTCCGGAGGAAAGATTCTGATTTTCTTCCTCAAGGATTCCGATACGGGCGGCAAGCTCCTCGTTTCCGGAGGAAAGATTCTGATTTTCTTCCTCAAGGATTCCGATACGGGCGGTAAGCTCCTCGTTGCCGGAGGAAAGGTCCAGATTCTCTTCCTCAAGAACCGCTATACGGGTTGACAGTTCCTGATTTGAGGCTGCAAGAACTTCTTTCTCGGATACAACGGACTCAAGCTGCTCTTTCAGCACGGAGGCATCTGCAGTCAGCGTTTCAATACTTGTCTTCAGTTCTTTGTTCTCCTGATCGAGACCATTGACTTTCAGACCCAGATCAGCGTTTTCCTTTTCAAGTGCTTCTGTCTTTGTTTCTGTTTCCTTCTGAAGCTTTTCGGCGCCTTCGATCCGCTCCTGCAGCGATGAATTGTCCGCCGACAAAACGTCGATCGAGGCAAGAAGCTCAGTTTTTTCCGTTTCCAGAAGGTTTACCCGTTCCGAAAGTTCACTGTTTGCCGAATCGGCTTCCTTGAGGGCGGATTCCGTATCGGATCTGAAGGAATCATATTCTTTCTGAAGTTTGCTTTTTTGATTCAGCAGCAGACCGACAGCCGCTCCGGCCAGAAGCACGATGAGCACGATCCAAATCCAAGCCTTCTTCATAAACTCTGCTCCTCCGATTCTTCGCACTAGGCATCGCGAAAATGAAATACTTAACCAAAATACTATTCTCCGCTGCGACGCAGAATTCCTGCATCAGGAAAAATAGTTGTCGGCAATGACATCGATCCGTCCTGCGCTCCCGCTTCACGTATGAGGTATCCATCCATATTTGTACGGAAAGAAATGCAGATATGCCCAAAGCCGAAATGCTCACACAATGCACGCAGAATGCACAGTCCGTGAACGATGTGTTTCTCTCTCCCCGGAGGCATTCCGGGAACGGCAGCACGTTCCGGCAGAGACATGTCCGCCAGACGGTTGAGCCATGCCGTCATCGAGTCTGCAGAGACAGTATACTCTCTGTCCGCGTTCAGGTTCCCGATCCCGTGATGAATGCAGGCGAGCGTTGTCAGTGTGCCGCCGATCCCGACAAAGCAGTCATTCTGTCCGGACGGCAGGGAAGGCAGATGTTCCGCAATCAGGGCTTTCGCATAGCCGATAAGCTCATTTGCATCGCTGATACCCCGGATCGGACGGAGTTTCATCAGCCGGGAAGCCCCCAATTGAAGCGAGATCTCCGTGTCCGGAACTCCCGCCTTGCCGCATATGATTTCCGTAGATCCGCCTCCGATATCCGCTACGGTGCAGGTGCGTCCGAGAGATGCGGCGATAAAAGCAAGCCTCGCTTCCTCGTTTCCGCTGAGAATCTCCATATCCAAACCGCAATCGTGCAGGATCCGGTCAGACAGATCCTTCTTGTTCAAGGCATCTCTCACCGCGCTTGTGGCAAGAAGCGCAATCCTGCCGCCGCTGCCGTAGCATGAGCTTCTCAGTTTCAGCACACCGACAGCTTCGCAGACTCTGCCGATCGCTTCGTCCGAGAGATTATGCTTCCTGTCCAGTCCGAGAAACAGCGAAGTTTCGATCCTGTCCCGATGCAGAACGGAAACCGTCCCGGGACAAACCTCGGCAGTAAGCATTCTTGTGGAATTGGAGCCTATCGCGATGACCGACCGTATCATTTGCGTTATTCCCCGGATTCGTTTGCTGCAGAGGCGATTACTTCATGTTCTGTATTCAGACTGTCCGTATTGGTCACCTGGAAGCGTATTTCTCCGGGCATCAGATATCCGTAACGGTCACGGGCTGTCTGGATGATATAGCTGTCGCTTGAACTTCTGTTCAGTTCCTGCTGCAGTGCGCTTTTTTCGCTTTCCGCCGCGATCTGTTCAAGCCTGATCTGTCTGTAGTCTTCATCAAGGATTTCGATCTGTCTGTCATAGTGGTTTGTGACCAGCAATGTCACGGCGATCATTGATGCAAGGAGAACAAGCAGCGTGAACGGACGCATCGTACGGGTCATGAAGAACCACACCTCTTCTGTTTCAGAAACTCATGCAGACATGCATGATAATAATACCTTACCCCAAATTACGCCGAATGTCAAACTCCGGTTTCGCAAACAACACATACATGCTAATCCAGATCGGTTTCGACGGCGTATTCCGTATGAACGGTTCGAACGATCCGCCCTTCCCGGATGATCAGGATCCGGTCGCAGAAATCGAGAAGCATTTTTTTGTTTTCCGATATAAGAATAATCCCGCAGTGCTGCAGTTTCTTCTCACCGAGCGCCTCCGCCGTCATCCTGACCTGATGCGGATGCAGGCAGCGGAAAGGTTCGAGTGCAATCAGCACTTTGCTGCTGCATCTCAGTGCGGCGGCTTCCTGCAAAAAATGCCTGTCCTGAACAGAAATTGAGGAGATGGGAGCGGACGGAGATATGTGCAGGCCGCAGGATTCGATAAATGAAACGCAGTATTGACGCAGCCTGCCCCTGCGCAGAAAACCGCCTTTCCAGAATGACTTGTGTTTTTCGGAATGCAGCAGAATCTCATCTTCGACCGTCCATTCCGAAAACACGGATATGGCGGGCGGCGGAGTAATAAAGACAATGTCTTTTCCGGCACGTATGCCGGATACGTTTTTCCCGGCCATCCTGATTCTGCCCCTGAAGGATGCGCTTCCGGACAAAAAGCTGAGAAATGCATCCTCACAGGAAGGTTTTCCGCTGAACAGGATTCCCAGCATCTCACATTCACGCACTTCAAGCGACAGGCGATCAAGTCCCGGATTCCCGGGTGTGGTAATATCTCTCAGTTCGATCAGAACACCGCCCGGCAGAACGTTCTTCCTGAAAGGCAGAAAATCAATTTGTGGTTCCGTTCCGGAAAAAAGCTGGCTGTCCATGATGGTTTCAGACTCCGTTCTCATCCGGTGAAAGGGGAAAGAGATTCAGTTCGGGAGAATAACCGACCCACGTCAGTTCAAGACCTTCAGGCGGAGCGGTCGGTCCGAGAAGCAGCCGGTCTCCGTTTCGCAGCGCGTCCGAAAGACAGGCCGGATCCAGTTTATGCTGTCCGATGTAAACCAGTGTCCCTGCGATGATCCGCACCATATTGTAAAGAAAACCATTTCCGCGTATCGTCAGGCAGATAAACGGGCGCTGCCTGCACACGCCTGCCTGTGTGATGGTTCTTACGGTTGTTTTTGCCTGAAAGCCAGAAGCGGCAAAGGCCCTGAAATCATGCTCACCGCACAGCAGAGCGGCGGACCGGTTCATCAGATCGATATCCATAGGCACAGGAGCATGCGTTGAAATGGCGGAATACAGCGCGCTTGCGTGAGGCCCCGGATACCAGCGGTAGGTATACAGCTTTTCTTTGGCGTCAAAACGGGCGTGGAAACAGGGAGCAACCGAAAAGCCGCGGGTAACACGGATATCGTCCGGAAGATAACGATTGAGTACATAAGGGTAACGATCCGGCGGAATGGCCGAATCCGTATCAAAATGCGCGCGCTGACAGAGTGCGTTGACACCGGAATCGGTTCTGCTTGCTCCGGTAACCCGGATGAAGGTACCGCTTGCTTTTTCGAGCGCAGTTTCTATCATTTCCTGCACGGAAAGGCCGTTGGTCTGACGCTGCCAGCCGACAAATCGCTTTCCGCTGTAGGAAATATTGATCAAAACCCTTTTCATTCCGGTTTCTGCACCGCAAACGCACACCATTCTCCGCGGGAACGGAAGTCAAGCATCCGATAGCCGCAGGCGGATAAAGCGTTTTGAACTTCTTCTTTCTGCTCGATCAGAATTCCGGAACAGATAAACACGGCACCCGGCGTCAGATGTCTGAAAAGTGCCGGACAAAGGCGGATAATGATCGGAGCAAGAATATTGGCAACGGCAAAATCAAAGCGTTCCGACAACCCCTCCAGCAAATCTCCCTGCTTTACGGTGATACAGCCTTCAAGACCGTTCTGCCTCACATTTTCCTCTGCTACACGCACCGCATCAGGATCAATGTCGACTGCGGTAATCTGTCCTGCGCCGAGGCGTGCCGCGCAGATGGCAAGAATCCCGCTGCCGGTTCCGATATCCAGCATTTTCCCCCGGTGATAATAATCCTCTGTCATCTCCACGCACAATGCGGTCGTTTCATGTGTGCCGGTGCCGAACGCCATCCCCGGGTCGATTTCAACGATCAGATCGTCCGCGTTCCCGCTCCACGTTTCCCACGTAGGTTTGATGACGATCTTTTTGCCTGCGCGAAACGGTTTGTAATACTTCTTCCATGTTTCGTTCCATTCTTCTTCTTTTGCCAGTGCGGTCCTGACCGCAAGCGTACCGGTGTTCAGGCCGCTTGCCCGAAGCGCGTCGAAACGCGAACGAAGTTCTTCCGTCACCGCACGCATCTGTGCTTCCGGAAACCACGCCTTTACTTCCGTTTCTTCCGGAAAAGCATCAATTACGCTCTGATCCATCAATTCCCAGTCGTGAAGCGGATGATCTATATCCGGCAGATCATTCCGATCCAGAATCTGTGTTCCGGCAGCGCCTGCATCCATCAGGATTCTGCTTACGGAATCCGAGGCTTCCGTGGTGGTCGAAACGGTAATTTCGGTAAAATTCAAGTCAGATCATTCCTTTCCTGAGCAGAGAACAGCAAAACAGGATTCTGCCGATGAATTTTACAGGATAAGCGGCGGCTGTGTCAAGGCGCAAAACACAAAAGGAAAACAGCGCATCTTGTGATTGTTGGTGTTTTATGATAAGATAAATCGGAAATCAAAAAGCGGGGTAAACCTTATGAACGATTGCTTTAGGGATGAAATGATCCGCGCATGCGAAAGCCATGGCTTAACCGGTGCGGGGAATCTGAAGCCGCTGGATGCGATACCGACCTGCGAAGGAAGCAAACTCTGTCTCGGACTGGAGTGTCTCGAACGCGATTTATGGGAATTTGAACCGGTGCTGCCTTTGATCGCAGCGTCCGGCGTCCGTCAGGTGCGCCTGCAGAGCGGATGGCAGAAAACGGAAACCAGTGAAGGTGTATATGATTTTCGCTGGCTGGACCGGATCGTGGACTGTTTGCTCGCGGTAAAGATCAGACCCTTTCTGTGCCTTTGTTACGGCAACAGGCTTTACTGTGAACAGCCGGAAAAGTGTCCGGCACTTCAAAACGGCGGGGTGGGGCATTTCCCGGTCGTGTCCGAGCGTGAACGCAGAGCATGGCAGGATTATGTCAGGGCAACGGTTGCACATTTTCGCGGCAGAATCGACCAGTATGAAATCTGGAACGAACCGGATGTTTCCGTGTTCTGCCGGGTGGATATGCCATGGCAGGATGCCTATATGGAGCTTGTCCGTCTCACGGCTCCTGTCATACGCGGCATGGACCCGGGCGCGAAGATCATTACCTGCACGGCGCAATTCGGCGCGGTCGACGGACTGCTGGAAAAAGGGCTTGGGGAATATACGGACGTTCATTCCTTTCATGGCTATACCTTTTATCCGGAAATCAGCACCGGAGAAAGCAAAAGAAACCGGATCAGCCATCTCAGAAATCGCGCGCCGAACCTGAGGTTCTGGCGCGGCGAGGCCGGATGTCCTTCCTACAATGATCCGAAAAGCCACGGAGCGCTGTCAAATATCCGGGCAAGCGAAATCAAACAGGCCAAATTTCTTCTTCGGCACCTGCTCTGCGACCTTGAAAACGAAGACATCGAGCTGACTTCTTATTTCCACGCATATGATTTTATGCATTTTTCGGGGCAGTGCCGTTATCATTACGGGCTGATCAGACACGAAGGGCTGAGCAGAAAACCGTCTTTTGCCTGTTTTCAGGTGCTGAACCATTTATTTGATCAAAAAGTTGCTCCCGTGTATGACCGAAAGCTTTCCTTTGCGCAGAAACAAACGGAGGATCTTGATCATTCGCTTCTGCTGTCCCTGCATTTTTCTTCTTTTCAGAAGAACGGGAGCATCTTTTTTGCTTATTACCTTCCGCTGCCGATCGAGGATGACCTCTGCCTGCACACCGTCCGCCTCACACTGCCGTATCTCGGAGAACAGCTGAGGGATCCCATTATCCTTGACCCGTACACAGGAACACTCTACCGGGTTTCGGATCCCTGTGAGTTTGAAGCTCCGCTGACCGATTATCCTGTGTTTATTCTGGATCGGCACATGATCGAAGATATGGCTGACATCAGGGATTCCCGTCCGAAAATAAGCAGAAAGAGCGATATCGGACAAATGAATCATGAATGAACGCTCCGCTTAAAACCGGGCGGAAAAAGGAATGAGCCTTTATGAAATCAAAAGAATCATCCATGTCTATCCTGGAAAGGATCAGAGGCAATTATTCCCAGCTGCCGGGCAGTGAACGCTCCGTGGCAGATTATGTGTTTGAAAACTGGCACAGGATTGCCAGAATGTCCATACAGGAAATCGGCAGCGCTCTTCAAGTGAGTGAACCGACGGTTTACAGATTCTGTCAGCATATCGGTTTTTCCGGTTTCCGGGAATTCAAGATCTCCCTCGCAGAACAGAGCGCAACCTATCAGAAGTACTTTTCGACCGAAGAAGCAGAAACCAAGAATGAACTGCAGATGCTTGTGGAAAGACTCCTTCTCAGCGAGCGGCAGACAATTGAAACCGCGATGACGCTGATAAACTACACGGATCTTGAAACAGCATCTCAAATGATTGTGTTTGCGGAGCGGATTTGTCTGTTCGGCATCAGCACGTCTTATGATATCTGCCGTGATCTGCAGCGAAAACTGACGCGGCTCGGACTGACGGCCTTTGCACATAATGAATATCATGAAGCGGCTGCGCAGCTTGCACGATTTACGAAAAACGATTTGCTGATCTGTGTCACACAGAGCGGAAATACGCAGGAAACCTGCGAAACGGCACAGGTGGCTCAAAAACAGGAAGTCCCCATATTGACCCTCACCGCAAATCCGAATTCCCGTACCGGTCAGTTGTCAAAACTGGTATTGCGCACGTACGCACCGGAAATCACGGGAAACCGTCTGGGAATCACAACAAGAATGGCACAGTTTGCATTGACGGATTCCCTGTACATGAGCATTGCGCACCGAATGGGCAGAAAAGTTGAGGAGATGCTCTCCTCTTCGGTGGTTCCTCTGATGCAGAAACGGCAGTGATTTGTTTTCAGTTCGTTCCTTTCCGGATCTCCACCGCATATTTCTGCGGAAAATAACCGATTTGGCCCGATTCAAGCAGGAGCTCATACCATCCGTTCTCTGTCCCGAGAAGCCGGTAACACTCATCCGGAGATGCAAGCACAATCCTTTCTCCGTCATAGTTGGGCTGATTCCGGACTGACGCGGCCTGAATGATCTGTATCTGCGCCTCTGTATCAGGTGCGGAGGAATGGATGCCGACTCCGATCATCTCCCGGTTCCACTGAATACCGGAAATGGTTTTTTTAAAATCCGCATCATAACGGTACAGCGCGGAATCCGAGAACGAACAGAGAAAAAGAGCCCAATGCCCGCTTTCCCCGGATGAATATGCGAACGCGACGATATTTACCGGAAAGCCGTCAAAGGAAGCCCTGACAGAAAACAAAAGCCCTTCCTGCCTTCCTGCGTCCGTGTATTCCATGCTTGCAAGCGTGCAATCCGAATAACCGCGTTTTTCCAGACCGGCAAGACAGGTATTGATATCAAAAGCACAGGGAGATGAATTCTCCTCGTCAGCCTCCAGGCAAAACACACAATGATCTTCGGCGTCCGTATGCACTTCAAATACGGAAAGCTTTTTTCCGGTCTCTGCATAGGCCGTAAAGCAATCTGCGCTGCCGTCAACCCCCCAGTATTCGGGAAGGCGGAATTCCATAAAATCCCACTGTCTGCTTCTGGCGCCTGAAACTCCATCCCTCTGTTTGCGCGAATCCAACTTCAGATAGGGACCGGGCCATGATTCATTCACAGTCTGATCTGCTGACAGCGCAGGAACAGAATGGAGAGCCTGATCATTTGACGTGTCCGCAAGTGAAACAAAGTTCAGTGTCAGGAGCAATACCGCAATCAGAAACAGGAACAAGCGTTTCATTTCATTCTCTCCCAATCATTCTGCAGCAAAGGACAAACGGTGCGGCACAGAGAAATACAGAAGGCGCTGTGCAGGAAGCAAGTGTATCACTCCGCGGCGATGCGGTCAAGTTACAGACAGTTGCCAAAGGCAAAAAAAACTGTTATACTATTTGCGGAACCGAAATTGGGAGGTGCTCGCGACATGGCTCAGAAGAAAGAAGAGCTTCCTGTAAACGTGGATGTTGATCTGCTCAACGGCGGAACAATCACGTATGCGAACGAAGTGATTGCGATTATTGCGGGTGTTGCCGCCAACGAAATCGAAGGTATTGCCGGAATGTGCGTGAGCGGCGGTTTGAGTGATATTATCGGCCGCAACAGAAATATCACGCGCGGCGTAAAGGTGGAAATCGGAAGCGAAGAAGCTTCGGTTGATCTGTATGTCGTGGTCGAGTACGGTCAGCCCATCCAGAAAGTCTGCCATGACGTACAGGAGAACGTCCGAAAGGCAATAGAAAGCATGACAGGCCTTCATGTCGTTCGGGTCGATGTGCATGTACAGGGTGTGAGTTTTGAACAGGAAAAGAAGGAGCAGGAAGCCATTGAGGCAATGAACAATCCTGTTCTGACTCAGGGCGAAAGCACCGATCAGGAGAAAAGCGCCGGACAGGAAACCTCAGAGGCGGCTCCGGAAACGGAACTGTCCGATGAGGCTCCGGAAGAGACAGCGGATGATGCTGTTGAAGAGCAAAAGGAGAACGAAGAAGCAGATTCGGCAAATCAAACAGACGGTGCCGGAACAACAGACCGGAGTCTGTAAAATCCGTATCCGTCGTGTCGGTAAGGAGGAAACCGTATGAAAATGAAAATCGTACATAAGCTGATTCTTGTAATCGGTGCCATCATTGTTCTTGCCATCGGTGCAGCAATGTTTCTCTGCCATTGCGGCATCCTGAGTTTTTCTGTTCCCGAGGCGGTCGATAAAGCATCGTACTACAGCTGGCAGCGGATTACGGTGTTTGTCTGCGCCGTGTACCTCGTACTGTATGCGCTTTATGTGATTGCTTTCCCCGGAAAGCTCAGATACAACCGTCATGACTTTATTGTTCAGAAGAATGAAAACGGCGATCTTCTGATTTCAGTAAAAGCTATCGAAAACCTTGTGCAAAAATGTGTTGACATGCACGAAGAG
>JAEEGL014310015.1_pt1 | contig 11112 bp, 3 predicted proteins | sample 9134231 | NCBI WGS metagenome assembly JAEEGL01 (sample SAMN16246548, study PRJNA631951) | gut metagenome | biome: gut microbiome; feature: rumen; material: fiber-attached | host: Bos | place: Iran: Karaj | collected 2018-10
GACATGACCAATTATGCTGAAGCTTTACGCGAAGTTTCGGCAGCCCGTAAAGAAATTCCAGGACGTCGTGGTTATCCAGGTTACTTATACACAGACTTAGCGACACTTTACGAGCGTGCTGGTTGTGTAAAAGGTCATAAAGGTTCAATTACCCAGTTACCAATTTTAACTATGCCCGAAGATGACAAAACCCACCCAATACCAGATTTAACTGGGTACATTACCGAAGGACAAATTGTGATTTCGCGTGAACTCTATAAAAAAGGAATTACCCCACCAATTGATATTTTACCATCACTCTCACGTTTGAAAGATAAAGGCATCGGCAAAGGCCGTACTCGTGAAGACCATAAATATGTTTTGAACCAATTATTTGCCTGTTATGCCAAAGGTAAAGACAGTAAAGAGTTGGCACAAATTTTAGGTGAATCCGCACTATCAACCACAGACCAATTATATTGTAAATTTGCAACCGAATTTGAAAATCAATTTATTAACCAAGGTTTCACAACTAACCGTACTATTGCCGAAACTTTGGATCTGGGTTGGAAACTCTTGCGCATGTTACCAAAAGTCGAACTAACCCGTATCAGCAAACCAATTTTGGATCAATATTACGACGATGGCACAAACGACTAATCTCAACGCAACCCGAATGGAACGATTGCGTCAAAGCGAACGTTTGAAAACAGCAAAACGGGCACATAAATTATTAGAAGACAAGTATGACGAAATGGTGCACACCTTTTCCGATTTAATTAAAAGGAACCGTACCCTACGCGAACTTGTCGAACGACGTTTAACTCAAGCCTTACAATTATTTGTGGCTGCTAACACACACATGACCACCGCCGCTGTTGATTCCGCCCTTGCAAAACGCCGTCAAGAAATTGCCCTGACTTGCTCAACACAAAACATTATGGGGTTAACAATTCCACATGTAATGATTGCCGAAACTAACCCCATACCCGAGACCATTTTATTAACCACACCACATAACTTTGATGAATCAATTTATTTATTACAACAATTGACGACAATTATCATTGAACTTGCTAATGTCGAGAAAACTTGTAGCATGCTGGCCGATGAAATTCAAAAGGTCCGCCGACGCATTAACAGTTTACAGTATAATATGATACCCACAATTCAATCATCAATTAAATACATCACCATGAAACTGGACGAAAACCAACGCGAAACGCAAATTCGCGTTATGAAAATCAAAGACATGCAAAACAAAGTTGACTAAAAAAGCCCGCGAATACGGGCTTGATTATTAACTTATTCAAACAAGCGACGAATTTCATCGCTAGTTTCAATGCGGATAGTTGAACGTGCGACGGGACCATACATAAAGAATGCTTGACCACGGGGTGCCGCTACAATAGTTTCTTGTTCACGTTTATTAATACCACCCGCGTTTTTATACAACGTTACCAAGTCGGTCATATCGTTTGGTGCTAAAGAGAAAATTAAACTGTATTGCGAAGCGTTGATAATCGCAGCAGATTTTTTAGCGATGGCTGGCGAACCAACAAAGTCCTTAACGTTTTGGGTAATAACGATTTGCATACCGTCATATTTACGAATACGCTTTGCCATTTGGAACATGAAATCCAAAGCGACGGGACGTTGTTCATCAATAAAGACGTGTGCTTCATCGACGACGACAATAATTTTACGTTTGGTGTGATACTTTTGATTGTATTCACGGTTTTTAATAACTTCACCTTCCAAATACTTGAAGACCAACAACATTTGCGCATTAGCAACCAGTTCGTTTTTGTTAGACAACAACGTTAAGAAGTTAAACACGAAGAAGTTTTCTTCGGTACGAATTGTGTTTGGTCCATTCCATAAACCAGAATAACGACCACCTGTAGCAAACTTTTCCAAATAAGTTGTCAAGACACGATAGTTAATACGTGAGAACTCATCTTTGGACTGGTTATAACTGCGTTTAGCCAATTCATATAACTCATCAAAAATAGGAAATTGTTCAGGTTTTAATTTAGCAAAATCGGTATAACGGTCAATCCCTTTCATTGCGTACAAACGCGTAACCAAGCCGTTTAAGGCTTCCAAAGCATCCGAGCGAATACCTTCCATAACAATTTTGAAGAAACTTTCCAAGAATCGTAAGTGACTTTCAAATGTATCATCAAATTCTTCACCAGTTTCGTCATCTTCATCCAACATGTTCGGATAAATGTGGAACGGATTAAAACGTCCACGACCAGCATTACCAACGTCAATCATACCACCGTGTAAATTTCGTGCTAAGGCCGAATATTCTTTTTCAGGGTCGCAGATGTAGATACGCGCATTATCCGCCGCTAACCCAGCTAGAATTGATTTAGTCGCAAACGATTTACCACTACCAGACTTACCAATGATAATCATATTACTGTTAACGCGGACATCGTTACGTTGAAAAAAGTCAACGAAAACCGGATTACTGTTACTGCCCAACATAACGCCTTTTTCATCCATTAACATATCCGAAACAAAGGGGAAACACGCACCCAACGTACTGGTAACCATACCACGTTCCACAGCGTCATATTTATCCAAGCGCGACACATTTGCAGATACGAACGCATCGATTTGTTTACCTGTATTGGTAGTAAAACGGAAGCCTTCTTCAATGATGGCATTGCGTAATTCATTAGCCGTCTTTGTATCAGTAGTTAAATGGATATTAACGTTGAACATTTGTTCGTTACCCAATTTCAATTGTTGCAACATTTGTTCAATCGTTTGTAACTGGCTGGCCTTTTCCATCTTTTGACTTTCTTTACCTTTGGCAGCTTCTTGTGAACGCATTTCAATGATAGCACGGTCAATCATTTTTTCAGCATCGGCTTTTGGTACCTGAGAAAAATTCATAATCGCGCGTACGTTGCCATAATTAAAGAAAGTATACAACCACGCACGACTAACGTTCATCGGATAATCAGTAATGGAAAGTGTAGTTTTTTGTTCGCCGTCCATGGTGAATTTATTCATACCGAACTTGACTTTACCAGGATAAGTCCATTCGGTACGCTTATCAAACGGCATGTGCTCAAATTCTTTTTCGTCAAAATACTTATTATAATTACCACGCAAGAAAACATACAACTCTTTACCAGTCAAACGGTGAGCATGCAACGAAGCCCCTAAAGCACTTTCGACACTGGCTGTCGTTGTATCCAGTTCATCGCGTTTAGAAGAGTAAATTACTAAATAATAAGCCGTGCGATAAACTTTTGACTCATCGTTCATGAATTCCAACAATCGTCCGCGCGATTTGAAAACCGGTTCACGCGCATCCAATTCTTCCTGCGTGAAAGAACCAATTTCCACATTTTTCATTAGTTGGTCATACTTTTCAATTTCATTATCAATGTAATTGTCAAACAGAATTGGTTTTTCAAACGAAATCAAACTGCCTGAGTTTTGTGGTCCAATCCGGCGTAAAGCATTCGCTAAATTGTTCACCAACATGTTTTGTGCTTCTGGTCCCAACAAACTAAACTCAACCGGCATAATTTCAATCACAGAGGCACTGTAATTACCGTAGTCAATAAAACGGTCGCCAACGATACCAACATACGGAACCAAGCGAGTCATTTCAACATAACCTTTTTCTAATACCTTGGCATATTTTTTGGAGTAAGCCAAGAAACGGAAATACCAAAGGAACGACTCGTAACGACGGTCCCCCGAAATATCATTAGTCATCCCAATAATAACCAAGAAACCAACCACACCACCCAGCACCATCAACGGAATCATTTTGGTAGCGATTAACAAACCAACGATACCCGCCCCAAAAATCAACCAAATCAAGTCACTGGCCGTTAATCCTTTAATGAATACGGTCTTAATTTTGGTTTTGCGCGGAATAAAATATTCATCCACGTTTATTTACCACCATTCATCCAGTTTTTAATTACATCGGAGACATTAATGCCCAAATCTTTCTTTAATTGTGCTACGGCTTGGTTTGCTGCGTTAGCATCTGCTGCACGTTTTTCAGCCGTATAACAAGCATTAAATGCACCTTGCAATTTTTCTATTGCATGAACAACCACAGTATTAGTTGGATCTTTAGCTTGGAACTTTGCAAGTGCTTCGAAGTTTGATTTTAAAATACCTTTCATGTTGGCAGTACTTTGATTCATTGCTTCAAGGTTTTGCCTCAAAACCGCAAACATTTGTTCTTGGGTTTGACAAATATTACCGTTTTGGTCTTTAATCATACTTTTTAATTCCTCAAATTGCGGACCAGCAAGTGTGGTATGAATACTGTTTTTCATAAATTCAATATCACTACGTGCTCGTCCCTCTTCCTGTCCATAAGAATTAGCGGCAACCTTAAGTCTTTCAGCAACGGCATCAACTTCGGCAATACGTGTCATTTCCGACAAAGCCGATTGTGCCGACAGTAACGTTGCCCCACCCATACCGGCCAAGATACTTCCCATGTTAGCAGATTCCCACATACCATGACGCATCCAACCTTCCAAGGCATCTCGCGATGCATTCTTTAAGCCATTAACAGTTGCTTCATCAAAACCTAATTTAAGGGCGCCTTCATAATCATGTTTTATAATACATTCACCAAGCATTTGCATATCGCGACCCGCACCTGCATAATCACCCGTGGCGTGTAAATCACGAATATGTCCATCTTTTACCATAATTGATGCTGTTTCCACAGTTAAATTATCAGTCAATGATTTTTCGCGTAACTTAACAATTTCTTCAGCAATTGACATATTGTAGGCCGCATCCATTTCTTCCGAATGTTTTTGCACTGTGTCATGATAACGCATATTATCGCGATATTTTTCGTTAAACGCACCCGCAAGGGCATCAAATTCTTGTTTGAAACGGTGACTAACTTCTTCCATGGCTTTTTTACATTCAAGACTATCTTCGTCACCATTGGCTTTATAACTTTCGTAAACTTGTCTTAAGGCATAACCCAACGATGCGGTATTTGTTGAATTCATGTTTGTATCATTATAGTTGCGGTTTGCGGCAAGAATTTGTTCAATCGCTTCAACAGGAATATCATAACCCCATTTTGCACGTGCCTTTGAAACTTCGCTATCGTGCGCTTTAGCTTGTTCTAAGGCAGCCGCACATCTCAGCATTTCTTCATCATTTTGTACTTTCGCTGCATACTCCGTGTAACCCGCTGCTTGCATTTGTTCTTTCAAGCCATCAGCATCTTTAGAATTGATTTTTTCACAAATTTTATTAACCAGTGTTTCCAACGTATCCGCCGGGGTTGCATTTTTCAAAATATTTTTTACTTCATCTTGATGAAGGCTGATAGCACCATTATCTGCCGCTAATTTACCAACGAAATCTTTCCGCGCCACCCGACGTGATTCATTAAGGTCATCAAGATTTTTTTGCAATTCGCTGGCACTCTTTCCAGCATTTTCTTTATCAAATGTATCCCGTGCTTTTGCTAAATTAGCGTCTTTTAATTCAACATTTAAACCCTTTAATTCCTTGAATCCATTAGCAATGGCATCACTTAATACTGCATCACCACCCAAGGAATTGTAAAATTTTTTATACGCTTCTTCCCCGCCTAGCTTAAGATATTCTTTACTAACGGTTCCACTATTTAATGCGTCATTATAATCCTGACCTGCAGCCATAATCGCTTCTGATTCACTCATTTTCTTTTCGCGCATATATCTTTCTTTTGCTACTTTCATGTATTGTTCTTGAGTGACTGGAAGATTATCTACTTCATCTTTCGCTAATTTTTGAATCTCTGCATCTGATTTTCCCTTATTATTTTCTTCATCTTTTCTCAATGCAACTACTCTCGCTGCGACCGCCTGATCATAAGCCGACGTATTTTTTAATATATCATTAGCCGCCATAGTAGCCACCGCTTTATTAACTTGTTGTTCGGCAACCATATCCGATTGACCTAACTCTGCCAAGGTTTTGGCAAGTTGTTTGTCAATACCGTATTTTGCCATGAATTCATCACGCCATTCAATACCAGCCTGTTTTCTTTCTTTATTGTTCAAAACAGAATTATTGGCTCTGAAAATCGCACCAAGCACCGACTTATCATTTTTCGCTAATTTACCATTTGGACCAGTTAAATCATGCCACAAACTGCCGGCAAAAGTTGAAGCAAATTTTGCCTTATTAATATCACGACGTTGTTTGGAAAGCACGCCACTGACTGATTTCTTAAAGTTGCTGTCTTGTAAATAATCGTTTTTACGAGCCGCCAACGCTGCTTGATATTTTTTGTCGCCCTCTGCACCTTCTTCATACATGTCGCGTTTGACATCCATTGCGGCGCGTTCTTCAGCCGCTTTTTTTTGACGCTTCATCATGTTCTTTTGGCGTTTATTCAAGCCTTTATCAACTATTTTTTGCGCTGCTTCCTTTGCTTCTGCGGATGCATTCGGATCATCTAAGGTTTTTTGCGCGTTCATGTAAGCATCAATAGCATTTTGATTTTTATTACGTTTATCTTGTTTCTCTTTCATTGCTGCAATTTTTTTATCCAACTTAGTTGTATCGCCACCTGCAGCAGCAACCTGTGCCCGTTTGTTTTCTAAATCTTTCAAACGTTCGTCTCTTCTGCCTTGGAAACGGTTCCATGCTTTACGTGTTCCATCAATTCCTTTCGCAAGACGTTGTTTAGCCTTACTGAGACCTAGAGCATTATCAGCCGATTTGAAAACATCAGACAATTTCTTTTCCGATAAACTAGCGGCACCCAAGATACTGGTAATTGATTCGCGGATTTTTGGCAACATGGAAACAAATGCTACCAAACCTAACCAACCTAAACCTGGCGCAACCGCTTTTACGGCATCTTGCAACGGGTCAAGTAAAACAATGAACAAGTTCAACGAAATAATGACAGCAAAAGCACTGATAGCTTCTTTATAGAACGGAGTAACAAATGAACTGTTAAATTTTTGTCCATCATCGAACGGGAAGAAAGCAATCGTTACTGGGCTCATCATATACAAAACTGCCAAGTTAATCGCACGTTGAATCAAACCGAACGCAAAGCTCAGGTACACACCCGCCGCCGAAATGATACCAATGAAACCAATCATGTAATTCATGTACCACCATTTATACAATGCGTTAACCGTTTCAGTATTCGTCCAGTAAAATTTACCAACTAAATTACCAATAGATTCAGGGTTATCATTTGGTTGCACTTTAGAAAATCCATTTTTTGATATCATCAAATATCGGCGTGTATCACTCTCTCTGGTTGCCATTAAATTATCAATATCTTCCGCACCCAATTCATATATCATTGTGGTTTTTGCATTACCATTAAATACACATCTTTTTGCGTAACTCATCCAACTATCCATCGTCTTCACACTACCGACGATATTACCTTTATTAACCCCAGAATCCCCGTGCATTCCTGAACCACCTGCGTCCATAGGTTTAATTGTCACTATTTGACTGCCAACCGGATCGATATCGCCTTTGGATTCACGGTTATTGCCTAAATCATCGAGTAAGCCAGCCAATGCCTTTTGGTATTCTCCCTCGTCGTGATCATATGCCGCTGCTGGATATAAAGTGACACTACTGTCATGTAATTCATCCATGCTGTCATTAAAATTATTTTTAATTCCATAAAGAATTTGATAATCCATATCAGTCATTAACGATGTACCTTCATAATAATGGAAAACTGGATTTTCGTAATCACCATCTAAAACAATACCTTTTTTTCCCCAATAACTATTTTCTTTCATGAAATAATTACTTCCATGAGTGCGTGCACAATCATAGAACACGTTTATACCGCCGGCGGTACCTCCTTGTCCTAAATCAATAAAGCATTGTATTCCACCTTGTTCATCCCATTTATTTGAACCAGTAACTTTGGTGATATTGGCAGCCGCTAATGTATAACGATTAGTATTAGCTTTAAAATCTTCGGCCAATAACGCAGTATTTTCACAAATTAAATCTGCGACATTCGGGAAATCACTTTTATATGCGGGACCATATGCACCCCAGTCAATTAAACGGTATGCCAGTGATGGAGTTTCGGTAGTAGAACCAAATTGTCCGGTAAATAAATTATGGACATCATCAAGTAACAAGTTAACGGTAATATTTCCGCCAAGTTCAGGATCATTTGGATCCGTACTCCAAGTCCAATAATTTTTTTTATTGTGAATCAAAGCATTATAAATGGCGGTACATGACATTTTTTCTGCCGTGCCATTGGAAATATCAAATTCAATAATCGGTTTGTACACCGGGGTGGTCATCCGTGGATCAGCAAAATTAGTACTCATAGCTTCCGCACGCGCTGTTGATAAATTATCGTTGTAACGGCTAACTAATTCCACCCACAATGATTTAATATCGTTTTCTAACTTTGAATAAGAGTTATTATACCCAACTTCTCCAAAATAACTAATTAGTGCATCACGATCTGGATCTGCACCTTGACCACTTAAATAATCTGCACGTACCCATAGTTTTAACATATTACCTAAACGCGACAAAGCCGAACTAGCAAAAGTGTTGTAGTTATCAACTTTGGCCATGTAATGTTGCCAATTTTCTTGTTCGCCAATACGTTCGGCAATATTATCAAATACCTTAGATCCTTTTTCGATTTTTTCGTAAGATGTGTGGAAAGTTTTTTCCAGATTTTTACGTAAATCTTCCACCTCACCAAGTATTTGACCATACAGTTCCGTCCAATTGCTATCAAGACGATAATGCTCAATTGTTGTAGTTAAAAATTTTGATTTGGAATTCATTGTAGTCCAAATACCACCATTATAAGTTTTAGCTTCGTCAGAGAATGGCTCAACAACCCATTTTCCATTTTTTTCATCATAAAGGGATGTATTCTTCAGGGTCAAATCAACAACACCCTGAATTAAATCACCCAATGCTGGTGCAAATAATTGCACCCAACTGACAACCATAGGGCCAATACTAGTCTCGCCAGGAATGGTCGGGAAGATTTCCATCAATTTGATAAACAAGTTAGTGTATACCACGTTGTACAGAACTGATTGAACCAATTGTAGTGTTTTATCTACCACTTCAGCGTTCGTTTCACCAAGATGCATAGTGTCATTCAAACTAAAACTGGCGCAGGCTTCACCACCTTGCAGCGCAACCCCACCTTTCATGGTAATACCAAACATTTTAGCACTGTCTTCCAAAGATTTTTGATTAACAATTGGGTCACCATACGCCAAGCGCAAAGTACTCTTCGGAATTGTTACTGAATTACCACGAATAGCAATAGTGATATCAGTTGGAACACGGCTACCAACTTCTTTTAGTTGATAATGATAAGTTTCAATATCAATTGGCGACCAGGTTAATTCAATTTTGGGTGTTACGATTAAATCAATGCCTTGCAAAATATCGGCTTTCCAACCCGCGCTAGCACTGATTTGTCCATTTTCCACATAAGTGTTATTAACACCATTATTAGGATTTACAGTACCGTTAATATAGTTATTTAAGTACTTTCCAACTTGTTCACCAAACTCCTCAAGCTCCTTACTCTTATCATTAGCTTTAGTTTTTAATAAAGAATCAGCGGTTAAGACCGTAATCTCGTTACCCTTCCTTTCGTAAATCGGAAAGTACTGTAAATATTTTTCAACCAAAGCAGCACCGCTTGTGACTTTTCCTTGGTTAGAAATTTCCGCAAGGTAATATTTACCATATTTAGCGCCATTTGAAGAGGTATCACTGTTAATCCGTTTCCAGTACATGTTTCCAATGAACCCTTGAGGATCGGCACCTTTACCATCTCCGTTTTCTTCATTTTCTTCACTTGCATCACCATCTCCCGAAATATTCATACGATTTGCATCCTGTGCCATAGATTTGAAAACCAAGCCAGAAACCGATGCCGAGCCGGAACCAGTTGCGGCATCCAAAGCCCGGAACATGAAACGGGAAGCATATAAACCGAACGCAACCGCCGCCTGCACAAAGAAAAACATTAGCATACCCTTAAAGGTTCTAATAATAATTTTATACGGATTACCGCCTTCTTTGTCTTTGTAATGGTCTTGAATAATTTTCAAAATAGTAAAAAAAACAATGACCACAGTACACAAACCGACTAGATTACCAAAAATTTGTTTGACTTGGGTACTGTTAACAATTTCACTCACCATGTCAACGTTCGAAGTTCCAATTCCTGCTAAATTACGGAAAATACCTTCAATGGCATCGACCACACGCGCAATTAAACTCCAAATTAAATAAATAAAACTGGGAATAAGATCAGCAAGAGTCTGCAACATTCTCGCAAAGAAAAATGACCAAGAATATAACAGCAAGTTCCCCAAATACATATTTCAATGTTAAACCATAAGTGCGAAAATTGGCAAATGGTTTTTATATCTGCATGACAACAGTAAATTTTAATTTTTAAACGTTAAATTTGAAATGAATAATGTCGCCGTCCTGTACCACATAATCACGACCTTCCTGACGAACACGACCATGGTCTTTAGCTGACAATAAATCACCATATTTCACAAAATCGTCGTAAGCAACAACTTCGGCTTTAATGAAACCGCGCATAAAGTCGGTATGAATTTTACCGGCGGCGATTAATGCTGTGTCGCCCTTTTTAATAGTCCACGCACGCACTTCGGGTTCACCGGCAGTTAGATAAGAAATTAACCCCAATAAGCCATAACCTGCCACAACTAAACGGTCCAACCCACTCTGTTGCAAACCATACATTTGCATAAATTCAGCGCGTTCTGCGTCGTTTTGCAATGCGGCTAGTTCGTTTTCCACTTGTGCACAAATACCGATGACTTGCGCATGGTCAGCCGCGGCAATTTCCTTAATTTTTTGGAAATGCGGATTATTTGCACCATCATTGGCAATATCACTTTCGTTATAATTAGCTACATAAATTACCGGTTTGTCAATTCCAGCATATTCCAGTTCTAATTTAATGGTATCAATATCATTTTCCGGATTAGCACCCCCAGCGACATGAGTAACATTAGGGTCATCAAAAGCCCGTACCACATGCACAATTGCATCAACCTCACGGATATGTGACAAAAATTTATTACC
>JAEEGL015560792.1_pt1 | contig 11112 bp, 7 predicted proteins | sample 9134231 | NCBI WGS metagenome assembly JAEEGL01 (sample SAMN16246548, study PRJNA631951) | gut metagenome | biome: gut microbiome; feature: rumen; material: fiber-attached | host: Bos | place: Iran: Karaj | collected 2018-10
CATTCTGTTTGTCGCCGCCCTTATGTCACCGCTATTTGTTACCACACCTCAGAAAAGTCTTCATTCTTCAGAATTTCCGGATCTCTCTGAAACTCCAGAAGCTTGGCATATTTCAGATAGGAATTAACCGCCGCGCTGATGCTTACCGTCATCCCGTCCACGCCGTCCAGAAAACCGCCCTTCACCACATAATGCTTAAAAAACGCCGTAAGCCCGTGGCTGAAAGGCGATAAAGCCCCGGCTCTTTTTCCTCTCTGATATAAATTCTTGGCAATGGCATTGGAGTAGCTGTCCGCCTTCCGGAAAAGCTCTCCTATGCCCCGGTAGGAATAATGGATAATGCTGCCGTTTAGCCTCCGGAAATCCCGGGCTTCCACATAGGAGTGCATGCGGACATCCTTCCACCGTACCTTAGTATGATCATAAAGCCGCACGCACACATCAGGGTACCAGCCGGAATGACGGATCCAGCGGCTCCCGATGTAGTTCTTTCGGGGGAAGCCGTAGGCCGGCACCGGAGACTCGCTGAGATTCAGGGCTTTGATTTCCGCCGCCATTTCCGGAGAAAGCCTTTCATCGGCATCAAGACTGAGCACCCACGGGGTTTCCGCAAGATCCGGCCCCACATTCTTCTGGGGGCCGTCTCCCAGATACTTCTGAATAACCACCTTGGCCCCGGCCTTTTCGGCGAGCTCCCGGGTGCGATCGCCGGAACAGGAATCCACCACGATGATGCTGGAGCATACCTGCTTCAGGCTTTCAATGCAGGCTTCAATATGCCTTTCCTCGTTAAGAGTGATAATAACTCCGGTAATCGGTTCCATAATGCCATCCCGTTCTTAGCGCCGCCGGAAGCCCCGCATCAGGAGAGGCCCCGACAATCATTTCAGACAAAGGGCGAAGGGTCGCCCTCCCCCTGTCTCAGAATCTGAATATCTCCGCTGTCCACCATGGACACCACGGTGGTGGGCTTTTCCGCCGTAAACCCGCCGTCCACAATCAGATCCACCAGATTTCCCAGCTTGCCCTCGATTTCATCAGGATCGTTTTCCGCCACGTCCCGGCCGGGAAGAATCAGACTGACGCTCATCACCGGCTCCGGAAGCTCGGCCAGAAGAGCCCGCATGATGGGATTTCCGGGAAGTCTGATGCCAATGGTCTTTTTCTTTTCGTTCATAAGCTTCCGGGGCACTTCCTTGGTCGCCTTGAGAATAAAGGTGTAGGGCCCGGGAGTATTATTCTTTATGAGCCGGAAGGAGGTATTGTCCACATGGGCATAAAGAGAAATGGTGCTGAGATCCGCGCAGAGCAGCGTGAAGTTATGATTCTTGTCCACCTCCCGGATCCGGAGAATGCGTTCCCGGGCCTTTTTGTCCTCCTGCTGACACACCAGGGCATAACCGGAATCGGTGGGCAAAACCGTCACCGCTCCCTCCAGAATCAGATCCCGGGCCCGGAGCACATTTCTGTTCTGAGGATTCACCGGGTGTATATAAAGTCTTTCTGCCATTTTTTTTCCGCTCTCATCTACCGCTTTTAAGAACAACTCTGAGAAGGCCGGGCAGGCGGTCATGCCGGTCACTCCGAAGGCCGGGAAAAACTTCCTCTCTGGCCTCGGTTTCAAGCCGCCGTCATAAGACAATCGCCCTCTGGAAAACCTGAGCAAAGCGGCTCCCCGTATTTTAAAAAATATCGTCGCAAAAAAAGAGTACCAAACCCTGAAAATCCGCCTGATGCCTGATTTTTACCGCTTAAAACCCCGAAAACTGCTGTCCGGCCTTATAAAGGCTCTTAAAAAAACTTCCGGTCTCCTCCGGCCGCCCTGTTTGTCAGGAGCCGGATCCGCTTTTCAGCGGAGCGACTTTCGCTCTTTTCGATCTCCCCCTGGCCTCTCCCGGTTATCATTCCGCGTTATTCCTGCCTGAGCTCCTGAAATGCAAGAAAGCCGCGTCAGAAGAAACCCCTCCCGGCGCGGCTTTAATCCTGCATACTGCATATTAAAAAGGTGGCTCAGCCCTCAGGCGCTAACACTCCAGCCTGAATTTCGGCGACTTCCACACCGGCTTTCCGGCTTCGGGAATGCTGAGATCCGTCCCCAGATCCAGATTGTGCTTCTCATGGTGGAAATCGGAACCGCAGGAGCACAGGAGCTCGTGCTTGTTGGCAATCTCAGTCAGGATAAACTTTTCCGACGACGATCCCTGCACGGCTCCGGACACCTCTATGGCCTCGCCGCCAAAGCTCCTGAAATCCTTCACCAGCCGGAGAATCCACTTGTTTTTGAGACCGTAACGGCAGGGATGAGCCAGCACGGGAATGCCTCCGGCCGCCAGAATGGTCTTCACGATGGTGTCCATATCCGGCCAGTTTGGTTCCACATAAGCCGGCTTTCCTTCCCCCAAGTAGCGGGAAAAGCAGGACTCCTCGGTAGCTCCGGCGCCGACGCTCACCAGATATCTGCTGTAGTTTCCTCTGGTAATGGAGGCTCCCGGAGCCGCCATGGCCTTGGTCTTTTCATAAGCATCCTTGAAGCCGTGCTTTTCCAGCCTGAGGCCGATTTCCCGGGCCCGGATGTCGCGCTTTTCCGCCTGAGACTTCTCCAGATCCCTGAGCTCCGGACTGGCCGGATCAATGCTGAGTCCCACAATATGGATCTGATTCCGGTGCCAGAGACATGAAAGCTCAATGCCGGCCACCACATGCATGCCGATGCTCTTTCCGGTCGCTACCGCCTCGGCCACGCCGGCACTGGTATCGTGATCCGTCAGAGCCAGCACCTCCACGCCCTTCTTTTTGGCCAGAGCCACCAGTTCGGCAGGCGTATAGTGCCCGTCAGACGCCTTGGAATGAGAATGGAGATCATAACGCATGGGCCAGAGATGCACATCATCAAGTCCGGAATTATTTTCGCCGCTTTCCATCAGATTTACTCCCCTTTCTTCTTTCTGATACAAAAACCTGCCGCGGCCAGAACTGCAAGCCAGAACATGCTGAGGGATCCTCTGGTGTGGGAGGATTTGGAGGTGTAGGACTTTAAGGTGTCAGGGTAGGTAACCTCCCGGTCATGATTCAGCGTGGCCGTGCCCTTGGCCTCATCAATGACGAATACCCCCGTGTCCGGAGTCAGCATGACCGTTACCGGAACGGCATTCTGGTAATTCTCCCAGTCTGACTCGGTTTCATAACGGAAGGCCGAGGCCAGAATGATCCCCTCGTCATTGATGGCCACCGGCCATTCCACATAATAATATCCGCCGTTCTGAAGGCAGTCTGCTTCGCCCTTCTCGTTCCTGCCGCAAATGTAATCGTTAACATAATTGAAGGATCGATCCTGATCCGTATAGATAAACCCGGTCTGAGCTCTGTCCACGGCGTAGTTAACCGGCTTTTTGTCAGCGGGATTGTCTCCCCAGCCCACCACCACGGAGTAGCTGTTGATGTCAGAGCCCTCGGCATTGGCTCCCCGGAACGGATAATCAGTGGCCGGGAAGGTTATCCTCGGAAAGTTATGATCGGCGCTGTAGGCGGAAATGCCGAAGTCAAGCGGCCGATTGGAATTCTTGCTCTTGTTCATCTTCCTGTTTGCAAGAATCACGCCCTTTTTGTTAATCGCCTGAACCCAGGTATACATGTTTTCACTATCGTTGCTTCCCGGCCGGGACATTCCCGTGATTTCCCAGCAGCGATCCCCCAGAGATAAATTATCCCCGTCTATGGTCACATCCCAGACGCAGGAGGTGTTGGCCGTGGAGGCTCCGGAGCCGAAATCGTCGGTGGCCGAATATCCTGCAGCCACAATTCGGTCATCAAGCTTAACCAGATCCATAATGGCGGCGGTGGACAGGGAATTCTCGCTGGAACCGATATCAATGTAGCCCTTGGCCTGAGTGCCGATAATGATCTCCCCGTCCTTCATTTTTTCCGGATCTATGAGCCAGACCGTGGCCTGGGTTCTGAAGCCGGGACAAATGCGATAATCCCCGCCGGCCTCCCAGTTGCCGTGATAGCAGTGGGAAATAAATTTCTTGATATTGCCGTCATAATTGCCGAAGGAGCTGTATCCGCCCACCAGAATCCTGCCGTCCTCAAGGGGGAGAAAGGAAAGAGCGGTGGCATAGCCCCCCACCTCCTTGTAGGCCTCGGGATTATCTCCCCAGCCCAGAGGGTTCTGCAGAATAAAGGTCTTGCCGTTAAACCGGGCCACCCCCTCCCGCCGGTAATAGTTATACTCGGTATTGTATTCGGACTTGTTCACCCGGTAGCCGACGCCGTCGCCGTTTTCGTCAATGCGCAGCAATATCGCGGTATTTTCATCAGAGGAAACGGAATCCGTAACCCCGGTAACCTCAGGGGTGTAGTAGAGCATTTCATAGCGCCATTTTTCGGCATAATTCTGGTTACCGTCCCAGTAGGAATCGCAGACGCTGCCGTCAAGGATGTCATAGCAGTCCATGAACCTTCTGATATGCTGTCCGAGGTCATACTGATGCGGCGCCGTCATCATGCTGGAAAACATATTGTGCCGGTAGTACACCGAGGCCGCTTTGGGATTTTTTCCCTCGCTTAAGGACATGGCAAAGGGGCCGAAGGCGGCAAATGAACCGTTATTGACCTCGGTAATCTGAAATGCCGGCTTGGCGGCCCCGGCGGCAAAAGCCGGACTCCCCCAGAGACCGGCGACTCCGGCCAGGAGCATTCCCAAACCAAATCTGAAGGCTGATGACTTATCTTTTGACAACATTATTATTTCCTGCGACTTTTGCTGTTATATGTTCAATTGCTGTTATATGTTCAATTGCTGTTATATGTTCAATTGCTGTTGTGTGTTCTGTTATTTATTCCGCTGCTGTCTGCTCTGCTGTTTGTTCCGTCCTGGGATTAACGCCGGCAGTCCGGTGATTATTTTCCGGCAATTTCAGGGATTCGCAATGGCTTCCAGCTCCTCCCAGCGGGCATAGGACTGCTCCAGCTCGCTCTGACAGGAAGCATACTTTTCCTGATTGGCCTTCATGTCCTCCGGGGACAGAGCGGCATAATCACTGCTCCCGAAGAGCTGCTCCAGCTCTGAAATGGCCTTCTCCAGTTCCTCAATGCGGGCCGGCAGGGATTCGAGCTCCCTGTTTTCCTTATATGACAGCCGGCGGGGGCGGGGGTTCTCCCGTTTTTCCGCGGAAGATCTGTTTACCGGGGGCTTCTCCGGGATTTTACCAAAATTTTCCCGGGGAGCCGCGGTAATTTTTTGCGGCTCCTTCTGAGCCTCCCGGGCCTCCCGGGCCTCCAGGGCTGCCCGGACGTCGGAATAGCCGCCGATAAAGGTTTCCGCTCTCCCGGTGCCGTCAAAGTACCAGGTCTCGGTCACCACCCGGTCCAGAAAATACCGGTCATGACTGACCACCATCAGGGTAGCTGCAAAGTTTTCCAGAAGCTCCTCCAGAAGATCCAGGGTCTCGATATCCAGATCATTGGTGGGCTCGTCCAGAATCAGAAGATTGCACGGTTTCAGAAAAATCCGGGCCAGGAGGAGCCGGTTCTTCTCGCCGCCGGAGAGAGCCTTCACCGGGGTGCGGGCCCGTTCCGCCGAAAACAGAAAATCCTTGAGATAGCTGTAAATGTGCAGCTTTTTGCCCCCGGCCTCTACCTCGGTTTTGCCGGGAGCCAGGTTGTCCATCACCGTCTTTTCGGGATCCAGCTGCTCCCGGTACTGATCAAAAAACGCCACTTCAAGACGGCTTCCGGTTTTTATTATGCCGGAGGCCGGCTTAATATCCCCCAGCAGAGCCTTGATAAGGGTGGTTTTGCCGGTGCCGTTGGCGCCCGCAATGCCGATCTTGTCGCCCCGTACCACATAGGCGGAGAAATCCCGCAAAAGCTCCCGATCCCCCATGCGGAGACAAAGATCCGTGATCTCAAAAACGATCTTTCCCGACAGCTCTCCCCCGCCGGCCCGGAGTCTGACATTGCCGAGACGGTTTCTTCTCTCCTGATGCTCCCGGCGCATTTCCCGGAGCCGGCGCACCCGGCTGTCGGATCTGGTGAGACGGGCCTTGATGCCCTTCCGGATCCAGGCCTCCTCCTGGGAAAGCCGGCGGTCAAAGTCCTCGTTGCGGATCTCCTCCAGCCGGAGCGCCTCCTTCTTGGCGGAAAGATAGCTCTCAAAATTCCCCGGAAAGGAGGTGATCTGCCCCCGATCCACATCCGCCACTCTGGTGGCCACGGCATTGATAAAGCTGCGGTCATGGGAAATAAAAACCACCGCTCCGGGAAAGGCCCGGATAAAATCCTGCAGCCACTCAATAGCCGGAATATCCACATGGTTGGTGGGCTCGTCCAGAAGGAGGAGATCCGGAGCTGCAGCAAGAGCCCGGGCCAGCGCCACCTTGCGGAGCCAGCCTCCGGAAAGAGTGTCCATTTCGCTGTCGGGATCCAGCTTCATGAGGCTGAGAATACGCCGCACCTCCTTGTCATAAACCCAGCCATGGGCGGCCTCAATGATTTCCCCCAGCTCCGAAAGGCGGCTCTGATTGGTTTCGGGATCCCTTATCAGAAGAAAGTATTCCGAAAGAGCTGCCCCGATCTCCGGCACGCCCCGGGCCGCATAGCAGTAGACCGGAAGCTTAAGATGGGCCGGGGGATCCTGCTCCAGGCGGGAAATCCGGAGCCCCTGCTTCACGATTCTCCGGCCGTCGTCGATATTAACGGAGCCCTCCATGATTTTAAGGAGGGTGGACTTCCCGGAGCCGTTTCGGCCCACCACGGCGACTCTTTCATGCTCCTCGATGGAAAGAGAAGCCCGGTCAAAAAGCGGAGCCGCGCTGTAGGAGAGGTAAATGCTGTCCAGATTCATGAGAGACATCAGGCCGGTTCCTCTCTGTTTTGAGATGCGGAAGCGCCGGACGGAACCCCGGTTTTGCCGGCGGGGGCCGCATCCCCCGGAGCCGCCTCCCGGAGCACGAAGCAGCAGTGGATCTTCTTATTCCGGCTGAAATCCTCGGGCAAAGTCTTCAGGGACACGTCCTCAAAGGTCAGTCCCAGAGCGGCCACCGCCGCAGTGTCCAAATGGAAATTCCGCTTGTTGTTGGAAAATATAATCACCCCGTGCGGTTTCAGGAGCCTCTTAAGATCCCGGAGGAGATCCGCATGATCCCGCTGCACGTCAAAGCTTTCCTCCATTCTCCGGGAATTGGAAAACGTCGGCGGGTCTGCAAAAATCAGGTCAAAGCGATCCCCGCAGGTCTTGATCCATTTGAGGCAGTCCGCCTGCACAAACTGGTTCCGGGGATTTTTAACGCCATTGGCCTTCATGTTCTCCCGGGCCCAGTTAAGATAGGTGCGGCTCATGTCCACCGTAGTCACGCTGCGGGCGCCGTTAACCGCGGCGTAGACGCTGGCGCTGCCGGTATAGGCAAAGACATTGAGCACATCCCGTCCCGGGCTCATTTCCCCCACCATGCGCCGCGCCAGCCGATGATCCAGAAAGAGTCCGGTGTCCAGATAGTCCCAGAGATTGACGATAAAGCAGCAGCCGTATTCCCGGATAAGCAGGGTTCTTTTGGTTTCGCTGAGCTTCTCGTACTGACTGTCCCCCTTTTTGCGCTCCCGCACCTTAAGGACGATATTCTCTCCGGGGACATCCAGCACCTCGGCCACGGCGGCGATCATGTTAAGAAGCCGCCGGCGAGCGACGTTGACGGGGATGGTTTTCGGGGCCTGATACTCCTGGACCAGAACATAATTGCCGTAGAGATCGATGGCGGCGGCGTAATCCGGGAGATCCGCATCATAAATGCGATAGGCCTCAAGGCCCTCTCTCCGGGCCCATTTACTGAGCCGCTTCAGATTCTTCCGGAGCCTGTTGGCAAAATCCGCGGCAATAATGGCCTTTTCTCCGGAGTCCGGGCTTTCCCGGGACAGCTCTCCCGGAGCCTTCTCCGGAGTTTTAAGAGCGGCTTCGTCCGGAGCCTGTTCCGGGAGCTTATCCGGCTCTCCGTTTTTTCCGTTCTCTCCCTTTTCTCCGTTTTCTTGAATCGGCTCCTCCCTTCTTATGGCAAAGGTTCTGAGCTCGCAGGGAATGGCGCCGTTAAAGAGACGGTAGGTGCGTTCCGCGCGGAGTCTTAAACAGCTTAAAAGATCCTGAGAGGAGGAGATAATCCCGGCCCGCCAGCCCGGAAACTCGCTTCTGATTTTGTTGCCCAGAGATGTGTAAAGCTCCAGAAGCTCCGCGAAATTCCCCAGCCGCTCGCCATAGGGAGGATTGCAGAACAGGACTCCCGGCTCGGCCTCCGGAAAGGGATTTCGGAGACTCCGGATATCGCAGACCGCCACCTCGATGAGATCGGAGAGTCCGGCCTTCGCAATATTATCCCGGGCCCGGGCCACCACCTCGGGATCGCTGTCAAAGCCCCGGAAGCGGATCCCTGCCTCCAGAAGCCGCTTTTTGCCGGCGGCGGCTCTTTCCCGGGCTTCGGCCTTGAGCCGGGCCAGCAGGGAGGCATCAAAATTCCGAAGCCCCGCAAAGCCGTAGCGGCGCCTCAGAAGCCCCGGAGCCATATCCGCCGCCTTCATGCAGGCTTCAATAAGGAGGGTGCCGGATCCGCACATGGGATCCACCGCATTTCCGGTAACATAGCCGCTTCTGACGATAATGGCCTGCGCCAGGTTTTCCTTCAGGGGCGCGGCTCCCGCTCTGGCGCGGTAGTCCCGGCGGTGCAGGGATTCCCCGGAAAGGTCAATGGAAACGGTGACATTGTTCTTTTTGTCCAGATGGGCATTGATTCTGACGTCCGGGTTTTCCCGGTCAACATTGGGCCGAAAGCCCGTCTGTCTGGAAAAGCGGTCGCAGATGGCGTCCTTCACCCGCACGGCGCCGTACTGGGTATTTCTGATAAACTGATTGCTGCCGTTGAAATCCACGGCGATGGTGGTCTGATTGTCAAAATATTCCTCATAGCGGAGACTGTAGGCGCCATTGTAAAAATTGATGTCATCTCCGGCATAGAAGGTACCCAGAGCCAGAAGCACTCTGGTGGCAAACCGGGTTTCCAGACAGATCCGGATGCCGGTCTCCGTATCTCCGGCAAAGCTGACGCCGGCGATGGTCTCCTTGACATTGGCGGCTCCCAGAGCGGAAAGCTCCTCCCGGAGCAGGGCTTCCAGCCCCCGGGGACAGGCTGCAAAATAATTCAGCATAGATCAAACCTCGTTTTAAGTCCCTGTATTATATCAAAACGGCCCGGCCGGGAAAATTCCGGCAGGAGGGAATGACAGAGCAATACAAAGCACGGATCCCCGGAAAGAAACAGGAAAGAGTCCGCAACCGGAACTTAAGCAGCAATCAAACAAAGGAAATAATTAGAAAAAGCATTTGAGAGAACTTTTGAATGGTACCCAGAGAGGGACTTGAACCCTCACGATTTTACTCACTGCCACCTGAAGACAGCGTGTCTACCAATTCCACCATCTGGGCACTACCCAAAATCCGACATCCCTTGCCAGAACGACTCAGAACATCAGCAGGAAGACATTTACCGGTTTTACTGGTACCCGAGGCGGGACTTGAACCCGCACGCCGTTAAGCACTACCACCTCAAGGTAGCGTGTCTACCAATTCCACCACCCGGGCGCAATAAAAGGTAAAATGCCGATTCTGAAATTAAGCCTGACCGAGCGAATCACTTTCGATCAAACTATGGTACCCGAGGCGGGACTTGAACCCGCACGCCGCTAAGCACTACCACCTCAAGGTAGCGTGTCTACCAATTCCACCACCCGGGCACAATCCGCAAGGCAAAATCCGTCAGCTGTTACTGCTGATCTGCCTTTTCATCCGAAGAAGCTTCAGATGCGGTATTCTTGTTATCCTCAGGAACAGTCTTTTCTGCAGCCTTTTCCGCTGCGGGGGGTTCAACCTTTTCCACCTTGACTGCAGCCTTGCTGTCGGAATTTTCCACCGGAGCCGGCTGGCTTACCTGAGCGCTTTCAGTCTGCACACCTTCTTCGATATTGTCAAAGGCGGCGTTTCCGTGCTCTCTGTGGTTGTTAATATAACCCAAAGCCAGACAAATTCCAAAAAGCGTGAATGCCAAAACCCAAGTGCTTTTGGTAAAGAAATTACCGCTGCCGGCAGCGCCGAACAATGTATTTGCCGCGCCTGCTCCGAACGAAGCCCCCATGCCTGCGCCCTTGCCCTGCTGAGCAAGGATAAAAGCCACAAGCAGAACCGCATTTACGAGAAAGAGCACCAGAAGTATTGCATAAGCCAGTGTCATCGTCGTATCGTTCCTTTAACCTTGTCATTCAACGCGGGCTATTCTAACAGAGATTTGCAACTTGACAAGCATTTTTTGAATTTTTTTTATTTTTGCCGGCGCAAAGGCTGAAGAACGGTCAAAAAACAGCCAGTCCGCCGCCGGCAACGGCTTTTAAGGGGGAATATGGCATTCCTCCGCAAAAAAGCCCTCTGCGGCCGTCTCCTCGTCTCCTCCGCTCCTCAGTTCTGACTCTGCTTTACAATGACATCGGCAATCCCGGAGGCCAGCTCCTGCACCAGAGCGGCATCATAGCCTTCCGCCATCACCCGCACCAGGGGCTCGGTGCCGGATTTTCGGAGCAGAATCCGCCCCTGATCTCCCAGCCGGGCTTCGGCGGCGCGGACGGTTTCCTGCACCTTTTCATCGCTGAGGGCATCAAAGCCGGCAATCAGCCTGACATTGATCAGCACCTGGGGATAGAGCTCGATATCCTTGTGCATGTCGCTGAGATCCTTCTGATCCTCGCACATGGCTCTCAGCACCTGGAGAGCGCTGATAATGCCGTCGCCGGTGGTGGTGTGCCGGAGACTGATAATGTGTCCGGAGTTCTCGCCCCCCAGCTTCCAGCCCCTTTCCAGAAGCTGTTCCATCACATAGCGATCCCCCACCTTGGCCCGGGCAAAGGGAATATCCAGCCGCTTCAGGGCATGCTCGAAGCCAAGGTTTGACATCTGGGTGCCCACGACGCCCCCCTCAAGCCGCCCGGTCTTCTGCTGGTAGCGGGCAATGATATAGAGCAGCACATCGCCGTCCAGAAGATGACCGTGAGCGTCCACCATCATCACCCGATCCCCGTCGCCGTCAA
>JAEEGL016988574.1_pt1 | contig 11112 bp, 11 predicted proteins | sample 9134231 | NCBI WGS metagenome assembly JAEEGL01 (sample SAMN16246548, study PRJNA631951) | gut metagenome | biome: gut microbiome; feature: rumen; material: fiber-attached | host: Bos | place: Iran: Karaj | collected 2018-10
CGGTGCGGTCGCACCATGGAACAGCCTCATGTGGTCGCTGATGACCGACGTGTGCCGGGCAATGGGCGTGCGGACGGATATCCCGTTCAAGGACCTGACGGAAAAAGAAAAGGAGATCGTCTACGACGGTCCCATGGAGAAACGGCACATCTTTTACCGCCCGAAAAAAGCGGGCACCGCCACGGCGGGCGAGATGGACTTCACCTATTACAGCGCTGTGGCGACGGTACTGAACGCGCTCAGCAAGGTCAAGGACGAAAAGGGCATGAAGCGCGTGGAGAAGTTCCTCAAGGAGGACATCTGCCCGGAATGCCGCGGGACGCGGCTTTCGGCGGCCGCCAGGGCACCGCGGCTGATGGGCATTTCCCTTGATCAGGCCTGCGGGATGACGCTGAAAGAATCCATCGAATGGGTGAAAGCGGTACCCGCCTCGCTGCCGGAGGCGATGCAGCCCATGGCGCGCAGTATCTGCGAATCCTATCTGGAGACGGCGGCGCGGCTCATGGATCTGGGTCTTTCCTACCTCACGCTGGACCGGGCGTCGTCCACCCTCTCCACCGGGGAGCGGCAGCGGATGCAGCTGGCGCGGGCGGTACGCAACCGCACGACGGGCGTTTTATACGTTCTGGACGAACCGTCCATCGGCCTGCATCCCGCCAACATCGTCGGTCTGAACGGCGTCATGCATGATCTGGTGAAGGACGGCAACTCCGTGCTTTTGGTGGATCACGACGTGCAGATCCTGAGGGAGGCCGACTGGCTGATCGAGATGGGGCCGGAGGCCGGTGCAAAGGGCGGCACGGTCATTGCGGAAGGGCCTGTTGCGGACATTGAAAGGGATCCTGCCTCCGTGATCGGCAAATACCTCTCCGGAAAACAGGCGCCGAAAAAGGAGCCGTCCGGGCGGGCGCTGTTTGCCGACGGGACGATCTGCCTGGAGACAGACCGCATCCACACTGTCAAGCCGCTTTCCGTGAAGATCCCAAAGAGCCGTCTCACGGTGATCACCGGCGTCTCCGGCTCCGGAAAGACCACGCTGGTCCTGGAAAGCCTGGTCCCCGCGCTGGATGCGCTGTGCAGCGGGAAGAAGCTGCCGGACCACGTCAAAAAAATCGACGCTGAGGGCGTCAGGCATATCAAGCTGATCGATGCCACGCCCATCGGGATCAACGTGCGCTCTACGGTGGCCACTTACGCAAACGTCCATGACGAGTTGCGGAAGAACTACGCGAAAACCAAGTCCGCGAAGCAGTACGGTTACAAAGCCGGGGACTTTTCGTATAACACCGGCTCCCTGCGCTGCCCTGTCTGCGACGGGACGGGCCAGATCGCTCTGGACGTCCAGTTCCTGCCGGACGTGGACATCCCATGCCCGGAATGCCGGGGCTCGCGCTATGCGAAAGACGCGAAGAAGATCCGCTATCGGAACAGGGCCGGAGAGGAACGCTCCCTTCCCGAGCTGATGGACATGGACGTGAACACGGCGCTGGCGTTCTGTCGGGACATGAGCGCCGTCCGCCAGCGGCTGGAAACGCTCCGGGACCTCGGCCTGGGCTATCTGACCCTTGGGGAGGAAACGCCGGGGCTGTCCGGCGGCGAGGCGCAGCGGCTGAAGCTGGCCTCCGAGATGGGAAGGCAGCAGGAGGACTCCGTCTTCGTCTTTGACGAGCCCACCATCGGCCTGCACCCGAAGGACGTGGAAACGCTGCTGCAGGTGTTCCGCACGCTGATCGGTCACGGCGCCACCGTTCTTGTGATCGAGCATGACCTGGATGTGATCCGCAGCGCTGACTATATCATCGATATGGGGCCGGAGGGCGGAGAGGACGGCGGCAGAGTCGTCGCCTGCGGCACCCCGGAGGACATCCGCGGCTGCAAAAACAGCATCACGGGAAGATTTATCTGAGCAAGGAAGGGGAACCATGCAGCACGAATGCAGGATCACGGTTCTGGAGACGAAGTGTTTTCCGGAACTCCAGGCGCAATATCTGGCCGATCCCGGCTCCGGCCCCTGCCCGTTCTTCAAGCCGGGCGACACGTTTCTTCTCAAACGCACGCCGCAGCAGGACGATTTTTACCATCTGATGAACGGCAGGTTCTGCGGCGAGGCGTGGGACGCCGTCAGCCGGTACGTGTATACCGCCTTGCAGGGCGGCGCCATTATGAAGGGCTGGACCAACGATGACCGCGTGATGATCGCCTGCTGCAATGACGGCACCCGCCCGGTCATCTTCAGGATCGAGCGCATCGACATCCCGGAAAATGACGAGGAAGCCGAGTATCTGGCGAAGCAAAACTTCAAAAACACGGCAGAAGACGCCTATACGGGCTGAAAAGCCAACCGGGGTTTTTCAAAGACGATGAAGAAAGGAATCGATATGAGACTTAAAAACTTCCTGATCGTTGTGAAGGATATCGAACGGTCCAGACGGTTCTATCATGATTTGTTCGGTCTCGACATGCTCATTGACAATGACGGAAACATGATCCTGACGGACGGCCTGGTATTGCAGGAAGAGAAATACTGGAAAGCGTTTCTCGGAAAAGAGATCGTTCCGAAGAACAATTCCTGTGAGCTCTACTTTGAAGAAGCCGACATGGAAGGCTTTATCGAAAAGCTTGAAGGGTATTACCCGGAAGTGCAATATGTCAACAGACTCATGACGCACAGCTGGGGGCAAAAGGTCATACGCTTCTATGATCCGGACGGTAATCTGATCGAAGTGGGAACGCCGGTGTAAATGCCGACGAGATCCATGAAGAACTGCGCCCCCGGATCAGGCAGGCCGATGCTTTCGCGGATTCCAGATGAGACGGAAAGGCCGGAAAACTATGATCGATCTATTAAATAATAAGCGCATGATACCCGGATCGGGAAGCTGGACACGGAAATCTGACATGCGGCAGGCAAATCTGTGCCGCATCAATGTCCTGATCTCTCCAATGCCGCCTGGCGCAGCAGACCCGGAAATGCCTGCGCCACGGCATCCCGGAGCTGATTGAGCGCCCGCTCCAGCGTTGCACGCTGGCAGGCATAAGCGAGGCGCTGGAAGCCCTCTCCGCCGCTGCCGAAGATGTAACCGGAATCCAGCCAGAGCCCGGCTCTTTCAGTGACAAATTGTTCCAACTCCCGGTCAGAAAGGCCAAGGGCAGCGCAGTCTATCCAGGCAAAATAGGTCCCCTCCGGTTCGATGAGCTTCAGTCCCGGCAATTCCGAACGAAGGAATCCGCGTATCAGCTCCAGATTTCCATTTAAATACTGCCTGCAATCGGCCTGCCACGCTGCCCCGTCCCGGTACGCCGCCTTGCAGGCAGCAATGCCTAGGGCATTGAGCTGTGCATAGCCCGTACGGCTGACCGCCTTTCGGAACTGCGTGCGCAGTGCAGGGCTGGGAATGAAAATATTGGAGACCTGGAGCCCAGCAAGATTGAACGTCTTACTGGGCGACGTGCAGACGACGGCCCGATCCGTCAGTTCCGGCACAGCTTCCGGGAGCACGTGGTGTACATATCCGGGGAGTGTCAGATCGCAGTGGATCTCGTCAGAGACAACGATAATATCATGGCGCAGGCAGATCTCCCCCATTGTTCGCAGCTCATCGACGGTCCAGACCCGTCCGACCGGATTGTGCGGTGAACACAGAAGGAACAATTTGACATGCTCCTGCGCCGCTTTGGCCTCAAAATCCTCAAAGTCGATCTCGTAGCGGCCGTCACGCAACACCAGCGGGTTTTCCACGACGCGGCGGCCGTTGTCCCGGATCACCTCGAAAAACGGGTAATACACCGGCGGCTGCAGCAGCACGCCGTCTCCCGCCTCCGTAAAGGCGCGCACCGCCGCAGCCAGCGCGAAGACGACGCCCGGCGTTTTCACGAGCCAGGCATCCTCTATCGCCCAACCATAGCGCGAGGCAAACCACCCCCCCACCGCCCCGGCATAATCCGGCTTTGTGTCGCTATAGCCGAAAATGCCATGACGGACCGCACCGTGCAGCTTGTCCAGCACGCACGGCGGCGCAGGGAAATCCATATCCGCCACCCAGAGCGGGAGCACGCCCTCCGGCTTACCCCGCTCCGCAGCGAAATCGTATTTCAGGCAGTCCGTGCCCCGGCGCTCCACCGGCCGGTCAAACAGTTCTGAATGCATCATGCTCCTCCCATGCCTGTGACAGATCCGCGATCAGATCGTCAGCGTTTTCCAGGCCTGCCGACAGCCGCAGGAGGCGGTCGGTAATGCCGAGGCGGTCCCTCACCGTCTGGGGAACATCCGGGTGGGTTTGCAGCGCAGGGTAGGTCAGCAGGGATTCCGTCCCGCCCAGGGATTCCGCAAAGGTGATGAGCTTCACGCCATGCAGCAGCCGCAGCGCCGTTTCCTTGCTGTCCACGGAGAAAGAGATCATCGCCCCCGCCCCGCGGGACTGCGCTGCGTTCAGCGCATACTGCGGATGGCTTTCAAGGCCGACATACCAGACCCGCTCCACGAAGCTCTGCCGCTCCAGCCATGCGGCCAGCCGGCGGGCGTTCTGTTCGTGCCGCTCCATGCGGACAGCCAGGGTTTTAAGCCCCCGCAGTGTCAGCCAGCTGTCGAAGGGCGACAGTACCGCGCCGGTGGTCTTTGCGACTGTGCGAAGCCGCGCCGAGAGCTGCGCATCGCTCGTGCAGAGAAAGCCGCAGACCGTGTCGTTGTGGCCGGAGAGGAACTTTGTCCCGCTGTGGATCACCAGATCGGCGCCCAACAGAAAGGGATTTTGAAAATAAGGCGTCAGGAACGTGTTGTCCACGATGAGCAAGGCGCCCTGTGCATGCGCGAGCGCGGAACAGGCGCGGATGTCGGATACGTGCATCATCGGGTTGGATGGCGTCTCAAGATAGATCGCCCTGGTATTTGGCCGGAGCGCCGCTGCGATCTGCTTCGCATCGCCGGTATCGACAAAGTCCACGGTCAGTCCGTTTTTCTCGCAGACCGTGTGGATCAGGCGAACCACACCGCCGTAGAGATCGTCGGTGCAGATCACATGATCTCCCTGGCGGAACAGCTCGAAGCATGCGGAAACAGCCGCCATGCCCGAGGAAAAAGCCAGGGTATCGACTGCCCCCTCCTCCAGCGCGGTCATGGTCTCCTCCAGATAGGCGCGGGTGGGGTTGGATTCTCTCGAATAGTCAAATCCGGAGCCATTGTGGCCCGGCGCCGAATGGCCGAAGGGCGCCGTCTGATAGATCGGATAGCTGACGGCGCGGAACGCATCGCCGTGGCGGTGCGCCTGGCCGTGGATACATCGGGTTTCTCTTGCATGGTTCATCTGTCTTATCTCTCCCGGGTGCTGTGTTTATCCATTCTGCGGATCAGGGCGCGCTTCCGCCGCTTTTCCGGCCGGCAGTCTCGCCCGTGATGTGGAAATGGAGGTGAAACTCGTTCTGGGCCCGATCCTCCTCCGCAGTTTCGTCGTGTACCTCGTAGCCCGGCGACAAATGTGCCGCGGCGGCGATCTTCGGGATCGCGGCCAGCAGCCGTTCCCGCGCCGAGCGAAACGCCGGGGACGCCGCGTCAGCGGTGCCGATGTGCTGCTTCGGATAGGCCACAATATGTACCGGCGCCCACGGGTTCCAGTCCACGAAAGCATAGACATCTTCGTCCTCGTAGGCCTTGGGTGCATAGACGCTCTGCTGTGCGATCTGACATAAAATGCATCGATACATGCGCGTCACGCTCCTTTCGCTATCGCCGCAGCCGCGCCGTCGATGACGGCGCGCACGTTTTCCGCCCCGACCGGGCAGCACTCCATGCACCGGGCGCAGCATACCTTGTGCCCCAGCTTCTTCCCGCCATTCCAGCGCACCACGGAGCAATTGTGATAGTCCACCAGGTCATCCCGCGTCACGCCCGGCCCCCACTCTGGTCCGTATATGTTATGGAACGGGCAGGCTTCGACGCAGGCCTTGCATGCGCCGCATCGGCTGGTGGTGACCGGCGTACCGACGGTGAAATCATCGGCATAGAATACTGCGCTCAGCGTGAACACGCGGGGGCCGTATTCCTCCGTCACCAACAGATCGCTGCGGCCGATCCAGCCGACTCCCGCCTTGACGCCGATCTCCTTGGCGGACAGAGGCGTGATGTAAGGCGGCGTCTGGTGATCGACGCCCACCGGAGCGATATGCAGGCGGATTTCGTTGCGCTCTGCGGCGGCCAGCAGGGTCTCCCGGAGCAGCCGCCCCCGCGGAAAGGTCGCCTGCTGCAGCTCATACTGCGCCTGCTCGCTGTAATTTTCCATCGTCAGCAGCGCGGCCACTGGATAATAAAAGAGTACGGCAAAATTATAGCCGGCGTCCCGGTATTCGGAAAAATCCAGCGGGCATACTGCCCACTTTGCGCCGGGCACCAGCCGGGCAACGTCATTGAATACGGCCCGGATCTCGTTTTCAGAAGTCATGGTTTCCCCCATCCTTTCTTCTCCGGAAGTTGCCTAAGAGACGATGATACCCATTCTCCGCTTGGCCATCCGTTCGATCCACCCGAACAGCAGGCTGAACGCCGTACTGAAAATGACATAGATCGCGCCCACCATCACATAGGCCTCCACGAAGGTGTAACCGTCCTCCGCGGCGATCTTAGCCACGGACATGATGTCCTGCACGCCAATGAGAAAGACCACCGAGGTCCCCATGAAAGCGCCCAGCACAAAGTTGAAGTAGTTCGGCAGCGCAACGATGATCGCCTGCGGAATGATGATGCGCAGGTACGCGGCCGCTTTGGTCATGCCGATGGAGTGTGCCGCTTCGAGCTGGCGCATATCTACGGACGCCAGTGCGCCGCGGACGATCTCGCAGATAAAGGCGCTGGAGTGAAGGATCAGCACCAACATGCACGGCGCCAGGCTCCCGATGGACTTGCTGGTGACGGTACGGACGCCGCCGTAAAACAGGACATTGATGAGCTTCGGAAGTCCGTAATAGGCCACAAACAGGATCACAAGATTCGGAATGCTGCGGAAAAACGAGAGATAGACGCTGAGGAGCTGGCTGAGCACCGGGATCCTGCGGATGCGGATCAGCGCCAGGAAAAAGCCGATCACCGCCCCGACCAGCACCGGGACAAAGGTGAGGTACAGGGTAATGGGGAGCGCCGCCAGCACGCCGGGCAGCGTGTTGCGGACAAACTGGATATTGAATGTCATTTTGCTCTCCCTCCTCAATCTCCGGCGCTTGCGACAGTGCGCATTCCGTGTCCCAGCCGCCGTTCCAGAAGCTTGAAGAGTCGGATGACCACGAAGCTGAACGCCCAGTAGATCACGGCGACAGCGATGTAACTCTCCAGGCTGCGTGTGCTCTGAATGTTCGCATTGATCGTTCTTGCCCGGTACATCACGTCCAGGACGCTGAGCGTGTAGGCAAAGCTCGTCGCCTGGATCAGTGACAGGGATGCGCTTGTGAGGTTGGGCAGGATGACGAATGCGCTTTGCGGAAAAATGATGCGGCGAAAACGCTGCCAGCGCGTCATGCCGAGAGCGTGCGCGGCCTCCAGCTGCCCTTTGTCCATGGAGTTGTAAGCGCTGCGGAACATCTCGCTGCTGGTCATCGCCACACGCAGTGCCAGCGCCAGGACGATGAAGGTCATTTTGCTCCAGCTGCGCAGGCTGATGCCGAAGAGGTCCTCCATGAGCTTCGGCAGCCCGAAATAGACCAGATACAGCAGCACGATCTCCGGCACACCGCGCAAAACAACCGTGACAACGCGGATGACGCCGCGGAACAGCTTCGGCCCATTCACCCTGCCGAAGGCGATGAGCAGGCCAAAGATCCAGCCGAACAGCGCCGACAGCAGCGCCATTTCCAGCGTTGCAGGAAACGCCCGGAGCAGTTTCGGAAAGATCTCCAGGATGAATCCCAGATCAAATTGTTCTTTTACCATGGCAAATCCACCTGTATCTGCTTCGGGAAAGCCGGGCGTGCACGGCTTTCCCGAAGCGTTTCTCCCGTTTACTGCTTCTGCAGCTTGAACAGGTCGTAGCCGAACACACGCTCGGAGATCTCGGTCAGCTCTCCGCTTTCGTAGAGCTGCACGACGGCATCGGAGACGGCCTGATAGAGTTCGGTCTCAGCCTTGTTGATAATGCAGTAGGTGTGGATGACGTCCACCGGCTCGGAGACCGCGATGCCGGCGCGCTCTTCCTCGCTCACCAGATTGTAGGTCTGGAGGATGTTGATGATCACGTCATATTCGCCGTTGCGCAGACCGTCGCGCTGATCGCTGCTGTTGATGCCAGTCTCCAGATCGATCGTGACCTGGGCATCGGGGTGCGCTTCATTCCAGCGGTTTACGACCTGGGGGATGCCGCCGGACGGGCCGGTAGGCGCGATCTTCAGGCCGCGGTCGTACACATCCTGCAGGCTGCGTACAGGCTCCGGGTCACTCTCCCGGTACAGCAGTACGATCTCCACATTGCCCATATTCTGTTCGGGGATGTTATAGGTCTCTGCGCGGGCCTCGCTCCAGAACAGCATGTTGATGCCGATCTGATAGGTGCCCGTCTGGACGCCGACGTTCATGGTCTCCTTGTCAGCCAGTTCATAGGTGAAGGTGTACTCGTCCAGCAGCTCATCCACCGCTTTCATGACCTCCACGTCGTAGCCGGCGGCTTTGCCGTCTTCATCCTCGTAGGTCATCGGGACAAAGCCGGGCGCAGCGCAGACGATGATCTCCCGCGCATCGGCGGCGGGCCCCGGCGCTGCAGCTCCTGCGCCGCCGGATGGGGTGCCGGCAGAGGAAGCGCCGCCGCAGGCGGTCAGAGAGAAGAGCGCTGCAATCGCGAGCAGCAGCGCCGCCGTTTTTTTGATCGTTTTCAGTCTGATATGTTCCATGATGCACTTCTCCTTTTTCTCCTTGTTAAAATTGAATGATGATTCGTGTCAAATGATGTATTCGTAGTCCTCCGGGCGGATCCGGCGCATAAACTGGCGCGTTCTCTGCTCCTTTGGGTTGGAGATCACCTGCTCCGGCGGGCCCTCTTCCACAATGAGACCGTTTTCCATAAAAATGATCCGGTCTGAGATGCTCTGGGCGAAGGCGATCTCGTGGGTGACGATCAGCATGGTCGCTCCCTGTTCCGCCACTTTTTTGATTGTGGTGAGTACCTCCTTGCTCAGTTCCGGGTCCAGCGCCGAGGTCGGCTCGTCAAGCAGCAGGATGGACGGTTCCATGGCGATGGCACGGGCGATGGCCACCCGCTGCTGCTGCCCGCCGGAGATCTGGCTGGGGTAATGATCGGCATGGTCCAGCATGCCGACGGTCTCCAGCTTTTCCCGCGCGATGCAGACCGCCTCATGCTTTGGCAGGCGCTTCACCACAGTCAGCCCCTCTGTCACATTCTCCAGGACCGTCTTGTTCCGGAACAGGTTGAAGGTCTGGAACACCATGCCGCTGCGGCGGCAGATGCGCAGGATGTCTTTGGATGCCGGGCTCTTGCAGTCCACCGTCACGTCGTCGATGGTCACGGTACCGCCGTCGGCGCGCTCAAGAAAGTTGATGCAGCGCAGCAGCGTGGTTTTTCCCGTGCCGCTGGGGCCGATGATGGTAACGATCTCGCCGTCGGAAACATGCATGCTGATGTCCTTCAGGATCTCCAGCTCGCCAAAGGTTTTTTTCAGATGTTCGACATTCAGCATAGTGCTTCTCCTTTCTGATTGGAGACACCGTTCATCCCGCCGCGGCGCGCTGCCGTACCCATTCGAGGTGGCTCAGCGGGATATCCGATGGAACGGTGCAGTCTGCGCCGAGGATGACGCCCGTGCTCCCGGCGCTGCGGAGCAGGCGATCCGTCTCCGCTTCGATCTCCTCCCGGCTGCCCCGGTACAGCACGCCGGCTTTTGTGTTCTCAAAGCCGCCGATCAGCGCTTTGCCGGGGAAGAGCCTGCGTCCCTCCAGCAGGCTGACGTTCTCCGCCGTGACCGCCCAGTTCACCGCCTTTACCGGGTAGTCCCGGAAGGAGGAGAGATCGTTTCTGTAACCGGCATAGCCGCAGATGTGCAGCAGGTTGTAGTCGCTGAGGGCGTTGGCGGCGGACAGCAGCGCCAGCTCTGAGGGAGCGATATAGCGGGCATAATCGGCGGCGGGGATATTGGCTACGCTTCGTACACTGAGGTAGATCCCGTCCACGCCTGCCTCGCTGATCACCCGCCGGATCAGCTCGCCTAAATCCTTTGCGATCTCGCCCAGGGCGTGGGCATAGCCCTCCGGGTTCTTCCGCAGCAGCGTCTCCTGTGTCAGCAGCGGTTTTTTCCAGGCGCGGGATTGGAACATGATGTGGGTCGAGGGGGAGAAAATGTTGAAAAATATCGCCGCTTCCCTGCCGTAGACCTCCACAAGTTCCCTGGCCAGTGCGACCTGATCGTCGATCCACTTCGTGGGGTGGGTGGCCTCCACCCGGTCCAGGTCTGCCGGAGCAGTGAGCGCTTTCAGCGTCTCGTTGGGGTAGATAAAAAAGCCGTCCGTCATGATCTTCAGAATGTCCGGTTCAAATTCCCGGATGAAGCGCAGATGTCCGCTTCGGTTTGCTTCGATCGTTTCAGGGCTGTAGTCCAGAAGTCTGTCCGGCTCGGCGAAGTGGAACCAGAAGCCCACGGGGACCCGCTCCGCCGGTTTTTGATCCAGCACACGGAAGACCAAATCTCTCTTGCTCATGTCGTAACCTTCTTTCAGTGAAAGCCTGTCAGCTCTTATAATTCTTCGGATAAAAAACACCCGGCAGCGCTGCATCGCTCCCGGGCTGAGGCATGGTCAAAGGTTCTGCTCGCATCAATGGATACAGTACCAGGGTGCAGAAATACACCCGGCCACTCGTTCAGCCCGGGATCGCAGCATTCGTCCACATCGGAAATTGCTTCTTAGCAGCGTCTGGAATTTGCTCTTCATTTCGAATGTCTCCTTTCCTGCGATGCTTGTCTCGTGATAGCCCGGCGTAATGCAACGGCCGAATGATAATGATTACATGATGGCGAAACGCCGCAAAGCGTTCCGCCGCACCGCTTTGCGGTGCAGCAAAACAGCAACGCTGTTTTGCCATGTATTCATTGCAATGAGCATCGGGCGAATGATTTTTCAAATCATTCGCTGCC
>JAEEGL017020389.1_pt1 | contig 11112 bp, 11 predicted proteins | sample 9134231 | NCBI WGS metagenome assembly JAEEGL01 (sample SAMN16246548, study PRJNA631951) | gut metagenome | biome: gut microbiome; feature: rumen; material: fiber-attached | host: Bos | place: Iran: Karaj | collected 2018-10
AATGCATTTCCAATACATACAATTCCAAGCAAGATATTCAAAATACCAGCCAGAAGTCCCAGCCACCATTTGTCACCTTTATTTCCTTTTGTGTCAAATGCCAATGAAAAATCCTGAACGCCATGAACTACAAGAAGTACACCCATGGCTATTGGAATAAGACTTGCAATTAATTCAGGATGCACAAACATCCATATACCAATAACTGCAACCAAAACCGCTACTGTTATACCCAAAGCTGATTTTGTAGAATCTGTCAGTGCTGATATTAAAAATACCACTCCAGAAAATATAATTACTGCTGCAATAACTTTGGCGATAATCGTAATAATTGCTGCTGGAGAAACCAGCAGCATTATACCTATTACTATACTTATTACAGCTCCAATTGTTACATTAAGATTAATCTCTTTTAACTTTTCAAACATAACTCTATACCAGTCCTAATTAAATCTGTGCTGAAATAAACTCCTCAAGCTGATCTTCATCAATAGCTCCAACACTCTGAGCTACCTTCTCACCATTTTTGAAAATCATAAGAGTTGGAATACTCATAATTCCATACTTCTGAGCAATCTGTGGATTCTCGTCTGTATCCACCGCGAAGAAATCAACTCCTGCAAAAGCATCATCCTCAGATGCAGCTTCTATAATAGGAGCCATTCTCTGACAAGGACCACACCATGTGGCATTAAAATCAACCAAAGCAATTGCACTGCTTTCAACAACACTAAAGTCACCATTTTTCACTTCTTTAACCATAATAATAGCTCCTTTCAATATGCATAAAATTTTATTGATAATGCATTATATCACATTTTCATATACTATAGTCACGTCTTTTAGCACAAAAATCCTTATTTTTAATGGTATATTTATCCAAAATCAACATACATCCATTGAAGCATTCCTTAAAGTGCAAAACTTCTTTCCACCTTCTTCATATACATCAAATGTACCTTGAACAAGTATTGTAATTCCTTCTTCAGGATAATCTTCAGGATAATCGTAATCTCCCGATAGTTCAAACTCAATTCCTTTTGCACAACATGCAGTAGCATCCTTGATGATACATGTATAATATCTGCTGCCTGTTGTCTCATCTGTATATACCGCAAACTTTCCCTTCATTTTCACAGTCTTGCCCATATAGGATTCCGGTTGCATCATCATATTGAATACTTCTCCATACACCATGGTACTAGACAAAGCAGTCAGATCTACCATTTCAGTACCCGTTGCATTCTCAGTCTGAGCATTCTCATCTGAATTTCCATCTGAATTTCCATCTGAATTCACATCCCCATACAGCAGATTTTTGTCCTGCATTTCTTCCTGCCCTGCTCCTTCAGTGCCACCTTGTGCTCCTGATTCTTGTTTATTATCACTGCAACCGCACAATAAACTTATAAGTAAACCAACCAAAGCCAGCTTTGTCCAAAATCTCACCTTGGTTTTTCGTTTCCACAATAATTCTCTCATGAATCACCTCATCTGAACTTTCCAACAATAACACATATAACAAATGCCAATGCATCAATAGCCACAATTGTAGACCCTACAGGAGTACCTGCCAAAATAGAAATAATTATCCCAACCCCGGCACAAACAACCGATATAATAGCAGCTGATATTGTAACCATCTTAAAGCTATGAAATAATCTCATAGATGAAATAGCAGGAAAAATAACAAGGGCAGAAATAAGAAGTGATCCTACCAGATTCATAGCCAGCACAATTATCACCGCTATTATTACAGCTATTAACAGATTATATATGTCCGTTTTTATTCCTGTTGCCCTGGCAAAATTCTCATCGAATGTAACCGCGAAAATCTTGTTATAAAATAGTATAAATATCAGTAACACAACTAGGGACAATATAGCACACAGCCACACTTCTCTTCCCGTAAGTGTGAGAATAGATGTGGAGCCAAACAAAGTACTGCATACATCTCCTGACAGGTTAGAGGATGTGGAAAATATATTCATAAGCAAATATCCAAAGGCCAATGCCCCAACTGAAATCATTGCTATAGCAGCATCCCCTTGTATTTTAGTGTTCTGGCCAGTTCTTAGAAGCAACACTGCACATGCAATTGTAATTGGCAAAATAATAATCATCTGGTTGGTCATATCAAGCACTGTTGCAATAGCCATTGCTCCAAATGCCACATGAGACAATCCATCACCTATATATGAAAATCTCTTCAGCACCAGAGTTACTCCCAGCAAAGCTGAACACAAAGCAATCAAAACTCCCACCACCATTGCATATCTGACAAAAGGATATTGAAAATATAAAACCAAAGTATCAATCATTTGCATCACCACCCTTTTGATTTATTTCAAACATTTTGCCGGCATCACTAATAATATATTCATCTCTACACCCAAAGAATATGTCTTCTCCTATATGCAAAATATGTGTAGCATACTTTATAGCTGCGTTAATATCATGGGAAATCATAATAATCGTCACGCCCTCCTGATTTAATTCATGAATCAGCTCATACATCTCACCTGTCACTTTCGGATCCAGTCCAGAGACAGGTTCATCCAGTAGAAGCACTTTGTCTGTTGCACATAGCGCTCTTGCCAGAAGAACCCGTTGTTGCTGTCCTCCTGACAATTCTCTATAACATCTGTCTGCCAGATTATCTATGCCCATCCTACGCATATTTCCCTTGGCAAGCTTTCTCTCAGTTAATGTATAAAACGGCCTCAAACCCATTTTAGCCTGACAACCGGAAATCACAATTTCCTTAACAGAGGCTGGGAAATCCCGCTGAACTACAGTCTGTTGTGGCAAATATCCTATCTCTTTCTTCTTCAATCCGTCACCAAAATATATTGTACCTGCTACAGCATCCTGCAAATCAAGAAGTGTCTTCATAAGAGTAGACTTACCAGAACCATTTTCACCAACTATGCATAAATAGTCCCCCTGGTTAACAGTAAAATTCAAATTTTCAACTATTGTATTAGAATCATATCCCACAGATAGATTTTCTACAGTAATTAGCGCCATGTTTTGTCTCCAATCTATTATTATTTACTCTGGATTTCCTTTCATAAACTTCTAAACCCTCTATTTCAGAGCTTCTTTCAAAACTTCTAAATTCTGCTCCATTATAGATAAATAAGTAGCACCATTTGCCACATCCTCAGATGTTGTAGCTTGCATGGAATCCATGGTCAGAATCTGTTGATTCTTATCCTTGGTGTTTTGTACTATTGTCTCGGCAATCTTATGATTATCTCCTTCAATGGTCAAAACAGTTTGCAATTGTAATTCATCTACCTTATGCGCAAGGAACGATATTGTCTCAAAACTTGCTTCAGTCTCAGCTGAGCATCCAACAAATGCAGCGTAATAATTCAAACCATAATCATCTACCATATATCTAAATGGGAATCTGTCTCCAAATAAAACGGTCTTTTGTGATGCACTATCTACAGTTTTTTTATACTCTCCATCAAGAGCATTTAATTTATTAATATATGCCTCACCATTTGCCTTATATATTGCAGCATTTTGAGAATCAACTGTCTGTAAGGCCTGTGAAATTTCAGTAGTAATTGCCGCTACATTTTTCAGAGAAAGCCATACATGCTCATCGTATTCCACTTCTCCCTCTTCATGTTCATGCTTTTCTGCCTCTTCATGCTCCTCAGTTGCCTCTTCCTCTGCAGCCTCAGCATGTTCATCTTCCTCTGCTTCCATTCCTTCCACTAGTTCTTCTTCCTTGATATTCTCGCCAAGCACATCCAGTAAATCGATAACAACCATATCTGTGTTGGTTGCTTCCTGTAGGGCGTCCTCTACCCACTCATCCGATTCGCCACCAACATAGATAAACAAATCACAGTTCGAAATTTTCAATATATCCTCTGTAGTAGGCTGATATGAATGCAAGTCAACACCATTATCCAGAAGCATAGTCACTTCCGAGTCCTCAGACTTATCCCCCAGTATATTCATAACCCAGTCATACTCTGGGAAAATAGTTGTGACAATCTGCAATTTATCCTCCGAAGTTGTATTAGTTGTTCCTGAAAATGCGCACGCGCAAAGAGAGCCTACTGCCAATGCAGCGGCCATTAACATAGATAAATATTTTTTCATAATAAAATCCTCCATTATTCAATTAAAAAACTTACTCATTGATATAATGGGATTTTCAATTATCCAAACGGACTTTTTGTGATACCAAAGTGTCTGCCTTGATATTCAAGACATCACTCTTGGCAAATGAAATAAAATAGATAATTGGAATTATTGCAGTCACCACTGCAATACCAGAATTTGATATAGAATGAATTGTATTAGAGCACTGCTGCATACATGCGCATATAGGGCAGTCATTGTGATTACACTCATGGCCAACCTCAGCTGACAAAAAGAACACAGAAAAAAGCACAGCAAAAAGAAGCATCACTGCCATGATGCCTGCGGTAAATTTTCTATCATTTCCGGTTAGTTTAAATCTACCCATGCCATTTCCTTTCATATCATACATCTATGCTCTAAATATCAAAATTACCAATTATTACTTTTGACAATCCTCACAAACTCCGTAAAAAACCGTCCTCATAGGATTCAACTCGAAGCCATGCTTTTGATAGAGATGCTGTCCTATCGCTGACAATTCATCACAATGCATATGTATAAGCTTTCCACATTTTTCACATTTACAGTGAAAGCATATTTCACGACCATTATTATCATGCTCTCCTGCATACTCAAAACAGGCCGAAGTCTTACCATCAATTATATACTTATTGATAATTCCTTCATCTACCAGACTCTCTAACTGGCGATAAATTGTAGATTGCCCAATATGTTCTCCCTGCTTTTTACAATGCTCACACACTTCGCTTGCAGTAATATGTTTTTCCGGATATCTTTTAAAATATTCAACCAAAATATCTCTTTGTTTTGTCTTATATTTAGCTCCTGTATTCATATACTCCTCCAAACATCAAAATGAGAACTATTCCCAATTATAGCCTGTGACATTTTGCATGTCAACAAAATCAGGAATGATGACTACGTAAATTTATTGTCGGAAAACATAGAATAGAACTACCCTATGACTTTGTGATGTGAGTATCAGATGTCGACATTCTATCACATTTTATTTTTTCTGAACAGATGGTCCTTGCCGGCCAGCTTCAGGGGTCGACAAATAATTCTTCGTTTGCTTGACTACATTGTATCTGCTCAGAAATGGGAGTCAAGGACTTTAGCCTTTGGTGCTTCGCATCCTTGACACCCATTTCTGGGCAGATAAACTATTAAACAAGCAAATGAAGAATTAAGTCTGTGCTATGCACTACTTTTTAATTAAATCCAGCGGTTTGTGTAAAAGACATACTGTTTTCGTTTTTGTAAATCCAGCGTTGCGCTCATGGCATCGGCATACTTTGCATACTCCTGTTGTTGTCTGGTTCTTGGTCTATTCTCGGATTTTAGCATTTCTGATGCACTAGCTGTAAGTTCTTCAGCTCCAGCCGCTACGGGTAACACTTTCTTTTGATATTTAGCAAGCTCAAGCATGTTTCCTTTATTAAAATAATACTCTATAAGATGTGCCATCTGTTCTGCTCCATGGCGACTCCATCCGAGCGGATCTGTGCTCATTCGTTTCGACAAGATATGATATACATGCCCCTCTGTACTGCTTCCTACAAGGCCTTCATCCTTATTTAATCGTAGCCTTGCTGCAGTCCAGTTGTTTGTGATATAGTCTGCCCCATCATCAATTCTTTTTAGTACGTCCTCGTCATCTGTGCATCCTTTTAGTCGTTCAACAAGTTCCATAAACGCCTTTTTATTCTCTCTGCGAATTGTATGATATACCTCTGCTCTTGCATCGTCCTCTGTATCTTTCATGTGTCTAACCATTTTTGAAACATACTTGCTTAAATGGAATTCATCCAGGACATATTTTACACCAGCGATACTTTTCATGCCTTCCTTAATCCAGGCTCCACCATCCGCATGAACATAGATTTTCTTTACTTTTTCTAAATCATAGGTTGCATCCAAATACGCATAGATTTCTTTCCACAAATCCTGATTTGACTGTTTTATTCCTCTGCAAAAGTAATGAACACCTACAAGCTTATTACGTTTACTTCCTGGTGTTTCTGGTACCATTCCTTCATGTATATAGATAATCTTAGAGATAGCACCATTAATCTTTCGACCATTTTTTCCTATTTCAAGATCTCCCTTTTTATTCTGAAACTGAAGATGAAAATGATCCTCATCTGCTTCAATATGAAGATTCTCTACAACCTTTTTCTTTTTGGGTGTAACAAAGTTTGGTGGAAATTTCGTCTTGTGTAATAAATCTTTGACAGCAGCCTTACTGACTATATCAATAATGCTTGCGGCTTCTCCGCCACGACGATATGAGGTCTGGACCGCCTCCTCATATATCTGTGCTTTTACATCATCAGTCATCCTTTCGTTTTCAGTAAAACCTAAAGCCTTATCGAGAAGATAACACATTTCCTGTTTTCCCTCAGCTGTTCGATTTTCTTTATGCGCATATAGAGTCTTTGTAAAAGACACTTTTCCAAGTGGTGTAAGTAAATCCTTCTCATCATGATCCTCAACATGCCAATGCTTCTTTCTTTTTGGACTGTTACAAATCAACTTATCCACTTCTTCAAGAGTTTCCTCAATCACTTTACATCCCAGCTTGTTAACCTCTTCCTGAACTCCTGCGATATAATCTGTGAACTTTGAAGGATCTTTATAAAAATTTTCCTCCAATTCCATAAATCTTTTAATGCATACCTCTCCAAAATACTGTATACTTGTGCACATAAAAAGAACATCCTCCTTTGCGTTGTTTTGTTTTCGTCGACAAATACTTTATCACAAAGTTGGATGTTCTTTTTATTTTCTATTTAATTTTCCGACTAAAATTTTACGCTACCTTTAACGTCTGTTTATCTTCTACTTTTTATCCTATTGAGCTTTTACTTTTTTATCTCTATCACCTATCAATAATGAGAATATTCTCGGCATAAATCTTTCCATAAATATCGCTAAAACAATACATAGCACAATCATAATTATTGCACTTATAAAGTATTCAGCCACTATACACACAAGATTATTCGGTAACAGCTTAAATAAGAGTTTTTGCAAAATAGTAATAGAGTTGTAATGGAAAATATAAATAATAAAATTATATTTTTCAAGAGTCTTCAAAACAGCATTCGGCACGCCTTCTAGGCCAGATAAATAAATAGCCGTATGAGCCCACCATAAGAGCCCTATAATTATTTGTGCCAAGTCCTTTACTGAGGCAAATCTCTCATCTCCCAAAGTCAGCATATTAAGCACTGTGACAGCAATATACAGCGGTGTAATAATTCGATAATCTATATTTTTGACATCTGAAAAATGTATACCATATTTAACCAAATAATATCCCAGACTAAAATAGAATAATGACACATTATTCAAAAAGAACATATTAAAATTCACATCAAATACTAATAAACAAATAATTGCAACGCCATATATCACTGGAATTTTATCAATAATCATCTTTATAACCGGCGAGATTATATTTAAAACAAAAAGGTGCTCTACAAACCATAATGGTGCATATATAAGATGAACACCACTTCCCACGCCAGTTCCCAAGTAGGCATCTAAATACTCAACCCAAGACCAGTTAGCAACTATTTTATCAGGATTAGAAAAAAATACACTAACTGAAGGCACCATCTGTGCACATGCATAAAAAAGAATCCAAAATGTGTTTATAATAAAATAAGGTATCATCAAAGTTCGTGCCTTCTTTAAAACATTTTTTTTCCAATCAAATTCTCTCTTGAACAAGAGGACTGATGCCATAATAAAGAATCCAGGCACTGCACATTTAGGAATTGCATCCGAAAGAATAGTTTTTGCCATTGTAAACCATTTAGGGAAATCAAACGTCACACTACCTGTAGCCATATTTATACTACTAAAATTAGCATGAATAAAGACTACCATCACAGCAAACACCGCCTTTAACGTCCCTATTATCCTCTTATCATCATCATTAACTAAATAGACCTTATTCTTTTTATTCTTTCCCATTTGATTCTCCAATCATTTTTTTTACTGCTTTGTCAAAATCCGATTCAATAGGCTGAATCTTATTAAACGTATCATATTCTTTATAGGCCTTATCTATCGCCTGCTTGTGTGTTATCCTTCCGTTGTCCTTCAAGATTTTGTACTGTCTAAATTCAAGAAAGGCATTAACGCTTTTTTCAAATTCCTCCATCGTAAAAACATTTTTTCTCTCAATGAGATCCTCGATATAATCAAAATACCCTGTAACCGCACGTTCTAGTTGACGAATCTGTTTCTCATCCAGATAATTTTTTGCGACAGCTACATCAGATTTCAGTATTCGTCCATCCGGCGCATTTTTCCATGTTGTAAGTCCCATATGCTCTTTCTTATGGTCAGCGGATTTGTAAACAATTTCAGCTGCGGTGTTATTTGTTATAGCATAATGAAACTTATTCTGTATTGTGGCGTAAAAATGATATGCAACCTCAGAATCTCTCGTGTAGTCTATGCTACACTCTGCAAAGATATCCGTAATCTGTTGCCATATACGTCTTTCGCTGGCTCTGATAGAACGAACTCTTTCCAGCAATTCGCGAAAATAATCTTTTCCAAATGCCGTCTTCCCTTGCTTTAACCTATCATCATCAAGAACAAAGCCCTTTGTCATGTATTCTTTTAGGACTTTAGTTGCCCATATACGGAATTGCGTAGCCTTAATCGAATTCACTCTATAGCCAACTGAAATGATAGCATCCAAATTATAATACATACTTTCATTTTCCTGTGTTTTTCCCTCTATCGCTCCATGCGGATTGGTTGTTGCAAAATTTGCAACAACCACTTTCTTATCTAACTCTCCGCTTTTAAATATCTTGTTCAAATGCCTACTTATACCTGATTTATCTATTCCAAAAAGCTTTGCCATGGATTTTTGAGTTATCCAAAGGCTCTCATCAACAATATACGCATCAACAGAGACATCCCCATCCTCAGAATGATAAAGAATCATCTCCATCTGTTTATCAAAATTTTCCATAGAACCTAACCTCCAACCATAACTTGGTAGTGTCAAAATTTATATTTTAAACAAAGTGCCGTTTAAAATCACATATCTTCAAGACTTTCTATTTTTTAGTGCATCCTTGATTATATAGTAATCTTCCATCTTCAGATTCAGGTGTACATATGAGTCAGTTTTTTCGGTTATCCAAGAGGCACACAGTCTCTACATGCATTGAATGGCAAAATTGATCTACAGGAGTTACCTGCTTTAATTCATAGCCATTAGCACATAGATACTTTAGATCCCTGCATAAGGTCGCCGAGTCGCAGCTCACATATACTATTCTATTCGGCTGCATCTGAATCATTGTCTCTAAGCATTTCTCATCGCAGCCCTTTCTCGGCGGATCCACTACTATTACATCCGGAGTTTTACTAGTTGCATCTATCATCACTCTCTCATTTAACTGATGTATATTTCGTATAAATTCTACTCCGTCAGGCTTACTGTCAGATTGTGACGCAAAGCCCCCATTAGAATGCCCATCATATGCAGCAGGCAATACTTCCTCAGCCTTACCCACCATAAATGTAGCATTTTCTATATTATTTATGGAAGCATTTCTCTTAGCATCCTCTATGGCATCAGGCACAATCTCAACTCCGTACACCTGCTTCGCTTTCTGAGCAAGAAATAACGATATTGTTCCTATTCCACAATAGAGATCCCATACCACTTCATTTCCTGTCAGGTTGGCATATTCCAAAGCCAGGCCATACAATTTCTCAGTCTGAACCGGATTTACCTGATAGAAAGACAAAGGAGAAATCTGAAAAGCTACATCGCCAATATAATCAGTAATGTACGGTTGTCCCCATACAGTCTTCACTTTGTCTCCTAGAATTCTATTGGTGCGTTCCTTATTAATATTTAGAGAAATACTTGTCATGCCCTCAACACCTGACAACTCTTTCGCCAGTTCATCAATTGCCGGCAGCTTATTACCATTTATAATAATGCATACCATTATTTCTCCGGTTTTAAAACCTTTTCTAATGAGCACATGTCGCACCAGTCCTTTTCCAGTAGCCTCTTCGTATGGCATGATATTATATTTCTTCATATGGGATATTACAAGTTGTAATATATTCTTATTCTCCTCTATACCAATGAGGCAATCATCTATCGGGACCACATTATGACTTCTCGCCCCATAGAAACCAGCTATAATATCGCCATCTCTATCAAGACCAATTGGATACTGAGCTTTGTTTCTGTATCTAAAAGGCTCATCCATACCCACAACCGGCTTCATTACCTCATCAACAAAGTCTGCATCAAAGCCGCCGATTCGAATGAGATTTTCACGAACCTTTCTCTGCTTCAATTCAAGCTGTTTCTCGTAGGACAAGCTTTGAACCTGACAACCACCACATTGCTTTGCCACAGGACATCTGGCCTCCACTCGATACTGAGACGGCTCAATTACATCCACCAATCGGGCAAAACAATAACCTTTTTTCATCTTGGTTACAGCAGCTTTGATCTTATCTCCCACCACTGCATCCTTGATGAAATATGTCATGCCTTCAAAGTGGCCGATGCCAGCCCCTTCCACGCTCATATCTTCAATTTCTACAATAAACTCATCGTTTTTATTCATCTATACTCCAATATTTCCCGCGTCATAATCCGCTGCACCTGCAGTCCATCAATCTATACTGCTATACAGTTACAAACCTGGCAAATATTTCTCCACACTGCACCTGCGGTTCAACATATATGCTGCGGTATAATTATAAATAATATAATCCACTAGTCCTGACTTGTTCTTCTGATATTAGAATCAAGCGGTCTGTTAAATCCCTGCCAAGACATGTCATTTGATGCAACATCTCTCAATGCTTCCTTCATTGTCTCCATCTTGGCATCAATGTTATCTGCAAAGCTCAATGCAATTGCCTCAGCCAATGCCGGCTTCTTTGGAGAACCATATTCTAACTCACCGT
>JAEEGL010942315.1_pt1 | contig 11111 bp, 8 predicted proteins | sample 9134231 | NCBI WGS metagenome assembly JAEEGL01 (sample SAMN16246548, study PRJNA631951) | gut metagenome | biome: gut microbiome; feature: rumen; material: fiber-attached | host: Bos | place: Iran: Karaj | collected 2018-10
GAAACTGCGCCACATCCTGACCAAGATTACCGGCAAGCCGCTGAGCGGCATTCTGGCCGGTACGGGTGTGACGGCCATCATCCAGAGCTCGACGGCCACCACGGTGATGACGGTGGGCTTCGCCGGCGCCGGATTGCTGACTTTGGCGGGTGCCATCGCGGTGGTGATGGGCGCCAACATCGGTACCACGGTCACCGCGTGGATTATCACCATCTTCGGCTTGGGTGGCGGCGGCACCGAGGACAAGGTGCCCCTGATGCCGATGGTTATCGCGGCTATCAGCTTGTTCTTCATCTTCAGCAAGAAAAACAAGATGCAGTATCTCGGCCAAACCATCATCGGCTTGGCGCTGCTCATCCTCGGCTTGGGGTTGATGGGCGACTCGGTGCCTCCGCTGGATGAAGATGTGGCACACAAGATTGCCGCTCTGGGTCAATGGGGTTATTGGTCGGTCCTGCTGTTCATCGTGGTGGGCGCCATACTATGTATTATATTGCAGACGTCGTCGGCAATGACGGCCGTCATCCTGCTGATGGCCAGTCAGGGGTGGATTGACTTCCCCACGTCGATGGCCCTCGTCATCGGTCAGAACCTCGGTACCACGCTGACGGCCCAGGTGGTGGCTATGACCACCGGCACCACCGGCAAACGCACAGCCCGCGCCCACCTGGTGTTCAACGTGGCCGGCGCGCTGATCTTCCTGATACCGTTCTATCCCATCTGCAACGCCGTCATGTTTGTCAGCGAGAAACTTGATGTACTGCTTCCCAATATCCCACTTATACCGCTGGCTATCACGGTGTTCCACACCCTCTTCAACGTGGTCACCACCATCATCCTGGCTTTCTTCATCCCGCAGATTGTGAAGTTGGTCACCTGGATGGTGCCCGAGAAGAAGGAGGAGAACGAGGAGGAGTTCCGCCTGACCTACCTCGAGCCCAACCTGCTCAGCACCGCCGAGCTCAACCTGCAGAGTGCCAAGAGCGAAATCGAGGAATTCAGCAAGCGCGTGCTGCGTATGTACACCTTCTTACCGGGTTTGAGGACCGCCAAGGACGACAAGGAGTTCGACGGCATCATGGAGCGCATTGCCAAATACGAGGGCATCACCGACCGCATGGAGATGGAGATATCGAAATTCCTCACCCGCGTGGGGTCGGGCGATATCTCCGAACACGGTTCCGAGCGCATCAGCACCATGCTGCGCATCATCGACAACCTGGAGTCGATAGGCGACACCATCTACCAGATAGCTATGACGCGCCAAACCAAGCGTGAGGACGCCGTGCACTTCGACGCCGGCCTCAACGCCAACCTCGAGGAGATGCGTGGATTGGTGCAGAAGGCCCTCGATGTGATGGACAGCAACCTGCACGACTACGACCATGTGGACCTAGATGCCGCCTATGCCGCCGAGCATGCCATCAACGCCTGCCGCGACCGCCTGCGTGCGCAGCATCTCGACGCGCTGAAGCTGGGTGTCTACGACTATGCCATAGGCAACGCCTACAGCAGTCTCTATGCGCTGTATGAGAAGTTGGGCGACTACGTCATCAATGTGTCAGAGGCCATTGACAGCAGCCGCAAGCATTCGGAAGATTAAATAAGGGAAACGGCTATAGGGAGCCGTCGGTCTCGGAGTCGGTGACAGATTCTTCGTCGTCGGCTCCGAGTCCTTTTTCCAGGTAGTCGCCGGGGATGACGGCGGTGCCTTTCTTCCCTTTGCTCACGCGGATGTTGCTGATGCCTTCGAGGGCCAGAATCTGGCTGGCGGTGGTGCCGATGCTGCGGCCGCCGGGGAGCAGCTTCTTGCGGCTGCTCTCGAAGGCGTCGAGGGCGTCGTGAAGGTTCTTGCCCACGCTGTCGTACTCGCGGAGGAAGTTGCCGGTGCGCTCGAGCATCTCCTGCGCCAGCTCGTAGAGCTTCTGGTGGTTCTTCTCCTGGTCGATATGCGTCCAGGTGATGCGTATGATGCGCAGGGCGGCGTAGAGGGTCTGTTCGTCGGCAATGAAGACCTTCTTCTGCATGGCCTCCTGCCAGAGGGTAGGTTCTTCCTGGATAGCGTCGCGCAGGGCGGGCACATGGGGGACGAACATGATGACGAAGTCGAGGTGGGGGTTGGTTTGGTACTGGGTGTAGTTCTTGGCCGAGAGCTCGTCGACATGCTTGCGGAGGCTGGCGATGTGCTCCTTGAGGAAGTGGCGGCGCGAGAGTTCGTCTTCGGCGTTGGCGTAGTCGATATAGGCAGTCATAGAGACTTTGGAGTCGATGATGACATCGCGCTTGTCGTCGAGGTGGAGCAGCACGTCGGGACGCAGGTTCTCGCCCTCGTCGGGACGGATGGTATGTCCGTCGGCATCACGCATCACGGCCTGCACCTCGAAGTCTTTGCCGAGGGTGAAGCCCTGCTGTTCGAGGAGGTTGCTGAGCACCACCTCGCCCCAGTCGCCCTGGGTCTTGCTTTCGTGTTTGAAGGCGCGGGTCAGCTCCTCGGCGCTGCGCTGGGCTTCAATGCTCTGGCGTATCATGTGCTCCATGTTGGTCTTGATTTCGGCGCTCATGGTGGTTTGCACGGTGGAGTTCTTGGCCATCTCCTCCTTCATCTTGTCGATGGTTTCCTTGAGGGGCTTGACGATGCTGTCGATATTCTTGGTGCTGGAGGTGGAGAACTCCTCCTGGCGCTGCTTGAGCATGGTGTTGGTGCTGTTCTCCACCTGCTCGCGGAGCGCTTTGACGGTGTCGGCAAAACGTTTCTCAAGCGCCTCGGTGTCGCTGCGGTGTCGGCGGTCCTGCTCGTCGAGGAGCGTCTGGTGGTTCTGCTTGAGCTCGTCCACGACGGTGTTGTGGCGCTTGAGCACCTCCTCCTTGTAGTCGGCGAGGCGCTTATCGGCCTCCTCTTTGGCGGCTTGCAGGGCTTGTGCGGCGTCGGCTTTCTGGTCGGCCAGCTGCTTGTTGAGTAATGCCGTCTCGGTGGCGTGGCTCTGGTTGGCGGCAGCGAGCTGTGCCTCGAGGGTTTGTTTCTCGGCGGCCATAGTGTTTTTCTTGCGGCCGGCGATAAGGAATCCGACGAGGAGCCCGATGGCGAGGGCTGCGGCTGCTGCGATGAATGTGGTTATCATATTATTGTGTTTCTGTTCGGTGATGGATTAATTGCCCCAACTGTCTCGGTCTAATGAACGATAGGTAATGGCTTCCTGGAGGTGGTAGGGGCGGATGTCGGGGGAGGCTTCAAGGTCGGCGATGGTGCGGGAAACCTTGAGGATACGGTCGTAGGCGCGGGCGCTGAGTCCCAAGCGGTTCATGGCCTGCTCCATGATGGCGCGGCATTCGTCGGTGAGGACACAGAACTGACGGGTGAGTTTGCTGCCCATCTGGGCGTTGCAGTGGACTCTCGGATGGGCGGCGAAGCGGGCTGTTTGGATGGCACGGGCGGCGACAACGCGCTCGCGGATGGTGGCACTGCTTTCGGCACGTCCTTCTTTGTTCAGCTGTCTGACGGGCACAGGCGTAACCTCGATATGCAGGTCATTCCAAAGATGGAAAAAGAGGGGCAGATATCTTGTTGTGTTGTTTCTCATAGCAATGCTCTTAATTCAATCTTTACCTTTTCTAAATCACCGCGGGAAAGAATGGGCATTATTCTTTCTATCTCTTCAATATCTTTATCCCACCATCTTAGTTTGAGTAATAAATCAATCAGTTCATCATCAAATCGCTTTTTGACAACGTGACAGGGATTGCCCACAGCAACAGCATACGGTGGAATGTCTTTTGCCACCACAGAGTTGGCTCCTATGATAGCACCATCCCTAATATGAACTCCTGCCATAATCGTTACATTTTGTCCTATCCATACATCATTACCAATAACAGTGTCCCCTTTCAAAGGTAACTCATCTTTTACAGGTGCAATAGCACTTCCCCAATTTCCACCCATAATGTAAAATGGATAGGTTGTAACGCAGTCCATTCTATGATTGGCACCATTCATCACAAACTCCACACCCTTAGCAATAGCACAGAACTTCCCAATAATTAGTTTGTCGCCGATGAAATCATAAAAATGAGTGACGTGCTTCTCGAATTGTTCTGCACCATCCACGTCATCATAATAGGTATAATCACCAATGATGATATTCGGATTTTTCACCACATTCTTGATGAAGCAAAGGCGTGGAAGGTTTGGATTGGGAAACGCCTCGTTAGGATTTGGTCTGTTGGTAAAGTTCATAATCATTGTTATTTACCCCAACTATCTCTATCCAATGAGCGGTAGGTGATGGCTTCCCTTAGATGGTCGGGGTTTATGTTAGGTGCTGCTTCGAGGTCTGCAATGGTACGGGCAACGCGAAGGATGCGGTCGTAGGCTCTTGCACTAAGTCCCAAACGGTTCATCGCTTGCTCCATTATTGCACGGCACTCGTCGGTCAAAACACAGAACTGACGGGTGAGCTTGCTTCCCATTTGAGCATTACAATGTACACCAATGGTGTTCTTGAAACGTTCTGTTTGTATAGCACGGGCCGCAATGACGCGGGTACGGATTGCCTCACTGCTTTCGCCTCTTTCTACCTTGTTTAACTGACTGATGGGGACAGGTGAAGTTTCAATATGAAGGTCGATGCGATCCATCAGCGGGCCGCTGACTTTGTTGAGGTAGCGTTTGACGGCGCCGGCCGGACAGGTGCAGTCGATGGTGGGGTGGTTGTAGTAGCCGCAAGGGCAGGGGTTCATGGCGGCGATGAGCATGAAGGCTGCCGGATATTCGATAGTCATCTTGGCGCGGCTGATGGTGACGCAGCGTTCTTCCATGGGTTGGCGCAGCACCTCCAGCACGGTGCGTTTGAACTCGGGCAGCTCGTCGAGAAAGAGCACGCCATTATGCGCCAGGGAGATTTCGCCCGGCTTGGGATTGGCTCCGCCGCCGACGAGGGCGACATCCGATATGGTGTGATGTGGGGCGCGAAAGGGGCGTACCGATATCAGCGAATCCTCTTTGCGCATGAGGCCCGCCACAGAGTGTATTTGTGTTGTCTCGAGGCTCTCGCTGAGGGTCAGCGGCGGCAGGATGCCGGGCATGCGCTTGGCCAACATGGACTTTCCACTCCCCGGAGGGCCAATCATGATGGCGTTGTGGCCGCCAGCAGCAGCGATTTCGAGGCAGCGCTTGACGGTCTCTTGGCCTTTGACGTCGGCGAAGTCGTATTCATAGGTGTTCAGCGAACGGGCGAACTCGGCGCGGGTATCGACGACGGTCTGCTCGAGGGTGCTTTCGCCAGCGAGGAAGTCGGCGACCTCCTTGAGGGAGTGGGCGCCGTAGACATTCAGGTTGTTGACGATGGCGGCTTCGCGGGCGTTTTCGATGGGGACGATGATGCCTTTGCACTGGCGGCGGCGTGCTTCGATGGCGATGGGAAGGACGCCTTTGATGGGACGCAGTATGCCGTCGAGGCCGAGTTCTCCCATGATGACATATTGTTCCAGCGGGTCGGCCTTGATCATGCCGACGGCGCCGAGGATGGCGATGGCGATGGAGAGGTCGTAGGCGGTGCCTTCTTTTTTGAGGTCGGCGGGGGCGAGATTGACGATGACATTCTGCCCAGGGACGCGAAAGCCCGACTCGGCGAGGGCGGAGGCGATGCGCTGGGAACTCTCCTTGACGGCGTTGTCAGGGAGACCGACGATAGAGAAGCCAAGGCCCGGGGAGGTGTTGACCTCGACGGTGACGGTGACTGCGTTGACGCCAACGATGGCGCTGCCGTATGTCTTGACTAACATGCTTTGATACGGTTTGAATTGCGGTTGCAAAGATAAGGAAAAATGTGGAGATGGTAAAATATTTTTTTATGTGGGGAAAAGTTTGTATCTTTGCAGTCAGTAATGAACGCATAAAACAGATACAATTATGAAAGACATTATGCCTTTGAACGGACAGTTTGCGATGCCTGCGCTGGGCTATGAGAGCCTTGGCGAGGTGATAAGCAGGGAGACTCTGGGTTTTCACCACGGGAAGCACCTAAAAGCCTATGTCGACAACCTGAACAAGATGCTGCCGGGCAGCGGATTGGAGGACCTGCCGCTGACAGAGGTGGTGAAGAGGGCCGAGGGCGGCATGTTCAACAATGCAGGGCAAGTGCTGAATCACGCTATGTATTTCGAGCAATTCAGCAACACTCCGCGACCGATGGGGGAGAAGTTGAAGGGCTTGCTGGAGCGCGATTTTGGCAGCTTGGACGCGTTCAAGAAGGAGTTTGAACAGAAAGGTGTGACGCTGTTCGGCAGCGGCTGGGTATGGCTCAGCGTTGACAAAGACGGGAAGCTGGTTATCACACAGCAGAAGAATGCCGAGAACCCAGTCACGATGGGCTTGATACCATTACTTACTTTCGATGTGTGGGAGCACGCCTACTACCTCGACTACCAGAACCGCCGCGCCGACCATCTTGCCGCCTTGTGGCAGATTTTGGATTGGCCAGTGGTGGAGAGCAGAATGTAGTCTATAGGATAGAAATGAATAAGCCGGTGAGCAGGAAGCTGCTCACCGGCTTTGTGCTAGAAGTGCATGATGTTGAATGCGTTTTTGATGTGTTTGATATCGGTGCTGTGGCCATTTTTAACAATGGATATAACGTCAAGGCGTACGTTCTCGGTGCATCCGTGGCTTTTGACATACTGATTTCCTAGGCGTATCATGGCGAGGCGCTTTTGGTGATCCACGGCGTCTTCGGGACGGAGGATGGTGTCGTAGGAACGGGTCTTGACCTCTACAATGACCAGTTCATCCCCGTCGAGGGCAATAAGGTCTAACTCCAGATGTCCCTTGCGGTAGTTGTGTTCGAGGATGGAGTAGCCTTGGTCTTCCAGATACTTTGCAGCCATCTGTTCCCCCAGTTTGCCAAATTCCAACGCTTCGCGCCGTTCCTCTGGCGTGCGTTTGTTCTCCACCACCCTGTAAAACTTCAGTTGCGCCATGATGGTTTGACTGAGGCTGATCTACTTGAGGGGCTTCAGGTGGTCTTCGTAGTACTGGAACATCTTCTGGTAGAGGTGCAGACGCTCGCGACCCAGCACGTTGTGCTCGTGGTGCGGATAGACGAAGTAGTCGACCTGCTTGTAGTTGTTGATGCAACGCTCAATGAACTCCAGCGAGTGCTGCCAGACGACTGTGTTGTCTTCGCAGCCGTGAATGACCAACAGACGGCCTTCGAGGTTCTGCGCCTTGTTGAGCAGGCAGTTGGCCTCATAACCCTCGGGATTCTCCTGCGGGGTGTCCATATAGCGCTCGCCGTACATGATTTCGTACCACCTCCAGTCGATGACGGGACCGCCGGCGCAGCCGACCTTGAAGACCTCGGGATGCGCCAGTTTCATGGTGATGGTCATGAAGCCACCGAAGCTCCAACCCTCGACGCCCATGCGGTCTTGGTCCACATAGGGTAGGCTTTTGAGAAACTTGACACCTTCCATCTGGTCGGCCATCTCAATTTCGCCGAGGCGACGGTGCGTGCAGCTCTCGAACTCGAAGCCGCGGTTGTCGGTACCACGGTTGTCGACGGTGAAGACCACATAGCCCTGCTGGGCAAGGAACATAAAGTAGAGGTTGCCGCCGCCAAGCCAGCTGTCGGTAACAAGCTGCGAATGCGGGCCACCGTAGACATACACCAGCGTGGGATATTTCTTGCCTTTCTCCATATTGGGAGGCGTGATGAGGCGGTAGTAGAGGTCGGTCACGCCGTCGGCAGCCTTAATGGTGCCGAGTTTCACGCTGGGCATAGCATAGTCCTTCAGGGGGTTCTCGGCGGCGAAGAAGGTGTGCAGCACATTCTTGTGCTTCAGATCGCGCAGGTCGGCACGCATCGGCACATCGACGCTGCTCCACAGGTCCACCCACATGGTTCCGTTTTCGTTGAGGGAGATGCTGTGAGTGCCGTGCAGGCCGTTTTCCTGCATGGTGAGACACTCCATGGTGCCCTTCTTGATGTTTACGCGGTAGGCGTCGCGGCCGGCGAGGTTGTTCTTGTTGGCATAGACAAAGATATTTTCACCTTTCTTGTCGAACTGGATAAAGCCCTCGACTTCGTACTCACCTTTGGTTACCTGTTTGACGAGGGTGCCGTCGAGGTTGTAGAGATAAAGGTGCTTGTAGCCGTCGCGCATGCTAAACCAGAGAAACTGGTCACCCTTGGGGGTGAAGATCATGGGTTCGCAGGGTTCGACGTAACGCAGGTTGGTCTCCTCAAAGAGCACCTTCAGGAAGTCGCCAGTCACGGCGTCGTACTGCTCGAGCCACATGTGGTTTTGCTCGCGGTTCACCTTGGCGATGAAGACATACTTCTCGTCGGGGCTCCAGGCGATATTGGTGAGATACATCTCGCGCTCGTGCACACTGGTGTCGCGGGCAGTGTTGAGGTAGACGAGTTTCTCGGTCGCAGCATCCCACACGCCGACGGTCACCTCGTGGCTCTTCATGCCGGCCATGGGGTACTTGATGTTGCGCACCTCTGCTTCGCGGGCCTTGGTGTTGACGATGGGGTAGTCGACCACCATGCTCTGATCCATGCGGTAGAAGGCCAGACGGTTGCCCTTGGGCGACCAGAAGAGGCCGCCGTTGATGCCAAACTCGTTGCGGTGCACGCTTTCGCCCAGCACGATATTGTAACCGTCGCCGCGCTCCACCAGCTTGCCGTCGACATAGAGGTTGCCTTCCTTAAGCTCGACGCGCTCCTCGAGTTTGGTGTCGTTGCCCTTGGGTTTGCGCCAGTCCTGCTGTGCCTCACTGAGCTTGAACTCCTTCTTACCATCGAAGCCATAGAATCCTTTCTCCTCGCCGCCTTTGTAATAGGTGACGGTCTTGCCGTCAGGGGCGAAGATGAAGCTCATCATCTCGCGCTGCGGATAGAGACTGCGGTCCATCAACTGATCCCACTGCAGCAGTTTTCCCTGCGAAAAAGCGGTGCCCGCAATCAGCAGCACCGCCAAAGTTACTAGTATTTTTCTCATATTAATAATTCTTCCAATTTCTAAACCTTAGGTTGAAGACTCCAAAGAAAGCCTCTTTGAAGATTTTCATACTCATTTTACTGGTGCCGAGTACTCGGTCAGTAAAGATGATGGGAACCTCGTAGACTTTGAAGCCCAGACGCGTGGCGGTGTACTTCATCTCAATCTGGAATGCATAGCCGATGAACTTCACCTTCTCAAACTTCATTTTCTCCAACACCTTGCGGCTCCAGCAAACGAAGCCCGCCGTAGCGTCAGCCACTTTCATGCCAGTCACCGTGCGGACGTATTTCGAGGCATAGTAGCTCATCAGCAGACGTCCAATAGGCCAGTTGACTACAGAGACTTTGCCGCCGACATAGCGCGAGCCCACCACCACGTCTCCCTTGCCTGTCGAACAGGCATCGTAGAGGCGGATAAGGTCATCGGGATTGTGGCTGAAGTCGGCGTCCATCTCAATCATATAGTCGTAGCCGTGCTCGTTACCCCATCGCATACCTTCAAGGTAGGCGGTACCCAGACCCAGTTTTCCCTTGCGCTCGACAATGAACAGGCGGTTGGGAAATTCCTGCATCAGGCGTTTGACGATATCGGCCGTTCCATCGGGGGAATTATCCTCGATGATAAGCATATCAAACTCTTTTCCGAGGGAGAACACTTTGCGGATGATAGCCTCGATATTCTCTTTCTCGTTGTAGGTCGGGGTGATAACAAGTGTGTCGGACATAAAAATGACTCTTTATTATTGGATGCAAAGTTACGAAAAAAAACTGACATGGCAACAAAAGAGACTTTTTTTATTTTTTTTCTCTCTATATCAATTTTTTTTCCTATCTTTGCAATCACATTTTATGATGAATTAATCAATTAAAATACATAGTTATGTCAAAACTCCTTTTATTGGGCGACGAGGCTATAGCACAGGCATTTATTGATGCTGGTGGCAGTGCCATCAACAGCTATCCCGGCACGCCCTCGACCCAGATTACCGAATATGTGATGAAGAGCAAACAGGCCAAGGAACAGGGCGTGGTGGCCAACTGGTGCGCCAACGAGAAGACCGCCCTCGAGGCCTCCATCGGCGTGGCCTACAGCGGAAAACGCGCCATGACCTGCATGAAGCACGTCGGCCTCAATGTCTGCGGCGACCCCTTCATGAACGCCTCCATCATCGGCACCAAGGGTGTCATTATCGTGGTGGCCGACGACCCCAGCATGTTCTCTAGCCAGGACGAGCAGGACAGCCGCTACTACGGCCACTGGGCCATGATTCCCATGCTCGAGCCCTCGAACCAGCAGGAAGCCTACGACATGGTCTTTGCCGGCTACGACCTCAGCGAGCAGCTGGGCACCCCCATTCTCATGCGTATCCCCACCCGTCTGGCCCACAGCCGCGCCGGCGTCGAGCGCAAGCCTGTCCGCGCACAGAACCCCCTCAGCAGCCCCAGCGACCCCAAGAGCTATGTGCTGCTCCCCGTCAACGCCAAGCGCCTCTACCGCGACCTTATCGACAAGCAGCCCGCCTTCACCAAACACAGTGAGGAGGATGGCTTCAACCAGTATATCCCCGGCACCGATAAGAAACGCGGCATCATCACCACCGGCATCGCCTTCAACTACCTCCAGGAGAACTTCCCCGGCGGCCGTTGCCCCTATCCCGTGGTGAAAATCACCCAGTACCCCCTGCCTTTCAACATGCTGAGCAAGCTCTATGACGAAGTTGACGAGATCCTCGTGCTCGAGGATGGCCAGCCCTTCGTCGAGGAGCACATCAAAGGCTTCCTGGGCAAAGGCAAGCCCGTCCACGGCCGTCTGGACGAGACCATCCGCCGCGACGGCGAGCTCAACGCCGAGAAGGTGGCTATCGCCCTCGGCAATCCCATGCCCAAGGGTCCCGCTGTGCCCGAGGTGGTCACCAACCGTCCTCCCGCCCTCTGTGTCGGTTGCCCCCACATCGACAGCTACCAGGCAGTTGTCGACGTGATGAAGAAATACCCCAACGGCCGCGTCTTCGGTGACATCGGATGCTACACCCTCGGCTTCAACATGGGTGCCATCGACACCACCGTCTGCATGGGCGCATCCATCACCATGGCCAAGGGAGCCGCCGA
>JAEEGL011694643.1_pt1 | contig 11111 bp, 5 predicted proteins | sample 9134231 | NCBI WGS metagenome assembly JAEEGL01 (sample SAMN16246548, study PRJNA631951) | gut metagenome | biome: gut microbiome; feature: rumen; material: fiber-attached | host: Bos | place: Iran: Karaj | collected 2018-10
TACGTGAGATGCTGCTCTTTATTAGTAGTAGAACACGTAAAACTAAACAGATATTTGGAAAAAATACGTGAGGAGAGGCTTGTTAACGGGGGTGTATCACGTAGAATGCCAGAAAATCATTGCGAAATTACGTGATAATAGTCTAAAGATAAAGCTGTGTCACGTAGATGTCCACGCTACTGTATAATCTGAAGAACGTAGCGTGCATATTTCGCATTTACTGCATTTTCTTATCTAAATGACATTGGAACCGTCCCCGTGACTCACCCGTGACTCACTTGGAGTGGAGACAATTATGCCAATTGTACAGACAGAAGCAGACATGATAGATGATGCAGTGGAATACTACGTAACCTATGAGGATCAGGAATTCATAAGGATAGAGGATGAGGATGGGTGTTCCGTCAGCATCAGGGTTACTTCATCGGATTTTTTCATTTTATCCATAATGGTTCCGGAGGATTTAAGGCTTCGGGGGCGCGGCAGAGGCCTGTTGGCAGCTGCCGAGCAGATGGCGCACACAAAGGGAAAGGACTATGTGCGCATAGCGTTTGTGGATAGTGAGGCTATGAGTTCTTTTATAAAAAAGTGCGGATATAAGTTTGTGGATGAGTCCCTGGTATCAACATTTGACATTAATAAGTCGAAAATAAAAATACGGGTCAGGCAGTTGATGGACAAGGTGCCGGCGGATTACCGGTATTTATCCTTAATAGAGCTTGGCATAGGCGGCTTTGAGGAGATTATGAAGTTTTTGAAAGACAAGGGACTTTCCTCCGTCGTGAGCAGGATTTCGGATATGGATTTAGATATATCCGGAGTACTTAATGTGGGTGGAGTTCTGTCTGCGGTGGTGCTATGTGCCAGAATGGGAGATGACATATATATGGATACGGCTGCCAGCATTGATGAGAGTGATCAAAAGATCATTGCTGCAGCAACTGTCAGTATGCTGGATATGGCGATAGTGGCAGGTGCCCGTCAATTGATCACGGATGCGCCACAGGGACTGAGCAAAAAAGTGATGTCCATCATCACAGAAGGTTACATGGGAGAGGAGAGCGCCAGGTGGATATATGCCATAAAGCGCGTAGAGAAGCAAAAGGACGGCGTCGGATATATAAGTGTTCACCGGGATATTCAGCCCGAACTTAGAAATGAGTGGCAGCGGGAGCTAAGGCACCTGCCCTTGCAGAGAGGCCTGGCGGAGAAAACTATCATGTAATTTAAGGGAGCAGAGCATATGGATGTACGTCTGGATAATTTAAATGAAAATAAAAAACTGATCAAGACAGAAAGCATAAACGAGACCAGGGAACAGAACCTTAATAAAGAGCTCCTTGACAACAGGCAGATGCTCAGGGACAAAACCGAAACAGGGACATCCACAAAAGTACAGGCTCCCGTGTATGAGGAGGATCTTAGGCGTATTGAGAGAAAAATGCCTGATGTCTATAACAAGCCCTTTACTGGGGAACTGTCCAGGGCTATCGGAGAGCTGGCCAATGACAGGGGCAAGAAATCAGAGTATTTTGCACCGGTGGCAGAGCTGGCTGATAAGCTTATTTCTCCGAATCTTGATGTGACGCAAAAAGCGCAGATGCTTTCACAGCTTCTGGAAAAGGCCGCTTATTACCTGAATAACAGATCGGGCTCATTTTTCTCAAGACAGCGCAACCGCAGGCGCGCAGCCTGTGAGAAGCTGTTTTCGGGTGCTGTAAGGTTTTTAAGTGATGCTCCGCTGGATTTCTGGTTTCCTCTAAGAGATAAGGTGGACAGGCTTTCAGAAAAAGACGTCAATGGCAAGGGGAACCCGGAGGCTCAGGTCATAAAGCAAAAGCTCGGTTATTTTTTGTCGGATGATTTTGTAAAGGCTGCTGTGGCAAAAGATAATCTGAAAAAGCTGTCTCCCGAACAAAAAAGCAAAGAGGTTTCCGATGTTTATTCAAAGACTGAGGGTATAAAAGCTCTTTTGACCAATAAAATGCCGCCCTATCCCGGGAAAAAAGCCGGTGCGGATAAGCTTAGGGCCTTTGAAAAAGAGATCTTTGAGACAGGAATACTTATATCCGAATACTACCGCAAGCTGACCGCCAGCTGTGATAAAGCCCTTGAAAGTACGGAGCTGGATGAGATGGTCAGGAAGGATATTACTGCCATAAGAGATGATGCACTGCATATGGGCAAGGTATTTGCAAATGGCATTGCGGACTTTCTGCAGGAGAATACTCCGGATTCGGATACCACCTGGCAGGAGGCTCTGGCCAGAAAGTGCAGCGCTATACCGCAGCTTCAGGCCGGTGATGTGGAAAAGCTGGGCAACGGAACGTCTGTAGTTTATAAGATAGAAAAAAACGGTGAAGTAAAGTACTTTAAAAAGGATGAGCTGATGGCGCAAAGTGTCCAGGGGGCCTGGACAAGCGCCCTTGATAATGCAAGGAAAAGCCGGTTCTATGATCCTGAATTTGAGGAAGAGATTGAGAAGCTTGAAAAGGCTATCAGGAAGGATCTCAAATCCATTGAGAATGCAAAGGATGACCAGGAAAAACGTAAACTGGAAGAAAGATTTATTCATGAGGTCGTGTACAAATTTATGACCAATAGAAGTGATAGTCCCGTTAATAATGTAAGGGCTATTAAGGATAAAAAAATCCTGAAAGATCATCCTTTTTTGAGGGCTATTCAGAAGGTGGAACCAAATTCGGATTTCGAAGATTTCGTTGGAGATATTATGGAGGACTTTTATAAGAAGGCCAATGGATACTTGCTGGCAACCCATGAAGCCAGGATACAGGCAGGTAAGAATCTGTCCAACAGGAATGTGGCCACATACAGAATGGCATCCATGCTGGGAATTTCAAAACTTGTGGTAAGGTCTGATACTGCGGATGTATATGATGGCAAAGAGCGCACTCAGGGTATGATGATGTCAGAAGCCCAGGGGGAACAAGCTGCTTCTTATAGCCAAGATACTGATGTCACGTATTCTTTGGAAGCAGTGTCGGAAATACTCACTATGCAGGTATTTGATTTTATTTGCGGTCAGATTGACAGACATGGGGGCAATTATTTCCTTACGTTAAATAACGGGCAGCTGGTAAACCTTAAAATGATAGACAATGATATGGCCATGGGAAAGCTTATGCCTGAAAACATGCAGAAGGGCGTTCAGAAGCTTTTGCCTCCCGACAGGAAGATAATAAGAGTTTTGCCTGAGGATACCAAAAAAAGGATCAAAGAGATGTCCAGATTTGGAGTGGCATACTTAAAGGTCTTTTTAGGGGATATTCTGGATACGGAAGAATTAAATGCAGCTCAGGCAAGATTGGACGTCATTGCCAATATGATCAAAGAAGATGAAGAGGCGCTTAATGAACAGGCGCCGCAGTCGCAGGATGTGAAGTCCATGAACAAGGAGCAGAAGGAGAAACGGCGAGAGGCAGAGCTTAGCAGCAGACCGGATCTTAAGGAAGTTTACTACATGTATTCTTTATACGAAGAGGCTAAGGCCAAGTTTAATGCTCAGACCACTGTCAAGGATTTTGACGACTACTTTGTAGAGAAATCCAAGAGTTTTACTTACCTGCATCCTAACAATATGATGCACTATGATGATGTTAAAGCGATAATTGATAAGGAAAGGAAAAAGTGGGACAAGCAGCATTCGTAGTGATCGCCCCGTCAGATTATGTCAGATAAAAAAGGCATTTATAGAGGAGGATGCAGTCCATGAGGATAAGACTGTTCACGCTTAAGAGAGAGGAAGCATCACTTTTTGGGGAGGACATACCAAAGAGTGTTTGCGACAGGATCGGCCAAAGAGAATATTTTACCCTCTGCGCTGCTGATGTTTACAACGATCCTGTGGGCCTTTGCCAGTTTTATGTGGGGCAGCTTAATGACGGCAGGAGCGTCGCCGAGATTGTCTATGTATATGTAAAAGAAGAGTATAGAAGACAGGGAGTTGCCTCAAGACTGATCTCCGGTGCACTGGCCACAATGGAAGACAGCAGCATAGGGCGCGTTGCTGTCTTCCTGCTTAAAAATGCACATGAGGTTTCAGGCTTTTTTGGCAGTGCCGGATTCATCAGACTTGAGCCTGACGAGAGCATGAAGGAGTATTTTGAAAGAAGACATGGGACGGAGGATAGTCCGGGTAATACTCTCTACGTGCGCTTTATAGGTGACTTTGGCGGGCCTTTTAGAGCGGAAGCTTAAGAGGGCTCACCCACTGGTTTTGTTGTTATTGAAATGCTTGCAGGTTCAAGTCCCTCACCTGAAATGGTAAGAGTGCAGGAACCGCTTGAATAATTGCTGCGAATGACAGCAGTTGCACGGCCTCTGTAGGAGGTGAAGCTTCCGACAGTGTAGTTCTCATCGGTTATCGGATTGGCTGAACCAAAGGCGGCAAGATGTGCGGCTCCATCTGCGGTGGCTGTAAGCTTTATATCGGCGTCGGGAACTATCTGTCCATCTTTGTCTACAAGCTCTGCCTGCACATAGGTGACACTGTGTCCATCTGCATTAAGCTCACTTTTTTCAGCACGAAGTCTTATGGATTCTACAGGACCTGTGGTTGAAAGAGTGGCCGTTGAAAGAACTTTGCCATCCTTATGGCTTACTGCTTTAAGAGTCCCCGGAATATAGGTGATATCAAAGAGGAAAGAACCAGGAAGGTCGCTTACCAGACGCTGACCTTTTTGACAGGTGGCAACAGATTCACCGTTCTGTATGAGCTCAACACTGTCAGCGTTTGAAAATACTGCCACATATACAGGTTTATTATCTGCGTTTTTCCAGTTCCAGTTTTTTCTGATATCAGTAAATCCCCAATTGCTTATCAGCTCTTTTTTATCATGATTTGCAGGATCATAAGAGTAAAGATATGTCTCATCACTTCCCCAGACAACTGAACGGTACTCACCCTGAGGCAGGATGTGGCCGTTTATGTCCACATCGGCATCGTTGGCAAGTCGCCAGGGGTAAGGTGAACCATGGGACATCAGGGCAAATGGGCCTATTTTATGGAGCGGATCGTCTTCTTTGAGGAACACGGATTTACCGATACCGGCTTCTCCGATATAGTCAAAGGCAGTCCATGTGAAATCGCCAATGACGTAAGGTGTTGATTCAACCATGGGCCAGCGGATACCTATCTCCTTGGGATAGTTCTCTGAGCCAAGTATCACCCGCTCAGGGTACATCTCGTGGTCTGTCTGATACTTATCTTCCATGTAGTTGTAGCCTACAATATCAAGATCATTGGTGAAGGCTTCGGAGTATTCCTCCCAGCTGGTGTCGTTTTTGCCGCCGTCTGCGTTTTGCAGGGGAGCGTTATCAGATGCTTCATCACCCATTATCTTTTTCAGGTTCTCAGCTGTAAGTTCATCATCAAGTCCGCTCCAATATGAGCAGATGGCGTTTGAAACAGGGCGGCTGCAGTCAAGCAGGTGCGCTTTTTGAGCGATCCTTGTTGCAAGAGAGTAGCCGTTTCCAAGACCTCCCCGTTCAGGGATCTCGTTGCCTGTTGACCAGATGATCACACTTGGATGATTGCGGTCGCGCTCCATAAATGCAGTCAGATCCTTTTCCCAATCTGTCTCAAAGAACTGGTTGTAATCACCCGGCTGCTTCATGATCCCCCATGCATCAAAGGCTTCATCAAAGGCGTACATACCTATTCGGTCACAGGCCTCCAAAAGAGCTGAAGACGGAGCGTTATGGGTAGTCCTGATGGCATTGAAGCCGATCTTTTTCATGATAGACAGCTTGCGGTATTCTGAATCGTAAAGAGAAACTGCGCCAAGCATGCCATTATCATGGTGGAGGCATCCACCCTTAAGCTTGACGGATCTGCCGTTTATCCTAAGACCATGTACCACGTCTGCGGTCACAGTCCTTACCCCGAACAATACAGAAGCTTCATCACAGGTGGGAGCCTTTGCCGGAATAAAGTGTGTCATAAAGATCCCAAGTTCTGCTACCCTGGCGTGAAGTCTGTACAGATTGGGATTTTCTGTATCCCAGAGACTGGGCTCATCCATGGTTATATTGATGTATGCTGTTTCCGTAGAGACAGGATTTATCTGGATCTTCTGAGTGCGGCTGATACAAACTTCATCGGAACCATCCTTTGTCAAAAATACGGTCACATTGGCGATCTTATTGTCCAGGGTGTTATTCTGCACCCGGATCTGTGTGCGCAGATATGCCCGTGTGGCACTGCCTTCAGAGTCAAATTCGATGTCTTTGGTGTATCCGTAAATACCGTCATTGGCAATATGAAGCTTTGGAAAGTGCATGATCTCAACGCTTCTAAAGATGCCTGCGCCTGTATACCAGCGTGAATTAGGCTGCATGCTGGGATTGACTGTGACGGTAATACTGTTTTCACGGCCAAAATAGACATATCCGGTAATATCAACAACAAAGGGAATGTACCCGTTGTGCTGCAGGGCAACTTTGCAGCCATTTATATCTATGGTGGCATTCATCATGACACCGTCAAATTTAAGGCATACGTCTTCGTTTTCCCATTCTGCAGGGATCAGCAGCTTTTTTGAATAGTAGGCAACTCCTTCTGTAAAAAAACCGCTGGAAGCAGCACCGGGAGCATCCTTTCGTACCTGGTTTGCTATCATGTAATCGTGGGGCAGATCAACTGTAAAAGTGGTGTTTTCCCTGGACGGATCAGGAAAGCCGCCGGGGATTCCATAGTTAAATGTCCATCCTCTATCGATATTTTGATTGCGCATATATGAAAACTCCTTTGTTTTTTCTAAATCATATATTTCAGGATGATAAAAGACAAGGTCTATTTTTTATGGTAAAAACTGCGGATAAGTATCAATAATGCCTCACTGCATACAGTATTTCTCATCTGATCCTTTTAATTTCTGCAAAGCGTATCTCAAGAGGATCCAGGACCGGAGAATATTCATAGACTCCGCTTTCAATGAGCCTGTACTGCTTGTGAAGTCCCGGGACGCAGTAGCCCTTGATTATCTCAACATCACCGGGGTCCAGAGGAACCGCCCCCATTTTAAGCCAGATGTCATAGGCACTTCCGTATTCTCTATTTACAAACAGCTCCCTGATGCAATAATTACCATCCTCAAGATCTGTGAGCTTTATCTGGAACTGGAGGCGGTTCGACATATCAAAGGGCGTATATCTGTTGGTTTCTGTCATATCAAACAGCTCACCTGAAGCAAACAGATTGCCATAGTGCACATAATTATAGGTAATGATCTGATAAGCATCTATACTTTTTGTGATAAAGTATCCCTCACCTGAATCAATGAGCTCATCCCCCAGAAGGCTTGCAAAATAAAAGCTGTAATAAACGCTCTTTCTGATGCCGTTGGTGGTGTAAATGCCAAGGCCTCCGTGGAAAAGAGTGTCAGGCAGAGCATTTTCTTCCAGGAGATCCGTAAGAGACCAGTATCCGAAGCTGTCCAGTCTGTCGTAGTTTCTCAGCAGGTTTTTTAATATGTAACAGGACTTAAAGCAGGTGTCGCTGGCCAGGTTTCTGTGGGACAGTGTGAAATTCCATTCTGTCATATATATAGGGGTGGAGCCAAATCCGCAGGATGAGAAAATCTTTTTGATACTTCCTATCCAAAGTGAAAAATCGTCTGTCCTTTTGGGAAAAGAAAATGAGACGCTTCCTATAGTAATGTTCTGTTTGGCTGTTGCCGGTACAATGTCGGAATAGTAGTGCACGTTCAGAAATTCCGGTTCGCAGTTATTCTTTTTGGCATAAGCTAAAAAGTCCTTTATCCATTTGTCAGTTCCCAGATTTTCCATATAAAGCATCGACGGTGAGCCAAATATCAGCTTATCGTCCACTCTTTTTACTGCGCGGTAGGATGCCTCATAGAAGCGCAGAAACAGTTTATCATCTCCAAAACCGAACATGGATTTCGGAGTCACAGGTTCATTCCATACGCAAAAGAGCCATGACCTTACTGTGTTGGTCCCATAGCGCTCAATCAGGTGCCTGGTAAAGTTGTCAATGAGCTGTTCCCATTCTGACATGTGCTTTGGGGGGCTGGTGATCATTGGCAAATAAAAAATGGTCTTATTCGGGTCTGCGGCCAGGTCCTTTGGCATGAAAGACAGCTGGATAAGGGGCTTTAAGCCGATGGAGATCAGAAAATCCAGGGCCATGTCAACAAGCGTATAGTGAAAGGTAAGTCTTCCGTTTATTCTGGAGACCACCATCATGTCATCGGAGAGAAGGCCATGGAATTTGATATATTCATAGCCGATATTATTCTGAAGATCTATGAGCATATTCTGGATGTCTCTGTTTAAGAGCTCCTTTGCCCTGCCCACAGTTATAAACTTTTTGAAGCTGTGTTTTAAGTGCCGGGTACTGCCTGTTGCGGACGCAGTTATCTCATCTGACTTTACCGTATTTTTACTGCTGATGTTGTGAGGTCTGTCTTTGATATTTCCCAGATATTTTGTAAGAAGATGAAGGTAATTGCTGGGCTCCATCTCCAGGTAGTTAAGTGTTGATGAAGGCTCTGATATGGAGGTGTTGGCACTTCGCTGTTTCCTGTAGGCACTTGGAAGAATTCCATACTGTTTTTTGAAACTGCGCACAAAGGAGTGGGACTCTGTAAAACCGTTCCTTACTGCAATGTTTTCTATAGAGTCGTTGGTTGACAGAAGATCTGCCTGGGCGTGATTTAATTTTACAGAAGTGTAGTACTGAGAGAATTTGATTCCCATATTCTTCTCAAAGAAGTTAGACAGATACGGAACGGACAGATCTTCTTCGGCTGCCAGGTCACTTAAGGAAAAGTTCTCGGCGTAATGATCTTCTATATATTTAAGAAGTCTTGTGAGCCTGGCGGCATATTTTTGCTGTGTCCTGATCTCGTTTGTGATAGGTACACGGAAATTGGCCAATAGCTCAGATACAAGATAATAGGAAAGAGAGTAGTTTTTGTACTGTGCCTCAGCGGAATTATGAGCATTTTCATTGAGCATGGTGGCGATGGCATATCTGATGCCGTCAAATTTGGACAGGTCATCTGATGTTGTGGTATTGCAGTCAAATACCATCTCATCCAGATTGGCATCAAACTGATTTATTCTGGATAAATCTATCTGAATTGCTATCATGACGGCACTCTCAGAGCGCAGGGAATGGATGGTATTGCTGTTTATCAGGATGATGTCCTCGCTGGAGAGTGTGTACTGAGTATTATCAATGGAAATAGTTATAGTCCCGTCCAGGACCATTAGAAGCTCAATGCTCCGGTGCCAGTGGTTGTCCACTGATCCCAGCTTGTGCATGAAGATCTTAAGGGGAATATTGGGCGGGAATTCTATTATTTCATGGCGTTCTTCAAGATACATATCAAATCCTCTCAAAAGAAAAAAGTGTACATTTTCCGTATCTGATTTAAGAATATCTCAATTATTATCACCGGTAAAGGCAGAAAGGTACAAAAATTAATGTGTATAAACCGCAAAAAGGGACCTGAAATTGAAAACCCGGTTTTTTCTTAAAAATTGTACATGTTTTTAGAAAGGGGTGACCTAGGGATGTACCCCTTTTGATTTGTATAATTATTCCATCAGAGAACAAAAGAGTATTCCATGACATGGAGGAACCTATGGAACAGGAATTGATAATTGAAGTAAAAAACATGACCAAGAACTTTGGGATCACTAAAGCGCTCAAGGGAGTAGACGTTAAGTTTTATCGTGGTCAGATCCGTGGTCTTATCGGAGAAAACGGCAGCGGAAAGTCAACCATAACATCGATCCTTGCGGGTATGCAGAAAGCTACCAGCGGCGAAGCTTTTTACAAAGGCCAGCCCTGGGATCCCGACAGTATGGTAGAAGCTCAGAAGGCCGGCATCAGTATGGTACTTCAGGAAGCAAATACAATTCCCAACTGTACGGTAGCTGAGAACATCTTTGCCGGACGGTTTGATGAGTTTTCCAGGTTCGGAATCGTAAACATGAAGAAGCTCAACGCCGCAGCCCAGAAGATGCTTGATGATTTCGATATCAAACACATCAAGGCTACGGACAGCATCAATAAATATGGTTTTGAGGACAGAAAGCTGATCGAGATCGTGAGATGTGTCTCAAAGGATACAGAGGTCTTTGTTGTAGATGAGACAACCACAGCACTTTCCCATGAAGGAAGAAAGCTCATATATGATCTGATCCATAAGCTTAAGGACAACGGCAAGTCGGTAATCTTTATTTCTCACGATATGGAAGAGATCCTGGAACAGTGTACAGATCTTACAGTCTTAAGAGATGGAGAGATAATCGGTCACCTCAACAGGGATGAGATGGATATGCCCAATGCAGAGCAGGTCATCAGATACATGATGGTTGGCCGCGAGATTGGGGATGCCTACTACAGAGAAGACTATGATACTTCACATGGGGATAAGGTTGCACTGGAACTCAAAAATGTTTCCCTCGGCGAGATCAGAAACTTCTCACTGCAGGTTCACGAGGGCGAGATCATAGGATTTGGCGGTCTTAGCGGCTGCGGAATGCATGAGATCGGAAGACTGGCATTCGGACTTGAGAAGCCTGAAACCGGAGAGGTTCTCAGGAACGGTAAAAAGATACACAGCTGCAATGATGCAATATCAGCGGGAATCGGATATATCTCCAAGAACAGAGATACCGAGGCGCTGATCCTTGAGGGATCGATTCAGGATAATATAACTCTTCCTTCAGAAAAAGATCTGGCCAGAAAAGTGTTTATAAAGCCCTCTTCGGAAAAGAACCTGTCTGACAAAGAGATCGAATCCTTCAGGATCAAATGCAATGACGGAAATCAGTGGGTGAACACCTTAAGCGGTGGTAATAAACAGAAGGTTTCATTTGCAAAGTGGACTGCCAAGGGCTCTGACGTGATCATAATGGATTGTCCTACACGAGGCGTTGATATTGGTGTTAAGCAGTTTATGTACGCTCTGATCGCAGATATGAAGAAGCAGGGCAAGGCAATAATCCTTATCAGTGAAGAAATGTCTGAACTGATCGGTATGGCAGACAAGATCGTGGTAATGAAAGATTTTGCCATCAGCAAAGAGTTTACAAGAAGTAAGGATCTGTCA
>JAEEGL012073980.1_pt1 | contig 11111 bp, 7 predicted proteins | sample 9134231 | NCBI WGS metagenome assembly JAEEGL01 (sample SAMN16246548, study PRJNA631951) | gut metagenome | biome: gut microbiome; feature: rumen; material: fiber-attached | host: Bos | place: Iran: Karaj | collected 2018-10
GAGGTCAACTATCTGCAAGTGCTTCTGGCCCGCCAAGAATTACTTGAGGCGCGTCTATCCCTACTGAGTCGTCATTATGGATTCTTGGACTCTACCATACAATTGTATAAGGCTTTAGGCGGAGATGTCATCCAGTAGAGTTCAACCCAAGGCCTACTCGGACGAGTCGGGCCAGGGTTCAAATTCCAGTTCCAACTCACACCATGCGCCCTGGCTGGAGGCCAGTGCCCCGTTTGAGGAGGGACTTCCTGGATTTGACACACCTAAACCCAACAGACGGATGGGGTGAGAATGAAACTCCACTTGTTGCATCAGCTGTTTGGCCAATGGCAAGATCTCGTCTTTGGTACGAAGCACATGGTCGACAGTGATACCTTGATTTCCCGTGCAATATCTACGCCTAACTCAATACTCTTCTTATTCTCCGTCACATCAAGAAAGGCTTCGTCGAGGGATATAGGCTCTATCAGGTCTGTATAGTCGTGGAATATCTCGTGCAACTGTGCCGACACCTCCTTATACTTCTGGAAATGCGGCTCTTTTCTTTTTCAAATTTGGTTGAAAGTTGAAAAAAAGAGGGGGTGCCCCATTTTGAACACCCCCTCTTTTCGTTAGTTGTTGTCTGGCCCGTCACCGCCAGGATCCTGGGCGGTGATGGTGAACCATGTGGTGCCGCCATGGTAGACCACGAGGCTGTGGTCGGCTGCCACGTTCAGACCTGTGAACGCTGCACCGTTGGCATCGTGACTGGTGGGACTGATGGCGTCGCCAGCACCGTCAACCTTTGCAGTGAACACGACATCGCCTAGGTTGGTACCGCTGACAGCCACCGAGGTGACCGGAGCCGTTGCCGTCACACTGCCGCCGGCAATGCTCTGGCTCGTGCCGTTGATGGTCGCTGTGGTGTTGTAGCTCGGTTCACCGGGTGTGACGCCGCCACTGCCGCCGCTCGGCGTGATGTCACCGGTGGTGCCGGTACCGCCCGCACCGGCGTTGTTGAGGTAGTACTCTGACTCCATGTCGATGTCACTCGATACGTAGCTGAGTTCGACGGCCTTCGCCAGAGAGCACAGGTCGCTGCCCAGACCGGCCTCGTTGAGCACGAGCTGACAGTTGCTGCGGAACCATTCGCCACTCTTGTCCTTGCGGCTGACGATGATGCCGGCTGCAACGACGATGCCGCCGTGACCCAGCACGAAGTTGAAGTGGTCGGTATCGAACGTGAAGGTCGAGAAGTTCAACTGATTCTTCCAGTTGCTGCAGGGGAACTCACCGTTGCTGTCCACTATCTCGGTCGTCATCGGTGCGCCGCTGCCGTCGGCATTGCGGGGGTTGAGGACGATGCGTGCGATGTTCGCCTCGTACTCGCCTTCGCGCTTCTGAACGGTCACAAACGTCACTTGGTCGCCACGTTGCAGTCCCCAGGCATTGACGAAGTCAGCGTAGGTGCGACTGGGCGAGTTGACATAGGCCACGTGACCGCCCTCGGCATCGATACCCACCGTCACCTTGGGCAGCTGGCCCTGTGAGATGATGGCGGCGAAGGGTGTACACAAGTCACTCTGAAGGGGAACGAACTGATAGAACTGGCTCAGGCTCTGGCCTGACTGCTGGAGAGTGGTAGCGCGCTCACGGAGATAGCGCAGGTTCACGGAACGGAAGCGCTCTGCACACTTGGCGCCGTTGCTGAAACCCTCGAAAGAGTGGTTACAGATGGCCTTCAGCAAAGCATAGATCATGCCAACGACCTTTACTAAGATGCGTTGCAGGGTCTGGGCATCCGTTTTCGGATTTTTTGGTGTAACGATAGGTCTTGCTATCGTCTTACCATCGCGCTGATAGTACGTCTTGTTACCAAGTTTACCGTTAGCGCCGTACATGTCTTGATTCATTTGTGCCATAAGCTTAATGAGTTTTAATTAATACTTGAATCATACCCTTGGGGACTGAGGCCGTTATGAGAAGTCTATGAGATGTCTATGGGATGTCCATGAGATCTGCATGTTCAATCAATGATCGCGGCGGGTCATCCAATTCGTGATCCTGGTGCAAATGTACGGCGGTTTTTTGGACTGGCAATGGGAAAAAACGGCTGATTTTTGCCAATCAACTTATAATCAACTTATAATCAATTTTTAATCCAGTTGGTCCTTATTTTTCTTGAGATGTGCGTTCCAATTTGAGTAACTTGACTTGTAGATGTTTGCATCGTGAAGCACCCGCCACAGGCCTTTCGATATATTAAGACAAAGTTTTCTATTGTGGTTATTCTGTACCAGCGTGGTGATTTCCTTGTCTTTTTTCAGCTGACGGGCATGGTCCAAGAACCGGTCGATGACATCATCGTCCCTGAAATACAGGGATAGTTTCATCCGGAGGGTTCTTTCTTCTTCGGTCATGGCGGCATTGGCAGTGTTTTTTTCGTTGGGCTTGGAGTCGGCAGCGTCGTCTTTGGCGGCATCGGCAGCTTCGTCTTTGTCGGGCTTGGCGGCGACGGCAGAATGCTGCTCGTCGTATTCCTGCAAGACGGAAGCTATGATCAGAAAGCGAATCCAGTTGTCGGTATTCAAGACCTCTTCCTTGTTTTTGGCATTCCCATACTCATCACAGAACAGCTGTTTTGCTGTATGCTCAATATATTCTTCTCTAAGATGTGTATATCTGTTCACCCACGGTCCCAGCTCTGGGTCTTTTTCCATCTTTATGATCAAGCTGTCGCGCGAACCCGTAAAGTCACGTCGCCAGGGTCTTATGAAGCTCTCTCCCCTTCCACTTTGACGGAACATCGTTATCAAGCTCTCAAAAGATAAGGTACTGACAGTGAAATCGTGGATTAAGAAAAAGAGGACTGCCTGATGGTCTTCCAAGATGTTCACCATGTTCGCGATTCGGTCTATTAGGGCATCCTTGTCTGTCTCCGCTTCGCGATAGGCATCGCACGCATAGTCGTATGCGTGATCGTTGAAGATATTGTAACGGTGGTCTGTTGGGGTTGGCACAAATGACTTGGCCAAGCGGCTTTTCTTAAAGACGCCGTAGGCAATTTCCGATAACTGTGTTCGTCTGAGGCACATTATCAAATGGTTTTCTATACGGTGAAGCCCTTCATACAGCGATTCCATCTCCTTGTACCAGTCCAGGCACCAGAATCTCAAAGCGTGAGTGGCCTGTGCAAACCAGGTGGCCTTTGTGTCTGGTGTCTTTATGGCGCCAGTCTCATAGTAGAAGATGTCTCTCAGTATATACAGGTTGGCTTCGAGTATGTCGATATAGGCCGAGAACAGCCTTGAAGGATAGATGTATTGGTTGATCAGCTGGCAGGCGTTCTCTGTCTTCTTGACATGCTCCAGCAGGAGGTGCCAATTGATGGTACGCTTCCAAAGATCTTCGGAAAACAGGTTCTCCTTGTCTCTTATTGCATAGTCCCCATAAAGCCACTGGGGCTCTGCCAAGTCGTTCCTTTTTATTGCCATGACTTTTGTCGTTTACGTTGGCAAAGATAAACATTTATTTTCAATTATTGTCGGTTTTTACCGTTAAACTTACAAAAAGTGGGCGAAGAAGCCCTCTGGAACCTTTCTAAAGGTTAAAAACGGATAAAGATGATGGGATGTGAGGAGAATGTTGTACCTTTGCAAACTGGAAAACCATTAAAGGAACGAAAATGAAACAGTATTATCGGTTATTGGCAATCGTGGGAGGCAGCATCGCATTGATTCTGATCCTATTCGCAACATGCTGCACAGTGGTAGACTCTGGTGAAGTGGGCATCCGCTTCCATAAGTGGTCGCTCAACGAACAGGACTACGGCGGTGTGGAGGGAACCTGTAAGGGTTGGGTGTTCTACAACCCCATCACGACCAACGTATTTACCTATCCTACGTTCACCCAGCGTAAGCAATATGAGACGTTCTCCGTGAACGCCAAGGACGCATCGCTCTTCGAGATGGATCCTACCATCGCTTATCGCATCAACCCGGACAAGGCCTGTGATATCTTTACGAAGTACCGTGTGGGTGTGAAAGAACTGGAGGAGGGCTATATCCGTACGTGTATCTACGAGGCCTACCGTACCTGTGCCAACCAGTACACTTCTGACTCGCTGATGTCGAACCGTGCCAACTTCGAGCGTGACGTGCGTGCGCGTCTGGAGAAGTCGCTGATGGCAGAGGGCTTTCTCGTTGAGGAGTTCACCTCGAAGATCACGCCTCCTTCATCGCTGCTCTCGATGATCGATGCAAAGAACACCGCCATCCAGAGTGCCCTGAAGGCGGAGAACGAGGTGAAGGAGGCTGAGGCCAATGCGAAGATCGCGGTCGCCAAGGCTGAGGGTAATGCAAAGGCTATGAAGATCAAGGCCGACGCAGAGGCTTACTATAACAGGACCATTGCTGCATCGCTCTCGCCCATGATCGTCCAGGAGGATATGATTGAGAAGTGGGACGGCAAGATGCCTCAGATCATGTCAGGCAACGGCGGTATGATGATGGATATTTCAAAGATTGTAGGCAGCAGCAAGTAAATCAAAACATCATAAAACTATAGATAATGAAGAAGCGTTTTTTCACCATCGCCGTTATCATCGCGGCACTGTTTGCAACCATGTCATGTCAGAACAAGAGTAATAGTAGTAGCAACAGCGAGGCTCAGGCAGGACAAGTGAATAACTTCCGTATCAAGCGCGGAACAAACGTCAGCCACTGGCTCTCGCAGTCAGAGCAGCGGGGCGAGGCCCGCCGGCTGCACATTCAGGAGGACGACTTTGCTCGTCTGAAGGAGATCGGCTTCGACTTCGTGCGTATACCCATCGACGAGGTGCAGTTCTGGGACGAGCAGGGCAACAAGCTGACAGAGGCCTGGGATTTGCTGAACAACGCGCTGGACTGGGCCCGCAAGTATGACCTCCGTGCCATCGTTGACCTCCACATCATCCGTGCGCACTATTTCAATGCTGTGAACGAGGAAGACCAGGCTGCCAACACGCTCTTCACATCGGAAGAGGCACAGGAGGGACTGCTGAACCTCTGGCGCCAGCTGTCGGAATTCCTCAAGGACCGCAGCTGTGACTGGGTGGCCTATGAATTTATGAACGAGCCTGTGGCCGACGAACACGAGCAGTGGAACCAACTGGTGGCAAAGGTGCACAAGGCACTGCGCGAGCTGGAGCCGCAGCGCACACTGGTCATCGGTTCCAACCGTTGGCAGGGCCATGAGACGATGAAGTTCCTGAAGGTGCCCGAGGGTGACAAGAATATCATCCTGAGTTTCCATTACTACAACCCGATGCTGCTGACCCACTACAAGGCCTGGTGGACGCCGCTCGCCAAGTATGAGGGCAAGGTGAACTATCCCGGCGTGCTCGTGTCGAAGGAGGATTTCGACGCTGCACCAGCTGATATCAAAGAGCAGCTGAAGCCTTATACTGAGCAGGTATGGGACATCAACACCATCCGTGAGCAGTTTAAGGATGCCATCGAGGCAGCGAAGAAATACGACCTGCAGCTGTTCTGCGGCGAGTGGGGTGTGTATGAACCGGTGGACCGTGAACTGGCCTACAACTGGACGCGCGACATGCTCACCGTCTTCGATGAGTATAATATCGCTTGGACCACATGGTGCTACGATGCCGACTTCGGCTTCTGGGATCAGCAGCGTCACACCTATAAGGATCGTCCGCTGGTGGAGCTCCTGATGTCAGGCAAAAAGCTGGAGGATAAATAATGAGGCGGCTTTTTCTTGCAGGCATTGCAATACTGCTGGCACTCGCCATGCAGGCACAGACACAGAAGGATCATCACTTCGAGGTGGGGAAACATCTCGATATATTTAATAATGTATATAAGAATCTGGAGCTGTTGTATGTCGACACGCTCAACCCCAAGGAGACCATCGGTACCGCCATCAACGCCATGCTGCGCAGTCTCGACCCCTATACGGAGTACTATGCCCAGGAGGACACGAAAGACCTGAAGATGATGCTCACGGGTAAATATGCCGGCATTGGCGCCCTTATCCGCAAACACCAGAAGTTGGACCGTATCGTCATCGATGAACCATACGCCGATATGCCCGCTGCTGAGGCCGGACTGAAGAAGGGTGATGTGATCCTGAGTATCGACGACTCGCTGCTGACACAGAAGGACGTGAGCTACGTGAGCAACCACCTGCGGGGAGAGCCGGGTACGACGTTCCTGCTGAAGGTGTTCAGACCCTCCGTACAGAAGGAACTGAAGTTCAAGATCACGCGTAAGAACATCAAATTGCCGGAGATGCCCTATTACGGCATCCTCGACGGCAATATCGGCTATATCAACTTCAACTCATTTACCCAGGAGAGCGGCAAGGAGGTGCGCAGGGCGTTCGTCGACCTGAAGAAACAGGGCGCTACATCTCTCATCTTCGACCTCCGCAGCAATGGTGGCGGCTCCGAGGCTGAGGCGGTTAACATCGTGAACCTCTGGGTGCCGAAGGGAGTGACAGTGGTCGAGAACAGGGGAAAGATCAAGGAAGCCTCGCGCAGCTATAAGACCACGCTCGAACCGGTGGACACTATCATGCCGCTGGTGGTGCTGGTGAATGGCGAGACGGCCTCGGCCAGCGAGATTACCAGCGGTGCCCTGCAGGATCTGGACCGTGCGGTGATCTTGGGAACACGCACCTTCGGCAAGGGACTGGTACAGGTGCCGATCGACCTGCCCTATAATACGAACTTGAAGGTGACGACCTCGAAGTACTATATCCCCAGCGGACGGTGCATACAGGCCATCAACTACAAGCATACGGGTGGCGGCTACCGCGAACATATCCCTGACTCGCTGACGAAGGTGTTCTATACCGCCGGAGGCCGTGAGGTGCGCGACGGTGGCGGTATCAAGCCCGACATCGAGGTGAAGGCCGACACAATACCGAATATCGCTTACTATCTTTCTGCCTCAGGCCAGGACTCTACCGAGGTGATGTTCGACTACGTTGTTGACTATATCGCCAAGCATCCTACGATTGCCAAGCCTGCTGAGTTCCATCTTACCGATGCCGACTGGGAGGAGTTCAAGGCGCGGGTGATAAAGAGCGGGTTTACCTATGACCCTGTGAGCCAGAAGCAGCTGGAACAGCTGGTCAAGACGGCTCAGTTTGAGGGTTACTACGACGATGCGAAGGAGGCCTTCGACAACCTTGAGAAGAAGCTGAACCACGATGTGGCGGTTGACCTTGAGAAGCATAAGAAGGTGCTGCTGAAGGTGATTGAGGCGGACATCATCGCCGCCTATTACTATCAGGCAGGTGCTATTGAGGCTGGTCTTCAGTACGACCGTCAGGTGAAGGAGGCCCAGAAGCTGCTGAAGGACATGGAGGAATACAAGAAGATACTGGTGCCGAAGAAGCCGAAAGAGACGTCGTCGCTGATCAGTATCGACAAGAAACCTGTTGGTAATATCTCGTTGAAGCATAAGAAATTAGAGATTTTTAGCGCAATTTCGTAAAAAAAGGTTAAATGTTGAAGGGCGGCAGCAAATTATTCACGCTTTCCTCTTCACTTTTCACTTCTTTTTCGTACCTTTGCACCCGTTCAGTGGAATGAGAGACTCGAAAGAGCCTCTCTTTTTCATTATAATTAGACATATAGATGATTAACAAAGAGACAGTAAAAGCATTGGTAGAGGAGTGGTTGCAGAATGGCGACTACTTCCTGGTAGACATTATGTTTGGAACAGACGACCGTATCGTGATTGAGATTGATCACGCTGACGGCGTATGGATTGAGGACTGCGCAGAGCTGAGCCGTTTCCTTCAGGAGAAGCTTGGCGACGAGCTGGGTGACTACGAACTCGAGGTGGGTTCGGCAGGCATCGGACAACCTTTCAAGGTGGAGCAGCAGTATATCAATCACATTGGAGACGAAGTGGAGGTTCTTTCTGCTGACGGAAAGAAGTTCCTCGGTGTGCTCAAGGAGGTCAATGGCCGTGAGTTTGTACTGACGGTGAAGGAGAAGCAGACGGTAGAAGGCAAGAAGCGTCCGGTGATGGTGGAGGTTGACAAGACTTTCTCGATGGACGATGTCAAGTACGCCAAATACGTCCTGGCCTTCAAATAGTCAAATCGTGAAATAGTAAAATAGTAAAATATAGAAATGGCAAGTATTAAAGATGCGAAAGGTCCGTCAATGATCGAGACCTTTCAGGAATTCAAGGAAACGAAGAACATTGACCGTACTACTCTGGTGAGTGTGCTGGAAGAGAGCTTCCGTAACGTCATCGCCAAGATCTATGGCTCTGACGAGAACTTCGACGTGATTGTAAACCCCGACAAGGGTGACTTTGAGATTCACCGTAACCGTATCGTTGTAGCCGACGGTGAGGTGGAGGATGAGAACAAGGAGATTGCCCTCAGTGAGGCTCAGCGTATCGAGCCCGACTATGAGGTAGGCGAGGAGGTGTCTGAGGAAGTGAACTTCCAGAAGTTTGGCCGTCGTGCCATCCTGAACCTCCGCCAGACGCTGGCTTCAAAGATTCTCGAGCTGGAGCACGACTCACTGTACCAGAAGTACAAGGACCGTGTGGGTCAGGTGGTCAGCGGTGAGGTCTATCAAATCTGGAAGCGTGAGGTGCTGCTCATCGACGATGAGGGCAACGAGCTCCATTTGCCGAAGGGTGAGCAGATCCCGTCAGACAACTACCGTAAGGGTGAGACCATCCGCGCCATCGTGAAAGAGGTGCAGAACGAGAACAACAATCCTCGTATCATCCTCTCACGTACCAGTCCTGTCTTCCTGGAGCGTCTGCTTGAGGCAGAGGTGCCTGAGATCAACGACGGACTGATCACCATCAAGAAGGTGGCCCGTATGCCGGGTGACCGTGCGAAGGTGGCTGTGGAGAGCTATGACGAGCGCATTGACCCGGTAGGCGCCTGCGTAGGTGTGAAGGGTAGCCGTGTGCATGGCATCGTGCGTGAGCTCTGCAACGAGAATATCGACGTGATCAACTACTCCAGCAATATCCAGCTCTACATCACCCGTGCCCTCAGTCCTGCGAAGATCAGCAGCATGACCATCGATCAGGAGAATCACAAGGCAGAGGTCTATCTTGAGCCTGAAGAGGTGTCGTTGGCTATCGGTCGCGGCGGTATGAACATTAAACTGGCTTCCATGCTGACAGAGTACACCATCGATGTCTATCGTGTCGTCAATGAGAGTGAGGCCGATGAGGATATCTATCTGGATGAGTTCGCTGACGAGATCGACCAGTGGGTCATCGATTCTATCAAGGCTATTGGTCTCGATACTGCCAAGGCTGTGCTGAATGCTCCACGTGAGATGCTGATCGAAAAGGCTGACCTCGAAGAGGAGACGGTGGATCATCTGTTGGAGGTACTGAAGGCAGAATTCGAGTAAGAAGTGAAAAGTGAATAGTGAAAAGTGAAGAGTAAATGGGAGTCAGATTAAATAAAGTATTAACAGAACTGAATATTGGTCTTCAGACGGCTATCGACTATCTGAAGAACAAGAAGAGTCTGGGTGAGATAAAAGACGATGCCAATGTCAACACCAAGATCTCTGACGAGCAGTATGAAGCACTCGTCAAGGAGTTTAAGCGTGACAAGGACGTCAAGACTCAGGCCAACATGATCTTCCCTAAAAAGGAGAAAAAGGACAAGCCCAAGCCGAAGCCAGAGGTTATTGAGACCAAGGTGGAACTCAGGGACGAGACACGTCAGGAGTTTAAGCCGCTCGGAAAGATTGACCTTGACAGCCTGAACGGCAAGAAGAAGGAAGATGATAAGAGTAAGAAGGAAGCGGTAAAGCCCGAGGTAAAGCCTGAGGTAAAGGCCGAGCCGAAAGTAGAGGCAAAGCCGGAACCCAAACCCGAGCCCAAGCCGGAGGCAGCGCCCAAGGCTGAGGTGAAGCCTGAACCCAAGCCCGAACCTAAGCCGGAGACCCCCAAGCCAGAAGTGAAGGCAGAGGAAAAGGTTGAGGCTCCAAAGGTGCCTGAGGTGCTTGTCAGCCAGCCTGAGCCAGCACCCGCTAAGGTGGAGGCAGAGGAGAAAAAGCCTCAGGAGGTGTTCAAGCTGAAGACGGAGCAGAAGGCTGCGCCGAACCTGAATGTCGTCGGTAAGATCGACCTTGACTCACTTAACCAGAGCACGCGTCCTAAGAAGAAGTCGAAGGAGGAGCGCCGCAAGGAACGTGAGGAGAAGCAGGCGCAGATGCATGGCGGCAATAACGGTGAGAAGAAGAAACGCGAGCGTATCCGTGGCGGTAAGGAGCGCGTGGATATCGAGGCGACCCTGAATCAGAACAATCAGAATAATCAGGGTAATCAGAAGAAAAACAAGAACAAGGGTGGCAACCAGAACTTCCAGGACAGCGGCAACCAACAGCAGGGTGGTGGCAAGAAGAACAAGAAGAACCGTCCTGTCAGACCGCTGGAGGTCGATGATGAGGCCGTAGCACGTCAGGTGAAGGAGACGCTCGCCCGTCTTACTTCCAAGAACCAGAACAAGAAAGGTGCCAAGTATCGTCGTGAGAAGCGTGATGCTGTTGCAGAGCGTATGAACGAGGAGATGGCAGCAGAGGCAGCAGAGAGCAAGGTACTGAAGCTGACGGAGTTCGTGACGGTTTCGGAACTCGCCACCATGATGAACGTCGGTGTGAACCAGGTCATCGGAACCTGTATGAGCATCGGTATCATGGTAAGTATCAACCAGCGTCTGGATGCCGAGACCATCAACATCGTGGCTGATGAGTTCGGCTTTACCACAGAATATGTGTCTGCCGAGGTGCAGAACGCCATCACTGAGGAGGACGACGATGAGAACGACCTGATCTCACGTGCGCCAATCGTGACGGTGATGGGTCACGTCGATCATGGTAAGACCTCACTGCTCGACCATATCCGCAATACCAACGTGATTGCCGGTGAGGCCGGTGGTATCACACAGCACATTGGTGCCTACAACGTGACACTGAAGGACGGTCATAGTATCACCTTCCTCGATACCCCTGGTCACGAGGCATTCACCGCCATGCGTGCTCGTGGTGCCCAGGTGACCGATATAGCCATCATCATCGTTGCTGCCGACGACTCTGTGATGCCTACCACCAAGGAGGCCATCGC
>JAEEGL013491946.1_pt1 | contig 11111 bp, 10 predicted proteins | sample 9134231 | NCBI WGS metagenome assembly JAEEGL01 (sample SAMN16246548, study PRJNA631951) | gut metagenome | biome: gut microbiome; feature: rumen; material: fiber-attached | host: Bos | place: Iran: Karaj | collected 2018-10
GAGTGCTAAATAATTAGCCATTCTTAACTACCTCTAAGAATAGTTCTTCTAAATCTTTCTTTTTATACTCTTTTATTAAGTCATCTAATGTACCAAAATATATTATTTTACCTTGATCAATAATAGCTATTTCATCACATAATTTTTCTGCAACTTCTAAGACATGGGTTGAGAAGAAAACTGTATTTCCTTTTTTTACGTGTTCATGCATCATTTTCTTTAAAGCTACTGCACTCTTTGGATCTAATCCAATCATTGGTTCATCTAATACCCAAACTTTTGGCTCATGTACTAAAGCAGCTACTACCATCATCTTTTGGCGCATTCCATGAGAATATCCTTGCATTGGTTTATCTAGTAGCTCTTCTAATCCAAATTCTTTAGCTAAATGAGATATTCTTTTCTTTCTAACATTTAATGGAACTTTATAAATATCTGAAATGAAATTAATAAACTCAATACCAGTAAGTCTTAAAAACATATCAGGACTATCAGTAATATAACCAATATTTTGTTTTACTTTTAAAGGATCTTTAGCAATATCTACTCCATCTATTTTTATTGTTCCTTTATCAGCTTTTAAAATACCTGTCATCATCCTAATTAAAGTAGTTTTACCAGCTCCATTTAAACCAATAAATCCAACTATTTTACCACTTGGTATAGTCATTGATAAGTCATCTATTGCGACTATTTTTCCATTATAAACTTTTGTAACATTTTTAATCTCTATCATACTCATTCTCCTATATATATTTTATATAATTAATATAAATAATTCAGTAAACCATAATAATACAAAAAAGCAGGTTACCCTGCTGTATTTGCTTGTTCAGCTACTAACTCACCTTTTATTACAAGGCAACTTTTATTATAAGTATTTTGGTATACACCACATTTTTCTCCTATATAACTATCTATTTCATCTTTTTCTAAGTATAGTGAACTTTTTAAAGTATCATATGTAGCACTAGTTACTTCTTGAACATAATAATTAGATCCATTCTTTATATAATAAGTAAGATCTGAACTATAAGGGAAAACAGATGGAATCTTATAATAGTTAGTGTTTTCATAAGGCCAATTAACATAAACTGTAAATGATGAAGTACTTGCCTGATTAACAACTGTTCTTGTAAAAGTATATTCAATACTCATAGGTAAGTCATTAGATAACATACTTTGTTTTTGAATTTCAGTCATACTTGAAGTTAATAATTCTTCTCCAAATAAAGTAACACTCTTTGTATCAAAGAATAGATTAGCAGCAGTTTCACTAGCATTATTAACTGATATGGAATGCGAATATTGTTCCATACCAGGATATACATCTAAAGCTATAGTTACATCTTTAACAGCAGTACCTCCTTCAGAGAATACTACATCCCAGCTAACTGCATGAATATCCATTTCAGTATTAACTTTAGAAATATATATAAACCAAGCAAAAACATTAAATACAAGTAAGAAACCTAACATTAGGACACTACGAATAATAAGAATTTTTCGATTCTTTTTGATGTATTTGCGTTCTGCTTCAGTAAATTGTCGACCAATCTTTTTCTTCAATTTATCAACTCATTCCTAATCTTTTATTTCTATTAACTCTTTTCTTTCTATCTTTCCTTCTATAATAGTTTCAGCAATTTCCATACAAGCAATTAAAACAACTGGTACAAATATTAAAAAGTAAAATCCTGCTTGTGTCATTACTATCTTATTAATACTTGAAATAAAGGGAACAACCCCAACTACTTTACCAACAACTTGCTTAGTTGTGATAGATGGATCAGTTAAGTCATTATTAACACCTTTAGTAGTTATTTCTCTAGTACCATTATCATCACTTATATTAATAATTCTATGGGTAATAATCTTTCCTTCTAAACTATTATCCATACCAATATAAGCAATATCATCTCCTACTTTTAAAGTATTTGGATCGCAATCCTTAACCGCAATTATATCATTAATTTTATATACAGGAACCATACTTTCAGAAGCTACATTAAACATTCTATATCCTAGAACACTCTTATTACCTGAAACTCTCTGTATTAAAACTGTTGAGATATAAAGTGCTAAAATACAAACAATTGCTATATCAAACACTCTTTTAAATATCATGAATACTTTTAGTTTCTTTTCCATCTTAATCCTCTTTTTCTATATATGTTAGTAAATTAGTATATTTCTCCGCTTCCCTAGATAATCTATCATCAAATACTTCAAATATATAAGCAAATTTTCTAATATTATCTTCTTTAATTTTGTCTATTTTCTTAATAAATATTTCTTTTAAGTCATCTTCATTAACCTGTTCACTACTGTCTAAAATATTATTTATAAATGCTTCACTCATTTCAGCAATCTTTCTTTCAAACTTAGTGTTAGGTTTTTCAGTACTTATTAATTTATTATAATTATATAACATTAAGAATACAGAGTTATAATCTTGTTTAATTATTCCATCATCATAGTAATTCATCTTAGATGCTTCTTTTTTATCTTTTGATTTAAATAATTGAATATAATTCCATAATTCTTCTGCTTTTTGGAAGTTAGGATTCTTTAAAATTACGTTGGTTTTACGAATCGGAGAACGTACTGGAGAAACATGTAACTTAGTTAAAGTTCTATATAATTCAGATGCTTTAAATCCATCCATCTGGACCTTTATCTTAGCTACACGTTCTGAGAAACTTTCTCCATTAGCATTCCTTACTTCTTCTTCATTTTTATCAAATGAATTAACATCAATATCTACATTGATAGTTTCAGTACCTACTTTGGCATTTCCAACATATTTAATAATCTTTTTATCACTGAATTTTGATTTATCTCCAGATTGTTTTACTCTTTCATTGAAGAAGAAATCTAAGTTACCAAGTAAAGTAAAGATAAATCTATTTTCATATGTATCAAGTGATTCATCACGATTAATATTTAAGACTTTTGATGGTTTAACATCACTTGTTTTTTCATCGTAATCTTGAATTAGATTGGTGTGCTGAGTTAAATGAATAATTGACTCAACAGTTGTTTTACGAGCTAATTCTACTTTTACTACTTCTTCTTCATTAATAATGAATCTCTTCGGATTTCTAACGATATTATCAAGATATGGAAGAGTATCTTCAATTCTATCTAACCATTCATAATCAAATTTTTGATTAACATAGTCACGATCAATGTTTAACGTAGCATTAATGCTCTCGAGGAAGTTCTTCTCTTCATCCATGTCATCACCCCATTTTTATTTAGTATGTATTATACCATCTTCTTAAGTCTTAATAAGTAATCTTTACATTCATTAAAATGTTCTTTACCAAATGTTTGGTCTAACCATTTAACGAAATCATCTATTTCATCTCTAATATATGCAATATTTAATTGTTCAAATTTTCTGAAGATTTTTCTAGCTATAAAGTAGTCTACTGCATCTATTTCAGTACCACCACATTCTACGAATGTAGCAACGAAATCTCTCATCTGTTTAACAATACGGTTACCGAAAGCTATACGGAAATGTTTAATAACATAATTGTCCATATCTTCTATTTTCTTTTCCATTTCCTCAGACAATTTGTTTTTAGCTTTAGCAGCTTCAAATAATCCTTCTAGATAAGAACTATTAATATCTAGAGAATCTCTATCTTCTGGTTCAAATACTTGACCTTTATCATTGATATCTATCGGCATAGCACGGTCGTACACTTTATCAGTAACAGCGAATGTAGAGTCGTCGTTATTGATTGTACCGATATACCACATATTACCAGGTATTTGTAATTTACCATTTGTTAGTAACTTAGGATCGCTATCCCATGTACTAGGAACTAACTCAATTATCCATTCATCACGGCTAGGCATTTCTAGAATAGATAACATTTCAGCGAAGTAATACTCGACACGGGCGATATTCATTTCGTCCAGTACAGTTACATATACATCATCTGTATAATTAGCTTTATATAAACCTTTTAGGACATCTGTCTCATTGAACTTCTTAGTGAACTCGTTGAAGTAACCAAATAGCTCGGTTCTATCTCTCCAAGACGGTTGTACTGAAGCAATGATTGCATCATTCTTAATAAATTTACCCCAAGCATAAGCTAAGGAAGTTTTACCAGTACCAGAAATACCTTGTAGGATAACAAGTCTAGTACAGCTTAAACCTGATATAAATAATCTAATCATTTCTGTTGTGTAATACAAATGTAATTTAGAAGCAGCAAAGTTTCTAAAATGTTCAACCAACTCTTCAAGAGTAAATGTATTACCATAATTAACTGGTTTGTAGTTAGCAAACTCAACATCAATTTCATGTAACTTACTAAACCTACCATCAAATACGTCAGTAACATCTTCTTTATTCTCTTCTTCACCTGTTTCTTCTTCACTTAGAACTTCAGCCTCATCTGGTTTAAGTCCTAATTGAGAAACTTTCATAGCAAGTAATTTATCTTTTTCATTTGATAACTTAACTACTTCTTTTTGTAAATTACCAATTTCTTCTAACATTGATTCTTGTTCTACTAATGTTTTTCTAAATTTAAGGAATTTTCTAATAATGAACCAAAGTACTAGAATTATTAAAGCTAGGACTATTGCTAGAACTAGGATAGCTATAATTACTAATATCCATTCTCCCATATGGAAGTCTTTACGATACATTGATATTACATAGCCATATTCTCTAATATTAAACATTTGAATGAATCCTAATATTACTCCTTTGAACATTCCAATGAAACCTTCAAAGAAGACAGACATGAATTCATATAAAAATCTTACAAATGTATCCATTAAGCATCCTCCTCTACTATTATAATTCTATCATCGGTATTAGCATAATTAATGATATCAGTCTCTCTCTTAGTCTTATAACTTGTAACAATAAAGAATTCTATTGGTAAGACTAATACTGAAGCAAACTTTTTATCAATATCATTAACATATGTCATATCTCTGAAACAAGATATACGAACATCATTTTTAAATATCTTTTCTCTAGTAAATAACACTTCATCTGATAGAGCTATTCCTAACTTCTTATTTATTAATTTATCATTAATTATATCTTTTATTTCTTTAGCAAAGTCCCCATCTACAATAGCTGGACTTTCTAATAAAACTATATATCTTCTATTATCTTCTAGACCTAAGCATTTCTCTCTTAAAATCTTAAAAGCTATTTTATTTAAAATATTGATTGCTTTCTTTAAATATAATTTCTTATCTTTATAAACTTGATTAACCAGAGTTTTACGATAACTTTTTAGTACTTTAATACTATGAGTCATATCAACTATAGTAATATTTCTTTGATCTCTAGTAGTTAATTCAAAGAACTCATCTAATTCAAACTCTAAAATCTTATTTTCTTTCTGTGACATAGCAATAAATTCTTTAATAAATGAATCTTTCTTATGTCCTAAAATAATTTGAATATATTTATCTTTAACAATTTCTTCTTCGATTAAAGCTTCTAATTCTTCTTCTTTTTCATATATTCCATCTAAATTACAAATAAAGTAGGCAACTTTCTTTAATTCTTTTACTTGTTTAACTAATCCTGGATATAGTTCTAATAATTCTACTTCTAATCCATTATATTCTTCTTCTAAAACTTCAAAAGAAAATGGTTCTCCATCTTCTACAGTTTCATAAATATTATAGAATTTAGCATTAAAATAATTATTAATATATCTATCTAGAATTTCTACTGATTCTGGTTGTTTTGAATTATATAGTATTTTACCTAGTTTTTTTAAATAATAAGTTTTAAACTTCTTGTATGAATCAACTATATTATTCATCTTTTCACCCACTATCTATTCTCTTAAATTATAGCATACATGCTTTTGTATTAAAAGTTTTTTTACTCACGAGCTAACCTAACATCTACTTGAACAATTGGAGTTGGATTTTTTATTGGATAAGTATAATTTGTATATTGATTAGCTTTATAAAATATGACTTTTTTATTCGTTGCCGCATCTACTTTAAACGAATATTTCGACACATAATTTTTTCCACTAATTGTCGTCTCTTGATAATTAGTACTTAGTCTATTCTTAATTGATTCATCAGTTGAATCTAGAATAACTACACTCGGATCAAAAGTAAGCGTAACAATTGCTGAAAAGCATTTAGCTTTATCAGCATCAGATAAAGTCGCATAAACTTCATTTGATATTTCATCGCCTACTGAATAATTACCAAAAGCTTGTTCTACTTCGTAATAAGCCATTGAATTAGTTAAATTTAAATTCATTACTAAGTCTCCTGCTTTATCTTCTATGTTATAAGTAAATTTACTATTTATAACATTTAAGACATATGTGGCAGATAACTCTTTAACATATGGTGACGCTGATTGAGCTGTTGTTGTTATACTAATTGATTCTCCGGCTGCAAAATTAACTCTTGGAGATATTGTTATTTGATAACTATCAGTATGATCATTTTCACGAATAATACCAGAAGATTTATTAGTAGTACAAAGTAACTTAGTATTATCACATTGAACACTAATTGAATAATCAATATCACTTGTAGTATATCTTTCAGCACTCTTTCTATTATTTAAGTCAACGGTTATATTATATGTACTAACCCCATCCCAGTTGTTTATTTGATAATGCTTATTATTAACTGTTAGAACTGAACTATTAAAGTAAAACTTTTTAGTTTCTAAAATATAATTATTTATAATATTTAAGAAGTATTTAGCATAAGCAAAACCCAATACTAAAACCCCTACTAATACTACTAGGGTAATAATACTAAGTTTTTTATGTTCTCTAATATACTTCATATTTTCTCCTTAACTCTTTTGTTCTGAATAAATTGCTACTTCAATGTTTTCTGGCACTCCAGTATATTCTAGATAACTCTTATAAACTTCTGGATAATCTACTACTAAAACATAAGTATCTAGAGTTCTAACATTATATTGAAATTCATAATATGGTGATTGAGTATATAACTTATACCAAGCTCCATCTTCATCTCGAACTAATTCATATCCTTGTGCTATGTTAGTAGCACTAGAACTATATTCTTGATTTCTATATAGTTTTACCGTAATTGGTAGATTAGTTGTTGTCTTTAATTGAACATAATACTTTATATTCATATCTCCTTCTGTAGTACCATTATAGTTAGATACTGTAAATCTATATATGTATGGATCATTACTAGGTACAATAGCTGATGGATCAATATTAAATGTTAATTTTTCATCTTTTAATAGATAGACTGCTTTATCTACATTAGAACTTAATTTAATAGATGATTCATACTTCGCATATGATTGAGCGAAAAAGAATCCTAATAGTAGAACAAAGACCAAGATTAATCCAGCTTTGATGATTCTCTTAAAATTTTCTACACCCAATTTATTAATTAAATTGTCTTTGTTCATAACATCACCCACTAACTATATGGAACTATTGTTTCTCCTGCATATTGAATTGCATTAAAATCTATTTCTGCAAAAGTATCACTTGTTGTATCATCAGTATACTCAATAGGAGTTCCATTATCTACCCAGCTAAAGTTTAAATTAACTACTTTAGAGGTACTTAAAGCTGACTTAGCAATTACAGCACTATAAGTACTAACACCTGTTCTAATGACTGTTAAATCATTAGAAGTGACTCCTGTTAAAGTTAAAAGTTTATCACTATTAATAGCTTTATCTGTAACATCAAAAGTAATTTTAATGGCTACATCACTACCTGATGCATCAATTGTAACAGGATAATTAAGAGTAGCTCCTGGTCCTACTTTTCCAGGTCTAACATTAGTTAAATCTGCAACTGTATATGTTAAAGAAATACTCTGAATTGTAGTATCAGTTATTTCCTGATTATTTACTTTAATTGACCAATGCGCTATCGTATTTTTCATTCTACCAGAAATAGTAGATTCATAAGCTGCTTGAGTAGCTTGAACTATTAAAAATACGAAGCAAAATATCAATAAAAATATTATTAATACTGATTTCTTTCTATCCTTCATAAACTTCACCCTAGTTTGATTTAATTATACCATAGTTATGATTTAAATTAAACAAATATATACTAAAAAAATCATTATATATCAAAAAAAGAAGAGTATTTTTAACTCTTCTTTTTAGTCTTTCTTTTCTTCTTAGGTTTTTCTGCCTCTAGTACTTCTATTTCATCTTCTTCATCCAAGTCATTCTTTTCAAATTTTAAGATAACTATGAATGAATATACATGGTAGATAAAGATACACATCATTGGTAATAATACTAAGAATAGGAATCCTATTTTTGATTCTAATACTGTAAGTATCTTACCTAGTCTTCTATGTACTGAAATATAGTTACCAATTACCTTTTTATCAGGTATAGCAGCAGTTTCAGCCTTGTTAGCAACATCTACTGTGTACATTGCACCAAAACTATCTTCTTTTATTTCAGTTACAGCAGATTTTTTAACAAAGTATTGTTCATTTATTACACTATAGTAATAAATAATATTACCTTTAACAATATCTTCACCATTTTTAATAACTAGAAGATCCCCATCTTCTACACCATCAAGTAATGATGCTTGTCCTTTATCAACTTCAATTAATGTATATTTTCCAAATTGAGTATGGCCAAAGTCATTAACGAACAATAGGCATCCTGTTAAGAAAATAACATAAGCAATTATTAATGCTTCTAATATCCCTAAACCCCAGGAAATAACTTTTTTCATTTATATCACCTTCCTAAATTCTACCATATATTCTATGGTGAAGCAATTGGTTTTTTAACTATCAAGTATGCTTCATCAGTATCAACAACTTGAGCATTATCGCATAATTTAAAGACTAATTTATATGTTCCACTCTTGGCATTTGCATTTACTGTAAGTGGAATACTATAAGGTGAAGTTCCAAAAGGTAAAGCCACCTCATAAGGATATACTGTTGATCCTGTACCAGTCATAGTATTCTCAAACAATTTAGAGAATTCTATTTCTGTATAAGCTGTTGTTGTAGAAGTATCAGTATTTCTCTTATAAATACTTAATCTTAAATTACCATTATCAAGTGTTGAATTATACTTAACTTGATATGTATTAATTCTATTACCATCGGCATTTAAACCTGTTTCTGCAAAGAATAATTTCGTCTTATCATTATTAGTTACTGTTACTATATTATCAGCACTTATTACTTGAATAGTCTGTGTGAATGTTGGCGCATTCAAGTCAGAAGCATGTAATCCATCAGATGACGCGATAACTGAGTATTTCATAGTATAAGTACCAGCTGGTAATAAAGAGTCTACTGTAATATCCATATTTCTAATTACGTTACTGACTTTATCAGCTAGTTTTATTCTGAACACTCCATCACTATCAACATAGTAATCAACATTATTAATAGTTATTTCAGTACCCGATAACATCGATGAACTTACACTAGTTCCTTGACTATCAAATAATTGAATATTAACACCCATACTACTTGCTTCATAGTTAGTATCGATAACTTTTTGACTAGTTCCACTAGTTGAATAAGATACTTGAGTACTATAAACTGTAGTATTTGTAATATCGTGATAATAATTAGTATTTGCAGTATCAACTGTCTGTGATAAAGCAATATTACTTGTAGTATAAATATTAAATACCATATCTCTATCTTCTTGACGTTTATCTAAGACAGTAACTTGAGTTCTATCTTCATCTGTACGAAGTTCAAATAGTACTTCATTATCTAATTGAGCCGTCGATATATTAGCAGCTTTAAAATCAAAGATAAACAAGAATTCTTCATAAGCCATACCCAGATCATTATCATAGTATTCAAGGTTCTTGGCCGAGTCATTATACTTGTTCGACGGTGTCGTTGTATTCATGACTATAAAATCCGACAGCTTATAAGAAACTTCATTATCCGCAGCTAACTGGGCGACTTTTTGTTGGTAATTGGTACTATTAACTTCATAGTAATAGTACTTTGGACTATCCAATGATAAATCAATTAATGAAATTGTAGTTCCTACTGGGAATACATAACTAGAAACTAAAGTACGATAATAATCGTGATCAATTCCATAGATATCTTTCATTTCACCATTGGCAATCAATGAATAGTACTCTGTAAATTGTGACTTAGGTGTAATATTAACAGGTGTTGTAATAGGCATTGAGTACTTTTTACCATAAGTAATACTTGCATCGTAGTGATCACCATCAGAGTAATTAATAGCTTCAATATTTATCTTTATTGTGACATATCTTATTTCAGATTCATATTCAGCACCAGGCTTTGGATAAGCAGCCTCCATATTGATAATGACAGTTCCTAAATCGCCTTCCATTTCAATATTTTTGGCATGGTATAAATAGAATGCCATATTTGGTGCACCAGGATCACTACTGGTCAAATACATTTCGTCACCCTCAAACGATCCATTATCATCACTCAAGAATGACGTTTTATTGAAAGATGTCCACTCAGTAGATTCACTCTTCATATTCAAACCAAATAATTTTGATTCATCTGAATCCACTCTTGCGAACTTAGGAACTTCACTTTCATCAACCATTGTTAAACCCTCACCTAATTCTGATACATCAAAGTCAAGAACTGTGAATGTTGTATCTCCATTCGGGAAGTCGATCAATGATAATGAATTTGTACCCATTGATAAATATTTAGATGCAGTCATAGTAAATTCATACTCGATTGCATTTGTACCGATTTGCCATCTATAGTAATCAACATTAGGTGGAGTCGGTACAATATAAGCAGTTTTAATTTTATTATCCTCTAAATAGTTAGTATAGAAACCATCTAAAGTTATATCATGATTTGAATGATGTTGTCCTAAGATATATGAACTACCAATTACGATATCGGATGCTGAAGCATTAGAACCATAATTGTATGAAGGTCCATACATACCAGTTTCAGTAATGTTTCCTCCAGAGTTACGATAAATTCCGAAGAAAGTCATTCCTGTTACTTTTCCTTCATCAGTAGCATCAGGGTCACCTGCTATATTTAGGTTTTTACCAGCTAATAGATATACTCTATTATCAACATTCTTAGTTACTGTTTTTGTATTATCA
>JAEEGL013980490.1_pt1 | contig 11111 bp, 13 predicted proteins | sample 9134231 | NCBI WGS metagenome assembly JAEEGL01 (sample SAMN16246548, study PRJNA631951) | gut metagenome | biome: gut microbiome; feature: rumen; material: fiber-attached | host: Bos | place: Iran: Karaj | collected 2018-10
ATGCGTCCCACACATACCTTCTTCGAAGTACAACTTCATCGCCTTCTCATAGTAGAGATCGCGCTTGCTTGAATAATTGAATCGCATTTGTTTTTAACATTTGCGAGTCAACTTTTTTCAGGGAAAGACACCGTGTATACTTTTAGCGTCTGGTACAGAGGTGACTGATGGATTTTTTGATGGCTATTCCCTTGATAATCTGTAATGGTTACAAAGAGGTAACTTGCTTTCGAGGAAGTGCCTTCTTGTTTGATAATCAAATAGTTCGTAGATTTGCGGTTGAGAAAAGAAACCAATACGCAAAAAGTAAGCGACTATGGACAGGAAAGAAATAAGGGATGCCATGTTCCCGGATTGCCCCATCCGGAATGTCCTCTCCCGGATGATGGACAAGTGGACACTGCTTGTCATCTACACCCTTGAGCAGCAGGGAACCATGCGTTTCAATGATATTCACCGGGCCATACCGGACGTATCCCAGAAGATGCTCACCGTCACTCTCAAGAGCATGGATGCCGATGGGCTGGTATCCCGCAAAGTTATTCCAGCCGTTCCAGTGAAGGTGGAATATACCCTTACCGAGCGGGCAGAAAGTGTGTTGCCCCTTCTGGACCAGCTGCTTGCCTGGGCAATGGATCATTTCAACGAAATTTTGACAGACCGTCAACATAATTCAAGTTCAACCCTTTAATCCCCGACTACAATGAAAAGAGCCAACATCTCCGGATTCGTGATGAGCTTCGCTCAGGAAGCCCCGTCCGCCTGTGGCAGCGCTTGTGGTGCTGCCAAACCCGAAGAGAAGCCCTCTGCCTGCGGAAGTGCCTGTGGTGCTGCAGAGCCCAAGAAGGAAGAGCCCAAGCCCAGCGCTTGCGGCAGTGCCTGCGGAGCCAAATAATGCTGCAGTACTTCGCATTCCAGTGGCACATCACTGATTATTGCGATCAGCGGTGCAAACACTGTTACATCTTCGCCGAAGGGCATCCCAAACTCATCACCGTGAGCCTGCCGGATGCCCGTCGGGTTATCGACAATTGTGTGGACATGTGCTCACGGATGGAGGAGCGCGTGCCCTATTTCTATATTACCGGCGGAGATCCGGTTCTGCACCCGCAGATATGGGAGATCCTTGCGATGCTCAAGGAGCGGAAGATTCCTTTCACCATCCTTGGGAATCCTTTCCACCTGACAGACGAGATTTGTGCCAAGCTGAAAGACTATGGCTGCGAAAAGTATCAGCTCTCCATCGACGGCAATCGGGAGACGCACGACTGGATGCGCAAGACGGGCTCCTATGACTGTACGCTGGAGAAAGTCGCCGTACTTCACAAAGCTGGCATCAAGGTGGCCATCATGACCACGATTTCGTCCGTCAACGCGGGCCAGATGGAGGATATCATCGACACCGTAGTCGCCTATAGGGCAGATGTCTTTGCCTTCGGACGATATTGTCCGACATCTGAAGACAAGTCCGTGTCGTTGACTCCGCTTCAGTACCGGGACGTGCTGGACCGCTGCTGGAAGAAATATCAGCAGTACAAGGATTCCGGGACGTATTTCAACCTGAAGGACCACCTGTGGACACTGTACTTGTACGAGAACGGCCTGTTCAAGATTCCTGAGGGATTGGACGAGAATCTGATTTACGACGGCTGCAACTGCGGGAACTGCCATTTCACCATTTGCCCTAACGGCGATGTGATGGCCTGCAGGCGTTTTGACAGCGTGGTGGGCAATGTCCGCAAGACGCCGCTCCATGACCTATGGACCGGTCAGAAGATGGAGAATTACCGCAAGTACGAGAAGTTTGAGAAATGCCGCAAATGCGAGCTTCTGCGCTTCTGCCGCGGCTGCCCGGCCGTAACATATGGCACCACCCGTAACTTTTACGGTCCAGACCCTCAATGTTGGAAAGAAGTATGAGAGCTGTAGTCCTTACCGGCCGTTGCGAGGCCGCTGAAATGAAAGTGAGCGATATTCCTGTCCCTGCTGTTGTGCCGGGCTGGGTGCTCGTAAAGATACATGCTGCCGGGCTCAACCATTCCGAGGCCCTGTTGCGGATGTTCGAGATAGAGAATGACTATATCCGGAAGCCTCTTGTCCCGGGCATTGAATGCGTTGGTGAGGTGGAAGACCCGTCGGACAGTGGCTTGTCCAAAGGCGAACGTGTTGTTGCACTGATGGGTGGAATGGGACGTAGTTTCAACGGCAGTTACGCGGAGTACGCCCTGCTGCCTGCAACCAACGTGTTCAAAGTGAAGACCGATTTGGACTGGCTCAGCCTGGCTGCTATTCCGGAGACATATTTTACGGCCTACGGTTCGCTGTTTGAATGCCTTCTACTGCAGAAAGACGACACACTTATGGTGCGCGGCGCCACATCCACCGTCGGCCTTGCCGCAATCCAGCTGGCCAAGGCCGTGGGAACCAAAGTCATCGCCACGTCCAGGCGTGAATCCTCCTTTGAGAAGTTGAAAGCAGTAGGGGCCGATGAATGCCTGGTGGATGACGGAAACATCGCCGCGCGTATCGAAAAGCGCCCTAACAAGGTGCTGGAGCTCATCGGCCCGGCAACCCTCTCCGACTCAATGGCCCTGGTGCGCCGCCCAGGCTACGTATGCAACACCGGCATCCTGGGCAACAAGTTCACCATCGAGCATTTCGATCCAATCAAAATGATTCCCAACGGGGTATTCCTGACAGGTTTTTTCAGCAATTATCCCACTCAAGCAGCCATTGACGCCATCATTGGCCTGCTCGAGAACGCTGGTCAGAAGCCACTTTACAGCAAAGTCTTCCCCTTGGAGCAGATTGCCGAGGCTCATACTCTCCTGGAAAAAGGCAGTGCCGGGGGAAAGATTGTACTTGAAATTCAATAAACAATGTACACTGTCCGATATACCAAAGGTGGTGAAAAAGACCGAGTGAAAGTCTGCCGCAGTCCATATGGTGAAAATGCCATGGCAATCGTGGAGGACATCAAAGCTGATCCTTATTCCAACACAGGCGGTGGACTGGAAAAAGTGGATGACGGCGAAATCTTCTATGTACGGAGGATCAGTGCCAAGCACAGGCTGGTCTACCAGATTGACGAAGATACCCAGGAAATCCTCATCTGGGAAATGTGGAATCACTATGACCGGATGGGACAGAAAAGACGGAAAAGATGATCCTGAATACCGGAGGACGGACTGATACGGTCCAGTACTATAGTGAGTGGCTGCTGAACCGCTTCAGGGAAGGGTATGTCCTGTCCCGGAATCCGCTGTTCCCGGACATCGTGAACAGGATTGATCTTAGCCCGGACAAGGTGGATGTGGTAGTGTTCTGTTCCAAGGATTACAGTCCCATCCTGGATCGTCTGCATGAGATAAACGACCGGTTCAACTGCTACTACCACTATACAATAACTGCTTACGGGCCAGACATCGAACCGCGAGTGCCTTCCATTGAGGACAGTATCCGTACGCTCAAAGCGCTGGCTGCCCAAGTGGGGCCGGAGAAGATCGCCTGGAGGTACGATCCTGTGCTCCTGACCGGGAAATACACTATTGAGCGGCATCTGGAGACTTTCGACCGTATGGGCAGTGAACTTGCTCAATTCGTGGACAGATGCATCTTTTCCTTTGTAGAGATGTACAAGAAACTGGAGTTCAATATGCCGGAACTCCGGCCGGTGTCGGAGCAAGACAAGCTGACACTTGCCAAGGGAATGGGCGCCATAGCCAAGAAACATGGCCTGTATCTTCAAACCTGTGCCACGAAGGAGGATTATGAGCCCTTCGGAATCCACCGGAGCGGATGCATGACGGCGGAAATCTTCTCCAAAGCACTTGGTATACATTTCAAGAAAGCCGCCCATAAGGGGAACCGTGCAGGATGCATGTGCATGGAAAGCCGCGGACTGGGAGACTACAACTCCTGCCCCAACGGCTGCCGATACTGCTACGCGAACAAAGACCACGCAAAGGCCCTGCAGAACTATCTTGCACACGATCCCGGCTCGCCGCTTCTGCTTGGTCATATCCGGCCTGGTGACAAGATCGTCCAGTCCCGGCAAGAATCGATGTTATCGAAAGAGACCGGACTGTTTGATCAAATTTCCTTCTAGCGGAATCCTTCAGCAGACGCCTGGCAGTGCGGTCTGAATAAGCACCGACCTCAGATATAGTCGTATCGGGTGACCATTATCGCATTCCGAAGCCTCCGAATCGCAATAAATTGGGATTTCGCTCTTTAATTGAGCCACGTAACTTTGCAATCGTGTAACTCAATAAAGATATTCAAGGAGAATCAGCGATGTGCCTTCTTTCCAAAATTTTCAGCAACACCCGCAGGCCGGAAGGCTTCTGGGGCAGGATTATGGTGGCCGGGATGAACAGCGGTTCACATGCCGCTATGGCTAATTGGGGACTTGACAAAATCAATGTCCCGCAGGAGGGAGAAATTTTGGACATCGGATGCGGCGGCGGAGCCAATCTCGGCCGTTTGATGGACCTCAGTTCCCGAGCAAATGTGACCGGAGTGGACTATTCTTCCGTCTCTGTGGAGAAATCCCGCAAGGTCAATGCGGAAGCGATTTCTAAAGGCCGTTGCAAGGTGCTTGAGGCAAGTGTTGCGAGCCTTCCGTTCCAGGATGGCACGTTCGCGATGGCAACCGCCTTCGAGACGGTATATTTCTGGCCGGAAATCGAGAAGAGTTTTGCGGAGGTACGGCGCATACTCTCTCCCGAAGGGAGATTCCTGATCGTCAACGAGGACGACGGACTTTCCGGCAACAACGGCAAATGGGAGAAGATGATAGAGGGGATGCACACCTACACACCAGATGAACTGCAGCGCCATCTCATGGCGGTGGGGTTCAGGGACATCACAGTCCATCGTAACGAATCCAAGCACTGGCTTTGCGTAACTGCCGTAAAATGAAGAAAGTATACGCGCCCCTGAACATGGTCATGAACGGCCGCTATTCCGTTTTATATGGGAAACTGCCCCCGAGTATGCAACAGGAGGTCCTTTCCAGGATGGCCGGACTCATCGAAGCCGAAAGGGACTATGAGGACAAGGGAAACTACGGCCACTTCTGCAACATCCTCCCGACTATCGCCATCGATGAAGTGCTTCAGCGTAACGGAAAGTCTCCCCAGGAAGCCTTCGGACTCATCTCCACACACATGTGGGCGGCATTGACGCCCGCCACCTTCCAAAAGTTGTCCAGGTTTCCTTTCTTCCTGTCGGTTATGCGGAGGATCATCCCGCTGGGATTCAAGTACGGCTCCGGAAAAGGCTGGAAATACATCTGGCACCCGGAAGACCCTAAAGACAGCTACCACTTTGAGACGCTTGAATGTCTGTATAAGCATGAGTTTTCCAAATACGGTGTCCTGGAGCGCTTCGGTCCCATGTTCTGCCACAGTGACATCATCAACTACGGCAACCTCCATGACATCGATTTCATCCGGACCCGGACCCTTTGTCGGGGCGGCGACTGCTGCGACTTCCGCTTTGTGAGGCACCGTAGGGGAGAGGTCTGGGAGCGGACGAAGAGCATATAATGATCAATGAATATGAAACCAGACTATAAGAACTGGATGCCGAAAGGCATGATATGGAGTTTCGCGGCAGGAACGGCCGTGGCTCTGGCCCTGACGCTGATCATCAGTGTGGGTTGGTTGAAGATCATCCTGCTGATCCTGACCCTGGTCCTTGCCGGGGTGACCGTTTGGACTGTGCTGTTGTACCGGGCATTCTCCTATGACGGGAAACGGCAGATGTCCCGCCAGATCATAGACGGTGTCGCGGATTGTGTCAAGTTGCCTGATGGAGGCAGATGCCTGGATATAGGCTGCGGCAGCGGAGCGTTGGCCAACGCCGTCGCCAAGCGGAACCCGCAGGGTACGGTGACCGGTATCGACCGTTGGGGAGTGGGATACGCTTCCTTCAGCAAAAAACTCTGCGAGGACAATGCCCTCGCGGAAGGCGTGGCAGACAGGACATCTTTTGCCCGGGGAGACGCTCAGAAGCTGGATTTCCCTGACGGGACCTTCGATGCCGTCACGTCCAACTATGTCTATCACAACATCCCCAGCCGTGACCGTCAGGCAATCCTGCTGGAGACCTTGCGAGTACTGAAGAAGGGCGGGACTTTCGCCATTCACGACATCTTCTCCAGCATCAACTACGGGGACATGCAGGAATTCATGCGGAAGCTGAAGGATATGGGGTATGAGAAGGTGGAACTCATCCCGACCGACAGCGGACGTTTCATGTCGCAATGGGAGGCGAAATGGATGTCCCTCAGCGGATCAGCGATCCTGCTGGGCAAGAAGTGATCGCAACCGGGTTGCAAGGGGTTTCCTGTACCTTTGCACCATGAAACAGAAAGACCATCTTCCATTTTTCGGCATAGGCCCCATATACGTGGGCATTATCGCCGTTCTCACGGCTGCTGCCATGATCCTCTCCGGGAAAGGATGTCTGGATAGCGGAATCATCCCTCAAATGAAGACCACCATGTTCATACTGGGGATCCTTATCGCTATCCTGGGCGCTTTCATCTGGGGTTACGCCTTCTTTTTTGACAAGATTGACGACGCCATCAGGAATAACCGTCTCCATACAGAAGGTATTTATGCTTGGTTGCGCAACCCCCTCTATGTGGGATGGATGTTCATCTGCATCGGCGTTTCCCTGTTCAGTGGGAACCTGTGGCTACTGGTGCTGCCCTTCATCTTCTGGGGACTGATGGCCGTGATGATGAAACTTACTGAGGAGAAATGGCTCCACGACCTATATGGCGCCGAGTACGATGCCTACTGCAAGCGCGTGAACCGCACCTGGCCTTGGTTTCCGAAAAGGAAGCAAACGGGAAAGGATCCGGAACACTTGACAGGCAACCATGCTGATGATGTGGCATAAATGGATTAACTTTGCAGGTAGGAAAAATCATACATCCATATGTCTTCTAAACTGTCTGCCCTGTTGTCGGCCCTTCTGTTGATATCCTGCTCATCTGTTCAGGAAAAGACGGACTATGTTTTGGACTGGAAAGGGGACGGGATCGGTGTGGAAGTTACTGTCCGTTCGCAGATGGACACGCTCTATTTCATTTATGCGACCGAGAACGGAGGACAAAAGGACCAGATGACATGGTTCCAGGACTTTTCCGCAACTGATGGCCGCGTGTCAGTGGACACTTCGACGAGGATTATCACCATCATACCAGAAAAAGGAACAGCCAGTTTTTCCTACGTTGTCCGCTGTACCCTGCCGGAAGGTTATGGATCCCCTGGAGGATGCATTATGGATGTATTCCGTCCGGATATCGACTCGGACATGCTCTTCTCCAGGACTGAGAACATTTTTGCGGTACCTCAGGACAATGAAGATATGAAGGCCGGTGTGAGATGGTCAAGAGTCCCTCCATATCCGGTTTTCTGCATGTATAATCCGGGGAAAGGAACAGATCCTTTTGAAGGGACGACAGGGGACATCGCATGGTCAGTCATGGTCGGTGACCCGCTTTTGACACTCGATACCGTTGTGGTGAACGGGAAAGTGAACTATCTTGCGACAGCGCTCAGAAAGAATGTGGAACTGAACAAGAAGAAGTTGAAAGAGTATTACCGCACATTCTATGGCACTGTGTCCTCCTTCTGGGGAGATGAAGACACCGAGCCGTATTCAATGCTGTTTTTCCCTTTCCGCAACAACACCTGGGAGGCCACGGGAAACGGCTTCACAAATGGATTCTTTTCCCGGTATGACGCAACGGCTGATACTCTTCTCAACAAAAGCCGTCGTGACCTCTTCACCCATGAAATCGGCCACAAGTGGTTGAACAACGGACCGATATGGTTCCCGGAAGGATTCAATGAAATGCAGACGGCCTACCAGCTGGTGGCATCCGGAATAGAATCACCCGAATACTTCGCCACTTATTTCAACATCGCCCTTTCCGGCCTGTGGCACAGCCCCTACCGTAACGTTCCTGACGAAGAGGCCGAAGAACGCTTCTGGGAGGACGGTGACTACATTTGGTTGCTTTACTGGAGAGGATTCAGTTATGCCTTCCACCTGGCCGGGGTGTATGAGAAAGAGACCGGAAACCCCAATGCATGGAAGCCGATGATGGAGGCCGTCCGGCCATTCCTGGATGATTTCTCCGCAGAAAAGTTCCTTGATGCGACGGGTGGTCTGATGGACCGGGAACGGTTGGATCGGGAATACAAGAAGTATATTCTTGACGGGAACGATTTCGATTTCTCTCCTGAGGATTTGCCATCTGGATGCAGGATGGTTTATCTTAGTGATGGCACACCTCAATTGGAGGTGACCGATTCGGCCGTATTCATGAAACATTTCCAATAAAGGAGACACCTCCTCTTCATAGACCTTTCAATACTTTATCTTCTGTTTTCATCCTCAAAGATTGGTCTTGATGAGGATTGGACCGGCATGCTCTTGGCTTTTTTGATTGTAATATGGAGAACTGAAACAATGCTTTACATTTCTGTAAAGTGTAAAGGGAATTTTACAATGTTATCATTTTGGAGAATTTATTGATTGCTAACATGTTACGCAGTTTGGCATGGCGGGTGATTCGGAGAAGGCGAATGCAAAACTGATGTTTAACAATCAAATTCCTTTCATTATGAAACGTATATTTGTCCTTCTGATGGTGGCTCTTATGAGCGCTGTGATGTTGAATGCCAAGACGGTCCGTGGCTATGTATCTGACAAGGACGGGAATCCGGTAGTCGGGATGAAGATGGTCGTGGTGAACTCTGAGAATCCCTCCCAAAAGAGCGTTGCCCAGACTGATGACGAAGGTCACTTTTCCATGCTGGTTCCGGACGATCTCGACATCTCGGATTATGTCGAAGTGTTTGCCGCCAATGGAGCAAGAGTCTTGAGGTGCCACGAGACCTCCACAGGAATCCGTATAGTGATTGAACCATCCGAAAAGAGTACAAGGGCATCGGGGCAGAAATGATGTCCGGTCACAGGGATTACGAATAATGTTGTACATTTGTAAAGACTCTTTACAGTTTTGTAAGGAGGCTTTACGTCTTTACACGATTCGATTTAAAAGCAAATAGCTGATTAAATGCGTATTACACTGTTTGGAACGGTATTTGACTCGTGTACGTGCGTAATAAACTGATTTGACAATGGCTTCCAAGATCGGGAAAATACTGGTCGTTGATGATAACCAGGGCATACGTCGGGCTCTGGAGATATTGTTGCCCCTTCACTTTGCCCAGGTGAAGACGATACCTTCGCCTTCAACGCTTGTTTCGACGCTGGAGCAGTTCCGGCCTGACGTGGTGCTTCTGGACATGAACTTTTATACGAATATCAATACTGGCAACGAAGGCCTTTATTGGGCCAGTGAACTCAAGAAGATGGCCCCGGACGTTGAAGTGGTATTGTTCACCGCCTACGCTGACATCGCCCTGGCAGTGGAAGGAATGAAAAGGGGAGCCTTCGACTTCATCGTGAAGCCATGGGACAACGACAGACTGATCGAGGTGCTGACCGCCGCACGGGACAAGGCGAGGAAGGCGCTCAAAAGGGATAGCCGTTCTTCTTCTGACCAGATAGCGGACTCTCCTATGTTCTGGGGCACATCCCCGGCAATGAAGAACATCGGGAAAACCCTGGACAAGATCGCTCCGACCGATGCGACTGTCCTCATTACCGGCGAGAACGGTACCGGCAAGGACGTGCTTGCACGAGAAATCCACAAGCGCAGCCTCCGGAGAGAGAAACCGATGGTCGCAGTCGATGCAGGGGCCATCACCGAGACGTTGTTCGAGAGCGAGCTTTTCGGTCATGTCAAGGGCGCCTACACAGATGCCCATACCGACCATATGGGAAAGTTCGAGCAGGCTGATGGAGGTACTCTCTTCCTGGACGAGATCGGAAACATTCCCCTTCATCTGCAGGCGAAGCTGCTTCGTGCCATCCAGAGCAGGAGTGTTGTCCGCGTGGGAGGCAACGATGCCATTCCGGTGGACATCCGTCTGATCTGCGCGACCAATATGGACCTTGACGCTTTGGTACGGGAAGGCCGATTCCGTGAAGATCTCTATTACAGAATCAATACCGTACATATTGCCCTTCCGGCGCTCAGGGAGCGGAAGGAAGACATCCTGCCGCTTGCGCAGATGTTTATGGAGCGTTTCGCACGGAAGTATCATCGCCCTTTGACGGGGATTGCTCCTGATGCGGCGGCAATGCTTACGGAGTACCGGTGGAACGGTAACATCCGCGAACTCCAGAACTGCATCGAAAAGGCCGTGATCCTTTCTGACGGAATGACCCTTGCAGAAAAGGACCTGCAGCTGGAACGGCCCGGAAAAACCGCTGGTACGACCATCCGTGCTGTCAGCGAATCCGAGGAAGAACGGCTGATCCGCGATGCTATGGAACGCACGGGCGGGAACATATCGGCAGCGGCCAAGATGCTTGGCGTAAGCAGGCCGACATTGTATGCCAAATTGAAAAAATACGGCCTATGACCTTTACTGTCTGGCACATAGTCGGAGCATGCATCATCGTCGCGATCGTCGTGGCGGTGATTTCCATACTCAGGACCAGACAAAAGGATATCAAGAAAGTAGCTTATATGATGGATGCGCTGGAGGATGGAGAACTCAACTTCCGATTCCAGGACAAGAACAAGTTCAACCGCACATTGAACCGTATCCGGACCATCTTCGAAAAGCAGCGTCAGGCTCATGAACAGGACTCATGGACAAAACTCATCCGGGTGCTCACCCATGAGATCATGAACACCGTATCGCCGATCGCATCCCTCTCCGATGTGATGGCGAAGTCCGTCGACGAGAACGGACAGAGCGAACTGGACATCAAGGCCGGACTGGAGACGATATCGGATTCGTCGAAGAACCTGATTGAATTCGTGCAGACATACCGTCAGCTCTCCGGTGTGGCGAAACCCATCCGCAGGGCTCTGGGCCTGCAGGAGCTGATGGACAACGTCATCGCCTTGAACAGCGAGCTCGCGGCCTCGTATGGCGCTGTCTGCACCTATCGTCCCGAGGGAACGGACCTGATGATCTATGCCGCCGCGGGGCGGATCTCCC
>JAEEGL015470394.1_pt1 | contig 11111 bp, 10 predicted proteins | sample 9134231 | NCBI WGS metagenome assembly JAEEGL01 (sample SAMN16246548, study PRJNA631951) | gut metagenome | biome: gut microbiome; feature: rumen; material: fiber-attached | host: Bos | place: Iran: Karaj | collected 2018-10
AGAATTTCAGCCTTTTTACTTCAATTGAGGGGAACCATGTGGCAAATGGCCAATTTGGTTGCAGAAAGTGGGGGTAATAAGGGTTAATTGTCACACTTAGTTGATGCTACTTGCCGTGATTTTCGTCTGCACGATAAGGGAAAACATCAAAAACAAATATTACCCGTGTCCCTTGTTATTAATGTTTTTTTCTGGTAATCCGTATTATCCGGTAAATCCGTGGTCAATAAATCAAGGTCTGTTATTCGTCAATAACCCGTGGTTATTTGGCAATAATGGCAGGGTATAATAAGAAAGGAGGGCAGAGGCTCTCCTTTCTCATTTATGTCATGTATTATAAGATTCAGAACTTCAGGACGATTCCGCCATGGGCTGGGGCTGTGATGTCGATCGACTGATCGGGATGGATGTCGATGGTGCGTGTGGCTCCTGTGAGGAGTTCGGTAGCGAATCGTGCGCCTTGTCGCATGTTGAGGAACTCGATGGCGTGTGCCGGTATGCGCACCAAGGCATTCATGGGTTCGGACGCGAAGTTGGCTACGACGAGGATGGTTTCGTCGCCTGCTTTGCGGATGAATGCAAAGAGGCGGTTGGTGTCCATCAGCTGATTCTCGTAGTTGGCGTACATGAGGTCGTAGAACTGGCCGTCGCTGATGGCTTGCTCGGTGTTGCAGAGGGTGAGCACCTTCGTGTAGTAGTTGATGACGGCTTTCTCTGACTTGGTGAGTTTGTTGTTGTCGAACAGCCCGTTGTTTCGCCAGCGACGGAACTGGTCGAGGGTCCAATAGTCGAAGATGGTGGTGCGTCCGTCGCTACCGCTGAATCCTGCGTTTTCCATTCCGTCCACTCCGAGCATCTGTCCTTGATACACCATGAATGGGTTGGTGCGCATGAGGGCGGAGACGAGTAGGGCAGGGAAGGCCTTTTGCGGTTCACCCGCAAAAAACTTCGACGCGATGCGTTGCTCGTCGTGGTTCTCGAGGAAGTTGAGCATGTGCTGCTGGATGTCGTCGACCGACTGCCAGCATTGGGTGATGAGCGATGCGCTACCTCCTCCGATGACATGTCGAAGGGTGTCGTACAGACCTACTTTGTCGTAGAGGTAGTCGAAGTGTCCTCGATGGATGTAGTTGCGATATTCGTTGGGGTTATAGACTTCGGCAACGAAGATGATGCCCTTGTGCTCGGACTTGATTTGCGGGATGGCCCATCCCCAGAATTCAACAGGTACCATTTCGGCCATGTCGCATCGGAATCCGTCGATTCCCTTTGTTGCCCAGAAACGGAGGATGTCGAGCATCTTGTTCCACGTGTCGGGATAGAAATGAAGTTTCGAGAGCTGGTCGGGAGCGTAGGGAGAGGTCTTGGCTTCTAACGCTTCGGCTATTGAGGGGTCGAGCTGATGAGTGTATGGATTGACGCCATAGTTCAGTTTCACGGTCTCGTACCAGTCGTTGCGGCTTGGACGTGCCGACAGACAGTCGTTGCCAGTTACCTTTGCCGGCATTTCTGTGTAGCTGCCTTCCTCGGTAATGTCGCTGATGTCGAGCGGTTGGTCGGGCAGGTAGTAGAAGTTGTTCTGCGTCGAGAAGAAGGTGGTTGTGTCGTCCTGTTCACCAAGGTCCTTCACTCCCACGGGCTTTGCATCGGAACGGTACTGACGTGCCACGTGGTTGGGCACGAAGTCGATGAGCATCTTCAATCCAGCACGATGGGTACGGGCTACCAGAGCCTCGAACTCCTTCATGCGATGCTTCACGTCGACCGCCAAGTCGGGGTCGATGTCGTAATAGTCCTTAATCGCATACGGGCTTCCTGCGTTGCCTTTCACCACCGACGGATTGTCGGGCTGGATGCCGAAACGCGAGTAGTCGGTCTTTGTGGCATGCTCAATGAGACCTGTGTACCATATATAGTTAAAGCCAAGACCCCGAATATGTTTCAGGGCCTTGGTCGTGTAGTCATTGAGTTTTCCACAGCCGTTCTGGCTGATAGTACCATTCTGTATGTTGCTTGCGCTGTTGGCACCAAAGAGGCGTGGAAGTGTCTGATAGATAATCGGACGCATTGTCTTATTAACGATTTGACAATTGACTATTTTCTATTTCATTCAGTTATGCCTCGATGCCGTGAGCGGTTACGTCGCGCGAAATCTTTGCAATCATGCCCTGCAGAGCCTTGCCTGGTCCACACTCGGTGAAGTCGGTAGCTCCATCGGCAATCATTGCCTGCACTTCGTAAGTCCACTTCACAGGTGAGGTGAGCTGCTTGAGCAAGTTTGCCTTGATCTCGGCAGGGTTGGTGTGACCCTTTGCGTCAACATTCTGATATACAGGGCACTTAGGAGCATGGAATTCAGTCTGTTCGATAGCTGCAGCCAACTCGTCCTGTGCAGGCATCATCAATGGAGAGTGGAACGCACCACCAACAGGCAGCGGAAGTGCACGCTTTGCACCAGCTTCCTTCAAAGCTTCGCAAGCTTCGTTCACGGCTTCGATATTACCAGAAATGACCAGCTGACCTGGATTGTTATAGTTTGCAGGTACGACAACATGTCCTTCCTTATTGATTGACGCACAAACTTCTTCTACTTTCTCGTCGGGCAGACCAATGATGGCAGCCATTGTGCTTGGAGCAATCTCACAAGCTTTCTGCATCGCCATAGCACGCTTGTAAACAAGTTTCAAGCCATCTTCGAACGACAGACATTCGGCAGCTACGAGAGCAGAGAACTCACCAAGAGAGTGACCTGCAACCATCTCGGGCTTGAATGCATCGCCCATGCAGAGCGCAGAAATAACAGAGTGGAGGAATACGGCAGGCTGAGTGACTTTTGTCTGCTTCAGTTCTTCAGCGGTTCCCTCAAACATGATGTCTGTGATTTTATAACCAAGAATCTCATTGGCTTTGTCGAACAACTCTTTTGCTAAAGGGTTTGACTCATACAGATCTTTACCCATACCGGAGAACTGTGCTCCTTGACCTGGAAATACAAATGCTTTCATACTTGATTGTTTATTTAATGATGAATAATCTGCGTAATTCTTCTTTTGCAAAGTTAGCCAATAATTCGGACTTGGAGAAATATCTGAGGGTAAAACAATACAAAAGCGCCAGTTGTGAGCAAGAAAATACTCAAAAACTGGCACTTTCGTTCAAAAGTGTGCAATCATCATTGCTTACAAGTCAATCGTGAAGATGCCTCCCGCGGTGAACCAACAGCCCGATTGCGGAACATTCGCGATATCGTAATAGTGCTTCGATGTCAGGTTGTTGCCTTGCACATACACCTTATATTTATTATAGGCCCACTGAAGTCGGAGGTCGAGCTGGGCAAACCGACCATAGTTCTGCCTTTCGCCGGTCTGTGCATTGTCGAACCATCCCGTACGGTCCTTCAGGGTCAGTTCCCATTGAGCACTCAAGTGACTGACGAGTCGATGGTTGAGTGTTACCACCAGTTTGTTGCGCAAATAGACGAGTTGGTTGGCATAATTAGCAGCCTTTTCCACGTTGATGCGATGCTGGTGGTTGTAGCAGTAGCCGAGTGTCAAGCGTTGAACGAATGGGGTGGAGTAGTGCGTCTGGCTGAAGTCGAATGCCAGCAGAGCCTCTATTCCCATGCTCTCGATATCGGAATTCGCAGTCGTCCAAGTTGTCGCTCCAATCGGCTTCACCCAGTCAATCATGTCGGTTTCCTTGCGGTAGAATCCTTTTACCGATGCCTTCATCACAGGGGTCGCATAGCTCCATCCGAGCGACAGGTCGGTACTCTTTTCCGGTTTCAAAGCGTTGTTGGCTTCAAGTCCAGGACCATTATAGTACAACTCTGTGTAGGTTGGGGTTCGCAGGCTTTGATTGAACGAGGTGTAAAGGCGCATTCCTTTCATCGGACTATAGCTGATGTCGATGCCTGGATAGAATTTCATGCCTCCAACTACGCTGCTGTTCTTGTTGGCAAGCACACCGGCAGAGAAGCTCCAGTGGTCGAGCAGCACATCGTGTTCGAGATAGATGCCGATGTTCGAACGTCCGTCTTTATATTTGTAGCCCGGATATTTGTTGATGTCGTTTGGATTGATGGGTTCGCCCAATCTGGTACTGAGAATTTCTTCGCGTCGGAATTCCACACCCACAGATGTTCTGCCGAGTGCCCATTGAGTCCACGTGTTGATATTGGCACCATACACATCCGATTGATGATAGTTCTCGTAGGCAGCAGGATTCTCCTTTTTCCAGATGTAGTGGTCGTAGGTGCGGTTCCAATAGATTTGAGGCATCAGATGGATGCGTCCGTAGGTTTCACCCTGAACAGCGAGCAAGTAGCGCGAATTCTCTTCGAATTGCGAATGGCTACCTGTCCCATAGAAGGTGTTGGCTCCATATTTCTTGGAGCTGAATCCTGCTTGAAGTTTGATGTCGAGTAAATCACTTGTGTATTGCTCGTTCCAATACACGTTTCCTTTTTTAAAATCGCTGTTGTCCGAGGCTCCGTCGCTTTGTGTCCACCCTCCGCTGATGCGATTACGGAAGTTGCCCGATAGGTAGTTGATGTGTCCGTTGGCTCCGAAGGTTCCGTACGAACCGCCTGTGAGCGAGATGCCCGTCTGACTTTGGGCTTCCGACTTTGTGACGATGTTGATGACTCCTGCAAAGGCTGACGATCCGTAAACTCTGCTCGCTCCTCCTTCGATGATTTCAATGCGCTCGATGTCATTGATATCGACTGGCAGATCCATCGTCAGATGTCCGGTGTGAGGGTTGGAGATGTTGACTCCGTTGAGCATTACGGTCAGTTGGTCCTCATTACCTCCATTCACTCCTATGTCGGTTTGGATGCCGTAGCCTCCTCGTTGTCTGACATCTACTCCTGCAACCAGTTTCAGCAGGTCGTTCACACTTTGAGCCGCACTTGCCTCGATGTCTTTGGTGTTAATCACTTGAACGATTCGTGTTGCCTTGTCTTCCGGAATCGGAATGCGTGAGGCTGTGATGTTCGTACACGATAGTTCGATTTGTCTCTCTGTGAAGCCAATCGTATCGACTTCTTCTTGCAGCACATCGATTGGCGGAATGTCATCGAGTTCGCCTTCTGTGCACAATTCGCTTAGGCTGTCTGTGCTGACAGGTGCAGTCGCTACCTTTGCAACCGCTGAGTCGGGTGTGGCTGTGAGTAGGGTAGCCGCGCTCAACACTCCGATGCGTATCTCTCTGCCTAAACTGAGGAACGCAGCATCAGCATGACGTGTGAATTGATGCCAACAGATGGTGTCTGCTTTGATTTTGAATTGTTTTTTGAACATAAAAAATTTGTGAATTAAAAAGGAGAGCTTCGTTGCTCTCCTTTGTTATCCTTAAGTAATGCTTGTTTACTTAACTTTCTCAACGACTGCCTTGAATGCATCAGGGTTGTTGAGTGCAAGATTTGCAAGAGTCTTGCGGTTGATTTCTATTCCAGCCTTGTGGAGTGCTCCCATAAGCTGTGAATAAGAAAGACCTTCGAGACGAGCTGCTGCGTTGATACGCTGAATCCATAATGCGCGGAATTCTCTCTTCTTACGACGGCGTCCTACGAATGCATAGGTAAGTCCCTTCTCGTAAGCGTTTTTCGCAACGGTCCACACGTTCTTACGTGCTCCAAACTGACCTTTAACGCGCTTTAAAATCTTCTTTCTTCTTGCTCTTGAAGCAACATGATTTACTGATCTTGGCATAATTTTTTTCCTTTTTGAATGTTAGCGGTAGTCGTTACTACACTTTTTGAGCTAATCATTCGATTAAACAATTTGTGAATTTAAATGAACTTACTGTTAAGAGATTTAACGGAGGCAAAGTAGGTCACGTACTTGCTTTACGTTTGCTTTCACCACGATAGCTGAGTGATCGAGGTTTCTCTTCTGCTTCTTAGTCTTCTTTGTAAGAATGTGACTGTGATAAGCATGCTGTCTCTTGATTTTTCCAGTTCCAGTAAGCTTAAAGCGCTTTTTAGCGGCTGAACTTGTTTTTACTTTTGGCATTTTTTCTTGTTTTTATTTGTTATTACTATGAGTGGCAACGTATATACCAGGACGTTACGCACCTTATTCGTCTGTTTCTGTTTCGTCTTCGGTCTCCTCTACAGGTTGTGGAGCTGCTGTTGGAGTGGTTGGACGTGGTTGTTCTTTCTTCTTCGGAGCACCTGCTTTCTTGGGTGCAAGCATGATGATCATCTTCTTTCCTTCGAGCGATGGCATGCTTTCTACCTTTCCGACTTCTTCGAGGTCGTTAGCTAGACGGAGCAGTAGCACTTCTCCTTGTTCCTTGAACACAATCGAACGTCCTTTGAAGAACACGTATGCCTTTACTTTATTGCCTTGTTTCAGGAACTCTATTGCGTGTTTCAGTTTGAAGGCATAGTCGGCATCTGCTGTCTGAGGACCGAAACGAATTTCCTTTACGTCGATCTTCACCTGTTTTGCTTTCATCTCCTTCGCCTTCTTCTTGATTTGATAGAGGAACTTGGAGTAGTCGATGAGTCGACAAACCGGAGGTTGTGCAGTAGGGGAGATTTCCACTAAGTCCACTCCCATTTCGTCTGCGAGTTGAAGTGCTTCGCGTGTTGGAATGACTTTCGATTCGATTCCTTCACCTACGATTCTGACTTCGCGTACATGTATTTGTTCATTTACTTTGTACTGCTGCTTGTTATTGTCACCTTTCATTAAATGTGGTTGTTCCTTCGGTTTTTAATTCGTTTTTATTGTCCTTTTTTTTATTCGTTATGATGTTGCTACACGCAAATCGGGCACAAAGTTACGAAAGTTTTGTGACTTAACGCACTTTATTACCCGATTTTTTGCAGATTAACATGCAATTTATGTATATAAATTCCTGTTTTTGCGTTTTTAGAACTGTTCAGTCATCTTCTTTACCTCGTCTTGGATAAGTTGAGCAAATGCAGCTGCCGTCATTGTCGATTGCTGCTGAGAGCCTTGCTTTCTCACGTTGACGGTCTTTTCGTTTGCCTCTTTCTCGCCGACAACGAGCATATATGGGATGTGTTTCATCTCGTTATCGCGAATCTTACGTCCGATTTTTTCGTTACGATCATCAACGATAGCGCGAACGTCGTTCTGGTTGAGGAATGCACATACTTCCTGAGCGTAGTCATTATATTTCTCTGAGATAGGCAAGATGGCTACCTGGTCAGGAATTAACCACAATGGGAAGTGTCCGGCTGTATGCTCGATGAGTACTGCGATAAAGCGTTCCATACTGCCGAATGGAGCACGGTGAATCATCACTGGGCGGTGCTTCTCGTTGTCGCTACCTGTGTATTCCAACTGGAAGCGCTCAGGTAGGTTGTAGTCCACCTGAATGGTACCCAATTGCCAACGGCGACCCAGAGCGTCTTTAATCATGAAGTCGAGCTTAGGTCCGTAGAATGCAGCTTCGCCAAGTTCGGTCTTGGTCTTCAGTCCTTTCTCCTCACAAGCCTCGATGATTGCTCTTTCTGCTTGCTCCCAAACCTCATCGCTACCGATGTATTTCTCTTTGTCGTTAGGGTCGCGCAGACTTATCTGAGCCTCATATTGGTTGAAATCGAGTGCTTTGAAGATGATGTTGATGATGTCCATCACACGCAGGAACTCTTCCTTCACCTGATCTGGGCGACAGAAGATGTGGGCATCGTCCTGAGTGAACGAACGTACACGGGTCAGTCCGTGGAGCTCGCCCGACTGTTCATATCTGTAAACAGTTCCGAACTCTGCACAACGGAAAGGCAGGTCTTTGTATGAACGTGGTTGCCAAGCGAAGATTTCACAGTGGTGAGGACAGTTCATTGGTTTCAGCAAGTATTCTTCGCCTTCCTCTGGAGTCTGTATTGGTTGGAACGAATCCTTTCCGTAGTGATCCCAGTGACCTGATGTGACATAAAGGTTCTTACCTCCGATGTGTGGAGTGATTACCTCCTGATAGCCGTAGCGCTTCTGAATCTTGCGCAGGAAGTCTTGCAGGCGAATGCGTACCTGAGTGCCCTTTGGCAGCCACATAGGCAGACCTTTGCCCACACGATCGGAGAACATGAACAGCTCCATCTCCTTGCCGATCTTGCGGTGGTCGCGTTTCTTTGCCTCTTCCAGCGCAACGAGATATTCGTCGAGCATTTTCTTCTTCGGGAACGAAATACCGTAGATACGAGTCATCATCGGACGCTTCTCGTCGCCACGCCAATAAGCAGCAGCCATACTGAGCAGTTTGAACGCCTTGATAGGAGAGGTGTCCATCAAGTGTGGTCCCTTACAGAGGTCGATGTAGTTGCCTTGTGTGTAAGTGGTGATTTTACCGTCTTCCAACTCGGCAATCAGCTCGTTCTTGTAGGTCTGACCCTTTGAGGCAAACAGCTCCATCACGTCCTTCTTCGATATCTCCTTGCGTACGAGTGCTTCCTTGCGCTGTACCAGTTCCTGCATCTTCTGCTCAATCTTTGGGAAGTCAGCATCGCTCAGTTTCACACCCTCGGGTGGCATCACGTCGTAGTAGAATCCGTTTTCGATAGCCGGACCTATTCCGAACTGGGTACCAGGATACAACTCCTCGATAGCTTCAGCCATGAGGTGAGCGCTGGTGTGCCAGAAGGCATGCTTGCCTTCAGCATCGTCCCACTTGTATAGGTTGATGGTTGCGTCCTGATTGATAGGACGGTTCAGTTCGGTTGTCTCACCATTCACTCCGCATGCAATCACGTCTTGAGCCAGACGCTGACTGATGCTCTCTGCAATCTGCAGTCCGTTTACGCCAGCTTCGTACTCGCGAACGCTGCCGTCAGGAAAAGTAATCTTTATCATAATGTTATGTTCTATTTCCATTTCAGGGTTGCAAAGTTACAAAAAATAATTTATATAAGGTGTTTCTTTATAGTTTTTGTTTGTTAAAATGAAGAAAAATGATAAAACGTAGTTGTTAAATGGTAAAATATTACTATCTTTGCAGCGTATCATAAACCTTTTTTTATTTATTGCCTTATGAAAAAATACTTAGCAGAAATGGTGGGCACTATGGTGCTCGTTCTTCTTGGCTGCGGAACAGCAGTTAGTTTGAATTGTGGTGCAGACACTGCATCTGTTGTCGGTACAGCAATGGCATTCGGTCTTGCTGTGGTTGCAATGGCTTATACTATCGGTGGAACAAGCGGTTGTCACATCAACCCAGCCATCACCCTTGGTTGCCTCATGTTGAAGCGTATCAGCTGTAAGGATGCTGTGATGTACATGATTTTTCAGGTAATCGGAGCCTTCATCGGTTCGGCCATCCTCTATGCTTTGGTGGCTTCAAGTCCTGATGCTGCTCTTGGTACAACGACAGGAGCAAATGCATGTCAGGCAAACGTGAGTGTTGTGACTGGTTTGATTGCCGAAATCGTACTTACCTGCATCTTTGTTTTGGTGGTACTTGGAACAACTGACGAGAAGAAGGGAGCAGGCAACTTTGCAGGTTTGGCAATAGGTCTGTCGCTCATCCTCATCCACTTCGTTGGCATCCACTACACAGGTACAAGTGTCAATCCTGCTCGTTCTATTGCTCCTGCTGTATTCGAGGGAGGTCAGGCACTCAGCGACCTTTGGATTTTCATCGTAGGTCCGTTTGTCGGAGCAGCTATCGCAGCAGGCATCTGGAAGGGAATAGGGGAGAAGTAAGTCTCTTTAGCTCTTACCCTTCACTTTGCGCCACTCGCCAGCTCTGACGGCCATATTCCGTTGCAGACATTCGCTATAGAGCCAAGGTTCGCAGCTGTGAATATCGCCTACGTTGATGAGATCGCGATAGGGCGCATATTCCGAAGCACTATAGCCGGTAGCCACAAGTACGTGATGCTCAGGCGATACTGCTATCGTGATTGTGTCGTGAAGCGTAGCAGGCGTATCGTCTGTACACCAGTTGACCGGATTGATGCAAATGGCTGAGCCGGCAATGATAGACTTTGTGTACTTCACATCCTTCACGGTATTGTAACAGATGGTGACACCCACGTCCCTCTCGCCTTTTGCGGGTCGGATGTGGGTGCATCCGTTCATGTCGGCTTCAGTCACTTTGTACCCCAGCACATAAGCAGCAGCCAGCTGGCTGTATGTCTCGTCGCTGATATGCTTCAGCAGTTCCACAACACCCATTCCGCCTTGACTGAAACCAGCAATGATGATGGGTCGCGTACTGTCGTGCTGAGCCAGAAAACAATCGAAAGCCTTGCACACATCCTCCATCGCCAAACGCGTACGCTGCCAGATTGTATCCTCGTCCTGCGTCACCCAAGCGTCCATCGTTGTGTGGCGATAATAAGGAGCAAAGAAACGGTTGCCAGGCGACATGTAAGTAGCTGCACGACGCATCTCGTTAGCCATGTGTTCACGATGTTCTGGATTCCATACGTCAGCATAGTGACACACCATGCTGTCCTCAGTCATCCAGTCCTCCTCCCAGGTCGAAACCACATAAAACACATCGGCGCCTGTGCCATCTGTATCGTCATCCACCGTTATCCACATCGTCGAATCGGCATAGTCGGGTGCTTTCGGAATAAACGGAAGTCGAGCCACCGCTTCCTCAGTCGTCTGCACCTTATTTATTGTATATGCGACAAATCCAATTGAGCCGCAAAGAAGGATGGCGACCAGCATCCAAATCAATTTTTTTCTCATTCTCATACCTTTTCTTTTCGTTATCGTCGTTGGGGACGTCCCAACTCAAATGATAGTGCAAAGTTACGAAAATATTTACAAATAACAAAATCTTATTGTAAGAAAATTTGCAAAATACATATAATTTATTATTATATGTATAAATGTCAAGTATAGGTTGCAAAATGCGATATTTCTGTAAACACCGACACGTGAGTTTAGCATTAAGTCTCAGCTGGCTGTTTTTGCTAAAAATCTGCTGGTTTTGCGATAACAAATGCGAAATGTCACTTTGTCACTTTGTCACTCGAAGTGTGTCTTTTCCTGATTTTAGTTGACAGTTTTTTGTTTGTTTCCTGATGTGGTTGACAGCCGTTTTACTGAACAGGTTGACAGTCATCCTGATAACGTTGACAGCGTTCCTAATTTCGTTGACATTTTCCTGAAAGTGTTGAC
>JAEEGL015851686.1_pt1 | contig 11111 bp, 9 predicted proteins | sample 9134231 | NCBI WGS metagenome assembly JAEEGL01 (sample SAMN16246548, study PRJNA631951) | gut metagenome | biome: gut microbiome; feature: rumen; material: fiber-attached | host: Bos | place: Iran: Karaj | collected 2018-10
CATAACGGCTCATCCCGGGGACACCGCTATTCTTCTGCTCGGTGCACTCGAGGATAACCTGCACTCTAGCGTCTTTATTCTTCTTTGCCATTTTCTTTAAAAAACTATCTTTCTTTGTTGTTTGTATCTGCTTTCTTATCGTATGGGAAGGAGCATCAACAATCCACAATACGTTCCTCAAAAGCGGTTGCAAAAGTACTACTTTTTTTTGAATTAGCAACCTTTTTTCTTAAAAAAAACCACAAATTTCGTCCACATATCAATATTTCAACACCTTACAAAACTACACAAAAGCATTTTTCCACACTTATGTCAGCATATTTTACTTAACTGAACCCTCCTTATTTCAAAAAATAGCCTCTATTTTGATTGATAAAAACTGACTAAAAAGTCGTTCAAAACGAGGTTATAGTAACTGCTGTTCTTTCGTCTTCCTCTATCACTATTTATTCATTGGCATAGGTGCCTTCGTATTCGTCCTCTTCTTCTGTGACATAGACAACAATGGGCTGTTGCGCCGCCTGAGTGCTGTCGGCCTTGCGGTATTCCCAGCCTCGGGGTGGACGCTTGCAGTTACTGACACTACCTTGAATGTAGTCCAACTCCTCTTCGGTCAGTTCACGGTCGCCAGGGATGAAATGTTCGCGCCAGAATGGGAAGTCTTCAGCCAACTCACCTGAGTAGTAAAAGTCGAATCCGATGGCACCAAAAGTATACATACGGTCGCGAACCTTGATATGGCTACCGCCGCAGACAGGGTTGGTCTTGGGCACCGACTGGGCGAAGCCCACATTGAAGAGGGTGAAAAGGATGTCGGGACGGTTGCTGATGTCATATCCCGCCCGCTTCCACTGCAGCATAGTCTGATGGAGTATACAGGCAGTATATAGGTATGAATATAGGTGGTTGCGATAGTCGACCAGTCGGTTGTAACGCTCGTCATCCTGCGCGGTTCCCTCCACGGTATAGTCGAGCAGATGTTCGTAGCGTTTGCCCATATAGAACTCGGAATTGGGGTCTTTGAGGTGTTCCTCTATCGCCTTGGCTGTCGAAATCTTGATGCCGTTCACCCCGTATGAGAACTGCGACTGAACGTTCAGCACCTTGACGGGGCCGAGGAACTTCTTCAGCTGCTCGCGGTTGGAATTAAACAGACGTATCTGCTCGCCTATCAGGCAACCCACTATCAGGCGAGGTTCCACACCTGTAAGGCGACCAGCCTCGATGATGAGTGCCTTGTCGTGAACGATTGCCTCTCGCAGTGCTTTCCACTCGATGTCTGCCATCCAGGGAATTACGTTACCCGCCTCCTGCTGGGGCTGTTCGTTGAGCACGGCTTCCACTTTGCGCAGCAAGTCGTTATATTCCGACAAGTCGTCGATGTACATGCTACAGGCTGCCAACATACGGTCCACGTGCATCGGGTCGTGTCCGAACTGGGCAGCCTGGGTAATGAGCTGGGCATTGGTGGGATAGAACTTGGAGAATACTGCCAACTTAACATATTGGCGCATCCATCGCTGCTGCACCTGCTGTTCGGTGAAGGTCGAATCCTGTAGCGACTTCATCTCATTGACCGAAAGCATATAGCGGTAGTTGCGGTCTTGGGCACCACGGTCTCTTGTGAAGCCTAACTGATAGAAGCCCCACGCCCCTACAATGCCAAAACCGGCAAGGGCAAAGAGCCATACTACGATGTCGAATATCTTACGTCCCACTGGACGATAACGCCAGTGCTGGAAAGCTATGCCAAGTTTCGAAGCCATTCTACTTTTTCAAAGAGTGTAACATCCATAAGGATGAATACGAGTGCGCCGGCAAGGTAGCCGATAAGAGCCTTAAACGTAATATTCTTGAGGTACCAAATGAAGTCTATCTTCTCCATGCCCATGACAGCCACACCTGCAGCCGACCCGATGATGAGCAGGCTACCGCCCGTACCGGCACAATAGGCAAGGAACTCCCAGAAGGGATGGTTGACAGCGAAGAGGGCTCCGTCTGTGATAGGATACATACCCATAACAGCAGCCACCAGCGGCACATTGTCCACCACCGAGGAGAGCACGCCAATGATGAGGTCAATGAGGAAGAAGCCAACAGGCTCGCTACCTAATTTAATGTTGAGGAAGGCATCGTTCAACCCTCCGGCCAGGTCACCCAGTATGCCCGCCACCTTCAAACAGGCAACAGCCATCAGAATGCCCAAGAAGAAGAGTATCGTCGGCACGTCGATATGCTCCAAGGTGCTGACGGCAGTAGGCAGTTTGTGTCCATCCTTCTCGTACTTGCGGCTAACAATCTCTGTCGTCACCCAGAGCACACCCAGACCGAAAAGCATGCCCAAATAGGGAGGCAGATGGGTGATGGTCTTGAAAATCGGGACAAACACGAGTGCAGCTATGCCCATGATAAGGATAAGGCGACGGAGATGTACTGGCACCTCCACACCACTGCTCTCGCTTTGGGGACGCGTGATGTCGCCCTTAAGCGTAGCACCCACAATAAGGACAGGCACTGCCATGCACACAAGCGAGGCCACCAGCGTTTTCACCATAATATTCACGGTAGTCACCTGCCCGCCAATCCATAGCATAATGGTAGTCACGTCGCCGATAGGGCTCCACGCTCCACCCGCGTTGGCCGCCAAAATAACCATACCCGCGAAGAGCCAACGTTCTTTCTTGTCTGCTATAAGTTTGCGAAGCAGAGCACACATGACAATAGCTGTTGTCATATTATCAAGCAATGCCGAAAGGAAGAAGGTGAGTATGCTCAGTTCCCAAAGGAGTTTCTTCTTATTGGTGGTGGTAATCTTGTCGGTGATGATGCGGAAACCTTGGTAGTCCTCCACCAAGGTGACAATCGTCATAGCCCCTAACAAGAAGAATACAATCTCCGCTGTTTCGCCCAAGTTCTCAATCAGGTTGCCTGATATGAACGAGTGCCATTGCTCTATATCGAGGTCGGGTCGGAAGATTACGTTGCAAAACGAGAAAACAGCCCACAGGGCGGTACCCAGCAAAAGGGCCGTGGCCGTCTTATTGACTTTCAACGGATGCTCCAACGCAATGCAGGTGTATCCAACAATGAAAATAAAGATTAATGTTATTACCATGACTATTTTTGTATTTGGTTATTATCTTTTTTTCTGCTGTTTTTGCATCTCTTCTGTCATACGCTGCATCTCTTCCAGACGCTTTTGAAACTTGCTTTTCTTCTGAGGCGTATTCTTATGCTTGGCATCGTATGCCGCCATGCGTGCACGCACCTTCTTCTCGCTCGTGAACTTGCGTATCAGCACCATCTGCAACATGGTGATGCTCAACGAGCAGAAGTAGTACAGGTTCAGCCCCGCTGCCATGCTGTTGAACATAAACAGCATCATAAAGGGCATAAAGTACATCATGAATTTCATGCCCGGCATGGCTGCGTTCATCTGCTGACCTCGCATGGTATACCACGTATAGAAGAACTGCATCCCGAACATCAGCAGGCAGAATAACGACACATGGTCGCCATACAGCGGTATATTGAATCCGAAGTCAAGGACACTATCGTAGGTCGAAAGGTCGTCGCACCACAGGAAGGGCTTTTGTCGCAACTCTATAGCCACAGGGTAGAACATGAACATAGCCGTCAGAATAGGCATCTGCAACAACACCGGCAGGCAGCCCGCCATGGGACTGTAGCCCGCCCGCTTCTGTATCTTGCTCATCTCCTGTTGCTTCTTCATAGCATCCTCGGTATTAGGATACTTTTTGTTGAGCGCATCCATCTCAGGTTTCAAGATACGCATAATAGCGGAACCCTGATATGATTTAAATGTCAGCGGGAACAGCACCAGTCGCAACAGGATGGTGAAGACGATGATAATGATACCGTAGTTCCAATTGAAGGTCTCCAAGAAGTTAAACACTGGGATAATCAGATAGCGGCTCACAAAGCGCGAGAACACCCACCAACCCAAAGGCAACATCTTTTCAAAGCCACGGTGCATTGCGCGCAGGTCGCGATATTTGGTGGGGCCGAAATAGAAATTCATGCCCATCGTACAGTCGTGTTCGCTGCTGTAGGTGAGTCCGATAGTACTGCTCATGTCGCACAAGTACTTGGCATCCTCATTGCTCTTATCCGTAGTCTGAGTCATGTATGCATTCTCGAAGGTGCTGTCCGCCACCAGTATGGCACAGAAGAACTGCTGCTTGAATGCCACCCACTCCACCGAGGTCTTCACGTTCTTATCGCCATCACGGCCACGACCCACCTCGTCCACATCGTCCTTGGCGGCCTTGAAGTATATGCTCGAGTAGAACTTCTCGGGGTCCTTGTTTCTATTGCGGCTACCACGGCTGCTGGCATCCACCTTCTCTTGGCGGTTCATCTTGTTGTGCCACTCAAAGTCCATATAGTCCGTGGCACGCACCACATCCTTCAGCCCGTGGAAGTTGATGTCAAAGTTCACATCATATTCGTCTCCGACAACAACATAGAGGAACTCGACATACTTGTCTTGACTCAGTCCGTTGCTGTCGCCCACGTAGGCACGGAAACGCAGGTATATAGCCTCGTTGGAGGCAATCTCATAGCTGCTGTCGGCAGTTATCGGCCACAATTCACCATCACCCACTTCGCGATAGGCCGTAAACACCAAGTCCTTAGTATTAATAACTCTCGTATCCTCTGTCGAGAAGATGAGGTTCATATTGTCATCCGCCGGTGTGATAAGTTGCAATGGCAAGCTGTCGTATGTGTTGTATTTGCCAAGAATCACCTCACGCACCTGCGCACCCATATTAGTGAAATTGACCGTCATCAACTCATTCTTGACGGTCACATTTACCGTGTCGCCAACGGCACTGGCATTGAATACCCCCATGTCGCCGCGCTGGTTTCTCTGCAACTGGCGCTGGGCACTGGTGTCGCCCTGCATGGCAAGGCTGTCGAGGTGCGCTTTCACTGCCGCCACACTGTCGGCATACGCCACACTATCCATATACGCCTGCCTGATGGAGTCGTTCACCCTTTGCCGCTCGGCAATTTCTTCTTTGCTCGGGGCAATCCACCACATGTAGCCAACAAAGATGGCAAAAATTAGGACTATTCCTATGATTGATTTTTTATTCATATCAGTCTGTTATTCTGTATTCTCTGTCTCTATTCCGCATAGTGCGCGAATTTGCAAATTTACGATTATTTTCTCATACAGCGGAATAATAAAAATATTTTTCTGCAAAATGCAGAATTATTGAAAAGAATTATGTAATTTTGTACACTCAAATATTGCAATATTATGATTAGTAAAAAAGGTTGTTTATTACTCATTTCGATGGCGGTTACGCCACTTCTGTTTGTCGGCTGCCACCAGTCTCAGAACGACAACGAACCCGTTTTGGACACTGTTATGATTGAACCGGAACCAGAGCCGGAGCCAGAACCCGAACCTGAAATTGTTACCGAGGAACCCGTCCCCGTACCCACCACACACCGTCAGGCTGTCAAGAAAGAGGCTCCTAAGCAGGAAGTGCTCTACATCTCCGGCCACGGCGCCAACGGCCGCGTGTGGGGCCACATCACCATGAATGGCAACAAGGGCAAGGGCAGCGTCACCGACGAGCACGAGAACGCTCTCGCCGTCACCTGCACACGCCAAGGCGAAGAGCTGATTTGTTACGACCAGAACAGCCGCCAGTACATCTTCAAACTCTAGGCTCTCCCCTCTACAAAACAGCTTGCCCAGCCTCATTTCTGCATCGGGACGTAATTCCTCGATGTCATTAATCGTTGAAAAGGCACAGCAACCATGCTAGTTGTAAACCCACAGAAATCATTTTTCAATTTTCAACTTTCAATTATCAACTTCTTCATGAAAACCACTCAAGAACTTCAAACTATCGCCACCCAGGTGCGTCGCGATATCCTCCGTATGACCACTGCCGCCAAATCGGGTCACCCGGGCGGCTCCCTTGGCACTGCCGATTGGATGACTGCCATGCAGTTCAACATCCTCGACCACGACCCCGCCCACTTCACCATGGACGGCAAGGACCAAGACATGCTCTTCGTCTCGCAGGGCCACATCACCCCAGTCATCTACAGCACCATGGCCCGCCGCGGCTTCTTCCCCATCAGCGAGCTCAGCACTTTCCGCCAGTTTGGCACTCGCCTACAGGGACACCCCTCAACCGAGCATGGCCTCCCCGGCATCCGCATGGCTAGCGGCTCTCTCGGACAAGGCATGAGTGTAGGCATCGGTGCCGCTCTCGGAAAGAAGATGACTGGCGACAGCCACCTCGTCTACACCCTCCACGGCGACGGCGAACTGCAAGAAGGTCAGATTTGGGAAGCCGTCATGTTTGCCGGTGCCAAGCATGTCGACAACCTTATCTCCACCATCGACTACAACCATCAGCAAATCGACGGCACCACCATGCAGGTCATGGACCTCGGCGACCTCCGTGCCAAGTTCGAGTCCTTTATGTGGACCGTCGTCGTCATCGACAACGGCAACGACATGCAGCAGGTACTCGATGGCATGGCTCGCGCCAAGTCCCTCACCGGTCAGGGCAAGCCCGTCGTCGTCATCCTCACCACCGAGATGGGCTATGGCGTGGACTTCATGCAAGGCATCAACAAGTACCACGGCTCCGTCCTCTCTGCCGACGACCTACCCAAGGCTCTCGCCCAACTTCCTGAAACACTCGGCGACTTCTAACCTTGAAACGTCTCATCCTCATACTGATACTACTGCTGCCCGTCTTTTCGGGGATGGCTCAGAAAAATGCTGCCACCCCTGAAAAGACGCGGGTACTTATTATTCTCGACTGCTCTAACAGCATGTGGGACCGATGGCAGAGCGAACCCAAAATCAAAGTGACGCAGATGGTGCTGCTTCGACTTCTCGACAGCATCCACGGCATCCCCGACATGGAGGTGGCTCTGCGCGTGTTCGGCCATCTCAACAAGGACTCCTACGGCACACAGTTGGAAGTACCTTTCGAAGCTGACAACCGATACAAGTTGCAGAGCAAAATCAAGACCCTCGTCCCCAATGGGGGCTGCACTGCCGCCTCGGCACTCACCAACTCCCTCAACGACTTCCCCAACGATGGCAAGGCTCGTAACATCATCCTCGTCATTACCGACGGCATGGACGACTGCGGCGGCAACATCTGCGAGGTGGCTCGACAGGTGCAGCAGAGCGGTACCGTGGTGCAGACCTTCATCATCGGCATCGGCAATGCCGACGATTTCCAGCACCGACTCGACTGTGCTGGCCGATTCTCATTCCTGTCTGGCGAAGAAATGCTCGACGATGCGCTGCACGAGGTATTTTTCCTCTCCGACCAGAAGGCTCGTGTCACCCTCTCCGTCACCGACGAACACCACAACCCCTACGAAACCGAAGTGCCGGTAGTCTTCTACGACCACCTAACTCATGCTGCCAAATACACCACCCTCTACCACTATGCCACAGGCGACGCTGTCGACACCCTCACCGTCGACCCGCTCGTCAACTACGACATCACCCTCTTCACCAAACCACCTGTACAGATTCCCACTCAGCAGTTCAAGGCCTCCCGCCACAACCACATCCCCATCGTTGCCCCTCAAGGCAGCCTACGCCTCCATTTCGAGGACAAGCGCATCCCCTTTCAACTCCCCTCCTACTCTGTCCTGGTGCGCCGTCATGGCGAGCCCGACATACTCTCCTACCAACCCCTTGGCACTGCCTCGCACTATCTGGCAGGTTCCTACGACATCGAGGTACTCTCTACCCCCATCCTGACCATTCCCAACGTCACCGTACGCAGTGGCTCCGACACCGACCTCCAGCTGCCCCTCCCCGGACAGCTCGCACTCAACAAACCCCAGACCATCACTACCGGTAGCATCTTCGTCTACAAAAACGGCATCATGCAATGGGTCTGCGACCTCAACCCCGACACCGCCACCGAACGCGTCATCCTCCTTCCTGGCGACTACCAAATCATCCTCAAGCCCAAGGATGCCATCGACTACGCTGCCGTCCGCACCGCACGCTTCACCATCCACTCCGCCCAACAAACTGGTGTAAATATCAAATAAGGCATGACCGACAAGAACTTCATACGGCAAGATAATAACTACAGAACCCTGAAGGCGTTCCGCAAAGCGGAGTGCATCTATGATGTAACCTATTTCTTTGCCAACAAGTTCTTTCACAAAGGCGACCGTACCATCGACCAAATGGTGCAAGCTGCCCGCAGCGGAAAGCAGAACCTAGCAGAAGGCACCATCGACGGCATCACCTCGAAGGAGATGGAAATCAAACTCACCAACATCAACCGTGCCTCGCTGCACGAACTGCTACTCGACTACGAAGACTATCTACGTGTGCGTGGTCTGGAGCAATGGGCCTACAACGACCCACGTTGCATCCAGACACGCGAGTTCTGCAAACGGCATCTCGACTCAGCCATCTACCGCGAAAAAATCAAAGACCGCTCCGACGAGACCATTGCCAACATTGCCATCACCCTCATCCACCAATGCGACGTACTCATCAAAGGCCTTATCGAATGGAAGAAACAAGCCTTCCTAGAAAATGGCGGCATCAAAGAAGAGATGTACCGCGCCCGAAAAGCCTGGCGAGACAATAATAACCAGAATGGACAGAATGGGTCTAATGGGCAGAATGGGTTTAATGGGTCTAATGGGCAATCCAGGCAAAACGAGCCCCCCATCAACCCCACAAAACCCCATTAACCCCACAAAACCCCATTAACCCCATCAACCCCATTAACCCCACCCCCCCCATCAACCCCATAAACAAAACCCCACTAAAAAAATGACCCACTACGAAATCACCTCAATGAAAGAACTGCGCTCCGGCATGGGCGAAGGCCTTATCGAAGCCGGCAGACGCAACGAGAACGTCGTCGCCCTCAGTGCCGATGTCAAAGGCAGCGTCAAGATGGACGGCTTCGCCAAAGAGTTCCCCGAACGCTTTGTCCAGTGTGGCATCGCCGAAGCCAACATGGTAGGCATCGCCGCCGGCCTCAGCCTCTGTGGCAAGGTGCCCTTCGTCGGCGGCTTCGCCGAGTTCGTCACCGGCCGTGTCTACGACCAGATACGCCAAGTGCTATGCTACAGCAACAAGAACGTCAAAATCTGCGGCTCCCACGCCGGTATCTCCCTTGGCGAAGACGGTGCCACCCACCAGACCATGGAGGACATCGCACTCATGCGCGTGCTGCCCAACATGACCGTGCTGGTGCCTGCCGACTTCAACCAGGCCAAGGCTGCCACCCTCGCCGCTGCCGAGCACTGCGGCCCCGTCTACCTCCGTCTGGGACGTTCCAAGATGCCCTGCTTCCTCCCTGAAGACGAGAACTTCGTCATCGGCAAGGCGCAACTGCTCAACGCCGGCTCCGATGTCACCCTTTTCGCCTGCGGCCACCTCGTATGGGAGGCTCTCCAAGCCGCTGAGCAACTAGAGAAGGAAGGCATCTCTGCCGAAGTAATCAACATCCATACCATCAAGCCGCTCGACGTGGATGCCATCGTCGCCTCAGCCCGCAAGACCCGTGCCGTTGTCACCTGCGAGGAGCACCTCTTCAACGGCGGCCTCGGCGACTGCGTCGCGCAGACCCTCGCACTGCATTGCCCCACCCCGATGGAATACGTCGCTGTCGACGACCGCTTCGGCGAGAGTGGCACCCCCGACGAGATGCTCACCAACTACCACCTCCGTGCCGCCGACATCGTCGAAAAAGCCCACAAAGTAATAACCAGAAAACTCTAACCCCCCGACCAATCCGACCCCTCCGACCCAATCCGACCCACTCCGACACCCCACTCCCCGCCCATGAACATCTCCGTCTTCTGCGGAGCCACGCTCCCGCGCAACAAGGCCTATATCGATGCCGCCCACAAGCTAGGCATCTGGCTCGCCCAACAGCACCACACGCTGCTCTACGGGGGCAGCAACCTAGGGCTGATGGGAATTGTCAGCGGTGCCGCCCTTGCCGAGGGCGGCACCGTGGTGGGTGTCATCCCCACACTCTTCAGCGAAGAGGTCATCCTCTCGCAGCCCGTCACCCAGCTGGTGCGTGTCGCCTCGCTGGCGGAGCGCAAGGCCTACCTCCTTGCGCACAGCGACGCCTTCATCGCCCTGCCGGGCGGAATAGGCACCCTCGACGAAGTTTCCGAGGTGATGGTCGCCAACCAGCTAGGGCAGATGCACAAACCCATGGTGCTACTCAACATAGAGGGCTACTACGATGCCTTCTTCCAGCAGTTGGAGCGCTTCAACTCCGATGGGCTGATGCGCAGCAGCGGCGGCCTGATAAGCATAGATAGGATTGATGAGATAAGTGATGGGGGTTTATGGGGTTAATAGGCTTAATGGGCTTAATGGGCAGAACCGCCCACCAACCCCATTAACCCCACCAACCCCATCAACCCCACCAACCCCATTAACCCCATAAAACCCCACCCCCCCATGCTAAGCAAGAGCAAATACATCCGAGGCCTGCAGTGCGAACGCGCCCTCTGGCTCGACATCCGCCACCCCGAGCTGGCGCACTATCCTGCCGCCACGCTGGCGCGTTTCCGTCAGGGGCGTGACTTCGAGCGAAGCTTCAAGGAGACCTTCCCCCACGGCATCGACATCAGCAGCCGCCTACGAGGGCGCATTGGGCAGTATCCCGTGCTCACTGCACAGCTACTATCACAGCCGGGCGAAGTGGTTCTTTTTGAGGCCGGTTTCGTCTACGACGGCGTGCTGGTGCTTGCCGACGTGCTACACAAGCAGGCCGACGGCAACGTCACCGTCTACGAAGTCAAGGACAGCCCTCACGTCAGCGACACCTTCCGCCACGACGTGGCCGTGCAGCACTACGTCATCGCCCACGCCCTGCCCAGTGTCGTGCAGGCCGACCTCTTCTGCTCCCTGCCGGAACTACGGCACTTCTACCTGCTGCACCGCGACGACGCGGGCAACTTCGTTCCAGAGGACTTGACTGCTTATGCACAAAACCAGTGGGACACTACAGCACAACACATTGCCCGCTTCAAGCAGGTGGCGGCACTCGCCGACGAACCCACCACACCCATGTCCGACCACTGCC
>JAEEGL010007640.1_pt1 | contig 11110 bp, 7 predicted proteins | sample 9134231 | NCBI WGS metagenome assembly JAEEGL01 (sample SAMN16246548, study PRJNA631951) | gut metagenome | biome: gut microbiome; feature: rumen; material: fiber-attached | host: Bos | place: Iran: Karaj | collected 2018-10
AAATTATACAATTTTCTGTCAAAAAAGTTTTGAAACACCATATCAATTTTATTATTATTTCTCATATATGTTTGATAAATTTATGAATGAATATTATTATCATAGTGAATCTTTATTAATGGCAAAATTTGGTATTTTATATGCAAAATATATTTTAAATGATCCATATATGGTTTTCGCATATGAATTGAAATTTTATAGATTAGTATTTAATATTTGTGTTAATGATCAAAATAATAAAGTTTCTAAAGAATTATTTGAAAAAATGGCTGAGTTAATTGAAGATAAACAAAAATTAACTACTGATATTGTTCAAAAAAAAAGAGATGATTTAAGACAATATTCAATTGATTTAAATACTAAAACTGAAGATTCATTTATGCCAACTGGAATTGAAAATATTGATGCAGTTATTAAATATGCTGATGATTTAAAATCACATATTTCTTGGATTGAACTTGGAAGAGAATATTTCAATACTGGATTCTTTAATTTCAGTAAGGAATTTTGTACTGAAGCAATTTTTCATTCTTTAGTACTTAAAGAAAAAGATTGTTTTATTGATGCCAATATAATTTTAGCAAATGTTAATTTTATTGAAAGTGATTTTGAATCTTGTACAAAATTATTTTTAAAAATTCAAAATATAAATCAAGAACCTGATATTTTATTTAGAGTAGTAAGAAAAATGTGTCAAATTTTTGATTATATGGGTAAATATGAAGAAATGATTAATTATTTATTAAATGTTATTGAATATTGTGATAATGTATATGAAAGGAAAATTAAAACTGATAAATTTTCTTCATCTCAAAGTATTTTTTATCAAATTTATACTTATGCTTTAATTAATATGGTAAGAGCTCGTGTTAAAAAATATAGTGAAAATATCAGAGCTAATGAATATAATATTATTAAAGAACAAAAATCTAGTATTAATGCAGTTTTAAAATACTTTGATACTGATATTTTCCCACGTTTAAAAACATTTAATAATATAATGGCAAAATCATCAATGAATATTTATATTATTTTTTCATTATATGATTTTATTGATATTACTTTGGAATGTATTACTAAAAATAATTTATTTGTTTATGTTAGTAAAGAAGAATTAAAAATAATTTGTGATATTTTTGAAAATTGTTTAAAAATATTAGAAGATATATCATCATATTTAAATAATCTTCAAACTTTCATTCCATTAAGAATAGATAACTCACTTATTTATATGCCAATTCATAGAATTTTAGCATTTTCAAAAATAGTTTATGCTAAAATAAATAATTTAATTGGAGAATTTAAAGCAAGAATTAAAAGAGAAAGTCATCAAAGTCAAAAATTATCATTAGATGATAAAGATATAGATAAAAAATTTGGTGAAGGTGTAAAATACAATCAAGAAGTAATAGATTATTTAAATGGTTTAACAAAACAAATTCATAAAATGAATGCAATAGATGCAAGAGATAATTTAGAAAATATGAATAGATATGAAAAATCAATATCTTTATTAGGTTCATGTGAAAGTTTAATACCAAAAATTTCAAGTGAATACTTATTATATTTTATAGAAAAAATTAATAGTTTTAGATTACAAAGTATGCATAATAAAGAATTAAAAAAAATTTGGAAAATTGAAACATTAGAAAAAGTAAATAAATTACAAAATCCTCCTGAAGATGAAGATAATGGTGATGACACATCTGAAAATAAAAAAGATCCTGAAAAAGATAAAATAGTAATTCAAAAATTCCATCAAAATACAATTAATTTAATATCAGATTTTGAAAAATTAATATTAGATAATGAAAATAAAGAATATGATGATATTATAAAAAATCATCCAAAAGAATTAATGAAATATTATTTTTGTGTATTGGAAACTTCAGGATATTTAAATATAGAATTAGCATTTAAAGCATTAGTTGATTATCAAAATTGTGCAGTTAAAAAATATTTTAATGAAGATGTTATTAAAAGATATGTTAATCCAAAAAGTAGAGATTGGTCAACTTTTGCTTTATATAATAAATCATTAACTTCATTTTCTTTTGATTGTGATTTTGGTGATATTTACAGAACTGCATCTTTACCTGAATCAATATCTAATTATAGGAATTATATTAATGAAATTCCATATTATAAAAATGCAAATGAAAATTTCTATAATTCTTGGAATACTGATGTTAAAGACTTTTTACCTAGTAATTCTGCTTATTTCATTTTCCAAATGACAGAAGATAAAACTCTTTTATATATTGGTTTAATGACTATTAAAGATGATAGACAAGTATCATATTATATTAAAAGAATAGTATTAAATAGAGAAATAAATCAAAAAATTGATGATATGATTCAAACAATAAAAACATTAAAACATATATTAATAAAAACAGTTATAGTAACAGATGAAGAAATGGAAAAATTATTTTTAGAACAAAATGATAAAATAAACAAAATATTATTTGACTTAGAAAATAATTTAACACAAGAAATAAAAGATGCATTCAAAGATATAAATGATATAATAAATCCAGTAATATTAGAAACAGAAGAAGAATCAAAACCAAATCCAAAAGATAAAAAAGCCCCAGCAAAAAAACCAGCAGCAGATAAAGGTAAAAAAGATGCTAAAAAAACCGAAAGTTCAGATATTCCCTTACCAACAAGTGGTTTAGAACAAATAACATTCTTAATTGATCATAGATTATATGATTTACCAATAGAATCCTTATCATTCTTCAATAAAATACCATATAAATCAAATGACTTTTCCTTAAATGTAAATATAATGAGATTAAAAACATCAGGATTCACATCTGGATCATCATCAGTTTCTCTACCTGGAACAGTTCGTTATTATTTAGATTATTCAAATGAAATGAAATTAAAATATGATATTAAAAATATAATTACTGAAAATATGGCTTCTGGAGGTAGTGGTGGTGGTAAAAAAGATAAAGATGCTCCTGTAGTTTCAGCATTAGAAGGTGTAATATCATATGAACATAAACCATCAATTCCAGAATTACAAAAATTATATATGAATAGTAATACTTTTATCTTTACTAGTCAAACTGCTTTATTATATCAATTTCCATTTGAAATTTTTGATACTAGTCGATATAGTAAATGTCGTGTTGGATTAATATTTGATAGAATATCAAATACTAAGAATTATGTTGATCAAAATAGTTTAATACCAAAAACTTTTAATTTTAATTATCAACCTTTAGATACTATTGCTATGATGACTATTAGTGGTGTTGCCAGTATTGTTACTACTAAATGGTCTGTTAATTATAATGAAATTAGTGAATTGATGAATGATATTGTTGAAGGTAGTATACAGAAAGGGGATAATATGTCATTTAGTATTAATAAATATAGAGAACCTAAAAGAGTTGCTATTGAGAAAAAAGAAGAAGAAACTGTTGAAGAAGATGATAAAAATAAGAAAGATAATAAAAAAGCTAATCCTAAAGATAAAGCTAAAGTTACTAAGGAAACTATTGTTTTGGATGAGACTAATAGTATTGAAGTTAAGAAAAATAATGTTTTTAAAACTGCTCCTATTATTTATGGATTAAATAATGTGAAATTGGTTTGAAAATTCTAATATAATTTTTAAGTTTCAATTAAATTTTTTTTTAAAATGAATATTTATTTATAATATTGGTTAATTAATTAATTTTTTATGTGTAAATTAAAATTTAATTTTTATTATTAATTTTTCAAAATAAAAATAAATAAAAAATTGGATAATGTCAAGTAATGAAGATATTTTAAACAAAGGAAATAATGAAATATTTGGAAAATTTATGAATTTGAATAAAAAACAATATTATTTAGCTTCAGTAGATGAAAATGTAGATATTTTACAAAAAAAACAAATAAATGATTTAACAAATATATTAATAGGATTAAAAAGTGAATATGATAGTTTAATATTAGAAAGAAGAAAAATAGAAAAAGAAAGAGATAGTATTGAAAAGCAAATATATTCAATTAATACTATTGATATGAAAACAAAAAAAAAAAGTGAAGAGGCAAGTATGAGAAATGATAATATTAAAGAAGCAATTAAGGAAAATAAAAAAACTTTAAGAGAAGAATTGTTTAATACAAAAACATTAAATTCAATGATCCAAAAATTAAAAATTGATATTGAAGGTAAAGTAAAAGAAATGAATATAAATGAAGAAAAAAATAATAAATTAAAATTAAAAATTGAAAAAGAAAAATTACATGAAAATGAAATAAGGGAAAAATATAATCAAATATATAATAAAATAACCCAACAAAAAAAGAAAAATAACTATCAAAAAAATGAATATGATCTTCAATTAGGTTATTATAAAACAATAATAGAAAATAAATGGATGTTTTTAAATTCTGCTGATGATAGATATAAAAGACAAAAACAAATTGCACATGAAGCAAAAAATTCAGGTAATGATAAAGAAGAAAATAATAAAAGACATATTCTTCATTTATTATATTTATTAGATAATTTTCTTAATAAGAAAATGACAAAAGTATTAAATGAAAATATTGAATTAGAAGAAGCATTTAGAAAAATTAAATTATTTTCTGGAACTTCGAATTTAAAATTAATGGTTGATAAAATTATTCAAAAGGATAAATATTTTAATTATACAATTAATAAAGTAATTAATCAAGAAAATGAAAAAAAAGAAATTGAAAAAAGGATTAAAAAATTAATTGATAAATTAACTGAATTAAAAAGTACAATTGTTATTAATGAAAATATTAATAATAAAGAAATAAATCCAGTTAAAACATTAGATATTGAAGATAAAAATTTGAATATTAATTTAATTAATGAGGAAGAAGAATTAACAAGAAAATATATTGAAAATCAAGATATTTTTTCAAAAGTTTCATTAAAATATGAACAAGTAATAAATAACATTAAAAAATTATGTGGAAAAATTTCAGAAAAATCAATGGTTTCGGATGACAATTCAGCATTAAATATAAATTCAGATAATTCTTTTGTACAACATTCATTAATGAATCATACTAATGAAATAAATAATGAAGATTATTTTATTAATTCATATAATGATTATTTAATTGAATCTGAAAAAACCATTGATATACTTTTCTTATGTCAGAGTAAACAAAAATTTATAAATATGTTAAAGGAAAAAGAAATTGAAGATAATTTAAAAAAAGTGAAAAAAAGTTTAAGTAAATCAATTGATAAAAATATTATGAAAAATATTTCAAGTAAAAAATATTCAGAAATGGAGGAAATGGAATTTGTAAATGATGATAAAATTGAAGAAAATGAAGAAAAAATTCAACAACAAATATATAATCAATATATGAATTCACAGAAAAGGAAAATAGAGTTATTCATCAAAAATGAAAAAGAAAAAAGATAATATACTGATTTAATAAACATTTTTAATATCTTTTATTTTTTTGATTTATATAATAAAATTATTGTTTTTAAATTATAAATTAGATATAATTATACTTTTAATTATTCTATTTTTTCACTTTTTGAGTATATTTTTGAACTAATAAATTAGGAGGTAAAATATTATCTAACATTTCTTGACTATTTTTACTAGGAATATAATCTTTTTTCATTTTATCAAATGTACCCATATTATCTATTAAATTTTCAAAATTTTTATAAAAAACATTATTTTTAAAATCTAAATTATCTAATTTAATTTGAGAATAAATTTGTTTTAAATCATTTGATAATATTTTATCAACATCATTTATTTCCATATATTCATATTTTTTTGTCATTTCTGTTTTCTCATCCATTGTCTTATTTTGAAATTCATTTAAATTATTATTATAATGATTTCTATAAGTTTTACTAATATATGAGTTAGAATTATTATTATCTTCATTTATTTTTTCTTCATTTAATTTTTTATGTCTTTTTTTAGTTCTTTTATATGAATTTGTATTAGGTTCATTTAAAATCATTTCTTGTTTTTTTTCTTCTGTTTTTATCCTATTTCTTCTTATTAAAGAAGTAGGTGATGATGTTGATTCTTGAATTAAGTTCATTAATTTATCATCTTTTTTTAATTCAGTATCTTTAAGATATAAGTTTCTTCTATATTTATTTCTATAAGTTGATGTTTTTGGTTCGTTATGTTCTTCTGAATTATTTTCTTCTTTGATTGGTTCAGATATTTTGCTTCTTACATAATTTCTCATTTTAATTTTTTAAAAAAAATTTAAAAAAATAAGAAAATTAAATAATAAATTCTACATGAAATAAAAAATAAAGAATTAATTAATTTTTTTATAAAATATTCAATGTCATCCTATGTTGGTTTAAATAAAAAAAGTTTGAAATTAAAAAATATTACATTTATGTCTCCTCTTACTCATACCAAATTAAATATGACAAATTTATTATCTGAAACACAAAAAATAATGAAAACAAATAATGATAGTAGTAGTAATAATCATCAATATTTCAAACCAAACCAAAATTTAACAAATTATAAAAATAATATGACTGAAATGTATAAAAGTTATTCATCAAATAGACAAAATAATTATTTATTTTCAAATCAAAATTCACAAAGAAGAAATAATAATTTTGAAAAAAATATTTATATTAAAAATACAAAATCACCAATTAATTCTAATATTTTAACTTTTTCACAATTTTCAAATATAAATAATTCAAATTCAAATCAATCAAAAAAGAATATAAATTTTTCATATACACCAACTTACTCATCTAAAAGTTATTTAAGAAAAGGAAATTCAAATAATATAAAAAATTATAGAAATAAAAGAAATACTTTTACAGAAAATGAATATTTATTTAATTCAAGTAATAATTCATCATCAAATCCTTTAAGAAATTCATTTAATTCCCAAAAATATAAATTTAATAACATATTTAAAAATGAATTTAGAAATAGAGATAATTCAACACATTCAGCATCAAGTGAACAATTAAATAATCCTTTAACACAATCAACTTCTTCTGTAAATAATATTAAAGTGATTTATAATCAATTATATAAAAGAGTAAAAGAAGAAAAATCACCAAATATTCCTCGTACTAATATAATTATAAAAGATAAAAGATTAATTAATGCAAATAGTATTAATTCAAATGAACAATTTGTTTCTACTCAAAGTTCAATAAATAAAAAAATTTCTAAGTCTATTAATTCTAATTCTAATGTAAGTAATGAAAATGAAATTCATAATATTAAAAGTATTGACACTCCTGAAGAATTACATTTTTTTTATATTAATATTTTACAAAATGGAAAAGAAGTTGAAGGAAAATTTGAAGTATCATCGTCTATAAATAATTGATATAAAATTTTTTGTATATGTTATAAAAGTTTTTTCAGAAAGATAATATTATTAATTTTTATAAAAATAAAATAAACATTTAAATAAAATATTTTATTAGATAAAAAATGAATGTAACTAAAGACTTTTATGATTATGTTTCAAATATTAAAACAGATATAAAACCTTTTTCTTTTAAATGTGAAAAATATTCACCAATGCATAAATGTATAAGATTACTTAAACAAATTAATGAAGCTGATAATAATATAAATCAAATAACATCAATGTCAAAAAAAAGTAGTGCATTTAATGATCATCATTTAAAATTTTCATCAGCATCATCAAATATTCAAAGAAAATTAATAGAAATTGATAATGAAATGAAAATGTTAAAAAATAAAGACATAAAGAATACTCCTTTAAATAAATATGAAAAATTTACAATAAATAATACCTTAGATATATTAAATTTAAGAACTGGCCAATTAACATATAATTTTAAGAAATTTTTAGTAAAACAAAGTGAATTAATTCAAAAAGTAGAAAAGAGAAAAACAAAATTATCTCGTTCAAGAACAACAACATCAAATTATAATGAATTTGTAAATTCAAATGAGAATAATAAAAATGATGAAAATGATGTTTTATTAAATGTAAATAATACTCAAATTCAAGAAAAAAAACAAAGTAAATATTATGAAAATAGATTAGAAGAAGTTAAGGCAATAGAAAAAACAATGAGTACTGTATCAACAATGATGAAAAGAATAGGAGAAATGGTTTATGGACAAGGATTAATGATTGAAAGTATTAGTAGAAATACTGAAATTGCATATGAAAATGTTGAAAAAGGTTCTCAGGAAGTTAAAAAAATTTTAGATAATGTAAAAGGAAATAGGAAATTATTACTTAAAATATTTTTAATTATTATATTTGCTAGTGTTATTTATATTTTATTTCTTGCTTAAATTATATAAATTTTTATATTTTTATTATTTTATATATTGTATTAATTTATTATTATAAGTATAATAAATTAATGTCAGATGAAGAAATGAGACAAATTAGTGAAAAAGAATATAATGAATTAATTCAAGAAAGAGAAAGGTTAAAAATTGAAAATGAAAAATTAGGAATTGAAAAAGAAAAAGCTGAATTAGAAATTCAGAAAGTAGAATTAAATTTTCAAAAACTTAAAATTGATTATGATAAATTACTTACAGAAAAAAATAAATTAGAAAATGAATTACATGATACATTAATAAATAATAAAAATGAAATAGATAAATTTAAAAGTGAATTAATATCTCATAAAAATTTAAATGAAAAAATGTTAACAGAAAAAATAAATTTAATAAATGAATATAAAGCCTTACAAAAAGAAAATGAAAAATTAAAAACAGAAAATTCAAATAATATATTGCCAAAAAAAGTAAATAATAAAAGTTCAAATGTAGTAAATAATTATAATTCTACTAATAATCATTCAAATGATGCAGAAATAATAAGATTAAAAAATGAAATTCAAAATTACAAATTACAAAACCTTCAAAAAGATGAAATTATCAAAAATTTAAAAGAAGAAAAAGAAGAAAATGAGAAAGATAAAGGAGAAGATTTAGAATTTTATAAAAAGTCATATGAAGAACAAAAATTTAGAGTAAATGAAGAACATAAATTAATTAGTGAATCTTTATATAAACTTGCAGTTCATTTTATGAGTTTAAAAGATGATTTACAAAAAAAAATAAATAATAATAATAATAAATAAACTTTTATTTTAAATATATATATTATTTTTAAATAAATATTATTTAATTATAAATTATTTATTTATAATTTAATGTTTTTATTTAATTTAATTTATTTAAAAAAAATATTTAATAATCATCAGATAAAAGTTGAATTGAATACAATTCATTATGTAAAATTTTAACAGCCTTATTAAATTCAATTGGTTTATCAAATAAGTTATTATTTTCATTTTCAGAATTATCTTTTATATTAAAATCAATTTTTGATTGATTGCAATTATTAATTTTAGTACTAAAACTATTTTTTAAATATACTTTTTCATAATAATCATTTTTATCAATATCTATATAGTTTTTAATATTTATATTATTATTTTTATTTTTAACAATTAAATTATTACTACTTTTACTTCTTGGTAAAATTTTTTGACTATTAGAATGACTTGTATAATCATATTTTAAATCATATTTCTTTGGTTTATTATTCCAAACATAACCTGAACCAGGAGTCAATCTTTGAATTTTTTTCTTTAATTCTTCCATTTCTCTTTTTTTCTCAAGTCTTTTAATATATTGATTATATGATTCAGGATCTTCTAATAATTTACTTGTTTTATAATAGATTTTTGATTTGTTTAAATAATCATTATTATTTATTTCTGGAGTGAATATACATTCTTTCATATTTTTTTCTATAAGTGAATTTGATAAATAATTTATTTTATTTTGTTTTTTTGTATCCCAAGCTTTTTGTCTTTGAAATAAGTTTAGAGAATGAAAAAAATTATCATTTTTTGAATTATCATTATTCATAATTGAAAAACTATGATTGAAACTCAAATTTTTATTTATTTTTGGACTAAAAGTACATTCACTAATTAAATCTTCATCATCTTTTTTTCTTTTTTCTTCAATTTGTTTATTTAATTTATTTTGTCTAACTTTATTTAAATTATATAATTTAATCCATCTTTTTTCCCTTGATGAATTATTATTCTTTTTTAATATATAAAAATTTTCTGAAGAAATCCCTCTTCTAAATTCACCAATATAATCTTTTCTATTATTTAATAAAGATGAATTACTATTTTGAAAATGTCTCATTTTTAATTTATGAATAAATAAAATTTGAATAATTTTTATTTTAAAAAAATAATTTTTTTATATAAATATACCTATGATTTCTATATATTAAAAATCATAAATGTCAAATTCTTATGTTAATGTGGAAGAATCAAATAAAAAGAATGAATTAAATATTTTATTAAATTCACCAATTATTCCAAAAAAAATACAAGAAATTATACCTTCCCCTTTATTCTTAAGTAAAAATAGGAATTTTTCAAAAGATAAATTTATTTTAGATGATGATAATGAAAAAGATAGTGAAGATGAAAAAGATGAACTTTCAATTTCAATTAATGATTCAGATAATGAAAATAATTCAACTGATGAAGATGATTCTTTAGAACAAATTGGAGATGATAATAAAACTGAAGGTAAAATATTTTGTATTCTTGATTTATTGAAGGAAATATCAAGAGAAAAATATAATTAAGTTTTTCCAATTATAATTGTTTATTTCTTATTTATGTTTTTCTCTATTAATTTTATATATTTTTGAGTTTTATTATTGAATTTTAAAATGTTTTATTTTATTAATCCAATATTATTGTTTTTAAAAAAAGGCGGTTTTAGGTTATATATAAATATTTATAGGGTGATTATATAGATAATATATATCTTAATTATTATTTTAAAATTTTTTCATTTTTCAATAATTTTATATATTTTTTAAAATGATATTAGTTTTATTTAATTTTGAATTTTACAAATTTTGTAAGAAGTTTATTTTAAATTGATGTTCAAAATAATTAATAAATAATAATTATTATTAAATTAATTATAAATTATTTATTTTAAAAAGATTAATAATTATTTTTAAATATTATTTATTTCTTTTTATCTCATTAAAAGTATGGGAATATTAATTAAATTTTTAATCTTTTATCTTATAAAACAAGTAA
>JAEEGL010429834.1_pt1 | contig 11110 bp, 11 predicted proteins | sample 9134231 | NCBI WGS metagenome assembly JAEEGL01 (sample SAMN16246548, study PRJNA631951) | gut metagenome | biome: gut microbiome; feature: rumen; material: fiber-attached | host: Bos | place: Iran: Karaj | collected 2018-10
CTTGAAATAGTCGCCGAAACTCCAGTTGCCCAGCATCTCGAACATCGTGTGGTGGCGCCCGTCATGGCCCACCGCCTCCAGGTCGTTATGCTTTCCGCTTACCCTCAGGCACTTCTGGCTGTCGGTGGCCCGGGGGAACTTGGGCGCGGCATTGCCCAGGAAAATATCCTTGAACTGGTTCATTCCCGCGTTGGTGAACATCAGGGTGGGGTCATTCTTGATCACCATCGGCGCGCTGGGCACCACCGTATGTCCCTTGGACGCGAAGAAGTCCAGGTATTTCTGTCGAATCTCTTTTGCAGTCATCATACTTGAATCCAATAATATCCTGCAAATATACGGATTATTATGCGGATTTTCAAGCGAGCGGGATGGCCTTGCGCCAGCGGAGGGTGAGGTAGAGGGCGCGGACCGCGAGATGGGTGAAGTAAGCGGCCATAAGAAGGTGGATGGCGAAGGTCTCCGGAACGGTCCCGTAGACGGTCCGGAGGATGACGATCCCGGCGAACCACACGGTGAAGAAGCCCACGACGCACCAGACGGTGGAGTTCCTGAGGTCCTTTGAAGCGGTCGCCCCCGTGAAGATGCCGTCCCACGTGAAGGCGGGGCAGCCGATGACGGGCATCAAGAGCAGCCAGGGGATGAATTCCCGCCCGGCCTCCACGACCCCGGGATCGGAAGTCATCAGACGAAGGAGCGGGACGCCGCCCATCCCGTACACGAGAAAGAACAGGACTGTCACGCCCAGGCTCCATACGAATGTTTCGCGGATCGTGGACCGGACCCCGTCCCGGGATCCTTCTCCGATGAACCGGCCCGTGAGCGCTTCCCCGGCGTAGGCGAAACCGTCCGTGAAGTAGCTGAAAATCATCAGTAGTTTCATCAGAATGGCCCCGACGGCGAGCATCATGTCCCCGTACCGGGCCGATATCATCGTGAAACCGATGTACACGGCGATCATGCACACGCTCCGCAGGAACAGGTCGCGGTTGAGGACGAAGAATTCCCGGAAACCTGCCGTATGTCCGGCCTGTTTCGCGTGCTTGAGTACCCATCCGTACCGGATCCGTACCGCAAGCGAAGCGTAGATGAACCCCGTCCACTGGGCGATGAGGGTGCCGAAGGCGATGCCCTTGAATCCCAGGGCCGGAAGGCCGGCAAAGCCGAAGGCCAGGCCGATGGACAGGAGGATGTTCACCGCATTCACAAGAAGGTCGCAGACCATGGGCCGGACCGTATCCTGCATGCCGATGAACCAGCCTTTGAAGGCGAACAGCGAAAGGGTGGCCGGTGCCGCCCAGATCCGGATGTAAAAGTATTGGGTAGCAAGGGTTTGCACTTCCGGCGTGCATTTCACGAGCAGGAACGCCACCTGCACGACGACCCATTGCAGGGCGACCAGCGCGAGGCCGGAACCCAGTGCGATGCCCAGCGCCCGTTTCAGGGTGACCGCCATGTCGCCGGCGGCTTCCTCCGCCCCGCTCCGCCACCTTCCGTAGGCCTGGGCCGTGAGGCCGCCGGTGCCGCCCCGGAGGAATCCGAAGTTCCAGTACAGCATGTCGAAGAGCATCGTGCCGATGGAGATGCCGCCGATGAGGGCTGCGGCGCCGAGGCCGCCGGAGGTGCCCAGGTGCCCGGCCACGGCGATGTCCACCATGCCCACCAGAGGCACCGTGATGTTCGCGAGGATGCTCGGCACGGCGAGCCGGAGGATGTCCCGGTGCAGGTTCATCGGAACTTCTTGTCTTCCTCCAGCATGCTCAGGTAGGAGGCGTAGCGTTCAGGAGAGATGTCGCCCGCGTCCACGGCGGCCTTCACGGCGCAGCCGGGTTCGTGGGTGTGCGTACAGGGCGTGAACCGGCAGCCGGCCGAGGCCTTGAGCATTTCGGGGAAGTATTTGCCGATTTCCTCCCTCTCCAGGTCCACCAGTCCGAAGCCCCGGAGACCGGGGGAGTCGATGACGAAGCCGCCCGAAGCCAGGGGGTACATCTCGTACAGGGAGGTCGTGTGCTTGCCCTGGAGATGGACTTCCGAAATCTGGCCGACCTTGGGATCCAGCGACGGGTCCAGCGCCTTGATCAGGGACGATTTCCCGACGCCCGATTCGCCGGAAAAGAGGTTCACCTTTCCGTCGCAGGCGGCCCGGAGCGCGTCTATCCCTTCGCTTGTAACGACCGATGTTTCAAGAACTTGATATCCGGCCCCCTCATAGATGGCATGGAAGGCGTCCACCTGTTCCCGGGCGATGTCCCGGTACAAGTCCGTCTTCGCAAGGACGATGGTGGCGGGAATGCCGTAAACCCCGCAGGTGACGAGGATCCGGTCCAGGAAAGGGAGCTTGATTTCCGGAAAATAGAGCGAAACGACGAGCCAGGCGCGGTCCACGTTCGCGGCAATGATATGGGCCTCGCGGGAAAGGTTCGCGGACCGCCGGATGACATAGTTCTGCCGGGGGAGGATTTCCGTGATGACGGCGGTGTCTTCTCCGTCCGGAATCTCGTACCGGACCCGGTCGCCCACGGCCACCGGATTGGTGATCCGGCCGGCTTTCAGCCGGATGCGTCCGCGGAGCACGGCGGGGAAGGGAGTCCATGCCGGAAGGGCGGAAAGTTCGTACCGGCTTCCCGCATTTTTCACGACCGTCGCTTCACCTTGTGTCATTCGTCGCCTTTTTTCAACTGTTCGTACCGCAAAGATAAGGGTTTGTTTTGGAATACCGCCCCTATTCTTTATTTTTGCTTCAACGACTGAAACTGATAACGCCATGAATATCCGCATCATCATCCAGTACCATACCGCCTGGGGGGAATCCCTCGTCCTTCGTGTCGGAAAGAAACGCTATCCCATGGAATCCGCCTTTGGCGGGGAATGGCAGAAAGAGTTGACCGGCAGGAACATCCACGACGGGGATGAATATACGTTCGAAGTGGTCCGGGAAGGGAGTGTCGTCCGCCGCGAATGGCGCGGCCACCGTTTCCATGCGACCGCCGCGGGGGACCGCCTGGTGGTCCGCGACCGCTGGACCGACCGGCCGGAGGATTCGGCCTTCTATTCGGCCGCTTTCAGCGACGTCATCTTCCGCCGTCCCGACGGTGCCTCCTTCCGGCATCCGCGTACGTCGGCGCCAGGCGTGGGGAATGTGGCTTTCTCGGTGGCCGTCCCGGAGGTCCGTACCGGTGAGACCCTGGCCCTTGCGGGCAGCGGCCCGCTCGGCGACTGGAAGGAATTCCACCTGATGGATGACGGATCCTTCCCGTACTGGCGTATCGTCCTGGACATCCACGAACCCTTTGAATACAAGTTCGTTATCGTGGATACGGAAACCCGTGAACCCAAGGTGTGGGAAGAGGGGCCGAACCATTTCTTCGCCGAGGTCCCGGCCGCCGGCAGCGCCCTGGAAGTGGCGGACCTGCATACGGTGTTCCGGACCCTGCCCTGGCGGGGCGCCGGCGTCGCCGTTCCGGTGTTCTCCCTCCGGACGGAAGACAGTTTCGGCGTGGGCGAGTTCAACGACATCAAGAAACTCGCCGACTGGGCCGTCGCCGCGGGGCAGAGTGTCATTCAGCTCCTTCCGATCAACGACACCACGATGACTCACACCTGGCAGGATTCCTATCCGTACAACGCCGTGAGTTCCTTCGCCCTGCATCCGCAGTTCATCCACCTGCCCGCCGCGGGCGTCCGGAGGGATGCGAAGTACAAGGCCCTGAAGGCGGAACTCGAAGCCCTTCCGAAGGTGGATTACGAAAAGGTCAATGCGGCCAAGACCGCCCTGCTCCGGAAAGTATATGAGCGGGACGGGGAGAAAGTGATGCACACCCCCGGCTATGTATCGTTCGTCACGGCCAATGCCGAATGGCTGATGCCGTATGCCGCTTTCTCGGTTCTCCGCGACCTGAACGGCACCTGCGATTTCTCCACCTGGGGTGAGTTTGCCGTGTACAATGCCCGCAAGGTGGACGCTTTTGCCGCGGAACATGCGGCCGAGGTGAATTTCTACTGCTGGGAGCAGTATCTGCTGGACGCCCAGCTCCGCGAGGCCGTGGACTATGCGCACCGCCGGGGCGTCGCCATCAAGGGCGACCTGCCCATCGGCGTAAGCCGCCTCAGCGCGGATGCCTGGCAGCACCCCGACCTCTTCCACATGGACAGCCAGGCCGGCGCACCGCCGGACGCTTTCGCCGCCGACGGGCAGAACTGGGGCTTCCCCACGTACAACTGGGAGCGGATGGAGAAGGACGGCTTTGCCTGGTGGAAGGAACGGATGCGCAAGATGGCGGAGTATTTCGACGCTTTCCGCATCGACCATATCCTGGGCTTCTTCCGCATCTGGGAGATTCCTTCCCAGTACAAGAGCGGCCTGATGGGCCATTTCAACCCGGCCTTGCCGTACAGCGGCGAGGAGCTCCGGAACATGGGCTTCAATCCGGTGACGACGGGCGATACGAACGTTCTCTTCGTGGAGGATCCCCGTCGGAAGGACTGGTGGCACCCGCGCATCTCTTCCCAGTTCACCGAGGCGTACGCGCAGCTTCCGGAGTGGCTGAAAGACCGCTACAACGAGCTGTACAACGATTTCTTCTACCGTCGGCACAACCAGTTCTGGAAGGAATCGGCCTATAAGAAACTGCCCGCCCTGGTCCGGAGTACCGGTATGCTTTGCTGCGGCGAGGACCTGGGGATGATTCCGGACAGCGTGCCCGAGACGATGGCGGACCTGAACATCCTGAGCCTGGAAATCCAGCGGATGCCCAAGGACCCGCACGACGATTTCGCCGACCCGGCCCGTTATCCGTATTCCTGCGTCTGCGCGACCGGTACCCACGACACCGCCCCGCTGCGGGCCTGGTGGGAGGAGGACCGCGCCCTCACGCAGAAATACTACAATGTGATGCTCCACTGCGGCGGAGACGCGCCGTATTACTGCGAACCCTGGGTGGCCGACCTGATCATCGGTGCGCACCTCAAATCGCCTGCGATGCTGGCCATCCTGCCTTTGCAGGACTGGCTCGCCACCGACGGGGAGGTCCGCTACGGCGGCGACCCGGCGGACGAACGGATCAACGTCCCGGCCATCCCGCGTTATTATTGGCGCTACCGGATGCACTGCACCCTGGAATCGCTCATCGGGAACGAAGGCCTTGACGCCCGCCTCCGCGAAATGGTGGAGGCCGCGGGCCGCAACCGGTAGGGGTCATGGCGAAGGAGAACGATTGGAAAGCCCGTCTGGGCGTGGTCTATTCCACGAATCCCGACTTCCGGTACGAAACGGAGGCCGAAGCGGAGGCCGAGACGCTTCCGCCCGGGAAACAGCGGCTGCTCGTTACCATCGACCGCCGCAACCGGGGCGGGAAACAGGTCACGCTGGTGACCGGATTCGTGGGTACGGCCGACGACTTGAAAGAGCTGGGAAAGACGCTCAAGACGCGCTGCGGCGTGGGAGGGTCGGCCAAGGACGGAGAGATCACCGTCCAGGGCGACTTCCGCGACAAGGTGGTCGCGCTCCTGAAGGAAATGGGTTATAACGCGAAACGGGGGAACTGATGCTGGACGATCCCTTCAAATCGGGACAGCTGCTGCTGCCGGATACTCCGCCCGAGGCCTTGGAAACCGCGGCGGAAGGGATTCCGTACCTGGCCACCATCGGCGTGGTGGTGTCCGTCCTGCTGTTCCTGCTGGTCCTCAGGAGTTTCCTGAGCGTGCTGCCTTATCTGGCCGACAGCATCCTGCGCGCCCGGGGCAGCGCCGTGCTGGAGAACAGCGTGCGGGTGAGCCGCGACCGGAACCTGGTGGCCCTGGTGTTCGTGATTCCGGCCATCCTGCTCATGTTCCGGTACCGGCTGTACGATCCCGCCTTCCTGCAGGGGATGAGCCCCGACATGCGGCTTCTGGTCATCGCCGGCGTTTTCGCCGGCTACCTGTTGCTGCGCGCCCTGCTTTCGCGCTGGGCCCGCCCGAGGCGGCGGTACGACGATTACCAGATGGCCTACCGGGCCGGCTTCACGTTCTTCATCCTGCTCATGCTCCTGGCGCTCGCGACCGTGGGCATCCTGTATGTCCTGGGGGCATCGGACTTGATTGTCAAGTCGTTCCTGCTGGCTGAAGCCGGCATCGTATATCTGCTTTATTTGTTCCGCCGGGGACAAATTTTATCGCTATCTTGCAATCCTTTGACAACTTTTTTGTACCTTTGCGGCCTTGAACTTTTGCCGACCGCGGCGCTGGTCGTCACGGCAATGGTCCTGTAGGTTAGTGAAGTTATAGATTATGCTTGTCAAGAACATCCTGATATCCCAGAACACGCCCCGTGTACTTACTCAGTACCAGGCGATTACGGAGAAATACGGCGTTCAGTTCGAATTCCGTCCCTTCTTCCTGATCGAGCCGCTCACCTCGCGGGAGTTCCGCGCCCAGCGGATCAACATCCTCGATTACACCGCCATCGTGTTCTCCTCCCGCCACGCCATCGATGCGTTTTTCTCCCTGGCCGAGGAACTCCGCTGCAAGATTCCCGAGACGATGAAGTACTTCTGCACGACGGAAGCCGTTGCGATGTACCTGCAGAAGCATATCGTCTATCGCAAGCGCAAGATCTTCTACGGAACCGGGACTCCCGACAGCGTCGTCGCGCTCATCGGCCCCAAGCACAAGGGGGAGAAGTTCCTGATCACGACTTCCGATTCGTCCAACAACGATGCGCTCGCCCGCCTGTTCGACGCGCAGAAGCTGGACTACGCTACCGGCGTGTTCGTGAAGTCCGTGAGCCAGGACCTCGCCGGGCTGGACCTTCACGCCTACGACATGGTCGTCCTGTACAACCCGTCCGATGTCAAGTCCCTCTACGAGAACTTCCCGGAGTTCCAGCAGGGCGACATCAAGTTCGTCTCCTACGGCCGTTCCATCGTGAAGGCGATGGAGGAGGCCGGTCTCACCATCGAAGTCAAGGCTCCGTCCCCCGAGGTCCCCTCTGTGGCCCGCGCCATCGAGCTCTACCTCGAAAGCCTGCAGTAGGCCCGTGGCGGCCACCCTTCCGAAGTCCGAGCGGCTCTGCGGCAAGACGGCCATTGCAGGGCTGATGGACCATGGCCGGGGCGGCGTCGAAGGTTGCCTGCGCTACCGGTTCCTTCTCCGGACCGCCCGGGCCGGCGAGGACGCGCCCGCGGTCTCCCGCTTCCTGGTTTCCGTTCCCAAGCGCAGTTTCAAGCGCGCCGTGAAACGGAACCTCCTCAAGCGCCGCATCCGCGAGGCGTACCGTCTTCAGAAACAGCTCCTTCCGGTCCCCGTGGACGTGATGTTCGTATACCTTCCCCGCGAAGTGCTCCCTTCTGCCGATATTTTCGCATCCATGACCGCGGCCCTTGCGGCGATAGCCGCTTCTGTCGGTGGCGGACAAACGACTGAATCCCAGTGATTTAAATGGTGTTTCCCTGTGTTTTTCGACACAGGGGATACCTACTTAAGTGATTGATAACGTGTAATTTAGGTGCCACAGCATGAAAAACGGCTGGCTGAAGAACATATTGATCTTCCCCTTCGTGCTCCTGATCAAGTTCTATCAGGCGTGCATCAGTCCTTTTACCCCGCCGGCCTGCCGGTTCACCCCCACGTGTTCCCAGTACGCCCTCGAGGCATTCCGAAAGCATGGTCCGTTCAAGGGCCTCTATCTCGCCGTCCGCCGCATCCTCCGCTGCCACCCCTGGGGCGGAAGCGGCTATGATCCTGTTCCGTAATGCCCAGGAAAGAAAAGGTGCAGGAGATGTTCGACAACATCGCACCGACCTACGACAAACTCAACCACGTCCTGTCGATGAATGTCGACAAGTTGTGGCGTCGTCACGCATTGAAGGAGATCGTGGACGGCACGCCGCAGCGGATCCTGGACGTCGCGTGCGGGACGGGGGATTCCACCGTGTCCATTGCGAAAGCGGCCGCGGAAGGGTCGAGGGTGACGGGCGCCGACATCTCCGAAGGGATGATGGCGCTCGTGCCGGACAAGGCCCGGAAGGCCGGCGTGGCGGACCGAATCGACCTGCAAGTCGCTGATGGCGAAAACCTTCCTTTCGGGGACGGGACGTTTGACCGCGTCACCTGCGCCTTCGGCATCCGCAATTTCGAGCACAAGGAGAAGGGCTTGGAAGAATTCCTGCGCGTCCTCAAACCGGGCGGCCGGGCGGTCATCCTGGAATTGTCCGTTCCCCAGAACCGCCTGATCCGGTGGGCCTACGACCTGTACTTCCTGCACCTCCTTCCCCGGATCGGCGGCGCCCTATCGGGCGACCGGGCGGCCTACCGGTACCTCCCCGCATCGGTCCACAATTTCCCTTCGCCCAAGGACTTCTGTGCGATGATGGCAGCCGTCGGCTTCACCGCCGTCCGCTGCCGCACCTTTACCTTCGGCCTGTGCCGGATGTTCGTCGGGGAGCAGTAGTCGTCACTTTATCGTTCCATCAACAGAAGCATGGACTTTGACCGGCCATGCGTGCCATATTTTTTTGCGATGCCTTTTATCATGACCTTCTGACGATGAGATAAAATGGGATGGTTATCCAGCGAGATCAGGCCGGAGGAAAGCACTCCATAGGGTCGCGTGGCGGAAAGCCGTGTCGGATGAAGGATTTTTATCATCATATACGGGGACTTGGGACCGACAAGGTCTGGAATGACAACTTGCTGCTGGTGTTGTAAATAGGGGACTCGTTGGAGTTTCATCGGTGGCAGAGGAAGTTTCCAAAGACTAAAAGAAGAAGAATAGACAGATAGAATCTCTTCCCGACTGTCGTTGATTTGACTCAGGAGTTGTTTGGCCATGACAAAAAGGGTATTCGCTTCTGTGGTCCTGACATTCTCACATAAGCGTAAGACTTCTTCCAGATGAACCTTAGCCTTCTTTTTGTTTCCTGTCAGAATTAACAGTGCCGCAAAGGAATAGAGCAATTTCGCAGTCTCCATCCGGGCCGAGGGATTAAGAGTCTTCATCGCAGCTTGAATCGCCTCTTCCAAGTTTTTCATACTCTCAGTTTCCCAGTTGGACTTTTTCTTGTAAAGAATCCGCTGGTTGCCGGAAACGCGTATCAAAATAAACTGTTTAAGGATTCTATCCTCCGTTTCTTTCAAGATAATCTGAGCCTTTTTCAACAGGGCAAGGCTGTCCGTCACTGAGGGATAGACTTTTACAAATACAGGACTTTTCCCTTCCGACAAATACTTTTCATAATCCCCGGATTCGATTACGGAGTAGTCGCGGTTCCGATAGCGGAATAGTTTGCATCCGGTTTCCTTCCTGCGCGGAATCTCCACCAGCAATTCTTTACGGATATCCGTCCTGCTCTTTTTCGCCTTTCTGTCCAGGGTCAGTTTATGGGTGGCGGCGTAGGCATCGCAGATGGACTCCAGCGTCTTTTGCATCCGGAGACGGGCGGCATGATAAAGGGTTTCGTCATGAAGCAGACTGTCCGGTATTGCCAGTTCCTTTTTTGTTGCCTTATCCAACCCGACCAACGCTTCAACCATGTCCCTGTACGACGCGCCCTCATTATTTCCATAGGGCGTTCCATCCGCATGGGTACGAAGCAGGCGGTCCACGATTCTCACGCGGACCGCCGCTTCGTTTTTGTATCTGTTATTATCCATTTTTCTGAGATGTCGTAGGTCAATGAAAGCCAGACTAAATACTAGAAAACTTAAAACGCCGTTTTAATTCGCTTGTAAACAGGTTTGTAGTTTTGAATATCGAACGGTTCCGGTAAAATACCTCTATAATCTGTAATATCAATTAGACCGTCTTTATTTATTACAAATACTTGCGGAACAGTTGCTATACTTGTATCAAGCTGTGTATTGACTCTTAACTCTGACTTCCTGCTAAAGCATTCGAATTTTGGGGATAGATACAACGTATCCTTATTGATAATCCATTGTCCAAAGATACTTTCATCTATACTGGGGGCATATATCTCAAAAGTATGGGGGTGTGTCCTTAAAATAATATAGGTAGGACAAGTCTCGCCGCTCCAATTATTCGAATAGATTGCCATGAATGTTGAAAGTGTCTTTTTTTGTGCAGTACATGAAATAACGAATAAACAACTCAATAAGGCTAAGATTTGTTTCATTATAACGTTCTCCTTGCATAATAAGTTATACCGTTTACTCTAAATGCAGATTTGGTCCTATTTGCTAATTTTTGAAGCTCAATAGGATTCTCAAGAATAATAGGAGGTAATTGCGTCGCATCCATCGGCCCACTTTGTAGATCTTTATAAAGCCGGGGTAGAGAGGAAACGCGCCGCCCTCCAAATAAGGATCCTCTTAAATATGCCGCCATTTCATCTGTTTTATCGTAAAACGGGATGCCATTTGTCATGTAACCAGAGCTAAGAGAGCCTGTCTCGAACTGGTATGCATGTTTAAGCTCGTGAGCTAGTGTTCCCAGACTACCATCACCTAAAGCTATCTCAAAATGACCGTTATCAAAATTAAATAAAGACTTACTTCTATATTCCCCTGTTCCAGATAAAGGGCCGTCGATATTTATGGAATTATCCCTTCTTATATCATATGTTTGATCAGATATTGCTAAAAGTGCGATTTCCATTCGTGCCATTTCCAAGTCGGAACTATTATTCTGGAGAGTACTTATCTGTTTTTGAAGCTTTTTCTTTGTTTTATTAGAAATACCTCCCGAATTAATCCTTTCCTGTTTCTTCGCTATCTTCTTGTCGTTATTTGCTTGGCGATTATCAATATCCTGAAGCAATCGATCGACATGTTTCCAGGATCTCACAGTAAAAATCATCCCCGAAGGATCAATATATCGCATCGGATTCCCCGCGCAATACGCATACGGACTGATTGAGTAGTATTTCTCGCACAGCGGATCCATTGTCGTGAAGGATGCTGCACCAGAGGGGGTGTAATACCTTGCGGAGAAGTCGTACAACGACAGGTCGGCGTCCCATTCCTTAGCGCTGTACATGTATCGCGAAGCGGCGTCCGTGCCGGCCGTGGAGGAGGGAAGCGTTCCCGCTGAAGTCAGGACCGGAAGCACTTCCTCGCCGTACGGGTCGTAGTGGTTCGTGCGCAGGATCGTGCCCGTTCCGTCCGTGACCGC
>JAEEGL011018302.1_pt1 | contig 11110 bp, 8 predicted proteins | sample 9134231 | NCBI WGS metagenome assembly JAEEGL01 (sample SAMN16246548, study PRJNA631951) | gut metagenome | biome: gut microbiome; feature: rumen; material: fiber-attached | host: Bos | place: Iran: Karaj | collected 2018-10
CGGGGGCTCCACTACCGGCGGCTCCACCGGCGGCGGCTCCAATGGCGGCGGCTCCAACGGCGGCGGCTCTAATGGCGGCGGCTCTACTGGCGGCGGCTCCAATGGCGGCGGCTCCAACGGCGGCGGCTCCAACGGCGGAGGCTCTAACGGCGGAGGCTCCAACGGCGGCGGCACCAACGGCGGAGGCTCCAACGGCGGAGGCTCCAATGGCGGAGGCTCCAATGACAGCGGCTCCAATGGCGGCGGCTTCAATGACGACGGCACTAGCGGCGGCCCCAGCGACGGCAGCTACCCGAGCGGCGGCTACGCGAGTGGCGGTTACGCGAGCGGCGGCAACTCCGGCGGCTATGCGAGCGGCGGCAACTCCGGCGGCTACCCGAGCGTCGGTTATGCGAGCGGCGGCAACTCCGGCGGCTATGCGAGCGGCGGCAACTCCGGCGGCTATGCGAGCGGCGGTAACTCCGGCGGCTACGCGAGCGGCGGCAACAGCTAATTCCGCTCATCCGTTTCAAAAACAGCGCAAAAGCGCCTGTCCAATACCGATTGGACAGGCGCTTTTTTCTTTCCGCGCTTTCGGGCGTTTCGCCGCGCGGCGATCCCTGTAAATTGCCTCCGATCGGGGAAACTCGTTTGTTCTCCGTTGGTTCTGTATGTTATAATAAATTATACGGTTTTTTGCGCGGTTCCTGCCGCGCACTTTTCCGGCATCTGCATCATTCATTTTTCATTGGTCTGTACAAAAGCGGCGCGAAGGAGGAAAGAAAATGACAAAGAAACAGAACGGCTCTCTCGTAAAATACGGCGCGGGTATATTGGTGCTCCTTCTTCTTCTGGCGATCGTCTCCGGCTGTACCGGCAGGGATTACAAGGAAGCGGCGGAGCTTTTTGCCGCAGGAAGCTACACCGACGCGGAAGAAGCGTTTACCAAGATCGCCGAATACAAGGATTCGCAGCAGCTCTCCATCGCCAGCCGCGTATACCAGTACCTCGAACAGGGAAAGTATGCGGACGCAGCAAGACTTTACGGCCAAATCAGCGAATACGAGCCCGAGGATGAGGACGTTCAGGCCGCGCTCAAGAGCGCACAGGAAAAATACTATCAGAAGGCGAGCAAGCTGCTTCTTGCGAACGACCCGAAAAACGCGGCGTACATCCTGCGCTGCCTCGGAAATTACGAGGATTCAAAGTCCCTTTCGGGTTACTGCGAGGGACTTTCTCTGATAGATGACGGCAATCTCGATGCGGCGGCGGCGAAGTTTGAAGCGTTAGGCGATTTTCAGGACGCCGCGCAGCGGGCGGACGTCTGCCGCAAGTACACGCAGGCCGTGGCGCTTTACGAAAAGGGCGACGATGAAAGCCTGACGGAAGCGTCGAAGCTCCTCGCCGACGTGGGCGATTTTATGGACGCCACCGAAATAGCGGCGGAATGCGACAAGGAGCTGGCGTACCGGTCGGCGCGAAAGCTGGCTGACGGCGGAAATTACGCCGAGGCGTACACGGTGCTCTTCGATTACATGGAAAGCGACGACGCCGACATTCAGGCGCTGATCGAGGAATGCGAGAATGAACTCAGCTACGCCGAAGCGGAAGAGCTCCTCGCCGCGGGAAACTATTATCAGGCGTACAAGGCGTTCGGCGCGCTCGGCAGCTTCAAGGACGCGAAAGAAAAGGCGCAGAGCTGCATACAGGAGCTGCCCGCCAACGGCGTGACGTACCGAAATCCCGACCATAAGTCCACCGCCGTGAAATTCACCATCGACAACAAGGGCTTTAAGAACACCTACATCAAACTCTACAACGCAAACGAGGAGCTGATCGTCTGCGGGTTCATCAAGGCAAACGAGAAGGCGACCCTGCGCGTGCCGGCGGGAACGTACCACATGAATCAGGCCTACGGCGACAACTGGTTCGGCGAAGAGGACATGTTCGGCGACGAAGGAAGATACTGGAAATGCAAGGTCGGCAACGCCTACGAGTTCACGCTCCGAAACGGGTACAGCTACACCATGTCGGCGGGCGGCGGCGGCGATTCGGTGTCCAACGAATCCATAGGCGCCGGCTCGTTCTGATCCGGCAAAAAAGCGCCGCTCCGGCGTTTGCTCCGAAAAAACAGGTAAGCGCCGCAGTTCACGGCGAAACATCAAAAAGCACATGCAGCCTCCGAAAGGAGGCTGCTTTTTTTTGCAAAAATTCCCGCGCAGCGGGCACTGTATCGATTGTTTCTCCCTTTTGCCGTTCGACAATACCGAATATTTGTGATTCGGTATTGTCGAATCGTAATTCGGTATTATATAATGCTCACATTGCATTTGTCACGATCAAAGCAGGGAGGGCGATACCTATGCGTGGAAAAAAAATAGACGGATTTCCGTCAAGAGAGCAGGCGCTGAAAGATTTTTTCGCCGCCTGGCAGCCGAATGATTCAATCGAATATGTGCCGCTTTGCGAATCGGAAGGGCGTATCACGGCGCAAGCGCTGGTAAGCAAGGTCACTCTGCCGGTATACCGTTCCTCCGCATGCGACGGCATAGCGGTACGCTCTTCTGATTTTTCCGGCGGGTTTCCCGATTACCGCGATTGGAAAATAGGACGGGACTTTGCACGCGCCGATACCGGCGACGATTTTGCCGACGCGTTCGACGCCGTCATCATGATCGAAGAGGTCGATTTGACTGAAGACGGCGGCGTCGGCTACATCAGTCCGGACATCCGCGTACAGGCCGGAACCAATGTCGAGCCGGCCGGCGGCACGATCAAAGAGGGCGACCTCCTCGTCGGCGCGGGGATATCGATTCGCCCGCAGGACATGGCGGCCATGGCGCTCGGCGGGGTGGATATGGTCCCCGTGTGGCGCAGGCCGAAGGTCGCCTTTCTCCCCACCGGCAGCGAGCTCGTTCCTCCGGGCATCAGACCCGCAAGAGGACAGAACATTGACACGAACAGCCTCTTCGTCCGCCGTTCCCTTCTCCATATGGGCGCGGAGCCTATTCTCTTCCCCATTACGCCGGACGATCCCGCGCTCCTAAAAGAGCGGCTCGTAAGAGCGCTCGAAATGGCCGATCTCGTCATTCTGAACGCGGGCACGGCCAAGGGCGACGAGGACTTCAGCTTCCGCCTCCTCGGCGAAAACGGGATGCTCATCCACCATTACATCGCCATGGCGCCCGGGCGCCCGATGGCGCTGGCCGTCGCCAACGGAAAACCCGTCATCAACCTTCCCGGCCCGTCCCTTGCCGCGCTGAACGGCATGAACTGGTGCGTGCAGGCGGCGGTAAACCTGTGGCTGCACCGACCCAATCAGAAAAAACCGCGCGTAAAGGGCGTGCTGATGGAGGACATCTCCTCCACGCCGCACATGGCGATTCTCTGCATGATGAACGTCGCAGAGGAGAACGGGACGTACTTCATTTACCCCGTATCGATGAGCGACCACAATTCCGCCGAGCTCCTCACCGCCGACGCGATCTACGTCAGCGAGATCGGGGAAAGCACGCGCGCGAAAGGCGAAATGATCGAGGTGGAGCTGATGCGCGGCCTCGAATACTTATCCGACAACAGAGGCTGAAATATGAGCGAAGATTGGACGGACACCGGTAAAGAGTACGATTTTATCCGATACGCGGACGGGCCTTTTTCGCCCATCTACGACGTCATAGCGGAAGACGCGCTCCAAGCGACCGGAAGCTTCGACGGCGTAATGGTCGACCTCGGGTGCGGCGCGGGGCATCTCGGGCGGGCCGTCATGCGAAAGACGGCGCACACGGGCGTATTTGTCGACATCAACGCGCAGGCGATCGCTTACGCCAAGGAGCGCGCCGAACGCGACGGATTGACCGAACGCTGCGCCTTCCTGTGCACGGATGTTGAAACGACGGGGCTTCCCGACGGTTATGCGAACCTGATCGTGAGCCGCAGCTCGTGGCAGTTCTGGACAGACCTTACGCATGCGTTCACGGAGATCTGGCGCATCCTCGCGCCGGGCGGACAGGCGTATATCGGCGGCGGCTGCGGCAACGACGCGCTCTTTGCCGTCATCATCGAACAGATGAAGACCGTCGACCCCGCGTGGGAAACCTGGCGCAGGCAAAATCATCCCGAATCGAACATTCTGCGGCTCGAAGCCGTTCTCGATGCGCTGGGTTACCCCTATGAAACGCTCGGCGACAACGGAGGAAAAGGGAAATGGGTAGTCGTAAGAAAGCCGAAGTAATACAGATAGAAACCGGCAATCGCTGGCAGAATTTCTTCGCCAAGCGCTGGTACCTGCTGTTTATTCTGCCCATCGTGGCCTTTATTGTTTCGTTTCCCATGGGGAAATATCCCATATCGATTCCGGACATGTTCCACACGATTTGGTACCACATTTTCGATCCCTCCAAAATCATGGACGTGAACCTGGAAACGACGATCTTCAACATCCGTCTGCCGCGCATCTTCGCCGCGCTCCTGATCGGAGGCGGGCTTTCCGTCTCCGGCGCATCGTATCAGGGCATGTTCAAAAACCCCATGGTATCGCCGGACATCCTCGGCGCGACTTCGGGTGCGGCGTTCTGCGCCTGCGTTTCCATGCTGCTGGGCGCGCCTCTGTGGGTGACGCAGGTTGTCAGCTTTTTAGGCGGTATCGCCGCCGTTGCCGTGGCAACCGGCGCGACAAAGCGTTTAAGCCGCAGTCCGATTCTCGGGCTCGTGCTCGGCGGGATCATGGTCGGCACGCTCTGCGAGGCGGGCACTTCCGCCGTCAAACTCCTTGCGGACGCGGACGACAAGCTTCCCCAGATCACGTTCTGGCTGATGGGCGGGCTCAACAAGCTCAACCTGATGCGTCTTGTCAGCCTGCTCATACCGATGTTCCTCGGCTTTTTCATACTGATGCGCATGCGCTGGCAGCTTAACGTCCTATCCTTCGGCGAGGACGAAGCGCGAAGTCTGGGCATCAAGACCACGAACACCCGCCGCCTGATCATCCTCGCGTCCACGCTGATCACCGCTTCGACGGTATCCGTCTGCGGGATGGTCGGCTGGGTCGGCTTAATCATCCCGCACGTTGCGCGCGCCGTGGTCGGCGCAAACTTCCGGAAGCTGATTCCGGCCAGCGCGCTGATCGGCGCGGCTTTCCTCGTGCTGGTGGACGACGTCGCGCGATGCGCCTTCAGCATCGAACTCCCGATCGGCATATTGACGTCGTTCCTCGGCGTGCCCTTCTTCTTCTTCATATTCAGCCGAAGAGCGAAGGGAGGCGACGACATTGCTTGACGTCAACAACGTTTCTTTCGACTACGGCCGCAATCCGGTGCTCAACGACATCACGTTTCACATGGAGCAGGGCGAATTTGTAAGCGTCCTCGGCGCGAACGGCTGCGGCAAGACGACTTTGATGCGCACGATCATGGGCTTTCTGAAGCCGAATACAGGCGAAATCCTCTTTGAAGGAGAGGACACGCAGAAAATGTCCCCCCGCGACCTTGCGAAGCGGATCGCGTACATCCCGCAGGCGCACACGCCGCCCTTTGCGTTTACCGTCTGGGACGTTGTGCTGATGGGGCGAACGCCGCACCTCAAGAGCAACAGCCGCCCCACGTCGGAGGATAAAGAAATCGCCAGAGAGGCGATCGCCTCCCTCGGCCTAAGCAGCATGGCGGAGCGCGTCTACACGCATCTGAGCGGCGGGCAAAGGCAGCTGGTCATCATCGCGCGGGCGCTCGCGCAGCAGCCGGCGCTGCTGATTATGGACGAGCCAACCTCGAGCCTCGATTACGGCAACCAGTATCTGGTGCTCGAGCACGTCCGAAACCTCGCGCACAAAGGGATGGCCGTGCTCATGGTGACGCACGACCCCGCGCACGCCGTATTCTGTGCCGACAGGATCGTCGCCATAAAGAACGGACGAATCGTAAACGCCGGCGACGTCGCCAGCGTGATCTCCGAGCCGGTCATGACGAACATCTACAACATGGACATCAAGGTTCGGAACGTGGAGCTGAATGCCGACGAAGAATGCGTCGTCTGCATCCCCCGTCCCGCAAAAGAGGAACGGTCATAAAAAGCACTCGCTTTTTCATGATAACGAATTACGACAGGAGATGAAAACAAAATGAAATGCAATTTCAAGCGTATTCTTACACTTCTCGTTGCAGTACTGATGCTCGTCAGCCTCTTCGGCTGCACCGCGGCTGAAACGCAGACTCCTCCGGCTGCATCCGCAGCGCCGGCGCCGGCGGTTTCGACGGCTCCGGCAGGAAATACGGACGCGCCGCCCGCAACGGGAGCCGAGACCGTCGAGGTCGTCGACAACGCAGGCAGAACCATCACCGTACCCACGCCCGAGAATCTTAAGCGCGTGTATCCGGTAGCCACCGACAGCTTCGTGATGTACTACACGATCGCCGCCGACCTGATCGACGCAAGCTGCACGCAGTTCAGCGAAGACGACGCTCCTTACGTCGTTCCCAACGTCATCAACGTCCCCAGCTACGGCACGCTCTCCGGCAGCAACGGCGTTCTCGATTACGAGGCCATCAAAGCCGGCGACGTCCAGCTCCTTCTCTACGGTTACAGCAATCTCGACCAGTCCGACATCGACTACTGCAACGAATTGCAGGAGCAGTTGGGCATTCCCGTCGCGATTGTCCACGAATCGTTTGACGGCATGCCGGAAGGCTACCGTCTGCTCGGCCAGCTCCTCGGGCGCGAGGAAAGGGCCGAAGAGCTGATCGCTTACTTCCAGGGCATCGTGAAAGAGGTGACGGATTTCGTCGCCACCATTCCCGAAGAAGACAGGATGACCCTCTATTACGCGGAAGGCGCTGACGGTCTCGCGACCGAGGCGGCCACTTCCCCCCGTTCGGTCGTGTTCAATACCGCGGGCGCGATCAATATCGCCACGGTGGAAGTGCTTTCGGGCTTCGGACAGTCCGGCGTATCCCTCGAACAGGTGCTCGCGTGGAATCCGGACGTCATCGTCGTTCAGGGATACAGCGGCGCTTACGACATCATCACCACGGACCCCGACTGGGCGAACATCACCGCGGTCAAGAACGGTATGGTCGTCACCATGCCCACTTCCCCGTTCAACTGGGCCGACCGTCCGCCGTCCGTCAACCGCTTCATCGGTCTGCTCTGGATGACGAAGGTTCTCTACGGCGACAGGTTCGACATCGATCTGGTCGCAAGGGCGATCGATTACTACAAGGTCGTTTACAGCGTTGACGTTTCCGAAGCGGACATGCAGGCGCTGCTGACGACCTCCATGCCGCAGGGCTAAACGATTTCAGGCGCAGAGCGCGCATAAAAGCCGTCACTCCGGCGATGGGAACGGGAACCCGTTCCCATCGCTTTTTTGCGGGTCGTTTTTTGCAGGCCGCTTTTCCCGCTCCCACCCGCGCCGTCCGCTTCAAATTTTCACCTTTATACGCAAAAATGTGCTATAATCTTTTTAACAGTCATAAAGAGGGTCAGTCAAATGCAGGATTTCATAAAAACCGTATCGGGCAACATCACGGAATTGAGAAAACAGCATAAAATGACGCAGGTGGAATTCGGCGCGAAGCTCAATTATTCGGATAAGTCCGTTTCCAAATGGGAGCGCGGCGATTCGCTTCCCGACCTCATCGTCCTCAAAACGATGGCGAACGTCTTTGACGTGCCCATCGAGTATTTCTTCTCCAAGCACGAAGAGAACCAAAAAATCCCCGCGGAAACGGGGTTCATTAAGGGCAACCGCATCGCCGTCGCGCTGCTTGGCGTGTGCTTTGTGTGGCTGGTTGCGTCCGTGATATACGTCTACACGCGAATCTACAACGGACTGAATTTGTGGACGTGCTTCGTCTGGGCCGTGCCCGCTTCGTTCTTTCTCCTCATCAGCGTATTCCGGAAGGCGTTCGGCAGGAACGTGCAGGTCTACTTCCGCTCCCTGTTCATCTGGACGCTCCTTGCATCCATATACGTGCAGTTCCTCGAATACAATCTGTGGATACTGTTCTTCATCGGCGTGCCTTTGCAGGCGATCGTCATATTGCTTGAAACCGTGCGCCGGCACCGGCAAAAAGAAACGCCCGCCTAAAGCGGACGTTTTTTGTTTCCGTTCGTTCACGACGCGCGCCGCAGTATTTCCACCGTGCCCGCCGCGCCGTTCACACGCAGCACGTCGCCGGTGTTGATGACGCGCGTAGCGTCCGTCACGTTCGCCACGAGCGGCAGCGAAAACTCCCGCGCCACCACCGCGCCGTGCGAGAGCGCCGCGCCGACCTCCGTGACGAGCGCGCCGATCATGCAATAGTACGGCGTCCAGCCCGCATCCGTAAAGCCCGCGACCATGATCTCGCCTGGCTTTAATTCGTTGGCGTCCGCGGCGGTCTTCACGACCCGCGCCGCGCCCTCGAAGATCCCGCGGCTGACGGGCGTGCCCGAAAGCGCGGATGCGTTTTTGTCCGCGCGCAGTTCCCTTACAGGTTCAGGACGGCCGAAATACAGTTCGCCGAACACGAGGCTCTGCTGTTCGGGGTAGAGGCGCCTTCTCGCCATGGCCTTTTTCGCGTACCCCGCGGCGCCGGAAAGGGCGAGATCGCCCAGTTCCTCGTGCGTGAGGAAGTACACGGCGTCTTCGTCGGGCAAAAGCCCCTCCGCCACCATGAGCTGCGCGAGCGCGCCGTAGGCCTTCTTAAACTTATACGTCACCTTCACCATGCGCGATTTCGTGTACTCTCTGACCCGCGCGCCGGTGCGCGAAAGGCCGATCATCGTCTGAAAGACCGCGCGGTCCTTTTTCGGGACGCGCGCAAGGAGCGCGGCGCGGTTCTCCTTCCAGCCGTTCGGGTCGGCGTCGCCGCGCGCGCCGCTATTCAGCACCAGAGAAAGCTGGCTGAAGAAGGTGTCCGGGTCGTCCGCAAGGGATTTTGAGCGCATCTCGCACTCGCATATGGCGCGGTGTCCGTGCCTGTCGACGAACGCCTTATAGAGGCTTTTCACCTTTTCGCCGCCGTTTTCGACGCATTGCCGCGCCTCTTCCGGCGTGTACGCGTCTTTCTTCGTCTCTTCCCTGACCGCGTCCGCGATTCGCTGCATGGAAGCGAGGATATCCGCGCTTTCGATGTTCGGGATGTTTTCGAGGCACGCGGCGACGGCCGCATGCTGCGCTTCGCGGCTGTCAAAATACGGCGCGAGCTGCAAATTGAGCGCGCCGGACATCATGCCGGAAAACGCCGACGTGATGTAATGGCAGTACATGACGTCCCGCAGGCTGTCCATGTGCGCATTGATTTCGCGCCACAGGGACAGGGAATCTGCGCAAGACGCGAAAGAAAGCTCCTCTGCGATACGGTTCGCCTTTTTGCAGGCTTTGCCCTTCGCCATGACGGAGGAAATATACAGAAGAAAATTGCGCGCGCGTATGAGCGCGGGGCTTTTCGGGATGTCGGGCGCCTGGGATTCCTCCAGCACGCGGCCGCAGATCGAAATATCGATGGAGCCCTTCGAGGAGAGCGCCATGGTTCTGTCCATCATGTAAAGGGGCGTAAGATCCCCGAAAAGGTGTCCGCCGATGCTGAAATAGCAGCTGTACGGCGGGATTTCCTCCATATCCTTATACGCCCTTGCATGCACGAGCAGCTTTCTCACGCCCCAGTCCAACCCCATCAGGCTGGTGGAGTGCGTCAGCGGCGTGATCGCGCCGGGCATCATTTCGGAGATGTTCGAGGTCGTCAGCACATGCCCCGTGAAATCCTGCGCCGCGTCAAATTCGCCGATGTCCGGCATGTCCTCGGTCGTTACGGGGCGAATCTGGAGCCAGAAAAGCTCCCCGTCTTCGGAGATCGCCCATTCCATGTCCGCGGTAAAGCCGAAAATCCTTTCCGCCGCGCGCGCGCCGGATGCGATTTCCGCGATCTGCGCGTCGGAAAGCAGCGACCCGCCGCGCTCGGTACGCTCGGGGAACACGCGGTATTCCTCCGCGCGCTTTTTGCCGGACACGAGTCCCTCGCCCCTGCCGCCGACGGCTTCAATCCGCAGATACGCGCCGCCCATGGGGTCTTTTGAAAAGCACACGCCCGCGCATTTCGGCTCGATCATGCGCTGCACGACCACCGTCATTCTCCCACCCGCGACGCCGAAGCTGTCGCGGTAGGCGGCGGCGCTGCCGGCGCTTAAAGAATCGAGGCAGGTCTTCACCGCCGCGCAAAATTCGTCCCGCGTCGAAACGCCGAGCACCGTCTCGTACTGTCCCGCGGCGGACGCGTCCGCCCCGTCCTCACCGGCGGCGGAGGAGCGCACGGCGACCGTGCCTATGCCGGCGTTCTGCCAATGATCCGCGGCGCGGGAAATGTCCTCCTCGCCGTCAATATCGAACAGCACGAACCCGCCCGGCACGTTGTAGCCCACGGTATATAGCTCCATGAGCCTTGCCGCCTTGCCGCCGACGAGCGGCTTAAGTTCCTCCGGTATTTCAAAGAGATCGAATATCTGCATTATTTTCCCCTCCAGCGCGTTTCGTCCCCGTTAAAGCTGAATTCTATTGTCCCCCGCGCGGGGCGTCCGTCGATCGTGAAGCGGCCTATTCCTTCCGAAAAATAGTACGAGCCGCCGTCAAAATGGTAGATCGCCTCCGCGTCGCGCACGGTCGAGACCGAAAACCGCTTGCCGCTCGTGAGCGTCACGTCGCTCTGCACGCGCCCGTCGCTGTGCCCCGCCTCGGCCATCTTGGTGCCGCAGGAGATTGCAGCAATGGTATCCACGCCGCCGAACATGGTGGTATAGCCCGTCCAGATTTCGGACACGGACGGATAGCCGACCATGCTGATGTTGAGGCATCCGCCGTTTTCGTCCGCCGCGAGTATCCAGAAATGGCGGTCCATGTACGACCAGCTGCGCGGCCCGAAGGAGTGATCGCGCGCGCCCATGAGTTTTAACGCGCGGGAAACGCCGTCAAGGGTAAGCGTGCCCTCCACGGCGCCGCACTGCTCGTAGTGCCGCTGGTTGTTCGCCGACATTTCCGAAAAGAGCTTTTTCGACCACTTTTCCGAGGCGACCGCGTGCGCCGTGGTGGACGGGTCGTTGTCGTAAAAGAAATCGAATATTTCCGTCGACGCCTCGAATACCGCTTCGAGGCTTGCGGAATACG
>JAEEGL011027860.1_pt1 | contig 11110 bp, 6 predicted proteins | sample 9134231 | NCBI WGS metagenome assembly JAEEGL01 (sample SAMN16246548, study PRJNA631951) | gut metagenome | biome: gut microbiome; feature: rumen; material: fiber-attached | host: Bos | place: Iran: Karaj | collected 2018-10
AACAACGACATTACCGGAGGTAACTCCGGAAGCCCGGTCCTTGACGCTGACGGCTGCCTTATCGGACTCGCTTTCGACGGCAACTGGGAGAGCATGTCAAGCGACGTGATGTTCGAACCCGACCTTCAGAGGTGTATCTGCGTTGACATCCGCTACGTCCTCTTCCTGATGGACAAACTCGGCGGAGCCGGACACCTCCTCAGTGAAATGAATCTCGTCAAATAAATGAACGAAAAAGAAATTAAAAGCTGGCTCCTGGAGGTGGTTCATCCCGCTAAAGGGAGCCAGAACATTATAGAACTTGGGATGGTGGATGCCATCTCTGTCGAAGGAAACAAGGTTACGGTAACCCTCGCCTTTCCCAAAAGGCGTGATCCCCTTACTGAGTATCTTGTCGGTGCCACCCGGGCCACAGTAATCCGCAATGCCCCTGAAGGTACCGAAGTGGAGGTCAAGGCGATCGTAAAGGAGGAAGCTCCAAAGAAAAAACCGGGTCTCGATCTCGGCCTTGAAGAGATAAACAATGTCCGCCACATCATAGGCATCGCATCCGGAAAGGGCGGCGTAGGAAAGTCCACAGTCGCTGTCAACCTGGCGGTAGCCCTCGCAAGGTTGGGGTACAGGGTAGGTTTGGCAGATGCCGACGTTTACGGTCCTTCCGTGCCTCTGATGACAGGAACGGAGAATGAGGTTCCCGGAGCCGAAGTGTCCGGAGAAGACAAGGAAGTCATACTCCCGATTGAGAAATACGGTGTCAAATGGATGTCCATCGGCTATTTCGCCGAACCTGGACAAGCCCTCATCTGGAGGGGCCCGATGGCCTGCAATGCCCTCAAGCAAATGATCCTCCAGGTTCGCTGGGGTGTCCTGGACTACCTTCTCATCGACATGCCCCCCGGAACGGGAGACATCCACATCTCGCTAGTAAATGACATCCCGATGGAAGGCGCCCTCATAGTAACAACGCCTCAACCTGTAGCCCTCTCAGATGTTGAGAAAGGAGTCAACATGTTCAGGAATGAACACGTCAACAGAAAGATCTTCGGCCTCGTTGAGAACATGGCATGGTTCACTCCGGAAGAACTCCCTGACAACAAGTATTTCATCTTTGGGAAAGACGGAGGACGAAAGATGGCAGAGAAATATGATATTCCGCTTCTCGGACAGATTCCGCTCGTTCAGGGCATAAGGGAAGGCGGAGACTCCGGAGAGCCATCCGCCCTTTCAACCCGTCCGGACGCCCTGGCGTTCCTGGACCTCGCCCGCTCCCTCGTGGAAGCGGCGGAAAAATAAGTCTATTTCCCCTTGGGGATAGGAATCTCAAACTCTGCGTAAACAGGATAATGGTCCGAAATGTATTTCGGGCCATATTTCTTGCTGTCAACCACCTCATAGGATTCGGCCTTTGCATTGCGCACCAGGATATGGTCAGGCCAGAGAGGTGAGTTCCCCGGCTTGCCGAGTCCGTTGAAAGATGCCCTTGTGTCAGGCTTCTTAAGAGAGTAATTGGAGTCCTTGACATAGGAAGACAAAGGTGACATCAACCTGTCTGAGGATGACATTTTGAAATCTCCTCCGGCAAAGACCACGGCATCGTCTCCGGCAATCTCCTTGACCTTGTCGGCCATGATTTCGGAGTTGGCCCTGAGGGTGGCTTCGTCCTCGTCGAACTGGGTGTTGAAACAGAAGAAAATCACACCGGACTTCTTGTAACGAAGCTTCACCCAGGTGATGTTTCGCAGCTCATTCAGCAAGAAAGAGCCATAGTCCAGGAGTTCGAACTTGTCGGCCCTGAACATTATGGGATTCTCGTTGTTACGAACCTCGGGATCAACCGTGCCAGGCTTGGCACTCCGATCCACCAGCATGTGCTTCTTGAATTCCTTCATCAGGTCCGCTTTATGATAGGCAAAGGCATCCTGAAGGAAGATGATGTCCGGATCGTATTTCTTTATGGCTTTCAGGCATCCTTTTTTTCTGGACGCCCAGCTGAAATCCCCAGCCTCATCGGTCTCCTTACCCCGAAGGTTGAACGACATCACGCTGAGGTCCTCGCTCTTGGCCCAGGCTGCGGCACCGGAGAAAAACAGTGCCATCATAGCCAGTGTGCAAAATATAATTCTTTTACTCATAATCATCTGGAAATCTTCGCAACCCAGCCTCCGCCGGGCGCCATGTGGATCTGTACCTTGCCGTCGATGGGCAGTTCCATAGTGGCCTTCTTATAGTCCTGGGCTGCCCTGTGAGCGTTGACTCCGTCCTGGAAAACGGTCATCTTGCCGCTTCCGATGAAACCAAGGTCAAGTACGAGGTCCCTGGCATCCCAGTTAGTCAGCGCTCCTACATACCAATCGTTACCCTTGCGCCTGGCGATGGCGACATATTCACCGATTTCGCCACAGACAGGAACCGTCTCATCCCAAGAAGTAGGGAAGGCGGCGATGAAGTCAGTACACTCCGGTTCCGCCATATAGTTGGAAGGAGAGTCACAGAGCATTGTCAAAGGGGCTTCGAAGATGGCATATTCAGCAAGCTGGCGGCAGCGGGTTCCCTGGCTCATCGGGGATGAGTTGTTGGGATAGGCCATCCCCTTCGTGCAGTTGACCATGGCTCCCTGCGTATAGTCCATCCTTCCGGCAGCCATCCTGACGAACGGAATAATCACATCATAGGTGACCTGGTCATATTCCCTGGCGCCCCATTTCATCTGCTCGAGTCCGGCAACCCCTTCGTAATTGATGATGTTGGGATAGGTCCTCTCAAGTCCGGAAGGCTTGAATGCTCCATGGAAGTCTACAAGCATGTGGTATTTGGCTGCGGTGGCGGCTACTTTCTCATAGAACTGCATGACCATCTGGTCATCCCTGTCCATGAAATCGACCTTGAATCCTTTGATGCCCATTGCGGAATAGTGCTTGAACACCCCTTCTATGTCCTTGTCCACTGCCTTGTAGCCAGCCCAGAGGATCAGGTCCACATTCTTTGATTTAGCGTAGTTGACAAGTTCCTCGAGATTGATCTCAGGCACTATCTGGAACAGGTCTGTCTTCTTGTTTACCGCCCATCCTTCATCAAGGATGACATATTCAATGCCGTGCTTCGATGCGAAGTCAATGTAGTACTTGTAGGTCTCGTTATTTACTCCGGATTTGAAATCTACACCGGTGATATTCCAGTCATTCCACCAATCCCAGGCAACCTTACCGGGCCTGACCCAGCTCCAATCGACATTTTTGTCGGCAGGCTTTGCCATCTGCCAGACGAGGTCGCAATTGGTAAGATCCTTCTCGTCTTCGAAGATTCCTAAGATCCTCCAAGGGAAACTCCTTCCGGCCTCCGCCTTGGCGATGTAATTCTCGCGGGACTTGACAATCCCCTGAAGCATATTGTGGCCTCCCAATTCGATGTCCTTAGGATAAGGGGCATTCACGCCCTTCAGGACTGTGCCACCCTTTCCGTTCAGGTACAGGCCGGGATAGTCCCTGAGGTCCGTTTCGGTAATTAGTACCTTGACTCCGTCAAAAGCATCCACTACAAGAGGGAGGAATGCCAGCCTGGTAGGACTCCAAGCTGAAAGCTTGATGTGCTCGTAATAATTCTCGAAAGAATTCTTGAACTGCTTTTCGAAGGAGTCCTGACCATCCCTAACGTAAGGAACCCATGCTGTCCAGTCCTCCGGGAAGTTGAATTCGGCCTTTTCTGATTCCACATTGAAAGATCCCTTCTTTGCAGTAGAGACAAACCGGTAGGCGACGGCATTGTCATAAGCACGGAACTCTATTGCGCAATCCTTGAAACTGATGGCAAGGCAGTTGAAGACATCGTCAACAGTAGCCTTCTTGTAGGCGACAGTTGGAATTGCCTTCTCAGCATTTTTCCAGGAATATGTCTTCTTGACCTTTCCCTCGCCGAACACGACACCGTTGTCAAGGACCATGGCTATTTCCGAAGGGGCAAGTACTACCTTGCCATCGAACTTGACTGAATATGATACCTTGTCACCAGCATTGATCTCTGCCTTGATCCTGCCGTCAGGCGAAGAAAGGGTGTAAGTCTTAGGTGCTGCAACCACCATCAAAGGCAGGCTGAAGATGGAAAAAACGACGCAAAACAGTATTCTCAATGACTTTTTCATGAGGTGTGGTTTTATACGCAAATTAATGACAGTTTGTAAAAATAATCATTTCTGATAAAATTGCGTAAATTTGCTTTTACAAAAACCAAGAAGATGGCTAAAGGCAAGGCACCTGAAGACACCCCGTTGATCAAACAGTTTTTCTCGGTAAAGGCACAGCACCCGGAAGCGGTCCTCCTTTACAGGGTAGGTGATTTCTATGAATCCTACTCGGATGACGCCGTGCTTGTCAGCAAGGTCCTTGGAATCATCCAGACCAAGAAATCCAACGGAGACAAAGGCTATGTTGAAATGGCTGGCTTCCCGCACCATGCCCTGGACAACTATCTTCCCAAACTGGTCCGCGCGGGTTACAAGGTTGCCGTCTGTGACCAGCTCGAAGATCCGAAATTTGCCAAAAAACTGGTCAAACGGGGGGTTACAGAGCTGGTTACCCCCGGAATAGCCTTCAACGAGCAGCTGCTCAACCAGAAGGAAAACAATTTCCTGGCCGGCCTGACCTTTGACAAGGATGAATGCGGAGCAGCCTTCCTGGATGTTTCTACCGGATCCTTCCAGGTAGCACAGGGATCCCTTGACTACATCGGAACCCTCCTGTCATCCCTGAACCCGAAGGAGATTGTCGTTCAAAGGGGTTATGACAAAGGTGTCCGCCAGAAATTCGGAGACAACCTCTACATCTCCACGGTGGAGGAATGGGCCTTTGTCCATGAGGCCGCGGTCGAGAGGCTCAAGAAGCAGTTCAATGTAGATTCCCTGAAGGGATTCGGTGTCGATCGCTATCCCCTTGGGGTATGTGCCGCAGGAGCCCTTATGGTTTATCTGGAACAGACCCAGCACACAGGGCTTGGAAACATCTGTTCGATTTCAAGGATAGACGGCGACAAGTTTGTCTGGATGGACAAGTTCACCATGCGGAACCTGGAGCTGTTCTCCTCTGCAGGAGGAGGCGAAGGGGTAAGCCTTGTCAATGTCATCGACAAGTGTTCTTCTCCTATGGGAGCCCGCCTTCTCAGGAATTGGCTTGCCATGCCGGTGATGGACATTCCGGAGCTGGAAAAACGTTACGACGTGGTTCAGCATTTCGTGGACTCACAGGAGGACCTTGACAGAATACGAGAGCATATCGGAGGCATAGGAGACCTTGAGAGGATTATTTCCCGTGCCGCTACAGGAAAGATCGTACCCCGCGAAGTAATGCAGCTTGGCCGTGGCCTCAAACTGATGGAACCGGTTGCAGCCCTATGCAAGGAAAAGGGCGTGGAAGCCCTGGACAAACTGGCCGGAGGCATGAAAGACTGCTCGAAGCTCCTTGAAAGGATATCCTCTACAATGGACCCGGAACCAGCTGCAGCCCTCGGTAAAGGTCCGGTCATCGGGCGTGGGGTAGATGCCGAACTGGACGAGCTCAGGGACATATCTTCGGGTGGCAAGGACTATCTCCTGAAACTTCAGCAGAGCGAGGCTGAAAGAACTGGGATCTCTTCACTCAAGATCAGCTACAACAACGTATTCGGCTACTACATAGAAGTCCGGAATACCTTCAAGGATCTGGTACCACCGGAATGGATCCGCAAGCAGACGCTTGTAAATGCAGAGCGGTATATTACGGAAGAACTCAAGGAGTATGAAGAAAAGATCCTGAGTGCCGAAGACCGGATCTACGCCATCGAGACAAGGATTTACGCCGAGCTTGTGGCGGAGATCCAGAAAAACATCCCTGCCATCCAGGCTAACTGCAGGATCGTTGCCCGACTCGATGTTCTCTCCGGTTTCGCTTCCCTGGCCATTTCCAACAAATACTGCAGGCCGGTTGTCACAAAGGAAAAAGCCATCACCATCAAGGGAGGAAGGCATCCTGTGATTGAAACCCTCATGCCACCCGGAGAAGAATACGTCCCAAATGATGTAGAGTTGGACGACAAGAAACAGCAGATAATAATCCTTACCGGTCCTAACATGGCCGGAAAGTCAGCCCTTCTCCGCCAGACCGCCCTCATAGTGCTGATGGCCCAGATAGGGTCATTCGTCCCAGCAGAGAGCGCCCGGATCGGTTACTGTGACAAGATATTCACAAGGGTAGGAGCTTCCGACAATATCTCACGCGGAGAGTCCACCTTCATGGTGGAGATGTTGGAGACTTCCATGATCCTCCACAACCTTTCTTCCCGATCCCTCGTGCTTCTTGATGAAATCGGCCGCGGCACTTCGACCTACGACGGAATGTCCATCGCCAGGGCAATCGTTGAATATATTCATGAATATGGGCACGGTGCAAAGACCCTTTTCGCCACCCACTACCATGAACTGAACGACCTTGAGGAGCTTTATCCCAGGGTAAAGAATTTCCACATAGCAGTAAAGGAGGTTGGGACCCAGGTCATTTTCCTGAGGAAACTCAGGGAAGGTGGAACCGCCCATAGTTTCGGAATACATGTAGCCCGTATGGCCGGCATGCCCAAAGAGGTTATCCAAAGTGCGGAGAACACACTTAAGGCTTTGGAAATGAATGATTCCGAGCATCTTGTCAGTGCCAAGAAGGGACAGATCAAGAAACCAGTCCAAACGAAGGCAGGTACACTCGAAAGCGACGGTTCCCTCCAGCTTTCATTCTTCCAGCTTGACGACCCTACACTGGAGTCGCTCCGCGACCAGCTCGCATCAGCCGACCTCAACAACATGACCCCCCTTCAAGCTTTCGACCTTCTCCGCTCCATGAAGGACGAGCTGGGTGTGTGATTAATTATTGCTATATTTATCAAGATGAAACGGGTCCTGATCATATCTTATTATTGGCCGCCGTCCGGCGGTTCCGGAGTCCAGAGATGGGTGAAATTCGCCAAATACCTTCCCGAAGAAGGTTGGCAACCTGTTATCTACACCCCCGAGAATCCGGAATTGACAGCCGTTGACAAGACCCTTTCCAGCGAAATCCCTCCCGAGGCCGAGATAATCAAGAGGCATATCACCGAACCTTACGGGATCTACCGCAAGCTCATGGGGAAAGGCAGTTCGACCGATTTGAAGACCTTGACTTCAGCAGGATCCTCTTCTGATGAAGTCAATCCGATCAACGGAGGCATGAAGTCATGGAAACAGAAATTATCGCTGTTCATTAGAGGCAATTTCTTCATTCCAGACCCGAGGATCCTCTGGCTGCATCCCTCCGTCCGTTTCCTGAAAGAGTACCTTAAAGGCCACCCTGTAGATGCTATAGTAACCACCGGTCCTCCTCAGAGTATGCATCTCATCGGCTTGAAACTGTCCAAGGCAACCGGGTTGCCCTGGATTGCCGACTTCCGGGATCCTTGGACGAAGATGTTCTATTTCAAACATCTGGGTCTTACCAGGAGATCTGAGGAAAAGCATCACCAATTGGAAAAAGAAGTACTGAACGGAGCTACCAGGATAATCGCGGTCTCTCCGATGGTCCAGAAGGATTTCCAGGCCATGACCTCCACTCCTGTGGAACTGATTACCAACGGCTTTGACGAAGAGGATTTCAACCGGGAATTCGAGTTGGATGAGTATTTCAACATTACCCACACTGGCCTTTTTGCTTCAGATGGAAATCCGGAAACTTTGTGGAAGGTACTTGCAGACAAATGCTCTTCGGACGAGGAATTCAAAAGATCCCTCAGAATAAGGCTGGTTGGAAAAACTGACAAGGAAATCATTGATTCCATCGTTTCAGCAGGACTCGGACAGAGCCTGAGGGATTTCGGTTACCAAAGCCATGAGGTTGCAGTCAGGGAACAGCTCAATGCCTCTGTGCTGATCCTTCCTCTCCGAAAGGAACCTGAATACGAAGCCGTCCTCCCAGGAAAACTCTTCGAATACCTCGCTTCCCGCAGACCCATCCTCGGTATCGGCCAGACAGAAGGTGCCATGGCAAAAGTTGTTCGTGAAACCGGCTCCGGAGTGGTCTATAACTGGGATGAAGAGAAAAAGATCAAGGCATGGATCGACCTGTGCTGGGATGAATTCAAAAATGATGAACTCAAGGACAACATGTCCGATATTTCCAAATACAGCCGCCGCAAGTTAACCAAAAGGCTTGCCAGCTTACTTAATGAACTGACACATGAATAAGACGGTCAAAAATATACTTGTCTATGCAGGCATAGTTGTTTTCTTCGTTGCCCTGGCATACGCTTTCGTTCCAGAAGTCCTGTCGGGAAAGATAGTCAACCAAAGCGATATTACCGGCTACAGAAGCATGGCCCATGAAAGCATTGAATGGAACAAGGACCATCCGGATGACCCTGCCAGGTGGACCGATGCCATGTTCGGAGGAATGCCCAACACCTCATTTATGCCTTCATCCCAAGGAGACTGGACCCAGCCGCTGTACAATCTTTTGATGACCGGAAAACGTCCTGCCAACTGGTTGTTCATATCCCTCCTGGGAGCCTTTCTGCTGATGCTTGTCTTGGGAATAGACAAGATTCTGGCTATCGGAGGAGCTATAGCCGTCACTTTCTGCTCGTACAATTTGCAGATAATCCAGGTCGGCCATAACACCAAGATGCAGGCAATAGCACTGCTGCCGTGGGTTTTGGCCGCCGTGATTTTTACTTACAAAAAAGCTTTGAAAGAAGACAAAGGCTGGAAAGGTTGGCTCCCTGGAACTGTTCTTGGGTCGGTTCTTTTCGGTCTTGCTCTTAGTTTCCAGATCAAAGCAAACCATCAGCAGATAACCTATTACCTGGCATTGATGATAGCTGTGTTCGTGATTGCTTTATTCATCAGCCTGTTCAGGAAAAAGAACTTGAAGTTGATGCTGGGCCGGTTCATGGCCGCATCAGCCTTGCTTCTGGTGTTAGGTCTGGCCGGAATAGGAACCAATGCCATCAAACTGGCTCCGCTCTACGAGTACACGAAATACACCATGCGAGGGGGATCGGAACTCTCGCATCCCACGGGAGGAGAAATCAATAACGAAGGACTCCAACTGGACTATGCAACATCCTGGTCTTACGGCTGGGAGGAGCTTCCCAACCTGATGATTCCCAACTTCAACGGAGGATCGTCAGCCGGTTCCATAAACCCGGATAAATCCGAGGTGGTGAAACTCTTCAAGCAGGCCGGCCAGGGCAATCCGACAGAAATCGCAAAGGCCCTTCCTTTCTACTGGGGTCCCCAGCCGTTCACGGCAGGACCGATGTACATGGGCGCAATTACGATATTCCTGTTCCTTCTTGGCCTCTTGCTCTACAAGGGAAAGGAAAAATGGTGGTTGCTGGCGGCCACTATCCTGGCGGTGTTCCTGGCTCTTGGAAGCCATATGATGTGGTTCACGAGATTTTTCTTTGAATATGTACCGATGTACAACAAGTTCAGGACAGTCTCCATGGCCCTCATCATTCTGCAATTCACCTTGCCGATGCTGGGCTTCCTGGTACTGGACAGAGTACTGAAGAATGAATATTCAAAGAAAGATTTCCTCCGTGCCGGATGGATAGCATTGGCTCTGACTGCCGGCTTCTGCCTGCTTTGCATCCTGGTCCCTGGTATCGCCGGCCCATTCTCCGGTGCATCAGATTCAAGGATGCAGGATGTGATAGTCGATGCCTTGAAGGAAGACAGGAAATACCTTCTCGTCAGCGACGCCCTCTGGTCGATGGTGCTCATCCTCCTTACCTTCGGACTCATCCTCTGGGCCTACAGCAAACCTAAAAAAGCCCCGAAATCCTACGCCTCGGATCCTCATATCGGAAATGCCAGGCGGATCGAGGCCATAGCGGGAATATGCCTCCTGATTCTCGTGAATATGTTCGCAGTCGGAAAAAGGTACCTCAACTCAGACAGTTTCACGACTCCCCGCCAGTTCGGCAGCCACTTCAACCAAAGGCCTGTGGACAAGTTGATCCTGGAAGACGCTTCTCCCTCCTACAGGGTAGCCGACCTTAGTGCGGACTTGTTCAACGACACCTTCAATTCTTACTGGCACAAGAGTATAGGCGGGTACAGTCCGGCAAAACTCCAGAGATATCAGGACCTTATCGAAAGGTATCTTACAAAGGAGATAATGTCTATAGGTTCTGCGGTTCAGGGTGCAGGGACGATTGAGGAAGCACAGGCTGCCCTGCCCGAATTGAAAATGCTTTCCGCACTCAACACAAAGTATCTGATCTTCGGTGGGGAAATGCCTCCCGTGGTCAATTCCAAGGCGTACGGAACGGCTTGGTTCGTGGACGGTTTCGTGGAAGCTGCTACCCCTGATGATGAAATCGGATTGATTGAATCCACCGATCTCAAGACGACGGCAATAGTAGGTGCTGATTTCTCGCCGGTCCCTGAGCTTGTCGAAGGGGTCGAAGGGACCGCGCGTGACACGGTTTACATGACCAGTTACAGTCCCAACGAAATTCACTACCACTATTTTGCCTCTTCCGAACGTCCCGCAGTCTTCAGCGAGGTATATTATCCAGACTGGAAATTGACGGTCGACGGGACTGAAGGATTGGAACTTTTCAGGACCGACTGGATCCTTCGCGGAGCCGTCCTCCCGGCAGGAGAGCATGACCTTGTAATGCGCTTCGAACCAAGAATATATTCAATCAGTGAGAAGGTTTCCAGGGCTTCTTCTGCAGTCCTTCTGGTACTCCTGATTATCGCCGGGGCCGGAATTGTCACAGGAAAGAAAAAGGAAGAAATCCAATAATCATTACTTTTATAATTTTCAACCATGGAAGAAAACATCAACAAGGAAGCCATCGATCCCAGGGATCTGAACGGCGACGGAAAAGTCACATTGAAAGAAAAGGTCCAGTACACTGCCAATCAGGCTGTGGACAAGGCAAAGGACGTCTATGCTGAGGCAAAGGAGAAGACCGTAGAGGTTGCCGGAAAGGTAGCTGACAAGGCCAAGGACGTTTATGCTGAAGCCAAGGAAAAGACCGTAGAAGTAGCTGGCAAGGTAGCCGACAAGGCTAAGGATGTCTATGCTGAAGTAAAGGAAAATGCTGCCGA
>JAEEGL011216519.1_pt1 | contig 11110 bp, 11 predicted proteins | sample 9134231 | NCBI WGS metagenome assembly JAEEGL01 (sample SAMN16246548, study PRJNA631951) | gut metagenome | biome: gut microbiome; feature: rumen; material: fiber-attached | host: Bos | place: Iran: Karaj | collected 2018-10
AATGTTTTCCGGAAAACTCGCTGACAAAAGTCTCCGCATCGATGTACCCGGGGATTGCGTAGCCCACGACGGATTTTGCATCCTTGATTCTGCGCGCACTGTGCTTCATTGAGGCGACAAACGCTTCCTTTTCGGCTGCACTTTGGGGAATTGATTCTGCGGTGGGGAAAATCACGGCATAGGACGGAATGTCCTCCATTTTTTTCAGGAAGTCACGCATCCTCGCAAGGAATTCCTCGTTGTAGCTTTCCTCGTCCTTACCAACCGTCTCCCATGGCATATCGACAAAAACAAGAGAGTCCTTTTCGCAGGACACATTTTCCGGGAACGATTTTTTACCCGCATCGACAGGCATTTCACGCCCGTCCAAAAAATAAAGTCTGTTGTCGGCAGACCTGAACAAAGGTTCCAGTTTCATAGGAGAGATTATAGACTATTTTTGACGTTATGAACAGAGACGGAAAAAGCCTCCACGGATTCTTAATCCATAAAGGCTTCTGCAGCAAAAACAAACTTATTCCGACCTTATATGTCGGTGGAAATCCAGAAACCTGTCCAGCAGGTCCAGGAACTTCCGTCAAGTCAAAATTCTGATTACCTCGGCCTTGTCCGCTGTATTCAAAATCTGTGCCCTCTTTTCGGCAGATTTAAACAGAAGACTGACTTCAGCAAGGAACTGGAGATGGGGTCCTGTCTTGTTGACTGGCGAAAGGGTCATAATAAAGATGCGGCAAGGCTCCTGGTCAAGACTGTCAAAATCAACGGCCTTGTCGGAAATACCGATGCATGCAACCAAATCGGAAACGGTGTCTGTCTTTCCGTGCGGGATTGCGATGCCATGCTTCATTCCGGTGGACATCTTGCGCTCCCTGTCAAGAACACATTCCTTGGCAGCCTCTTTATCCGTCACTTTTCCTGCCTTGACCAAAACATCAAGGAGTTCGTCAATAATTTCTTCTTTGGTGGACCCCTTCAGATGGAGGTCAACCGTTTCAGGCGTTAATACTGTTCGTAAATCCATAACTATTAGTTTATGTCCAGTCGCGAAATTTGTCAAGGATAAAATTAGCGAAAAGCAGAAAAGGTAAACGGAAAACATGAAACTATATTTTTCATAGAACCCCTTATAGGAATCCAATTAGATTTATAGTCACGCCTCCTCTTTCACAATATAAATTGGGCGCTTTTTCACCTCTGTATAAATCTTTGATATATATAGCCCACAAATTCCTGTACAAAATAGCTGAACACCAGCAAAAAAAGTAATAAAGCACACAAGACTCGCCCATCCTTGGACTGGATCACCAAACGCTATCCTCCTTATTGCAATAAAAATAATTAAAATAAAAGCAAGGAAAATAGATAACACCCCCGCAATTGCAGAAAATGCAAGTGGTTTTGTAGAAAAACCAATAATTCCATCAATCGAATATAAAAACAGTTTCCAGAATGACCACTTTGTCTTCCCTGCGACGCGCTCGATATTTTCGTATTCAAACCACTTTGTTTTAAATCCTACCCATGGAAAAATTCCTTTTGTAAATCTGTTACGCTCTATCAAAGAAAGAACAGCATCCTTATATTGCCTTGTCATAAGGCGAAAATCACGGGCACCATCAACCACGGGCACATCACTTAATCTTGCCATAATCTTATAAAAACGACGTGCAAAAAATGAACGAACAGGTGGTTCATTTTTTCTTGTGACACGCCTAGTCGCAGCGCAGTCATAGTTTTCCTTTTGCAATGCCTCAAGCATCTGTGGCAAGAGAGAAGGTGGATCCTGCAAATCTACATCCATAACTGAAACGTAGTCACCGCTTGCTTTGGTCAAACCCGCATACAAGGCAGACTCCTTTCCAAAATTTCGACTGAAGCTGACAAAATGAACCGTCGAATCTTTCTGCGAAAGTTCATGAAGCACTTCAAGTGTCATATCAGAAGAACCATCGTCCACGAAAACGAATTCATAGGACGAAAGTTTCATTGATTTAAGCACACTCAGAGTCTCTTTATAAAAAATAGGTATGGCATCTTCTTCGTTGAAACACGGAACAACAATTGAAATAAACGGACTTTTCATAAACACCTTCTTCGCTTTTCAAAAATCAACAAAACCAATATCACAATCACAGAGACAAACGAAATAATGGTTGCAAGTTTCCAGACAAGCGGTTCTTCAAATTTTACTAAAACATTTGAATCAAAGTCTTGCGGGAAAAGAACGCGAACAACATTATTCTCGCCATCACATATAGACAGTTTTTTTCCATCAGGCATAGTTGCTTTATACCCCTTATAATTAAAAACTGGTAAATCCACAAAGCCCGCATCCGTTGTACTTGCATAAAAACTAAAACTATTTCCATCGCGCATAACATTAGAGATTTCCACACCACTTGGATTTATTTCGCCACTTAAATCAGCTTTATTAGTTCCAAGTCTTATATATTCTCCATTCATGGTCTGATCGCTACCAAATGCTGTATAGTTTTCTGCACTGTAGTTTTGCAAGTAGCCGCTGTCTCCATCAATATATTGGCTGATAAAAGGGACAGTTTGCAAAAGCACCATCAGAACAACACCCACGCAGATTATACGGCTTTTTATCGCAGATTTTTCTATTACTATATTATTCAAAACAAGAATCCGGCCCAAAAGCAATGTCATCAAAATCATCGAGACCCCAAGCCATCTCCACGGGAATTGTATTTGAGAAAAAATTCTTCCTATTTTTGTTAGCGAAATTATATCCCATGGAAAAATATTAGAAGAAAAAATAATAGTAACACAGGACAGAACAATCAAAAACAGCAGTTTCTTATCTTTTTTTTGCACAAATAAATATATGAATGAAAGAACAAATCCCACCATAAGAGGAAGTCCAGGGGAAAACAGCATCCGTCCACCAGCAACATCAGAATTTTCTCCAAATGGGTTTTGGAAAAAAGCAAACAATTGCGAAAAATAAACTCCACCAAATTGAATATACTGTGATTGCATATCGGAAACATTTACAGGAACATTTACATAATAATCAATAAATGGAACTATAAAAAATGCACAGACAAGCAAAGTTAAAAGGGCTGACAAAAGGATAGTCAGCATTGCTTTTTTAGAAAAAGTCTTTTTCCAGAAAATTAAACATGCCAACACCAAAATAAAAACAACCATTTCTGTTGACAGGACATGGGTTAAAATCAAGCCTGACATTCCGAGTGCAAACAATACAGCTGTTTTGAATATTTTATGCTCGCCATCGTAATAAATCTTGTAAAATGCAAGAGCAACAACAGGAAAAAATAATAGTGCAGAATACTCTCCAACCGCGCTCCTAACAAATATGTCAACCAATCTATAAGGGGCTGTTGTATAGACCAACGAAGTTAAAAGACCAACCCACTTGTTTTTAAAAATCCTTTTAAAACATACATACGATACAACTGTAGTTGCAGCATTCACTGCAAGCACATAAAATTTATATGCTCTAGTCAATGAAAGCCCAAACAAATGAAGCAATGCAGGTATATAAAGGAATACGTCACCATAATAAATTGACACAGGATATCCATACCCATCAAGCCAAAGCTGTTGAAGTCTAACTGGAAAATGGCCTCTACTTAATTCATCTGCAATTCCTTCAATTCTCATAAGATGGAAAAGAGTGTCATGCCCAATCGTAATACCCGGCATAAACAGAAGCAATGATGACAAAATGAATATTCCAAGAAGAACCCAAAATTCAGTCTTATGATTTTCTATAACATTCTTAAATCTGTCCCAGCTTCTATACAGAAAAATAAAAACAAAAGTGAAAATCAAAATTAAAAATATATTTTCGAGGTCCACAATAGTTTCATTAATAAAATCTACACGAGTAAATTCTTTTCCCAAGCACTTTTCACCAAATTTAATAATCAATTCTCTAATTGAAGGAACGTACAGCATCAACGAACACAATCCTACGATTCCACAAACAACCAGCAATATCTTTGACAGTTTTTTTGGGGGAGTTTTTTTCATTTTCTCATCCTTAGAGTCATCCGGTACTTTTTCCGCACTGCGAAAAACAATCAATCTCTGGCCAAAATAATTTAATGCCGTGTAAAGGCACATACCAACAACCAAAGCTATATTACCCTTTGTTTTTTCAGAGAACTCTGAAAAAACAAAATAAATAACTTTTTTAGCAACAAAATATGCAAGAAAATAACAGACTGCAAGATTCAAAATAAAAAGCAATATCTGCTTAAAGCCCTTTTGCTTGTTCTGAAATGTAAAATACTTGTTCAGGAAGAAACTAAGAATACCACCGACTACATAATTACAGACGGATGAAATCCAATAAGAAACTCCAAAACAATTATACAGGAGAAACATGAGTCCTGCACCGACAAGGGTATTAGCCACACCCACCAAAAGAAATTTTAACAATTTTTTATCAATCAAAGCCATAACGCTATTTCCTTAAAAACATTCTACATCTTTACAAATCATATCAACTATCGCAGAATCTACTGAAGTGTTGAACTTTCTTGCAAACAAACAGTCGCTTTTTTTTAATTTTGGATAATCTTCAATCCGCATAATTCTAGGATAATCAGGACCAGAATACCAATCAATATATCGCAGACATTTATTATCCACATCAATATTTTTTACATAATTTAAAATAATTGTTTGAAAAAATATTTCATCCGCACATTTTGTATGTCGAAATTTTTTAACAAACTTTTTATGATTTTCAGCAAAGGTAATAATCTGTGAGACGCAATTGTTTGTTAAATCCATCCAATTTGCACCTCCATAATAGTCCACACCACTCAATCTTTTCCTTCGAATTCCCAACTTTCTCATTAATGGTATTATACATTTTATATTTATCTTGTTTATTAATTTTATGAAAAATTTTGTAAATAACCAGGTTTTTCCTCTATTTATCTGTCGGACATGAATATAATCAATTCTATCAAAACCTCCATTTTCATCTTCCCATTTGCTATTTGGAAGTTTACAGAAATCAAAATACTCCTTGTTATTGTTCGCAAAAAAACTCTTTATTTCAGAATTTGTCTTTAATGGTAAATCTGCCCCAGAAATAAAAATATACCTATCATATTTTCCATTTGCAGCAGTTTTAAACAAAAAAAATGTTGCCAGAATTTGAGTGTAGTTTCCCCAATAAACATTGTATTTTTTATAAGCGTATACATTCTTGTCCGCCACATCGGTTTCATTTATGTTTGTTCTTTTGTCGATATGAACATAAATATCAAAATCTTTTGAAAGATTCCGAATAAGTTTTTTTTGCTGCTCATTATACTCATGTAGTAATATAAGTATAGCTATTTTCATTTTTGGACACCTCATGTAGTTTACAACAAAACAAATGCTACAAAAAAACACTCCTACAGTTTTTTTACCCTCTCCGCGAGAATGCAGGCGCCCTCCACCATTGCGCTGTGTTCCTCCGGGGCTATTCGTGCGTAGAGTGTATCGGGGGTGTCACCGGGGAGGACTGGAACTTTTTTCTGGACCAATATTTTTCCTGTGTCACATCCGGAATCCACAATATGGACGGTACAGCCACTTTCTTTTTCACCGGCAGCGAGGACCGCCTCATGCACATTGTGTCCCCACATTCCCACTCCACCAAACTTCGGAAGCAAAGCGGGATGCAGATTTATGATTTTGTCCCTGTATGTTTCAAGTATTTCTCCACCAAGAACCGAAAGATAGCCCGCAAGAATGATTGCGTCTATTCCATTTGTACGGCACAGCTCAAGAATGGCATTGGACGTGGCAAGACGCTTTTCATCCCTTGTCGCGGATTTTGCTTTTTCACCCATAACAGACACGGGACTTTTTATTTCACACTTGATTCCAGCCGCACCGGCGCGCTCGATGGCATAGGCATTTTTCGTGCTTGAAACCACCAGCGCAATATGGTATGGACAGTCCGCATTGGATTTTTCGTAATCAATCAACGCCTGGAGATTTGTTCCACCGCCGCTGACCAAGACCGCAACGTTCACCATAGGATTCAGTCCTCGAACTGGGTCATGGCCTTGTTGCCCTTGAACTCGCCCTTGATGATTTTGTCCGTGTGCCCGACATATCCAATCTCGTAGGCCTTCATGTCCGGGATTCCGTCGATGTGGTACTTGGCCGCATTTTTGTTGAACAGCTTGAGTATTGCGGCGGCATCCTTTTTGCTTACGGCAAGAATGAATCCAATGCCCATGTTGAATGTGGAGTAGACATTTTTTTCATCGGCACCACGGCGAACAAGCTCGTCAAAAATCTTCGGAACCTCCCAGCTGCCCTTTTTGATTACGGAAATCAGCTGCTTTTTTCCTTCCGCCGCATGGGGATACATTCTTGGAAGATTTTCGTAGAATCCGCCACCGGTTATGTGGACCATTCCATGCACCGATGGGCGGAACTTTTTCAGGACATCCATGACGGGGCGAACGTAAATGCGAGTCGGGGTCAAAAGAACCTGGCCTATTGATTTTCCAGTCTTCTTTCCGTCCTCAATATATGGCTCGTCGAAATCTGTGACAAGACGGCGAATCAGGGAGAATCCGTTTGAATGTGGTCCGGTCGATGAAAGCCCAATCAGCACATCGCCTTCCTTGATAGATTTTCCGGTAATCATCTCGGACTTTTCGCCAATGCCCACGCCAAATCCGGCAAGGTCGTATTTTCCCTCGTCATAGAAATCCGGCATCTCGGCGGTCTCTCCTCCAAGAAGTGCGCATCCTGCATCGACACATCCGTCGGTGACACCCTTTACCAGTTCCCCGGCAATCTTCGAGTCCAGTTTTCCACAGGCAATGTAGTCAAGGAAAAATGAAGTCTTCACGCCGGAACACAGGATGTCGTTCACGCTCATGGCAACACAGTCGATTCCAACAGTGTCGTATTTCTTCAGCTTGAACGCTATGTCCAGTTTGGTTCCAACTCCATCGGTTCCGCTGACCATGACAGGATTCTTCAGTCCCTTTGGAACGGCGAACATTCCGTTGAACGAACCAAGGTCGGAAAGCAGTCCCGGAATCTTTGTGCGGGCAGCCTGCACCCTGTACTTGTCAACAGCCTTGTAGCCTTCGTTAACATCAACCCCAGCCTTTTTGTAATCAATAACATTGCCTGCCATAAAATTCTCCTAAAATTAAAGTTCCACGCCAAGTCCGCCGTTGGATTCTGCGTCGGATGCGAGTTTTTTGCGGAAATCGACGAGCTTGTTTTTTAGCTCCGGATATTTTACTGCGAGAATTTCAACTGCAAGATACGCTGCGTTTTTTGCGTTCCCAATACCCACGCTTGCAACAGGAATCTGGGGAGGCATCTGGACAACGGAAAGAAGTGCGTCCATCCCTCCAAGACCGTTTGACTTTCCGGGGGTGACACATTCAAGAGGAACTCCAACCACCGGCAAAACAGTATGCCCCGCAATAACACCAGGCAATGCGGCGGAAAGACCTGCCCCGGCTATGATGACTTCAAAACCTTCGTCCTCAATCTGCCGGATTGTTTTAACCAGAAGCTCCCCCGCACGGTGCGCGGAAATAATAAAAGCCTTGTAATCAACACCGAATTCCTTAAGGACATCGGTGGACTTTTTCATCGTCTCGGTATCGGACTTTGAACCAAAAAAAATCGCAACTTTCATACCACAATCTAACACGTGGGCCGATTATTTTCAAGGTTTATGCACAGAAGATTTTTATTCCCACCAGTCCTCCACCTTCAGCATGGAGTTTTCCTGCAGGGCCGCATAGTCTTCCACATTATGGGTCACAAGAATCATACCGTTTGCAATGGCGGTGGCGGCAATCTGGCAATCGTCATAAGGAATTGGCCGACCCTTTTCCTCACAGCGAGCACGTATTTCACCACAAATCTCCGATGCAAAACCATCGTAAGGAATTATATCATAGGTCTCTTTTATTGATTGCAGACAATTCCGCACCATGTTTTTCCGCTTTCCATCGGGCAGCCTTTCATATCCATAAACAGATTCCTGCCAGACAGTCGAACAGATTGCGCAAAGCCCCTCGTTTTTAGCTAGATTCCTTAATACAGAAAAATTTGGTTTCAACTTTGCAGCTTCTGAAATCACATTGGTATCAAGCAAATAAACCGGTCTCATACTTCACTCCAAATCGAATCAATTTTTTTGTAATACGCTTCATCAGGATATTCATCCTTTGGAATCACGAGACCTTCGTAGCTGGGGTCGGCAAGGACATCGGCATACTCCTTTCTGATTTCCTCCAGCCTCTCAATGAATGTCTTCTTTTTTATCTTCTTTTCATACTGCTCCCAGCTGATAATAACGGCAACAGGTTTGTCATGCCGGGTAAGCTCCACCGGTTCCCCTTCCTCCGCCGTTTTGACAAGGGACGAAAAATTGTTTCTGGCATCATAGATTGTCGCTCTGCACATGGCTACCCCCTGCGTTAATTTTAATTAAATCTTAACACAGCACTGGCTATAAATCAACAGTATTAGCCAATTTTGATTTTAATCAACCCGCCTCACGCTTCCGTCTTCCTGGGCGATAAATGCGACCGGATGCAGCTTGGTGAAAAATCCGCACTCCACCACCCCGGTAATGCCGTTGATTTTATCCTCCATTTCAGCCGGGTTGACCGGATTTTCCCAAAGGCAGTCCAGAATCATGTTTCCGTTGTCGGTAATAACCGGACCAGCCTTCCTGATTCCCTCGCGAAGAGTACAGGTCGCCCCCATTTTTTCAAGGGCATGGATTACACAGATTCTTGCCTCGGGGATTATCTCAACCGGGAGAGGAAACCTTGTTCCATGGGACGGAACCGCCTTTGAACTGTCCGCCACAATCGCATAGGACTTTGATGAATAGGCCGTGATTTTTTCCCTCAGCAGAGCAGCCCCGCCGCCCTTTACCAGAGAGTTTCCGGGACCAATCTCATCAGCTCCGTCAATAGTCAAGTCAAGCTGGCCGCCAATGTTTTTGTCATTCAGCGAGCAGACCCTTATTCCCAAAACCTCGCACGCAAGCGAAGTCTGGAAACTAGTCGCAACCGCAAGAATGTCCTTCAGCACTCCGTCGGCAATTTTTTTTGCGATGGCATTTACAGCGGGCATGGCGGTGGACCCAGTTCCAAGTCCAATCTTCATTCCACTAAAAATCTTACCCTCGCCAATCAATGTCTCGACGGCAGTTTCCGCCGCCAAAATTTTCTGCTGGTCCTTTGTTATCATAATGTCTCCAAATCCTCTCAATAGTCGTTGTCGGTGAAAATCCTGAACTGCTCGTAGCCCTGGTACCTGAGCATGTCGTATCCGTTGCAGACCTTGCATCCAGCTTTTGCGGCGCGGGCCATCATCGGAGTTACAGCAGGAACATAGATTATATCAAAAACCTTTTCCCTGCCAGTGAATTCATAAAAATACAGAGGGTCGTTTTCCTGGTTGGAAGCCTCCGTGCTGTTCATTCCCACCGACGTTGTCTGAATGATTATGTCGCTATATTTTGCAAGCGTGTCCATATTTTCGCCGGTTAGTTTGCAGGCCTTGAATCCATATTTTTCGGCAAGCTCCTGCGCCCGGGCTATGGTCCTGTTAAAGATGCAAGCCTTTCCCTTCAACTGTTTTACGGCATAGGCAATCGCCCTTGAAGCTCCACCCGCACCGATTATGGCAACATTTTTGTGCGAAAGATTTTTTTCTCCAAGAAATTCCAGAAGCGATTTTGTAAATCCACTAACATCGGTATTGAATCCACGCCATCCACCATCGGAACGGACAATGGTATTGCACGCCCCAATCTCCCGGCATTTTTTTTCAAGTTCCGGAATCTCCTCCAGGACGGCCTCCTTGTGCGGAATCGTCACGGACATGCCCTTTATGCCAACCGAGTCGGCAAAATCAAGAACATCCTTAAAACTTTTGGAGGCGATTGGAATGTACACAGCGTCCATGCCATGCTTGACATATCCCGCGTTGTGGATTTCGGGACTGGATGTTTTTAGCAACGGATACCCGGTTATCCCATACACACGCGTAGATTCGTTTATACTTCTGAAATGGTAGATTTCATTCAGCAGGACCGGGTCCACATGGCCAAGCATAGCCACATTGGAACTGCTTTCCCCGGGAGATGTGAAGGTCAAAAAGTTTTTTATTTTCGCACTGAGTATTCTGGTCGGAACCCCAAGCGGACCCATCGCAAGAATAATGTGGTTTGAATCCCGGAGCTTTGCCGCCTCGTCAAAAACATGTTTCACGTCCTGCAAACTTTCGGGCATGAACGCAATCTTCGGAATCTCGTAGTCTGTCACCTTGAGCTTTTCAAGACGCTGGGCCAGATTTCCAATCGGGTTTTCCATGTCGTGCAGGCTTCTGATTACCCGGACACCATAGGCGAGCGCACCATCCTGAAGTGATGCAACCTGGAAGTCCTCCTCAAAATCAACATAGGCAAAGTTTTTGGACTGGTCCTCATCAACAAAGGAAAGCGCTTTGGCAAAAAGAACAGAGCGGGCAGCCTCTCCGTCGGTATAAAGTCCACCATCAATTTTCCGCCTGATTGTAAGAATGCAGGGCAGACCCGCCATGGACGGAAATTTTTTGATAAACGGTTTCTCGTTGTCATCCAGAAAATCCGCCCGCAGCTCCACCATGTCGATATGCTTGCGGTATTTTTTTATAAGCTCCAGATCTTCGTTTACGGTCTTACCGGTCAGAGTCAAACAGATTAAAGGCTGCCCCATTTACTTCACCCTGTAGGATTTCAGGATTCCATCAAAATAGGACCTGTTCTGCATGTAGATTCCATCAAACACCGTCAGCTTCAAAAAAGCATAGGTTCCGTCAGCGCATTTTGTCAAAACGGAAAAATCCCTGGTGACATCCCCTGTGTCCGGCTGGTAGTAAAGGTTCGTAACAACGGTCACATTCTTTGAGCGGGAAACGGTTTTCTGCTTCCAGACCGTGTACGAGCCGCTTGTGCTTTCGCCAATCATGCGAACGGTCATGTCCTCAAAAAGCTGGGTCGAGTTTTTCATCGAATCGGGAATGGAAACTGTCGCCATGCTGAGATATGCGTAGTCATCCATCA
>JAEEGL011258206.1_pt1 | contig 11110 bp, 9 predicted proteins | sample 9134231 | NCBI WGS metagenome assembly JAEEGL01 (sample SAMN16246548, study PRJNA631951) | gut metagenome | biome: gut microbiome; feature: rumen; material: fiber-attached | host: Bos | place: Iran: Karaj | collected 2018-10
ACGTGTCGTCGTCTCTACCACCGGCATTACCGCGGGCACGGTTGCGGATACCGAGGATGTGTCCAACGTGCTGAAGACCGGGGCGATCTCCCACTGGACCGGCCGCCGCGCCGGTACCGGGGAGCGGGTCATGGGCGTATCTGCGCCTATGGTCTATACAGACGGTCAGGTCATCGGCATCATGCGGTATGTCACCAGCATGAAGCTGGCGGACAGACAGGTCCTTCTCCGGTTCCTGCTGGCCTGCGCCATCGCAGCCGTGATGATGCTGATCGTCATTATCATCAATCTGTTTTTCATCCGGTCGTTCATCGAGCCGGTGGGTGAGATCACCAAAACGGCGAAGCGCATTGCGGAGGGCAGCTACGGCATACAGATCAACAAGGAATACAAGGATGAGATGGGCGAGATGGTGCAGTCCATCAACGAGATGAGCCAGAAGATCGCCCAGGCGGAGAAGATCCAGACCGAGTTCATCATGTCTATTTCCCATGAGCTGCGCACGCCCCTCACCGCCATTACCGGCTGGGGCGAGACGCTCAGCTACAATGAGGACATCGACGGGGAGACCCGGCGCGGCATCTCCATCATCCTGAAGGAGGCTCGCCGCCTCACGAAGATGGTGGAGGAGCTGCTGGAGTTCACCCGCATGGAGGACGGACGCTTCACGCTGAATGTGGAGCAGATCGACGTGGGCGCGGTGCTGGAGGACTCCATCTTTACCTACAAGGAGCTGCTGCACCAGGACGGGATCGAGCTGGAGTACGACCCCTATATGGACGATGTGCCCCTGATCTCCGGTGACCCGGCGCGGCTGAAGCAGGTGTTCATGAACCTGTTTGACAACGCCGCGAAATACGGCAAATCCGGCGGCCGCATCACCGTCTCCCTGGCGGTGGAGGAGAGCGACGTGGTGATCCGGGTACGGGACTACGGCCCCGGTATCCCGGAGGATGAGCTGCAGAACGTGAAGATGAAATTTTACAAGGGCAGCAACGCCAAGGAGCGCGGCAGCGGCATCGGCCTCGCCGTTTGCGACGAGATCGTGGGCTTCCACGGCGGCTCCCTGATGCTGGAAAATGCCCAGGGCGGCGGGCTGCTCGTTACTATCCGGCTGCCTGCGGGCGACTGAGTAAGCATACGAACCAGAGGAGAAATATGTCAGAAAACAAGGATTTTCGTACATCTATCGGCGGGCAGGCGCTCATTGAGGGGATCCTCATGCGCGGCCCCAAGAAGCAGGCCATTGTCTGCCGCACGCCTGACGGACTCACCTCCAAGGTGGAGGAGCTCCGATTCATCAAGGACCGGTATCCCATCCTGGGCTGGCCTGTCATCCGCGGAACGGTGAACTTTATCACCACCATGATCGCCGGCGTCCGGGCTCTGACCTACTCCGCGGATCAGCTTCCGGAGGAGGAGCAGGAGGAGCCGTCGAAGCTGGACCTGTGGATCGAAAAGCATATTGGCGGCGCAGCGGCGGAAAAGATGATCGTGGGGATCGCGGTGGTGATCGGCATCGCCATCTCTGTGGGCCTGTTCATCCTGCTGCCCACGGTGCTGGCCGGGCTTTTGACGAATGTGGTGCGCAGCGCCGTGCTCCGCAACCTGATCGAGGGTGTGCTCCGCATCGCCATTTTTCTGGGTTACATGTGGCTTGCCACCCGGATGAAGGACATCCGGCGGGTATGGCAATACCATGGGGCGGAGCATAAGACCATCTTCTGCTACGAAAAGGGATTCCCCCTCACGGTGGAGAACGCCCGGGTACAGTCCCGGTTCCATCCCCGCTGCGGCACCAGCTTCCTGTTCATCACCATGATTGTCAGCATCCTGGTGTTTTCCCTGGTGCGCTGGTCCAATGTCTGGGTCCGTATGGGGCTTCGCCTTCTGCTGCTGCCCATCGTGGTGGGCATCAGCTACGAGTTGATCAAATGGGCAGGGCGCAACGACAATGCTGTGACCCGTATCCTCTCCGCGCCGGGCAAGGCGCTGCAGCGGCTGACCACCCGCGAGCCGGAGGACGGCATGCTGGAGGTGGCCATCGAGGCGCTGAAGCTCGTCCTTCCGGAGGTGGAGGGCGAGGACCGCTGGTGAGACAGACAAACGCACGTTGGGAGTGATGTGAGATAAAGACATACAGCGATGTTTACCTTGCCGCTCGGCGCAGGCTGAAGGACAGCGGGATCGAGGCGTTCGATCTGGAATCCCGGCTCCTGGCCGCCGCTGCCGCGGGCAAGACGACGGAAAAGTTCCTGCAGGAGGCCAGACTCTATGTCACCGGCAGCGAGTTTGAGGACACGCTGGCCGCCATGGTGGATCGGCGGCTGAAGGGAGAGCCGGTGGCGTACATTACCGGTGAGTGGGGCTTCTACGGACTCAACATCAAGGTCACCCCGGATACGCTCATTCCCCGCACCGATACCGAGCTGCTGGCGGAAACGGCCATCGGCCTGCTCCGCTCGGCAGACAGGGATACCCGCTGCATGGATCTGTGCACGGGCAGCGGCTGTGTGGGCCTTGCCGTTGCGGCCAATGTGAAAAACTGCCGGGTCATCCTGGGCGATAAGTCCCTGAAGGCGCTGGCGGTGGCGAGGCAGAATATGCTGGAAAACAACCTCTCCCGTATGGTCACCTGTGTGGAGGCGGACGCCGAGGCTCGCCCCCCTTTGCTGCTGGGGCGGTTCGATCTGATCGTGTGCAACCCGCCCTATATTCCCACAGAGGACCTTAAGACCCTGGACCGCTCCGTGCGGGACTATGAGCCCATGCTGGCGCTGGACGGCGGGACCGACGGGCTCCGCTTCTTCCGGACGATCACGACATGCTGGGCGGATTCCCTGCGGGACGGGGGGATGATCGCCTTCGAGTGCGGCGCAGGACAGGCGCAGGCAGTGGGAGATATCCTCCTTGGGGGCGGATTTGAGGACATTATGGTAAAGGTCGACACCGCAGGAATCGAGCGGGTCGTAACAGGCAGAAAGAAAAACTAGGAGGAAAGGTTATGGCAACGAAAAAGGCACCCCTGGAGCCCGTTTCAGCAGTACCGGCTGAGGATAAGAAAAAGGCGCTGGAGACCGCCATTTCCCAGATAGAAAAGAGCTACGGCAAGGGCTCGATCATGCGCCTGGGCGACAATCTCGCCGTCAACGTGGAGTCGATCCCCACCGGCAGCCTGTCGCTGGATCTGGCGCTGGGTATCGGCGGCGTGCCCAAGGGCAGGATCATCGAGATCTACGGGCCGGAATCCTCCGGCAAGACGACCCTGGCCCTGCATATTATCGCGTCCGCGCAGAAGCGGGGCGGCGAGGTGGCGTTCATCGACGCCGAGCACGCGTTGGAGCCCGCCTACGCCCGGGCGCTGGGCGTGAATATCGAGGATCTTCTCATCGCCCAGCCGGACACCGGCGAGGACGCTCTGGCCATTACGGAGACGCTGGTGCGCTCCGGCGCCGTGGACGTGGTGGTGGTGGACTCTGTGGCCGCCCTGGTGCCCCGCAGCGAGATCGAGGGCGAGATGGGCGAGAGCAGCGTGGGCGTGGTGGCGCGCCTCATGTCCCAGGCGCTGAGAAAGCTGGCCGGTTCCATTTCAAAGACGAACTGCATCGTGGTGTTCATCAACCAGCTCCGGGAGAAGATCGGCGTCATGTACGGCAACCCGGAGACGACTCCCGGCGGTCGCGCCCTGAAGTATTTTGCCAGCGTGCGCATCGATGTGCGCCGGATCGAGGCCATTAAGAACGGTTCCGAAATCATCGGCAACCGCACCCGCGCCAAGATCGTCAAAAACAAAGTCGCCCCTCCGTTCAAGGAGGCGGAATTCGACATCATGTACGGCGAGGGCATCTCCCACGTGGGCGAGATCATCGACCTGGCGGTGAAGCTGGGATTTATCGACAAGGGCGGCGCATGGTTCACCGTGGGCGACGTACGGATTCAGGGACGCGACGCGATGAAGCAGTACCTGAAGGAGAACCCCGACGTGGCCGACGAGCTGGAGGAGAAGATCCGCAGGGACGCCTTCAAGCTGATGACGCCCCAGGCCAAGGCGGCGGCCATTGCCGCCGGACGAGCCGTGGACGTGTCCGCCGATGATTTTGAGGGATGAAAGTCACCCGTGTCGCCCGGTCAAAGCATGTGCCGGATCGGTACTACCTGACGCTGGAGGACGGCAGCAGCCTGAAGGTCGGCCTTAACCAGATTGCGGACTATGCCGTTTATGAGGGACGCGACCTGACGGAGGAGGAGCTGGCGTCGCTTACAGACGATGCCCGGGAGACGAACACCCGTGCCCGCGCTCTGCGCATCCTGGGCGAGAGAAACATGTCCAAAAAGCAGATGACGGAGCGACTCATCCAGAAGGGTGAGGACCCGGAGCTGTCCCGTGAGACGGCTCAGTGGCTGGAGGAGGTCGGCGCCATCGACGACGGGGCGTACGCGTCGCTTATCGTGCGGCATTACGCCGCCCGCGGCTTCGGCGCAGGCAAGATAAAAAACGAGCTGTATCGCCGCGGCATCCCCCGGGAGTACTGGGAGGATGCCCTGGAGGAGCTCCCGGACATGGAGGAGGCGGCCTACCGCTTTTTGCAGTCGCGGCTGCGGGGAGCCGAGCCGGATGCCGGTTCGCTGAAGCGGGCGTCGGACGCGGCGTACCGCCGGGGCTTTTCCTGGGAGGAGATCCGGACGGCCTTGTCGAGGTATCAAACAGAACACGGTGAATAGTATGGAAAAAGTGATTGCATTCGTTTCGCTGGGATGTGCCAAAAACCAGGTAAACTGCGAGCAGATGATGTATCTTCTCAGCGAGGCGGGCTATGAGATCCGGGCGGCGGAGCCGCCGGAGACGGTGGAAGCAGACGCGGTGATCATCAACACCTGCGGCTTCATCGAATCGGCGAAGGCTGAGGCCATCGACAGCATCCTTTCCTACGGCGCCGCGAAGGCGGAGGGACGGATACGAAAGCTCGTCGCCACGGGCTGCCTGACTCAGCGGTACTGCGGCGAGATCCTGGCGGAGCTTCCGGAGCTGGACGGGGCTGTGGGCACCGGCAGCTATGGGGAGATCGCGGATGTGATGGCGCGCGTCTTTTCCGGTGAGCGCGTGGGGGAATACGGCGACATCGACGCGCCGGACCTGGAATCCGGGCGGGTGCTGTCCTCTATGAACGCCTGGGCCTACCTCAAAATCGCGGAGGGGTGCGACAACCGCTGCGCCTACTGCGTGATCCCCGATATCCGGGGGCGTTACCGCTCCCGCCCCATGGAGAATATCCTGGCGGAGGCGCAGGGCCTCGCCGGACAGGGCATCCGGGAGCTCATCGTGGTGGCACAGGACATCACCCGCTACGGCACCGACCTGTACGGTCGGCGGATGCTGGCGGAACTGCTGAAAAAGCTCTGCCGGATGGATTTCGACTGGATCCGTCTCCACTACCTGTACCCGGACGAGATCGACGATGCGCTTATCGACGTGATCGCCGGGGAGGAGAAGATCCTCAAGTACCTGGATATCCCCATCCAGCACATCAACAACGGGATCCTCCGGGCCATGCGCCGCCGTGGCACGGCAGAGGAGATCAAAGCCCTGTTCAAAAAGCTGCGGGAGCGGATCCCCGGCCTGGTGCTCCGCACCAGCCTCATCACCGGGCTGCCCGGGGAGGGGGAGGAAGAGTTCCGGGAGCTCCTCGACTTTCTGCGGGAGGCGCGGATCGAGCGTGCGGGCGCGTTCGCCTATTCCCCGGAGGAGGGGACCGATGCGGAGCGGATGGAACATCCCTCCGCCGAGATCGCAGAGGCAAGGGCGGCCAGGGTGGAGCTTTTGCAGCAGGAGATCATGTCGGCGTTCAATAGGAGCAGGATCGGGAAGCCGGTCCGGGTGCTCTGTGAAGATTTCGACGGTGAATACTGGTACGGACGATCCTACGCCGAGTCGCCGGATATCGACGGTTCCATCGCCTTCACGGGCGAGGGGCTGATCCTGGGCGAATTCTATACGGTGACCATCATCGGCGAACGGGCAGACGGCATCCCTTTAGGGGAGGTGGAGAAATGACGACGGCAAATAAACTCACCCTTTTGCGTGTGTTTTTGATCCCGGTGTTCATGATCGTTCTCTATTTGGGTTTCCCCGGCAGCAACTATGTGGCGCTGGCCATCTTCGTGATTGCGAGCCTCACGGATTTTGTGGACGGCTATATCGCCCGGTCCCGCAATGAGGTGACCGATTTCGGTAAATTCATGGATCCTCTGGCGGACAAGGTGCTCGTCTTTGCCGCCCTGCTCTGGTTCACGCAACGGGGGATGATGCCCGCCTGGGCGGTGCTCATCGTGCTGGCGCGGGAGCTTGCCGTCACCGGTTTGCGGCTGCTGGCCGCGGGGGGCGGCAGGGTCATTGCCGCCGGTTGGTCCGGCAAGGTGAAGACGGCCTCCACCATGGTGTGCATCATCATTATGTTCTTCCCTGTTCCGCCTCTGGTCTGGGGGATCTGCACCGGTGTGATCGTGGCTACCACCGTATACTCCGGCGTGGAGTATTTTTTCAAGAACAGGGATGTTCTGCGTTTTAATAAGTAATCAATGGAGGATTTTGCTTGAGATTCAAAAGGCTGAAGCTGGAAAATATCGAGGAGCTCAGACGCTATTTTGAGCGCAACACCTGCCGGCTCTGCGACTGTACCATCGGCGGCACGTTCATGTGGCGCGACTACTTTGAAACGGAGTACGAGATAGAGGACCATATCCTCTATCTGAAGGTCAACTATTTTGACGACGGAGTCGCTTTCCCCCCGCCTAGGGGCGAGCATCAGGGCGAGCCCTACGAAAAGCTCATCGCCCACTGTCTGGCGGAGGGGCTGCCTGTGCGGCTCTGTGCGGTGTCCAGGCCGAACCTGGATATGATCCTCTCCCGCTACCCGGACGCGCGGTTCCGGACGGACCGGGCCTGGTCGGATTACCTCTATCTGGCACAGGACCTGAAAACGCTGGCCGGACGGCGGTATTCCGCCCAGCGCAACCACATCCATCGGTTCGAGCGGGAAAATCCCGACTGGTCATTTGAGCTTATCGACAGTGGAAATCTGGAGGAGACAAAAGCCTATCTCGCCCACAGCTTTGAGGAGCGGCAGAAGGATTCCCCCACCTATAACGAGGGAAACGCCAAGACGTTCGAGGTGCTGAACAATATGGAGGCGTATGGCTTCGTTGGCGGCGTCCTCCGGAGCGGCGGCAGGATCGTCGGCGCCTCCCTGGGGGAGGTGCAGGGCGACACCCTGTTCGCCCATATCGAGCGGGCGGACGTAGCCATCAGCGGCGTTTACCAGAAGCTGACGAATATGTTCTCCAATGCCTTCGCCGGGGATGGGATCGTCTATATCAACCGGGAGGAGGATGACGGGGACGAGGGCTTGCGAAAGGCCAAGCTGGCCTACCACCCCCATCAGCTCCTGGATAAATACTTTGTGGAGCTCTGACCGATCCTCCGAAGCAGAATAAAAGCGAGCGGGACACGTGTCCCGCTCGCTTTATATTCGATACTCCGTTCACGGATCCTTCTTTTCCTCTTCATCCAGGGCTTTCTGGATCCGCTTCACCACGTATTCCTTGTTGCGGCAGATGTAGGGCGTGGAGTTCCACAGCTCCTCAAAAAAGCGGTAGAAGGCGGTGACCACGGTGATTTCCTTGGCAACCAGCGCGGTGGGCTCGCCCTCGATTGTGGAGAAGGCTACGCGGGTGTTCTCTTTGACGACGATATCGGTATGCCCCAGCTTTTTCAGCAGATCCGTGGAGGCAAGGCAGAATTTGACGTTTTCGGATTCCGCGTTCAGGTTGTTCGCCGCCCGCAGGAGCTGCCGGAACCGCCCGGAGGTGACGGTGATCTCCCGCCCGCAGATGAAGCTCAGTTCGCAGATGCCGATCCTTTCCCTCGAGAGGGAATCGCGCATCCCGTCCAGATCGACGAAATAGCAGTGCTGTGACCGGCTGCCCAGCTCTTTGAGCAGCATCAGATTCTCCATATCCCGCTCCAGCTCGTCGCCCGTTATGCCGTTTTCCTCCAGAACGCCGCGAAGTCCCTCCTCCGTGATGCATTGGAACGGCAGTGAGGTGCACCAGTGGAACTCGTTCATGTTATGCTCCAGGACGGAAACAAGCTCGTTGATCGCCGCGTCCCCCGTTCCGTAATCGTACCGGTCGAACAGGATCGTGCTCTCGGAAAAATGGCTCTCCAGCACCAGCTCGAACTTTTTTACGAGTCCGGGCTCATTGGCCAGATAGGTGTTCAGCTCCTGCCGCGGTTCAATGGGCGCCCAGTTGAACAGCGCCAGGTGGTCCTTGATGAGGAAGTAGGTGTAAGCGAGCTGCTCGTCCTTATAGCGGGGGATGAAATAGGCCGCGGTACGCCCGGTCATGTGCATGGGCATCCAGGTCAGCAGCGTGCTGGCCAGGGCCTCATAGAAGCCTGAGAAGGTGTGGATGACCCGGATGCGATTCCCGTCGCTGAGCAGGTTCATCAGGCGCATGTTCCGCTCCTCCACGAAGGCGGCGGAGCTGTTCACCTGCCGCGCGCTCTCGGTAGAATAAAGCCAGAGCTCCGCACCCGGGGAGATATACTGAGCGTATTTCAGGAAAAACAGCAGCGCCTGCTGCCGCCCGCTGACGCCGGTGAGGGAATAGGCGGTGAGCCTGGAGGTGTTTTTGAGGTTCTTGATCTCGTCAAAATAGTCCCGCGCCTCCACCGTCACCTCGCCGGGGGCGGTGAGCCAGTCCTTCAGGAAGATCGCGATCTCGCTTTCGGAGCACTTGAAGATATTCAGGTACTCGCTGGAGAGCATCAGCCGGATCTTGGCGAACTGGTTGCTCCTGTCAAGGGCCATGACGTGCCGGATGATCTGCGATGTGTAGGCGGAGTTGGGCCTCAGGGTGCGGGAGCCGCCGCGCCATTTGCTGACAAGAGAACTGTCAACATGGAGAAGCGCCGATAAATCTTTGCCAGAAATGGAGAAATTTTCCATCAATACCTTCAGTCTGCTGGTCATCTGCCGGCACCTGCCTTATTTGTATTTGCTGATTCTGCCTTGTGCGGCGCTGAAAACTGGCTTTTTTCAAGTATATCACAAGCTTTTGCCGGTGTCGACAGGGTTTTCGCAAAAAACTCCGTCTTTGGAAACCCAAAGACGGAGTTTGTCAAATCGTTGCGTCATCCAGACGGAATTGACACAAAATGGTTTATTTGCCCTTGAAAACGGGATAGCGTTTCTCCAGGAAGGCGCTGACCGCTTCGTGGAAATCCTCGGTATGCATCAGATCGACGGCGTATTTCCGCTCCGCCTGGAGGGCGGCTGATTCGTCGACAGTGACGCTGGTGTGCCTCATCAGATCCTTCAGGGCCTTGACGGCGCAAGGCGCCTTGCGGAGGATGCGGGCGATGATCTTGTCCAGCTTCGCGTCGAATTCGTCCAGGGGGAACACCTTGTTGACAAAGCCCCACTCGTGGGCCTCCTCCGCGGTGATCTGCTCGGAGAAGAGGATCATCTCAAAGGCGCGGTTGACAGGGAGCTTCTGGGGCAGGTGGATGCCGCCTCCGCAGCCGGGCAGCAGCCCGATCCCCATTTCGGGCAGCCCGAACCTGGCGTTGTCCGCCGCGTAGACCAGGTCGCAGCAGAGCGCGAGCTCCAGCCCGCCGCCCAGACAGAAGCCCTTGACGGCTGCGATGACCGGCTTTTCCATGGCGAAGATGCACTCCCGGATCTCAAGCCCCAGGGTGTAGAAATAGGCGTAATCATCGTCGGTGGACAGTGTCTGCAGTTCGTCGATGTTGAGGCCGGAGGAAAAGGCCTCCGTCCCTGCGCCGCGGAGCACCACGACGCGCACACTGTCGTCCCGCCTGGCGGCGCGGAGTTGAGTGATGAACTGCAGCCACAGGCCGGAAGAAAAGGAATTCATGTTGTCCGGGCTGTCAAATTCCAGATAAAGCACGCCCGGCTGATCCTCCCGGCGGATCACGTTGACTTTCGGTTCTGCCATACCGCCTTACTCCTTTCTGTTAAAAGCGGCCCAGGTCGGTCACGGCCGCATCGGCCATGGCGGTGGCCTGCATGATGTTTTTCGGCAGGCGGCAGTCGCCCACCGCGTAAAACTCCGGAGCGCAGCTCTGAAGAGCGTATGCCTCATTGGCAAGCGGCGCCTGACCTACGGCGTAGATCACCGTGTCGGCGGGGAAAAAGCGCTCCTCCCCGGCGGCCTCGCAGGTGACGCCTTCGGGAGAAATGCGCAGAGCTTTCGTCTCCAGATGAACGCCGATCTCGTATTTCCTGAGTTCCACATCCAGGGCGAACTGGTGCAGGATGTTGCCGCCGTTATTGAGGAAGGGCAGCATTTCCGCGATATCCACCCTGCGCCCCAGCATGGCGAGGTGGATCCCCAGCTCCATGCCCACAAGGCCGCCGCCAAGGATGACGACCCTTTGGCCGATCTCCCCGAGCCTGTCGTAGGCGTCCTCGGCGCTCATGACGTTCTCGCCGTCGATGCCCTCGATCCCCGGCTTCACCGGCCGCGCGCCAAGGGCGGCGATAATAGCGTCCGGACGGAGCTCGTCGCAGAGTTCAGGCGTAGCGGGAGTATTGAGCCGCACGTCGACTCCGGCTGCCGTCACATGTTCTGCCTGGTATTTGAGATAAGCGGCGATCTTTTTCTTGAAGGGCACCGTCTCCTCACATTTGAGGACGCCGCCCAGCCGGTCGGATTTCTCGCACAGCACCACCTGATGGCCGCTTCTGGCGGCTTCGATGGCGGCGTGCATCCCGGCGATGCCGCCCCCGGCCACCAGTACCTTTTTATGGACGGCGGCGGGCTTTTCGTTCATGCGCTCATACTCCCGGCCAATGAGCGGATTCACGGCGCAGTAGATCTGGTCGTTCGTCAGCAGGTGGGAGAAGCAGGCCAGGCACCGGAGACAGGGCCGCACCTCTTGATCCAGTCCGCGGCGCAGCTTGTTCGGCAGGTCGGGATCTGCCATCAGGGCGCGGGCGATCTCGATCACGTCCGCCTTGCCGGAGCGGAGGATATCCTCCATCAGTTCCGGGTCGCAGTGGGCGCCCACCGTAGCTACAGGCAC
>JAEEGL011756095.1_pt1 | contig 11110 bp, 9 predicted proteins | sample 9134231 | NCBI WGS metagenome assembly JAEEGL01 (sample SAMN16246548, study PRJNA631951) | gut metagenome | biome: gut microbiome; feature: rumen; material: fiber-attached | host: Bos | place: Iran: Karaj | collected 2018-10
CATGAATTCGGACAGCCATTCCAGGGTCTCGATATCGAGATCGTTGGAGGGCTCATCCAGCAGCAGGATGTCGCACCGGCTCAGCAGGAGTCCTGCCAGCTGGACCTTCACCCGCTCCCCGCCGGAGAGGGTCTCCAGGGGTCGCGCTTCCTCGAAGAGGCCGGGGGAGAGGCCCAGGCGCTGGGCGGTTTCGTTGATCTCCCGCGGGGACAGGGCGTAGAACCCGCAGGCGCCCTCCATATAGGCGCAGACGGGCAGGCTCTTCTCCTCGAAAGACAGCTCCTGCGGGAGGTAGCCCATCTTGCCGTTCACGACCCGCTGGCCGCGGACTTCGGCGTAGCTCTCCACCATTTTCGGGTCATATATCCATTTGAGCAGGGTGGACTTGCCGTTGCCCTCCTCGCCGATGAGGGCGGCCCGCTCGCCCTTGTGCAGGGTGAAAGAGAGGTCGTCCGCCAGCAGACGGTCGTCCTTCTTGGAGCGTATGGTCACATTTCTGATTTGCAGCATATCTGCCTCCAATTTCCGCGCTCACAAAAGCACGTCCGGCAGAATAGAAAAAGCCTGCGGTCGTGATCCTTTGAGCGCACATACACTTCGACACCTTCGTGCCGATGGGGATGATGTTGCGTTCAAAATCGATCAGTTGCGCATGCCTTCGTTGAAGTGCTCCTTATGTTGATGAAAACAGTATATCGACAGTCTGCAGAAAAGTCAATGAAAAATACAGGAGACAAATACTATTGCCTCCTGCATGGGATGGGTTCAGTCTTTCTTGGTTATGGGGAGCCAGATCTCACAATAGTGGGAATTGTTGACCACATCGTTCCCGTCCTCGAAGGGCCAGTGGATCACGCCGATCTCCGGGGCCTCCCGCAGCATATAGCCCGAGGAGGGCAGCCATTGGGTGACGGCCTGCCGACGAAGATCGTCCACCAGATTGATGGGGAACTTGCAGCGCTCGGTCTCGCATACGAGATAGGTGCCGGCGGGGATGGAGAGGTGTTCGTACCGTTTGGCGAACTCGCCCAAACACTGTTCAAAATCCTTCAGCGCCCAACGGGGCAGCTGGTAGGCGATATAGAAGTCGTAGCCCTCCGGCGTAAAGTCGGTCATGACCGTGTAAATGATCTCATGCTCCCGGCTCATCCCTTCCAGTACATACTGCTCCACCCGGGTCTCGCAGGCGAAGCAATGATCCTGATCCTGCTTGTCACAGGGGTCGCCGGTGAAGCGGCGCTTGAAGCCGGTCAGGAGCATTTCCGGCTTTTCTTCAATGCGATAGTTCATAATGTTGCCTCCTTCCAAAGTGACTTTGATGAACAGGGGGGAGAAGGACTTGAGCTTTGCTCCGCTTTTGCGCGCCTCGGACGGGGTGATGCCGTGAAACTTCTGAAAGGCTTTGGCGAAGCTGTCGGGGCTGTCGTAGCCATACCGAAGGGCGATGTCGATCACCTTCTCCTTCCCGGCGGCCAGCTTCGCCCCGGCGATGGACAGGCGACGGTTCCGAATGTACTCGCCCAGGGTGTACCCGCACAGGATGCTGAAGATGCGCTGGAAATGGAAGGGGGAGGACAGGCTCTCCCTGGCGATGCGATCATAGTCGAGATCGTCCTCCATGTGGGTTTCGATGTAGTCCAGCGCGCGCTGTATGCCCGTGATCCAGTCCATGATTATCCCTCCTGTCAAGGGCATCATAGCAGAGTCCGCGTCAGGATGCCCGACTTTTTGTGCGGTCATCTATCAATACTGTATGGGTCAAGCGGGAAGGAGCGGGATAAAAGGGTTTACATTCGGAAGTAAGGCAATGGTGGGCATCAGTTCACCTTCTGAAGCTTACAGGAGTATTGCCGTGATCCGCCACTGGTATAGGAAAAAGTAATGGCGATTCCCATTTGTCCGTCCTTTACCCCGTAGGTCGCGGAAATACTGCTGAGCCCGACGACGTTCGCAGGGATTTCGATGGAAAGGTGCGTTCCCGACACGGCGAAACGGCAACGGAACGAGAGCTGTTGACCGTTCTGGGAAATCCTCATGACGCCTGAGTAGTTTGAGTCTATATCGATGACCATGTCATATTTCGCTCCGGTACCCTTCTCCGTCGAGGTGCCTTTCCACCGTCCGGCCAACGACAGTTCATCGGAGGCATCGCCGGAGGTCTCAACGGTGACGCTTTCATACACGGACGTTCCCAGATCCAGCCACAGGGCGGGACGCACGGCAAAGTTGCCGATGGCAAATGACATACTGCTTTCCAGCGCGCCGTAATGATTGACGAATGCGGCCTTGAACTCGGTCCATCCCGGGGAGCGAAGCCACCAGTAGGAGGACGCACGTTTCGTGCTGGCATACGGGGTAGAAGTAAGGCGGGCGGCCATGTTGTACTCGTTCAGCTTTATGACGCCGAAATACTGCTTTGCCTCTGCGGCGCTCAATAGGAACAGTTTGTCCTGGGTATCGTTTCCTCCGGGGGTGGTCCACTTTTCATAGCCCTGACTGTCGCTGTTATCCACCTGAGTCATAAGGATGGCTTCGGCCTCCTCCTGGGTGAAGGCGGCATTGAGAAAGGTATCATTGAGCCAGGTGCGCAGGGTGCAGGTCTCCCAGGTCACAGCGCTGTTATTATCATCATTGTATGGCACGGCATCCAGCCCATATTTGCTGAGCAGCAATGCTTTGCCGTCTTGCGTGTCCAGCACGATCCATTCGATGGGCTCCGGCCCGTTGCCAAGATCGTTGTCCTGCTCGTAACGGCCGAAGACGATCACATCGTCCCTTTTGACCTCCTCCGCGGATGCATAGCTAAAGAGCAAAAGGACGAAAAGAAAGGCCAGCACGATCGAGACTGTCTTTTTCATTCGGGCATCCTCCCATGACACGATATGTTCCATATATACAGTATAATATCCCTCTCTTTCCATGACAAGCCTTTTTCCACGGATACGTACTGGCACTGCGTATGGGCCGGGCGCTATCCTGCCTGTGCCGCTATACGGCCTCCAGATATTTGAGCGCAAAGCAGGGTGGGATTCGACCCGCCGTGCGCGGCGGGCCATGGGCTCGGCTCTGAGGCTCCGCAGGAGCCTCATTCACTACCGAGCCCGTTCGAATCTCCACCGTCTCCAAAAGGCCAACCGCAGGAATGGAAAGCGTGGCACCCAATTGCTTTCGGGTGAGCCGGGGTGGGATTCTGCCCATGCCGCTGAAAACGCCGCATTGCGACGTTTTCTTAACGCGGCTTCGAATCCCTCCGTCTCCAAAAGCCAAAAACAAAGGCCACCGCAAGGATGGCCTTTGTTTTTGGCGGAGACGGTGGGATTCGAACCCACGGAACATCGCTGTTCAACTGATTTCGAGTCAGCCCCGTTATGACCACTTCGATACGTCTCCAGGCAGGGGGTAGTATATCGTATCGGTCAGAAAAAATCAACGCTTTCTTTGAAAGAATTCTGAAAGCAGGGCAGCGCAGTCCGTTTCCAGGACCCCGCCCCAGGTCTCCACGGAGTGGTAGAACCAGTGATCCGTCAGGTCCACCCGGGAGCCGGTGCAACCGCAACTGTGGTCGAAGGCGCCGAACACCAGGCGCGGGAGCTTCATGAGCACCATGGCTCCGGCGCACATGGCGCAGGGCTCCATGGTCACGTACAGGGTGCAGCCGGTGAGGGAGCCGAGCTTTTGCTGGGCCGCCTGGAGGGCCAAAAGTTCCGCGTGTTGGGTGGGGTCGTTCTTTTGCCGGGACAGGTTATGGGCGTGGGCGACGATGGCCCCGTCCCTGACAATAACGGCCCCTACGGGCACCTCGTCCTCCGCCATGGCGGCCCGGGCTTCCTTGAGCGCCTCCTGCATCCAGCGTTCCTCATGATCGATACCATCGATCGTCATTGGGCGAGCACCTCCTCCGTGTCGAAGTCGGGGTACTTGACCCGCCACAGCACCAGCCCGTGGGGCGGGGCCGTGGGGCCGGCGGCCTTGCGGGAGAGGGTAGAGAGGGCTTGCTCCATGCTGTCCTTCGGGATGCGGTCGCTGCCCATGCCCAGCATGGTGCCCACCAGGATGCGGACCATGTTGTACAGGAACCCGTTCCCCTGGACGGAATAGACCAAAAACTTTCCCTGCTTTTCCCACCGGGAGAGGCTCACGGTGCGCACGGCGCTTTCCACCTCCCGGCCCGTGGACATGAAAGCGGAGAAATCATGGGTGCCCACAACCAGGGCGGCGGCCTCGTTCATGCGATCGAGGTCGAGGGGCATATAGGCGTGGAGAGAATAGCGGCGGGCGAACACATCCACGTGAGGGCCGGTCTGGACGAAGTAGCGGTACTGCTTCTCCTTGGCGGAGAAGCGAGCGTGGAAGGCGGGATCGATCTCCTCGGAGAAGAGCACCCGGATGTCCGCGGGCAGGTGGGTGTTGAGCGCGATGGCGAACTTGTCCGCCGCCATGCGAGCCGATGTGTCGAAGTGGGCCACCTGGGCCCGGGCGTGGACGCCGGAGTCCGTGCGGCCGCTGCCCTGGAGGCTGGCCTGTTCGCCGGTCACCTCCAGGATGGCCTTTTCGACTACCTCCTGGACAGCCACGCCGTTAGGCTGGGTCTGCCAGCCCACGTAGTCCGTGCCGTCGTATGCGATTATGGTCCGGATGCGCCGCATCATAGGAGCCCCGGGACGAATCCCTGTACCAGCAAGATGACGGCGATGAAGGCCAGCGTCACCAGCGTGGCCATCAGGTCGCTGACGCCCAGCTTCAGCTGATGGAGCTTGGTCCGCCCCTCGCCGCCGTGATAGCAGCGGGACTCCATGGCCATGGCGAGCTCGTCCGCCCGCCGGAAGGCGGAGACGAATAGGGGGATCAGGATGGGGATCATGGCCTTAGCCCGGGCGATGATGTTCCCCGACTCGAAGTCGGCGCCCCGGGCCATCTGGGCCTTGCGGATCTTGTCGGCCTCCTCCATGAGGGTGGGGATAAACCGCAGGGCGATGGTCATCATCATGGCGAGCTCGTGGGCGGGGAACTTGAACACCTTGAGGGGCGAAAGCATCCGCTCAAGCCCGTCCGTCAGGGCGATGGGGGAGGTGGTCAATGTCATGATGGAGGCGCCGGTCACCAGCAGGATGAGCCGCAGGGAGATATAGACCGCCTGCAGCAGCCCTTCCTTGGTGATGGTGATGAACCGCCAGGTGAACAGCACCGTTTCCCCGGGGGTGATGAACAGGTTCAGCAGGAACATGAGCACCAGCAAAAAGCGGATGGGCTTGATGGCCTTGCCAAAGTAGCTGAAGGAGATATGGCCGAGAGCCAGGCACAGGAACACATACAGGAGCGGCACCAGGAACAGCGCCAGGGTCTTCACCAGGAACACCATGACGATATAGACCAGCATCAGCACGATCTTCGTCCGGGGGTCCAGCCGATGGATGCAGGAGTCGCCGGGGATGAATTGGCCCAACGTGATGTCCGTCATACCTTCAGCCTCCTCACTAAAAACGCTTCCAGGTCCTCCCGGGTGCAGATGTCGGCCGGCGCGTCGACGCCGCCCTTGCGCAGCAGGGCCGCCACCCGGCAGGGAGCGGGCAGGGAGAGCCCCATCTCGGAGAGCTCGTCGCTGTGGGAAAAGACGGCCTTGGGCGTGTCCAGGTACATGACCTCGCCGTGGTTCATGACCAGGATGCGGTCCGCGTGTCGGGCCACGTCCTCCATGGAGTGGGAGACCATGATGATGCTGCAGCCGGTGTCCTGTCGGAGCTGTTCCAGCATGGCGAGGATGCTCTGCCGCCCCTGGGGATCCAGGCCCGCCATGGGCTCGTCCAGCACCAGGTACTTGGGCCGCATGGCCAAAATGCCCGCCAGGGCCGCCCGCCGCTTTTCGCCGCCGGACAGCTCGAAGGGGGACTTTTCGGCGAATTTGTCCATGGACAGGCCCACCATGGTCATGGCTTCGCTGACTCGCAGGGCGATCTCATCCTCGCCGAGCTTCATGTTCTTGGGGCCAAAGGCCACGTCCTCCCGTACCGTGTCCGCGAAGAGCTGGTACTCCGGGTACTGGAACACCATGCCCACCCGGGCGCGGACGGCGGGGCGCTGCTTCTTGTCGGCCGTGTCGAGACCGTCCACCAGCACCCGGCCGGAGCTGGGGAGCAGCAGGCCGTTCAGGTGCTGGACCAGGGTGGTCTTGCCGCAGCCGGTGTGGCCGATGATGGACAAAAACTCGCCTTCGCGTATCTCTAAGGACACATCCTTCACCGCGGGGACGGATGTGGTGCCGTCAAAATAGGTATGGCTGAGATGCTCTAAAACAATGGGCATAGGGCCTCCGCAAGCTGGGTATCGGTCAAAACAGTGGGGGGGAGGGAGATGCCTTTTTCCGCCAGATCCTCCCGGATGCGCACGATCTCGGGCACGTCCAGGCCCAGCTGCCGCATCTCCTCTCCACGGGAGAAGATCTTATCGGGCACATCGTCCATGACGATCTCGCCGCCGCTCATGACGACCAGCCGATCCGCCATGATCGCCTCCTCCATGTACTGGGTGATCATGATCACGGTCATGCCGTTCTTCCGGTTCAGCTCGTACACCGTTTGCAAGAGCTCCTCCCGGCCCCTGGGGTCCAGCATGGCGGTGGCTTCGTCCAGCACCAAGATCTTCGGCTCCATGGCCAGCATCCCGGCGATGGCGATCCGCTGCTTTTGGCCGCCGGAGAGCCGATGGGCGGCGCTGCCGGCGTAGGCGGTCATGCCCACCTTCTGCAGCGCTTCGTCCACCCGGACGCGGATCTCGGGGGAGGGGATGCCCAGATTTTCGGGCCCGAAGGCCACGTCCTCCTCCACGATGGTGGTCACCAGCTGGTTGTCCGGGTTCTGGAAGACCATGCCCACCTGCTGCCGGATGGCTAGCAGATTGCTTTCCTCCTTCGTGTCGAGACCGTTCACCAGCACCTGCCCCTCCGAGGGGAGCAGGAGCCCATTGATGTGCTTTGAAAGGGTGCTTTTGCCGCTGCCGTTGTGCCCGGCCACCACCAGAAAGATGCCGTCCGGGATCGTCAAATCGACCCCCTTGAGGGCCTCCGGGGCTTCCTCGTCGTATCTGAACCTGACGCCTTTAAATTCGATCATGCCGTTTCCTCCAAAACTAATTTATTATACCAATACCCTGCCGGTAAAACAAGTATAAAATAAAGGGTGACCGAATGCGGAACAAATGGTATACTCTATAGAGACGAAGGGGGTGGATATATGCGTACGCTGCTGAAGAACGTGGACACCGTGATCTCCTGCGACAGGGAGGATCAAGTGTACCGGTATACGGACGTTTGGTTTCGGGACGGGGTCATTGAGAGGATCGGCGCGGGGGAAGGGAAGCCGGATGAGGTGTTTGATTGTACCGGGATGATCCTTTATCCCGGGTTCGTCAACACCCATCATCATCTCTATCAGTATTTCACCCGGAGCCTTGCCAAGGTCCAGGGCATGGAGCTCTTCGACTGGCTTCGGACCCTGTATGAGATATGGAAAAATCTGAACGGGGACACGGTGTATCTCTCCTCCATGGCCGCCATGGGGGAGCTCATGCGCTACGGATGCACCACCTGCTTCGACCACCACTACGTGTTCCCCCGGGGCGCCGGGGATCTGATCGCCCAGCAGATGGAGGCGGCGGACAGTTTGGGCATTCGCTTTGTGGCCTCCCGGGGCAGCATGGACCTGTCCAAGAAGGACGGGGGCCTGCCCCCGGACAGCGTAGTCCAGACCATCGACGAGATCATGGCGGACAGCCAGCGGCTCATAGAAAGGTATCATCATCCCGACAAGGACCATATGCACGACATCGTCCTGGCCCCCTGCTCGCCCTTCTCCGTCAGCGGGGAGCTGATGCGGGAGAGCGCCAAACTAGCCCGGGCCTACGGCGTGCGCCTCCACACCCACGTGGGGGAGACGAAGGACGAGGAGGACTACACCCTGTCCCGCTTCGGCATGCGGCCTATGGCCTATATGGAATCCCTGGGCTGGGTGGGGCCGGACGTGTGGTACGCCCACGGCATCCACAGGAACGACGGGGAGCCGGCCCTGCTGGCCGCCACGGGCACGGGCGTGGCCCACTGCCCCAACTCCAACATGAAGCTGCACAGCGGGGTCTGCCGGGTGCCGGACATGCTGAAACGAGGCGTGAGGGTGGGCCTGGCGGTGGACGGGTCCGCCAGCAACGACGGCAGCAACATGATGGACGAGGTGCGGACGGCCTTCCTGCTCCATCGCCTCACCTGGGGCGAGCAGGCGCCTGCGGGCTATGAGCTGCTGAAGCTGGCCACGGCGGGCAGCGCTTCCCTTCTTGGTCGGAGGGACATCGGCAGCATCGAGGCAGGGAAGCGAGCCGACTGCTTTCTCATCCAAAAAGAACAGCCTGATCTTCTCTGCGCGGAGCTGGACCCCAAAGACCTGTTTGGGAACGTGGGCTACCACAAGCCCTGCGATTACGTGTTCGTGAACGGCAGGCTCACCGTCCAGGCGGGGCGGCTGCTGGGGGTCGATGAGGAGCGGCTGTACCGCGAGGGCAGGAGGGAGATCGACCGTCTGCTGGGCTAAGCACAAGGGATTGTCACCCGTTCATGGCATGGACACAACATGTTGAATGAGCCATGACGGAAAATTGAATGACCCATGACGCGAATATGAACGCTCCTTAAACAATGTTCATAGTTACTCACGACCATTCAAAAACTATACACATCGGACTGAATAGATTCTCCATAGGATGAATATCCAAAATGGCGGCGGCCTGCCTTTTGGGGGCCGTCGTTTGTTTTGTCCACACCATTTATTCACCGTATACCCAAAATGGGTCCAAGATGTTGTATTCATTTCGGGCGGTTGACACAAAATATGGCAGTGGGTATACTTCGTGCTGTAAGGACAGTTTGGGAGGGGCCTATGATTCGACAGATCAAAAAGCGGGACGGCCGCATTGAATCCTTCGATCAGGAAAAGATCAAAAACGCCATCTGGAAGGCGGCCAAGGCCGTAGGCGGCACCAATGAGGCCATCGCGGAGGACCTGGCCGATCAGGTGGTCCAGGTCGTTTCCGACCGCTTCACGGACGCCATCCCCGAGGTGGAGGACATCCAGGACGCGGTGGAGAAGGTGCTCATTGAGAACGGTCACGCCAAGACCGCCAAGGCCTACATCCTCTATCGGGAGAAGCGCCGGGCCACCCGGGAGATCAACGCCATGATCGGCGCCACCATCGACATGTTCGCCGATTATCTGGACGACAAGGACTGGGGCACCAAGGAAAACGCCAACATGCAGCGGAGCGTCAACGGCCTCAACAACTACGTCCGCGAGTCCTTCACCAAGAAATACTGGCTCTACAAGGTCTATCCCGAGGACGTGCGCAAGGCCCACGAATCCGGCGACGCCCACATCCACGATCTGGGGTTCTTCGGTCCCTACTGCGCGGGCTGGGACCTTCGCCAGCTCCTCATGGACGGCTTCGGTGGCGTGGAGGGCAAGGTGGAATCGAGCCCCGCTAAGCACCTTCGCTCGTTCCTGGGTCAGGTGGTCAACTCCACCTTCACCACCCAGGGCGAGACTGCGGGCGCCCAGGCCTGGTCCTCCTTCGACACCTACTGTGCCCCCTTCATCTACTACGACCATATGACCTTTGAGCAGGTGAAGCAGTGCCTGCAGGAGTTCGTGTTCAACATCAACGTGCCCACCCGGGTGGGCTTCCAGTGCCCCTTCTCCAACCTGACCTTTGACATCAAGGTGCCCCGCACCCTCCGGGAGGAGCCCGTCATCATCAGCGGGGAATATATGGACAGGACCTATGGGGACTTCCAGAAGGAGATGGACCTCTTCAACCAGGCCTTCTGCGCCGTCATGCTGGAGGGGGACTCCAAGGGCCGGGTATTCACGTTCCCCATCCCCACCATCAACATTACCAGGGACTTCGACTGGGACAGCCCCGTGGTCAACAGCTTTATGGAGATCACCTGCAAGTACGGCATCCCCTACTTCGCCAACTACGTGAACTCCGACCTCTCGCCGGAGGATGCGGTGAGCATGTGCTGCCGGCTCAGGCTCGACAAGCGGGAGCTCCGCAAGCGGGGCGGCGGCCTCTTCGGCAGCAACCCCATGACGGGCAGCATCGGCGTGTACACCGTGAACCTGCCCCGGATCGGGTATCTGGCGACGAACAAAGAGGACTTCTTCGCCCGCCTTCGGCGGGTGGCGGAGCTGGGCAAGGTGAGCCTGGAGATCAAGCGCAAGATCATCGAACACCAGACGGACCGGGGCCTGTACCCCTATTCCGCCCACTACCTCCGCAACGTGAAGGCGCGGACCGGAGAATACTGGTACAACCACTTCAACACCATCGGCCTCGTGGGCATGAACGAAGCGTGCCTCAACTTCCTGGGCAAGGACATCGGCAGCAAGGAGGGCCTTGCATTCTCCCTGGAGGTCATGCACTTCCTCCGGGATCTCATGGTGGAGTTCCAGCAGGAGACGGGCCACAGCTACAACCTGGAGGCTACGCCCGCCGAGGGCACCAGCTACCGCCTGGCGCGCCTCGACAAGGAGAAGTACCCCAACATCATCCAGAGCGGCCACGACGAGCCCCAGTACACCAACAGCACCCAGCTGCCCGTGACCTATACGAACGACATCTTTGAGTGCATGGACCTGCAGGACGAGCTGCAATCCCTGTACACCGGCGGCACGGTCCAGCACCTGTATCTGGGGGAACGGATCAACGACGTGGAAACCGTGAAGGACCTCATCAAGACCATCTTCACCAAGTACAAGATGCCCTACATCTCCATCACGCCCACCTTCTCCATCTGCGAGGAGCACGGCTACATTTCCGGCGAGCACTTCTCCTGCCCGGAGTGCGGCAAGCCTACGGAGGTCTGTAGCCGGGTGGTTGGCTACCTTCGCCCCGTGCAGAACTTCAACGCCGGGAAGAAGGAGGAGTACGTGCTCCGCAAGAAGTTCGTCCTGGACGAGAGCGAGTTGCAGCACGAGCCGAAAGCCTGCTGAGGATCGAACCACACAACGAGCCGGGGGAGGCACCCGGCTCTTTTGCTGTTCATCGCTTCATCTAAGGGTGAAGGTGATGG
>JAEEGL011845275.1_pt1 | contig 11110 bp, 6 predicted proteins | sample 9134231 | NCBI WGS metagenome assembly JAEEGL01 (sample SAMN16246548, study PRJNA631951) | gut metagenome | biome: gut microbiome; feature: rumen; material: fiber-attached | host: Bos | place: Iran: Karaj | collected 2018-10
TCAATTATTTCAGGTGTCCATTTCTGTCCCGGCATGCCGCACTCTTCCATAAACTTTCCAAGCTCATCCTTGCTGTTTATTCTGCGGTACGGCAGCTCAAAGCCCTCGGCAATTTCCCGAATGTCCACTGCAGGAACAAATTCCGACAGATGTCTGTTTCCGGAGTAATGCTGGTTGATGACCATTATTTTGGTTCCGGTATTCCGAATGAGGGGCAGGGAATTCAGATCGGCAAGAATTTCCGGCAGGTCCGCCAGAAGCAGAATATTGCTTTTAAGCCCGGCTCCGGCAGCAATGGCCGTAAGACCGTTATGACAGGCCATTCTGGTGTTCTGAAGACGCTGAATACCTTCGAGTATGCCTGCGTTTGCGTCATGTTCCGCCTGAATGATGATACTGCGCAGGCTTTCGTCTCCGAACGGTTTTACAATGCCGGCGTAAATCTGGTTTTTTATTACCGATTCATAGGTGAAGTACAGGTTGTTCGGAGCGTCGGTTTCCGGCAGGTAGTCCAGAAATCTTTCATCAAGCTCGCTGTTGCCGCAGACTACGTAGAACGGCGGTTCATCGTCTTTTTCATGGTCGGTCGGCATGGTTATTTCAGCAAGACTCGTGCCCGGAAGTCCGTGACGGAGTCCCATTGTTTCAATTAACTTTTCGGCCTCTTTCCTGATTACGGTGAGTATCTTTTTAAGTTCGTTTTCATCCTTAAACCGTTCATCGATATGATAAAGAGGTTCTCTGAAAGAAAAGTTTATGTGTAGCGGACGAAGTCTTGTCCTTGCTCTGTTGAAGGCAAGGCAAAGCAGATGCAGGTGTCCTGCCGAATGAATAATGTCATTATCGACGGCAAGCTCCAGAAATTCCGTTTCGCTGCCGAATATTCTCCCCTGAAGCGTCGCCTGGTTGGCTCCGCAGTCAATAAGCTCGTCAGGACGGTCGGCGGTGATTACTATCAGCGGCAGATTGTAGAGGGCCGCCGTAAGTACGGCAGGATACAGGTTAGCTACGGCACTGCCTGAGGTGGTAAACACTATTACCGGCTTTCGTGTTGCTCTGGCAATACCGAGGGCAAACCAGCCAAGACCTCTTTCATCGTAGTGAATGTGCTTATGAAATCCCGTAATCGCCGACATGGCCATGACGAGAGGAGCACTTCTTGATCCCGGTGCGTAGCATATTTCACTGCATCCGAGCTTCTTTAAGGTGTACAGCAGTCTGTATGCTGATAAAGTCTGTCCGTTTTTAATGTAAACCTGTTCTTTCATCCGATCCGCTCCGGCGTTCTTCCTGGTTGTTTCCGTTTCTTAATTAATTATCTGCCCGTACCATTCATGCTCAGCTTATACCGTTCAGTGCGACCTGTCCGCTCTGTGGAATCTGCTGAAATAGTCGTCGGCCTCGGTTTTCTCCGTGTTTCCCGTCTTCCTTTTCCCGGCGGCCTTTCTGGCTGTTTTCTTTGCGGTAAGATCCACCTCTATGACACAGGATCCTGAACCCTTCCCGGTAAGGGCATCCTTCAGCTCGCTGAATTTCGTGACACATGCGTAGCTGATACCGAAGGCTCTGCAGAAATGCGAGAAGTTCAGCCCGTGCGGGTTGATGAAGGATTCCTTCATCAGCTTTTCGGTAGGGAGAGGGAATCTCGTAAAGATTCTTCCGCCATTGTTGTTAAGGATTATAAGCTTCAGACTGACGTTTCTGAGAAGTCCCAGTGAACTGAGATCATAAAGAGCGGAGGTATCGCCTATGACTGCAACCGTTTCTCCGTTCATGGCAATGCCGGCGGCAGTTGCAATGAGACCGTCAATTCCTGAGACAACACGGTTTGTGAGAATCATGTTTGCGGCGTGAAGCCTCTTTTCAGCCATTCTGACGGAGAGACTGTTCCCGAGGAAGACGCGCTGCTTCGGTTTAAGGATGAGATTAAGAAGTCTGTAGAAGCTTTCCTCATCGGCAATGTCCGTTAGTTTTAGCGCATTCAGCTCCCTTGTTTCCCTTTCGCTTGCGCCCGCGTCGGAACCGTAAACAGGAAGCTTCCTTGAGATTCCGTCCGATACCGGCAGAAGATAAGGAAGAACCTCGTAGCTGTCTTTTAATGCCACGCCCCTGCAGCCTGACGCGTTAAGGGAGATGACGTCATCGTTCATGAATACCTGAACAATGTTTTCCTTTTTCGCGGACAGAAACTCAAGTATCGTTTTGGAGATGAATCTGCCTCCGAGGATAAGAATGTAGTCAAAGGGCAGATTGTTGTAGCCTATTGTGGTTCTTACGTCTTCAGGTCTTGTTTCGGCGAACCTCTGACCGTTGAGATATGCTACCGGCGGATGGTTTCTGTACCATTCGTCAAAATCCGTAATAAGGTTGAGATTCTTTCGGCCTCTGAGGTTGGACTGAACATCCGCATATACCGGGAAGCCTGTTCCTGCCAGATATTTTTCAACGGGTTCCGCTTCAGTGGCGGTCAGAGCTCCGGCAAAAACCAGCGTCCTTGAATCCGTAATCTGTCTCAGCAGATTGAGCTTCGGATCCGTGTCCGTCATGTTGCGGGACATGGAGTTAAGGTTGTCCTTAAGATTCCTGTTGCTTTCGGTAAGCAGGGTTTCGTCGGATTTACCGTCATCCGGCAGTTTGAAAAACTGCTCGGCAAAACAGGAGTATACCTCCTCACGAAGTGTCATGAGTCTGCTGATGAATTCCTCGTTGAAGAATGAATTGACGTCATCAGTGAATTCATCCAGTGTAATTCTGCTGAACATGCCAAGTTCAGGTGAAATCCTGACGTGAAGAGGCTTGTGTCGGGCCTCGGCAAGTCTGTAGGCATTTATTATTCTGTGGGTTCTGGCGGTAGGTGTCAGACGTTCGTTGGCGTAGTTTATCTGTACGTATTCGCAGAAGTTTGCAAGATACGGATCCGTTCTGGAAACACTGCCGGTAAGCGATTCGGGAACGTCATGTCCCTCGTCTGCACTGATAACGATGAGCGGTGTTCTCTGCCCCTGAATTTCCATCAGCATCGGTGCCAGATTTGCGAGACCGTGCATTGTGGATACGATAACCGCAACGGGGGATTCGGACGCTTTAAGACATCCCATGGCCTGAAAGCCGGTGATTCTTTCGTCGTATCCCATATGCGGAACCGGACTGCTGAAGTGCTGAAGCGTCAGTTCCATGTATGATTCCAGCAGACCGTTGTCGCAGAAAACATCCCGTACGCCGAGGCAGTTAAGTACGTACACCAGTTCGGCGTCTCTGTAGATGGATTTATGACCGTATTCAATAATCGATGTAATCATGTATCTGTATTCCGTGCCGCACATCCCTGACCCTTCCGCTGAGGATTCCGGGGCTGACGGTATGTATTACGTTACCTAATAGAATATTTGTTGCAGTTGATTTTATCCAGCAGCGTTCTGACCGTGTTTTCATTCGATATTCTGCGCAGAACAGCCGTCATTTTAAGTCCGGTTTCCTTCCATTCAGACTCCGGTTCCGACTCTCCCATGATGCCGGCTCCGCCGTAAAGCGTTATCGAATCGGCGGTGAGGGTAACGCTTCTGAGAAGAACAAGAGCAGTGGATTCATCATGATGGCGGATACCGCCGATTCCGGCGTAATCCCCGCTGATGAGGGCTCCGCACTCATCAAGAATTTTAAGCGCCTCAGCTGCCGGATATCCCAGGGTGGCCGGCGTAGGATGAAGAAGCTTAATCATTTCACGGGTATCCGGAGTATCCTTATGCGTGCCGCTGATCTCAACCAGCAGGTGGGTTATGTACGAAAGCTTTCTGAGCTTCTGCTCCGACTGCCTTACGTCAAGGCATATTCCTGAAAGCTTTGAGCTTACATAATCTGCCACGATTCTGTTTTCCGTAAGATTCTTGCGGTCATGAAGCAGAGTGGCTGCATCCTCGGCGGAAACTGATCCTGCCAGGGCATCGCAGCTTATGGAGCGTGATTTTATGCTGAAGAGCTTTTCCGGAGTGAATGACACGAAAAGCTGCGGTTTCAGGGAGCCTTCATCCGCAGAGTCAGGTGCCGTATATGATGCGTAAAAATGGCATTCGCTGTCAGGCTCCGAGAGCCTGTCGTATATCAGGCCGGTAAGAGTCTTAAGCAGGAATGATTCATCCTTTGCCGTCTCCGCATTAAGGGTAAACACGGCCTTTCTGGCCGTAACCGCCTTTTTAAGGAGGCTTCCGGAGCAGTTAATCGCATTGCGGATGTGTCTTACCCTGTCCAGAAAAACGTCGTGTTCAGGAATAAGCTTTATGTCAGCATTCTCCAGAATTCCGTCCATGTGAACGTGTTCCTGACGATATGCGGTGGAGGTCCTTCCGTCAGGGTAACCGGCGGATGCTGATGCCGTAAGCGGGGAGCCTCCGTTGATAAGGATGCTGTCAAGCGCATCCTTATCAAACAAGATCGAATTACGTGACGTGTTATCTGCGGTGCCGGCATGGTATTCCGCAGTGACGGTCAGGCTGCGGGGATCCGTGACAATGAGTATTTCCGGAGTGTAGGAGTCGACCGATACCGGAACCTTAAAAGCGCTTCTGAAAAAACATGTCTCGGGATCCGTATGCTGAGATCTGCCGAATCCGAGATAAAGTCTGCCGTTTATGTCTGATGTTACCGTGATTTCGCTGCAGAATGAGCATCCCGTTATCGCGGCCACGATTCGGGCAAGTTCATTAAGGTCTTTGTAGCTTTCAGTCTCTGACTGCTGAAGGGGGAGGGCGGTATTTATATCTGAATGCGCTGACAGAAAGTTTATAATCCTATCCCGTATCATGAAACCCCGCTCCTTCTTGTTTGTTAGACAGCCGGTATTATAGCACACATTAAGCCTGTAAATGTCAGGAAAGGCTGACAACCGGAGCCGGAATGATGTATGTGCGGTAATGAGGCGGGGAGAAATAAAAAGTCATAAAAAAAACGGGAGAAATTTTCTCCCGTCTAAAAGACTGTTAACGAAGGTATTCTGGTTTATCCGGATGGTTCGCATCATCCGGATCCCGGAATTTAGTTGAAGAGGCTGCTTACTGCGTTTGATGCAGCTTCAGCTGCCTTCTGCTTGGCCTTTTCTTCAGCGGTCTTCTTTGCGGCTTCGGTAGCTGCTTCGGCTGCTGAGTTGAGAATATCGCCTGAATTTCCTGAAACGCTGCTTACGGCGTCAGAAAGAGCAACGGCGGTATTAAGATTGTTCTGTGCGGCGTTTAGGCTTTCCTTTGCGGAATCAACTGTCTGCTGTGCAGAATTCAGTGCGTCTGATGCCGTGTTAAGGGTGGATGAAGCCGTACCTGCAGTGGTTGATACGGGACTCAGTGCATCTGCTACCTGCTTTGAGCCGTCTACGGCCTGTTTGGTAGTGGTGATGGTCTGAGAAGTGGTGTCAAGTTTGTTTGATGTTGCATCGAGAAGAGATGCGTGAGCTACTCCGAGTCCGGCAAATAGCATCAGAGAAGATAAGATGTTAAGCTTTCTCATTTTAATTCAGTTAAACCTCAATATAGTATGTGTGCGGAGAGCGTTAGGAACGCACGCTGCATAATATGGTGATGCCGAAATACGGCTCAGAATATACAACAGGCACATCCATATTTCAATGATAAATATTATCAATGAACGTTTATTATGTTTGTTTTGTCGCTCAGGAGAACCGAAAGTCCGTGTAAAGCCTGCTACAACGGCATTTGGTACATCTCCATGCGTGAATTCTAACATTTATGAACGGGTTTGGATGCAGTAATTTTAAAATTGAGATAGGTCACACATTTGATGGTGGGGTATGTTACAAAAAGATAATGCAAATGTTAAGCACATGTTAACTATTCCGAAAAACGTTATCCGTGTATGATATTTTTTGTGATGAAAGCGGGTTTTTCGGGATTTCGGACGTTTGGAAACGGCTTCGGCCGGGATTAAGCGGAAAATGAGTGAAAGACTGAATCAGAGAATAAAAAATATCAGTCGGAAGAAAGAAATTTTGTGGTTTTTACTGATTCTGTCTGGCTTTTTTTCCTGCCGGCCTGATAGGAGGGAGATCTCCGTTTTTGGTGATCTGATCGCGTAAATCATTTTCCTCTTCATCAAATGCGGGGGAGCTCACGGCCGGAAGAACCTTGGTTTTTATTCCGTCAAGCTTCAGAGCCTTCTGTTTGAGGGCGGCAATACTTACCGGGTTCTCCTTTCTGTAGTCTGCAGGATATACGGCATCCACGTCTTCCCACAGACCGAAACCGTAGGAATGGGCATCCCTTTCAATTCTCAGGTATATTGAGGATGGATTGTTTCTGTCAGCCCAGGCATATCCCTGTCTTATCATTTCACGGTTAATGTTCTGTCTCTGGAAAAAGAGCTCACCCACTACGTGTTTGCTGGTGACGTCCCTGACCTTAATGCTGATTTTTTTACCGGATATGATTGATTTGAGATAGTTTCTTGATTCCTTACCGTAATACTGGTCAAGCTCAGGCGCCTCAATGTCGGCCATTTTTATAAGATATTCGTTGCCTTTGCGAGTCTGGCACATAAAGTAGTTGCCGCCGAGAACCAGAGTTACCTGACACGTAAGATAGTTCTGTCGCGTCCACGGCCGGGCGTCAGCCGTCGGAATCATCATTGCTGATGATACGGCAATCACTGTCAGCACTCTCTTGACGTAACGATTCATTTATAAAACTCTCAATAAAACGGCTTGATTATTCATGTAGTGAATCAGGTATCTGAATTATCGGACATATCTAAAAAATAACTGACGCCCATAATGATTTTAACTCACGTAGTATGCTGATGTACGTTTTTTGTTTAAAGGTTATATGTATTTCACAAATAAGCACCGCCATCTTGTTAAAAATATATGTCATGTCATATTGTCGTTTTTCCCGATAATATGAGCGGCCCTGAAGAAATATGCGTGAGGCCTGATGTGGTCTGCTTCCTTATTAATTTATTCTTTTCTTAGGATTGGCATTTCCACCGCGTCGGGCGGACTGCCGTCCTGATGTCCAGTTATCCCGAAAACCCTGCGAGGTCACAAATCGGCGTGTCAGTTGACCGTTTGTCAGCTGCTCAGGTTCCGATCTGCTAGAATGAAATTATATCCCTGTACCTGAAGGAGAACGTCTGCCGTTCCCTTTAAGGAGAATACTATGAAAATCGTCAGACCAGCGCTGTCCATTATGATACTTGCGGGACTTGTCGCCGGCATCGTCTATCTGAACGGGCATGAGGAGAACGCAGCCGGAATGCCTCCCGGTATCTTTTCCTGTAACGGCCGCCTTGAAGTGAAGCGGGTGGACGTGGCCAGCCTTTCCGCCGGGCGCGTCGAATCCGTAGCCGTCGACAGGGGGCAGACGGTCAGCACGGGAGATGTTCTGGTTACCCTGTCCTCATCCGTCGCGGCATCACAGCTTAAATCGGCATCCGCAAGGCGTGACATGGTTCAGGAGAATCTGCGCAAGAACGACGCCAGAATCACTCAGATCAATGAGGAAATAAGACTTGCGTCAATTGAACTTAATGATGCCGAGCATCTGTTTAAGGACAGGCTCATATCCGCTACGGAGCTCGAACGCCGGAAAACGGCTCTTGCCGTCAAAAAATCATCCCGGGAGATTATTCTTCGTGAAAAGCAGGAAACACTTCTGGAAATGGATCGGGCTGAAGCCCAGCTTGAGGAGGCGGCTTCACGTAACAGTGACATGACGGTAAGGGCTCCCTTCGACGGTATCGTCGAATACCGGCTGGCCGAACCAGGGAATGTCGTGGGGGCAGGAGGCAGAGTGGTGTCACTGCTTAATCCGGATGACGTGACCCTTGACGTTTTTCTTCCTACCAACCGCGTTGCTTCGGTAAAGGTCGGTGACGAGGCCCGCATTGTTCTTGACGGAACGGGAACCGTGATACCGGCAAAGGTCGATTTCATAGCGGGGGACGCTCAGTTTACTCCTAAATACGTGGAAACCGGCGAGGAGAGAGCCAAGCTTTTATTTAAGGTTACGCTCCGAATACCTGAAGAAATCACGAAAAGGCATCGCTTCGGTTTCCGGGGCGGCATGCCGGCCGTGGGATACGTCAACTGTTCCGGTGAAGTCTGGCCTCAGAGTCTGACTGTAAGCCGGGGATTTTCGGCGGATTCCGACACGAATGCTCCGGGAAAAGACGAAAACGTTAAAACCGGAGGTTCGGCCGGAACCGAGTCATCCTCTGACGGACAGGAAACGGAAAATTCCATGAAATCCTAGTGTTCGAAAAGTAAATGGACGAATCACATGATTATGACTGCGGAACGGAGCTTTACTGAAACGGAGGATATCTCCTCTGTCGTAAGGGTGGACCATTTAAGTCACCGCTACGGCAGGGTTACCGCTCTCAGTGATGTTTCCTTAAGTATCGGCCGCGGTCTTACCGTGGGACTTGTCGGGGCTGACGGCGTCGGTAAGTCCACACTGCTGTCACTTATTGCCGGAACCAGAATCATTCAGCAGGGCAGTATCAGGGTATTCGGATGCGACATTGCGGACGGAGCTGCAAGGGATCGTCTCGCCCTCAGGGTGGCATTCATGCCTCAGGGGCTCGGCAGAAATCTGTATCCGACCCTGTCGGTCAGCGAGAATCTGTCGTTTCATGCCGACCTTTTCGGGCTTTCCGGAAAAGACAAAACGGAGCGCATCGCCAGACTCATGGATGCCACTTCTCTTACGCCTTTTGCCGACAGGGCCGCAGGCCGTCTTTCCGGGGGCATGAAGCAGAAGCTGTCTCTCTGCTGCGCACTCATACACAGTCCGGATCTCCTTATTCTTGACGAGCCGACCACCGGTGTGGATCCTCTGTCAAGGCGCCGGTTCTGGACACTGGTGGATGAGCTCCGCCGGGAATCTTCGGGCATGACCGTAGTGGTTTCAACAGCCTATATTGATGAGGCCGAAGGCTTTCAGCATACCATAATAATGAATGACGGCATCGTTCTTGCCGATGAGGGAACCGGAGAGCTTATGGATCGGCTGGGAGCCTCAACTCTTGAAGAGGCATACATGAGGCTTCTGCCAGCCGATAAGCGGGGAAAGGAAGGAGGTTTCACGATTCCTCCTTACCGGAGGGACGAGAATGAGGCCTGCGCCATCACGGCCTCGGGGCTTACCAAAAGGTTCGGAGACTTCACAGCAGTGGACGGCGTAAGCTTTGAAATAGGCAGGGGGGAGATTTTCGGGTTCCTGGGATCCAACGGCTGCGGTAAGTCCACCACCATGAAAATGCTGACGGGACTTCTGGAACCTACGGCAGGTACCGCCAGAATTCTGGGAAGAGAGTTCGCCGCAGGTGACACCGACATAAAAATGAAGGTGGGATATATGTCCCAGGCCTTTTCCCTTTATGAGGAGCTGACGGTTACCGAGAATCTTTATCTTCATGCCAAGCTCTATCATATTCCCCTTAAACGGCGTGTTGAGACAATCAGAAAGGTTCTCGACAGATTCAGTCTTTATCACCTTCGCCATGAAAAACCGGCGTCACTGTCACTCGGCATCAGGCAGCGTCTGCAGCTTGCCGCCGCCTGTCTCCATGATCCGGAGATACTTATTCTTGACGAACCTACGTCAGGAGTGGATCCGTCGGCAAGAGACATGTTCTGGGATTACCTGATAAAGCTTTCCCGGGAGGACAGGGTGACCATTTTCGTGTCCACGCACTTTATGAATGAGGCTGAGAGATGTGACCGCATTTCTCTGATGCACCGCGGAAGGGTACTTGCCGTAGGTTCTCCGGCGGAGCTTAAGCTGAGCAGCGGAGCTGAATCACTGGAGGATGCCTTCATCCGCCGTCTGGAGGAGCAGGAGGAAGAGGAGAAGTCACGGGATTATTCCGCTGACGGGAGAGCCTTCTCTGCATCGGATATCGGAGAGAAAACTCGGGATAAAAGTGAAACGCCGGGTTTTATGTCCGCACCGGATTCTTCCGCTGAAAACAGAACCGGACTTTTTTATGCGCTGTCCATGATAAGGGCATTTGCCGTAAGGGAGGCAAGGGAAATCCTGAGGGACAGAATCCGCATGTTTTTCGTAATCTTCGGTGCTCTTATCTTTGAGATATCGGCAGCATACGGAATCTCCTTCGACATGACTGCAATGCCGTTCGGAGTCATTGACCATGACGGGAGTCCGGAAAGCAGGGCTCTTGTGAGGGAGTTCAGCGGCTCCGCCTATCTTTATGAAAAGCCGGTAGACGCATCCATGACTCCGGTGAAGATTTTTCAGAAGGAGCACGTGAAGCTTCTGATAGACATACCGGAAGGATACGGAAGTTCGCTTCTTAAGGGGGAAAGCCCTGAGGTGGGCTTTATGATAGACGGAGCCTTCCCCGTGGTGTCAAACAACGTCAGGGGATACGTGAACGGTATAATGACGAAGTATAACGCAAGGCTTTCGGATGTCCATGGATCCGAGTCGGCTGATACGGGAGCTCCTTTTGAGATAAGATTCATGTACAACGAGATCTTCAGGAGCGTGTACGTGATGGTTCCCGGGCTGATAATGCTTGCCATGGTGATGTTCCCCGCAATGATGACGGCTCTCGGCGTGGTGCGTGAAAAGGATTTGGGGACCATCAGCAATCTCTATACCTCTCCCGCCGCAGTGTATCATTTTCTTATAGGAAAGCAGATTCCCTACATCATTCTTTCCATGATAAGTTTTCTGCTTATGACAGGGTGTGCCGTCTTTATTCTGAACGTGCCGGTACGCGGATCCTTCTGGGCTCTCTTTTTCGGCGCCTTTCTGATGATTACCGCCTCGTCATCCTTCGGTCTCCTGGTATCATGCTTTGTAAGAACGCAGGTGGCGGCAATATTCGGTTCGGCCATTCTGTCCATTCTTCCGGCAGTCAATTTTTCAGGTTTTCTGTACCCGCTGTCCACCCTTGAGGGGGCGGCCTATCACATGGGCAGACTCTTTCCGTGCTCATGGTTTCAGATCATCTGTCTCGGAAGCTTTACCAAGGGACTTGGAACTGAGAGCTTTCTCAGAATCTACGTGATAATCGGCGGCATGGCTCTCACCTATCTCCTGCTTGCCTGCATGCTTCTTCGGAAGCAGGAAAAATAGGA